>OCTW011494933.1_pt1 | contig 23829 bp, 10 predicted proteins | sample 1539671 | NCBI WGS metagenome assembly OCTW01 (sample SAMN02144230, study PRJEB22623) | gut metagenome | biome: sheep rumen | host: Ovis aries | place: New Zealand | reverse complement strand
GACGCTCACTTTGTTAATTCGTAATTCGTAATTCGTAATTCGTAATTATGGATGCAATTGCGCTGGAAATTGAAAGATTCGCAGAGATGGTAATCGCCAGGTGGATTTTTATTTTTACAAACGGATTTGTTCGCATCTAACGATGCTCACTATTTTAATGCGGAATGGTTTTGAATGTGCAGTGGGTTGTGTCGCAATGCGGCATAAAGCAACGCCCGGCGTATTGGTGCAGCCAATAGCCGGGCGCATGCCTGCCGTATGCCGCCAGGCAAAGGCAGGCCCTTATTAAGGATCTTTTCGATTCAAGGTCGGCACTTGAAGTCCCGGATTTAAACCAGCAGGATTTGTTTTTTTATTCAAAGTGGGCAAGGGTGGCGGTTTTGGCAAAGGCGGTTTACTTGCCGGTGGCGCGGCCGGTGCAGGCTGAGGTGCAGGATTTGGAGCAGCTACAGGCACAGACACGGCCTGGACAATCGTGATTGCTCTTTTTCTCTGAACCGGAGTTCTTGGGGCAGATGCGGAGGCTGTAGGCTGAGCAGACGCCGCATTGGAATATGCCGACGGAGCAACGGCCTGTCTAAGCGAATCGGGCGGCACAGGCGAGATCCCCGAAGCAGGTGATCGCAAACCAGAAGCCGCAGATGTTGGTGCCTGTGGTGCAGCGGGAGACCCAATGGCGGGCTGCATGCTCGATCCAACAATCGTCGGGCGGCGACTGCGCAGCATCGCGCGCGTATCTCCCGTGTTCGTTCCGCTGCGGGCATCCGAAGCCGACAATTTTTCGAGGGACGGCTGTGGTTTGGGTTCGGGCTGAGTGGCGGGTTTGGGCTGTTCTTTCGGCTGCCCCGAAATGCCGAGACTTGCCAAAAAAGCTTCTGCTTCATCCGCAACCGCCTGAGTTTTCTCGACATGATGAACTTCCGCAACCGTCCTGTCTTTTTTGACTTCGATGGGCTGATTGCGTTTTGCTTTATCGATATGCCGTTTATACCGGCCATCCTCAATTTCCCGGAGGGTGCGGTTCCAATAGGTCGAATAGCTCGTAAATTTCTGGATACACTGACGAATCTTGAATTTAATCGCGGTGTTCTTTACCTGAACCTGTTCGAGATCGCGCATGATTCGAACGACATCCATGCGCATCACCGAGGGGGCAGTTTTTTCGACTCCAATAAAATACTGCTCATAGCGGACGCGGAGGATCTCCAGTTTTTTGGCGAATTCATCGACCTTTGCCTCGAGTTCTTCATTCGATATCTTGTTTGCATTACCCAATTTCGCCATTTGCCGCTCCTCCTAGAAATAGAAATTCAGCGAGCCCGATAATAACTCATTTGAAGTATCTGCGAAATGGTGTTGATAGGCAATATCAAGTCCAAAAATTCCTTCCTGATGACGGTACCCCAACCCGACAGCGAGAACGTGATGATCATCGCATTCGTAGCGATATCCGAGGCGAATTGGCACCAAACGTCGCAAAACGTATTCGAGACCGACCCCATAGGAGCCCGTATCGGCAATATCTTTGGCACTGATATTGAAGGATGCCTCGAACATCACATTGATGCCCCAGTCGATACTTCCGGCCATGGCACCGAACGACATGGTACGCGGCATATATGCCTTATAATCGCCGACGATGAGGTTTTGTGCGGCAAAGGCAACAGCAAGCCACTCGAGCGGCCGCACAATGATGCCGGTATCCATCGTAAACTGGGACAACAGTTTTTTGCCGTCGTATTTAATGTAGGAATATGCCCCGGTCACCCCGAGACTAATCAGATTTTTGGCAAGCGGTACAGCAATGCCCAGACGCGTATGCACCAGGTGCTGTGCTTTGCCATTTACCGAACCATGCTGATAAACAAAGCCGAACCCAGCGCCGACATAAGGATTGCTCTTCATATCGACGACATTGACTTCGAAGCCGTGGCCTTCGTCATCGTGTTCGTACATGTAGCCCGCATCGACAGAATACATCATGGCAGAAGCGATACCGGCCGGATTATGCCAGACGGCGGTCGTCCCGGCACTGCTGGCGACCATTGCATTGGCAACGCCATATCCTCGCGAAGTACTCAACAGTTCACGCGATGTCAGCCAATCTCCTTCGGGTGTTTTTGCCATCAAAACACTGGGAGCGAGCAGAAATAATCCCATTAAACCTAAGCCAATCAATGTCCTTCGCATGTTCACTCCATGAATTGCGAAAACCAGAATCGGGCACAATTGCCCATGCGTAATTTACATGGGTTTAGGATGAATGCGAATTTTGGGGGTGCGCGCCTATGCCTTCGGCATACGGCTGCGCCTGCGCCGCTATGCCTTCGGCATACGCGGTGCATTTTTATATTGGAAATGAACGCACACCCATGGCCACAGATGACAGCTTAGAAAGGTTCCACCCCATAGAATTCCCGAATAACTTCCTGAAGTTCAGCCAAAGAAGTGTCTTTGCTGCCAAGATAGTAGCTGAATCGATATTTATTTTTGTCATAGCCATCGATTTTATCTGTTTCATTATTAAAATAGGAAACATAATCCTGGTAGCGTTTCTTTTTAACCTCCGAAGAGGTATATTCCCAATCGATTTCCATCTGGACGCCGATTTTTGTGGCAGAATTCTTTTTTTCACCGACGATTTTGCATTCGTTGTCGCCATCGCGCAGCCATGTCGCAGCCTGTTTGTATGTGCTTTGTTTGATAGCATCCAGATTTTCGGGCTGTTCCTGCTCTGTGAAATAGTGGCTCGGCTGCATCAATACTTCATCGAAGATGGCCGCTTTGTTGATGACGCTCCCCATGGTAAGGATATGTTCCTGAATATATTCTTTGCTAAAATATTTATTGTGGCTATCGGGATAATAGGGAGCCCACAGGAATAGTTTTGCATTCCACGTGAACTCATCCGATTTGACGGTACGATGGACATTGTTCGAAATGTCCTTAAACATTTTAACATGCAGGTGACCATTTAAATTACTGACATCTACGGCTTTATAACAATTGGATATGTAGACTGCTTCACTGTTCATGTAGATGCCTTCGACGTAATTATTCCAAATTTCTGCCCCCAGCATAAATCGTAGATCATCGATATATTGATTGATAACTTCGGTATGTTTTGTAAAGAATTCGGCATCATCCAGACCTTTTTCTTTGATGTCTGTGCAAGGCCGGATAGGCGGCGTTCCAATCCAGACGCGTTTATTTTTGCCATTCGTCGAATGGATAATCGTCATAATGGTTTCGCGCATGGTTTGTATGAGTTTGGGATAGAGATTTTCTTCATTACCGAGGCCATAGGCAGGGAAACCGCCTGTCGGGCTGAGTACGAAATGCGTGACCCCGAAATTGTCGATATCTTCGGCAGTATATTTTTCGTATGTTCCGGTTTTTCCATTATCGGTATTATAAAAATCACCGACATACAAAAAGATCATTTTATTGGGACAGCCATTGGCACACGGGTGTTTGTCGGCACAATCTGTTTTGCATGAGGCATAGTTTTCGTCTGCATCACAGGTACCATTGCCGCAGGGCGGGCACACCTTGCAATCGGCTTCACACGTCAGGCAGGTTTCCTCGCCATTACATTCGCCATCGCCACATTTCGGTTCATTCGGGCATGCATTGCAGTCCGTTTCGCAATTGGAGCAATCTTCGTATCCATTGCAGATGCCATCACCGCAAACGGGCTTGGGATCCTCACATTTGCCGCAATCCTGTTCACATGAAGAACATGTTTCGCCATCTTTGCATTGGCCATCGCCGCAAATTGGGAGTGATGCGCACGGGCCGCAGTCTTCTTTGCAGCTGGAGCATGTTTCGCCATGACTGCACTTGCCATCACCGCATATCGGCGAATCCGTAGATTTGAGTGTACATTGCTGACCATCTTTTTGATAATGATTCTCGCAATCAAAGTCACATCCATTTGAGGTGCATTTGGCGATACCATGTTCTGGCGCAGAGCATTGACTGATATCGCAGTTCCCCTGTGCCAGAGGATCTGCCACGCATCTGAGCAGTTCTTTATCGCATACAGGTTTATCGCCGGTACAGGATGCGGTTTCGTGCCATTCGCCATTGCGGCATGTCATAATATATTGAGAGCCATCGGTATGTTTATCGCACCGAACGGTGCCATGTTCGCAAGTCACACTGGCAGGATCGGGGGTGACGATGGGCTCCGATGGAAGGTTTCGGCTGTCATCTTCGGAGCAGCCCAAGCAAAGTGCAAGCAGACAAGATATGAAAGTCGGACGATAGCATTTCATGCTGTACCTCACGTGTTATATATCCCCCGTTTTTGCATCATAAAACAAGCAGGCCGTACGTATTTGCGCAGCAAATAGTACGGCCCAATGAAGGCGTATTGCCCCGCAGGGGCAATAGCCGATAAATATATATTATTTACCGAGAACAACGATCGTGCGTGGTTTGACACTATACAAAGAGTTGACCGTTCCGATGCCGTTGATATTTGCATTTTGGGTTTTATATTTATCGAGTGTTGGATCTTCAATAAATTTATTATAATCAAAGTAGGACTGTGTATCGACCAGGATTTTCCATTCGCCATCGGGCAAAGTGAATTCGCGGTCGATGTATGCTTCCATATTAATCATAACAAACAGTTCGGGTGTATTTGGTTTTTGTTTATAATACATTGCGATGGATTTTGTATTCCAGACATCGTTATCCGAAACGCCATTGGGGTTCCACCATATAAAATCTTCCGGGCTTTTAAGATATTCTTTTGGGGAGAGATGTTCTTTATATTTTTTACGGATTTGAATCATTGTACGCACAAAATCATGCATACGGATTCTGTCATCCGAAGAATTAGAAGTCCAGTCGCCCCATCGGAACCAGTTCCATTCGTTGTCGGCCTTATCGGTATAGGCGTTATTGTTTCCGAACTGTGTCCGCATATATTCGTCGCCGCCGAGGATCATGGGACTTCCGTGGCTGATCATAAGGAAAGCAAAGTAATCGCGGATCATCTGTCGTTTGCGTGCTTCGCTTTCGGGTTTTTCGCACCGTCCGTCGCTGCCGTCGGCGTATCCCTGCCAGTACCAGTGCTCGCCATTTTCATTATCGCCCTCTTCGGCGCACCAGTTGCGCGAGACGTTGTTTTCTTCGCCGCTGGTCAGGTCGCAGAATGCGTTATAGACATCGCCGCAGCACAGTTCATTGAGTTTGCCGCATTTGTTCTGATTTTCCCAGTAGGTAGCCAGATCATAGAGGGTAAAGCCGTCGTGTGCGGTCAGGAAATTGACCGAATGATAAGGTTTGCGGTCATCGCCAAATTCCTGGAACATTTTGCTCGATCCGGTCAAAACGTTTCCAACCGAAATATCCATATCCCAATTGGGAGAGCGTGACTCCGTCGAAGAGAGGGGATAATTATCTTCCTTGACCAATTTTCGTATCATGTCGCGGAAGCGCCCATTCCACTCGGACCATGCGAAATTGTCTTTATTGGTGGCTTTTGGGAAGAGACCGTTGGCGTACTGGCTCAGGCTCCAGGGTTCGGCGATGAATCGCGTGTTGTATTTCTGCATGCGTTCATCGTTAATGATGTCCTGAACGACGGTATTGGCGATATTGTTGGCCCAATAGTTATTGTCACCAGCGGAGGCATCGCCATTGGTGGTTACTTTTGCATCATCGACCCCGAGAATCGAAGCGAGGTCAAACCGGAAGCCATCGACGTGCATTTCCTCGACCCAGAATCGGAGGTTATCGAGGATGAATCGTCGGAATGGCTTGTAATTGGTGCGAGTCTGATTCCCGACGCCGGTTTCGTCGAGGTATCCCTGATTGGGTTTTCCGGAGCTGTCATTGATGAGGTGATAATAGGCCTTGTTATCGAGTCCGCGCCAGGAATAGATGGTCGCCGCAGTCATGTCATCGAAGTTCGAGTAGGTGCCGTAATCCTGATATCGTGACTGCACTCGGCTGCGCCAGAAGCCGCCTTCTCCGGTATGATTGTAGACGACATCGAGAATGACCTCGATGCCGGCCTGATGGAGCTTATCGACCATTTCTTTGAATTCATCGTGAACGCCATTGGTTTTGGCCTGATCGATAGCAGTTGCAAAGCGTTGTTCGGGCGCAAAGAAAGCGATGGTATTGTATCCCCAGTAGGTGCCGTCATCGGGTTTTTCGCCGACGGGCATGAGTTCGATCGCCGTGATACCGAGATCGGCGAGGTATTGTGCTTTTTCGCCGATTCCCTTCCAGGTGCCAGGATTATTGACGTCGAGGGCTTTCATGGTAAAGCCCTTGGGATGAACTTCGTAATAGATGAGATCATTGGCGGCATGGCCTTCGAAATCGTCGCCTTTCATGCGGTTCTCGCGCCAAATCGTTTCATTGGCGCTCCACTGGTATTCGCTTTTAATGACGACAGATTTGGCGGCAGCTTTCCAGCTGGAGACATCGCGCGCGGTACCCGAGGCAGGGTTGCCGGACATCCAGTCAAAATCCCTGTGGATGCGTCGCGTATAGGGATCGAGCAGCAGTTTGTTTGGGTTATAGCGGTTGCCTTCTTGATCGCAGTCGGTAACAAAGCCGACAGCAGAGTTGGGGTAGAACGATTTATCGTAGGGCCAGTTGGGGCCGAAGGCGATATAGCCGTAATGTGTTCCGACGCCCAGACCGTAAACATAAAGCGTCCAGATACCGCTGGTCTTGTCCTTGACCATGGGGAGCCGGATATTGGGTTGTGCCGTATCGGGATTTTTGCTGTCGAAGATGAGCACTTCGACGCGCGTGGCATGTTCAGCAAAGACGGCAAAATTGACGCCTTTGTCTATGACGGTTGCGCCCAGGATATCGTAAAGCTGATCGCCTTTTAGCCCTTTTGCTTCGAAGGAAGGCGCGAGTGGTGAGCTGTCGTAGACACTTGAAGAGCTGTCTTCACAGGATGTCAGCGCCATGCCGGAGAGAAGGAGTCCAGAAACCAGCGCCAGACGGCGCGCCCATGCAAAACGTCGAAAAATACTCATGCGCTTAATCCTTTAGTTTCCAAACGATGATATGTCGGTCTTTGGTCAAAGTAATCGTATCTGTTTCATAGACGGGCTCATTTTCATTGAGCAGATTGATCCACCCTTTGGTGCCCACACTCACGGTATATGTCTGATCTTCATCGCTGTCGCTGATCCCGACCAGAATTGTCTCGCGATCTGCCTGCATCAAATACATATAGGAGCGATCATAGGCATCGATATTCTGGCGTGTACCGCGATAGAGGGCAGGATGTGTGTGTCGCAGGGTACCCAGTTTTTGAACGAGTGCAAGTGTTTCGGCCTGTTGCGGATTGAGCGTATTGCCGAACTTCATCATGCGCCGGTTGTCGGGATCGTTGGCACCTTCGAGCCCAAACTCATCACCGTAGTAAATCATGGGGATATTGGGGCTGGTCATCAGAAACACCCACGCCAGCTTGAGCTGCCGATAGGCCCATGCTTCTGTCACCTCGGGATTTTTCGATTTTTTATCTTCGGCATCGTGATGAATATGGGATATGGCGCGTGCGACATCGTGGTTGCCCAGGAAAGTGCTCATAATTGCGCTGCCATAGGAGCCATCCCCTTCCTCACCGGTGACAAAATCCTTGAGATCCCAGAATTTGCCGTCACCTTTCATAATGGTATCGCGCAGTTTGTTGTAGAGTGGGAAATCGAATTGTCCGTGCAGCAAAGAACTTCCGATATACTGTTTGATTTTCCATGCGCCATCGAAAGTTTCGCCGACGATATAGAAAGTCTGTCCTGTGGGAGCCATCATCTCGTCAATGTTCATGCGCAATTCGCGGATGAACTCGATGGGCATGTGTTTTACGGCATCGAGGCGGAACCCGTCGATTCCGGTCGTTCGAATCATCCATTTGGCGTGATCGAGTACAAACTGTCGCACTTCAGGCAGATTGTAGTTGAAGTCGGGGAGATTGGGATCAAACCAGCATGTCTCAGGAATGATGTTCCAGTTCGCCTGTGTCAGATTGCCCTGAGCATCGTAGGGGCCTTCACACAGAATGGAGTCATCTCCGGCACGATCTGAGAAGTTGAACCATTCTGGATGTTTTTGATATACGGGGCTGTCATCGGCCACGTGATTGGCAGCAAAATCGACGAGAACGCGGATACCTCGATCATGGCACGATTTGACCAGAGCCCTGAGTTCATTGAGCGAGCCAAAGTGCGGCTCAATCGGAGAGAATGCCACGCCGTTTGACTGTGCGTCATCAAACATGGAGGATGTCTTTTCTGAATATCCGGTCGAAATTGGCCAATATGAATGATATGCAGAAGCGGTTCCGGCAGCCTTCTGTGTGTTCATACTTATCGACGAAATCCAGAGTGCCGTCACCCCAAGGCGGTCAAAATACCCAGCCTCCACTTTTGCGCGAAGCCCTGCAAAATCACCGCCCATCCAATCGTTTGCAATTCCGAGAGGGGCATCGTTCTGAGCGTTACCGTTAAAGAAACGATCCGTAAAAGCAAAATACAAAACCGCGCTGCGCCAGTCAAACGGTGTGGATTCGTTCCAAACCGGCACGTAGAGCGGCTCTATTTCCACGTCGTTGGAAGTCGTTGCTTTAACGACAAAGACCGTTTTTCGCTCAGCAAGCGGATTCTGGAAATGGAGGGTATTTCCATCCACAGATGAAATTTCTGTCCAATTGGATTCGACCTGAATCTTTACATCTTTTGCATATCCATTGGGGTCGTCAAGCGAAACATCGAACGAGACGGTATTATTGCTGACAATGGGTGAAGAAGCCAGCTTGAGTTTTGGACTGGCTTTCTTTGCACATGGCTGAACCCAGACCGCAAGATCCTCGCCATTGTCATCGCCATTGGTTTTCCAACCGTTATCGCCCCACCCGGCGACATAGAATTTGTAGTTATAGATGCCCGGATCCAAAAGGAAGGAACCGGAAAAAACGCCGGGGGCAATCTCGTCCAGGCGATAGGTATTGTGTTTCCAATCGTCAAAGCTGCCGGTCACATAGACGGTCTGCCCAGCTGCATTGGGATTACGATAGACAAAGGCCGTAAAACAAATATCCGTCGGAGAGCATACGTCCATCTTTTTCGAGCCAACATAGCCCATTTCGCATCCGCATTGCGGGGCATTGTTGACGACGGTGCACGTACGGTGTTCACCTTCGCATTGGTCAGTACAGACGCTGTCCGGCACACATTGGGCGTTGAACTCATGGTATCCCGATTTGCATACCGAGCAATAACCATTGCTGTCCAGTGTATATTCCTTCTCGCAATAACACACTTCGGCAGTGCCGTTATAGTAGCACATACCGTGACCACAACTTTTATCGCATATTGCTTGCTTCTCGTTGGAGTCATCGCAACCAATCATACTAAGACATGCCAACAATATGAGCCCAGCCAATTTTCGCATTCATCCCTCCACGCATTTGAACAAGTCAATTGCCTTCCCTTATATACGTGAATTTGGGCTCTGTGTTCAAGTTTGGGGGATAATTTTTCGCACTCCGTCAGGAACGGTTCAATGTCCAAAAAAAATGCGCATCGTATTCGGTCGAAAGACCGAACAGATGCGCAAGGCGCAGCGTATTCGGCCATCGGGCCGAATAGCGCGCAATCATAAACCATAAGATCAATTAATGGGTTGATAAGTTTTGGGTGGGACCACGAAATACACGATGGCGGAATTGAGTACGGAACCATCGCCTTTAACCATCACGCGAGCCTGATAAATTTTGGTTTCCTCGGCGGGTTCAAACTTGTTTTGTTTTTCGACGGGAACCACATTGTAGCAAACGACTCTGCCTGGGAGCATATTGTCGATACCATCGCATTTCGTGATGCCGTTATCTTTTTCGCAAGTCTGTTCTTCCTGAATGGTTCCCTGAACTTCGACGCAAAGGCGGCCCTGTACGACTTCGCCGCCGTCGGGAATGACGTCCATGAGCTGAACGAGTTCGGATACGCCGGGAACATCGATATCCTGAACATCCGAAGTGACCGTCATCGGCATGTGTTTGGCGATGGAGCGCACACCTTCGGCGGCTTTATCGGCGAGTCCGTCATCAAAAGCGAGATAAATGAAGGGATTGCCTTCGGAATCGACAGACCCGGAATCTGTTCCTATTTTCTTTGCGACAGTTTCCATGGTTTCCTGTTCGTCATACATGGCCAGATTGCTTGCATAAGCCTCACTGTACAGGCCGATGTATCTCACGCGTTTGCTCTGAAGTATAGGTCCCACATCATTTTTGAATCGCATGCATCGTTTTTGTCCTTCGTCCATCCAGATGGCCTTATCCACGCCAAAGTCTTTGAAGAACGAGTCATAGACATTGCTCAGGTAGAGCAGGCACTGATTTTCATCAAACGCATGCAGAATGATTCGAATGGCATTCTTTCTAAATCCGGCACAGCCAACTTTAGTTGCCGTATCGGTATTGCATTCCCATTTCTTTTCATCGGCCGTGATCCAGAAATCCTTATTGGTCGTCCAGATATGGCTGCTCTTGTGCATACAGAGATCCATATTTTCTCCCGGATTTAATACGGCACAGAGCGGTGGCTGGTAAGCGGCCTCATAATTACCGTTAAATCCCCCGGCGGCATGATTGAGAGAAACTTTAGTATTCAGGTAATTGACCATGGTATCCAGATGGGGTTGGTTGCTTTCCTGAATTGGAATCTGAAGACTAAAGGAGTCGAGGAGCGTATAAATCCCAAGTCCAGTCCACATATCATCAAAGCAGCCTTCGATCTTCAATTCTTTTTCGCCGATGGTGACGGTGTCTTCGTAGGCCGGATTCTGAATGCAGACGCCTTTTTCTGAGCAGATGGCCCCTTTGAGTTTAGCCTTTTCCTCGTCAGATTTACCTTCGAGATAAGTGTCTTCGAGGACATCGCAGTCTTTATTTTGTGTACAGGCTTTTGTGGTCTGTACACATTCCAGGCCATGAATCATCCCGGGGAGATTCTTCTGAATGGATGCGGCTTCTTCCTGCATCGTCCACGAAGAGTCAAAGATATACAGCATATCAATGCTTTGGATGGCGGTTTCGAAGCTCATCTTCTGTACTTTGGGAGATATTTCTTCCTGATAGGGTGCGTAGAACACGAATTGGCCATTGGCCTGTGGATTGCTCGTGGGATCGGCAGGATTTGTTTTGAGTGCGCATTCGAGAACGTCAGGTGCGCTGTCTCCGTCAGTGTCCTGTTTGGCAATATCAGATGGGCACTTTTGTTCGACCTTATCGATGATGCAGACGCAATCTATTTCGGCCTTGTCACTTAAACCGTCGTGATCACAATCCTTTAAGGTAAAGCAATATTCGCCAAGCTCATTTTTTATGGGTTCTTTTGTCGTTTCATCGACTTCTTGGGAATCGAGCAAGCCATCGCCATCGCTGTCCAAAGAATAGCGGTCGAGTGTACCATCGCGATTGGAATCGTAGTCGAGTTCGATCAGATCCAGAATGGTGTCACCATCACTGTCGACATCCCTGTAGTCGGGAACCGTATCGCCATCGCTATCCCATGGATAGGAGGGTCCGCCATCTGGGCACCACAAATCTCCTTCATTGCAGCCACATGATTCGACGCATGCGCGTCCCGGATGTGAATCGCCATCGGGATCGGACGATTTCACGCCGTGAATTTCATCCACGTCGATGATGGAATCTCCGTCGGAATCACGGTCTATGTAATCGGGGATGGTATCCTTATCGATGTCCGACAAAGCCAGGATGAGATCGACCTGTTCCCCTTCGGCGTTTGTCGTTTGAACGACGTTACCCGACGCATCGATCACTTTGCCGGTAGCGGTGTCGATGTAAGCCCCAACATCCTCGACGGTGCCGTCCTTTACGCTGACGATCTTCCATTTTCCGCTGTCTGAATCCAAAACGGCATAGTACTTAGTCGAACCATCACTCCCTTCTGCAACCCAGAAGGCTTCCGGATTGTCCGGTGTGTCACCGCTGTAAAGATAGGGATTGTCAGGAATTCCATTGTTATCGCTATCCTGATTTAAGAATGCATACATCGGACAGAATGCATCGCTGCTGCATTCGTACAAGATAGATTCATCTACTTTGACGGGTTCGACCAACAGATCGCCGCCATTACCGGCTTCGAGGTAATCGGGGATGGTATCGCCATCACTATCGAGATCTTCACAATTGACGGTACCATCGTTATCTGTGTCTTCCTCGCAGCTTTCGTAATAATCGGCAATGGTATCGCCATCCTTATCGGATATTTTGGCATCTCCATTGGGATCATCCGAAATGCACACGCCATTTTTGCATTCCCCAAAGGCGCACCAGGCGAATTCGCCGCTGCAATCGCCTTGATTTTTCACAGGCTGGACACATTTTTTGTGTTCCGGTTCACAGACGAATCCCTTTTCACATGCGCTTTCCGAACAGTCTTTAGCTTCATCCCAATTGGGCTCGGTGACGACAGTTGCCTTTTCTTTACATTGGCCGTCGACACATACCAAGCCGCCTGAACATTCTGTATCATTTGTGCACTGGTTATCGGACGTCTTTGCCTTGCATGTGCCCTGCACACATTCGAAACTGTCTTTGCAGATTCTTATTTCATTGCAAGACTCACCTTCATCAACCACAACAGCGCACTCACCTATTTCAAGACATATCCCCGATGCGCAGTCAGAGGGGCTTGTGCATACGATATGGGAGTCTCCGCCTTTTCCATTTGAATCATCGCCGCATCCATATAAAGTCAAAAGCCCAAGAATGGCAGCGAAATAAACTCTTTTATTTGTCATACAGCGCCCTCTTTAATTGATAATAATTTCGGCATCGCAACTATCGACGACGCTCGTATCGGTGTTGTTATCGGTATTGCATTCGACAGTACTTGCATTGCCATGCTCATCGAGGTTCGAAACCATGAGAACAGTTTTGCCAGCAAGCTCTTTAAAATCTTCTTCCTCGATTTTGCACCCGACCAGACTGCATTCGCCGATGCCAACAACTTCTTTGGTATAAGAAGTACAAATCGTCTTACCCTGATGGTTTGGAGCACTCTCATCATAGTAGAAGAATGTCGCCGGCAAATTCTGTCCGACAGGTTTCGTACCACGATTGCAGAGTTTACCGCTGATGAGATGGTATTCCTTGCCATCCTCGCCCGTGGTGGTACCGCAAATAGACCCCGGAAGGAAGCGGCCTGTAATATCAGGTGCCATGCCTGCACCATACTCGCCCTGACTGTTCAAACGATAATTGTTATAAAACGGTCGTTCCGCGCCGGTGATTTCGATCTTGAGATCTGTATGCTTTTTGATCCAGTTGTTGAACCACTGGGTTGCGGTGGGAACTTTGCCATTATCCTCGATATTGATGATATTATAGGCGTGCTGATTCCACATGGTACGGGAACTCACCCAACGGTCGAGACGATCCTTGAGGATCATCATATCATTGTGGCCGATATCCGTCGTCTTGCGCGTGGCGCGGCAGACTTTATAATCATCTTTATAGCCATCCGGTTTCGCACCGAAATTCTTAACTTTGACACGTTTACCCTTAGCGGCATCGTACTGCATCATACCGACCATAGGATGGATAGGAGTCGTACAGACATACTGCTGCAGATAGGTCGTCTTGCCCGGGGCAAACTGCGTGTTGCAGTCATCATCCGTAGTACACGTGCACAATTCGATGGTTTTATTGCAATTCTTGCCGAGCGGACAATCCTCGTCAGCTTTGCAGCGAATGCCCTCATGAATGGGATCGACAGCGTTATTGCTGCCATCTGCATAATTCACTTTTGCGCCCGTATCATTATAACATGGCTGATCGCCGTCCGACCCCATGACGATTTCGGCGCTGCCATCGCCGTCGATATCGGCAATGATCGGCCCTTCGATCGATGTAACAGACGCGCGTTTTGCACTAAACAATACGGCACCGGTCTTACCATCATAAACTCGGGTAAAGCATTCATCGGCATAGACGGCCTCAGCCTGTCCATCGCCATCGAAGTCAAACAGAGACGACCCCGTTGTCCCCGAGCTATTGTCCTGACTCCAACGCTCCCAGAGAACATATTTGTCAGCGCATTTCCCCGCTTCATAACCTTTGCATTTGGGATCGTAAACGCCAAACAGACCAGACGATGCGATGCCAATTTCGGGGAGGCCGTCTTTATTGAAATCGCCGATGGTAACAGGACCACCCCATGTAAATCCCTCGACATGCATGATTTCCTGGCTCTCGTAGGAGTCGGTTCCTTTTTTGATGACAGAAAAGAGCATGATGCGATTTTTACCCGAAATCACGATTTCCGGCTTGCCGTCGAGCTTGGTAAAGTCGAAATCTGCAGCGGTCGCTCCGGGGGTACCAAAATCGGCATAGGCAGGGAACTGTCGCACCCAGGTTTGCGTTTTGTATGAAGGGAATGGATAGGATATGAGTTTTTTCCAATTATTTGCAGATTTATCCCAGGTATACAGCCCCTCACCGGTAACCAGCTGAGCAATTCCAGGATAATCATCCGGAAGCAGATACCCGAGAGCGGCATCATTACCGGCCTCAACGCTGTATCCCGAACCAGTAATATCTGAATCTACATACAAATCCTTATTAAAGAGGACATCCGTCTTGCCATTGGGGTGAACTTTAATCACATGTCCCATCGGACCAACAATTTCTGCAAGGCCGTCGCCGTCGATATCAAACACCATCGGGGTCGAGCGCAAATCGGCATCCACGGCTATCCACTGTTTGTGTTTCTGTTCGGCATTATCCCACTTGTACACATAGACCTTGGTGCTCGTCACTGTGATAAATTCCAGCAAACCATCGCCGTCGAGATCTGCCGATGCCGGGTAATTGTACCAACGTCCGGCCAAGCCCACCTTAATGGATTCGAGTGTATCGCAGTTATCGGGATTGATAAAGCGAATGACCGTGGGACTATACGAATAAACGGCAATGACATTCTTGAGACCCTTTGAGTTGCCAAAAGGCCCGACGAGCGGCGGCATTTCGACATTGACCGAAGCCGCTTCCACGCCATCATTGGGCTGCCATCGGCATTGTATCTGTGCTTCGAAAATGCCGGGTTTTGTCTTAAATCGGCACATCTCATCGTGCGTGACGGTTTCATCATAAGGAATGCAGTAACCGTTGGCACCACACGAATCATCCCGGCAGCAGAAGGAATCCTTTTCGGTGCAGTCTGACGTTTGGGAGCATTTGATTCCTTTGGGCGTACACTTGGTATTCTTACAAAAGAACCCTGTATCACAAACGATATGGTTGCCTTCGTCACAGGATTCGCCATCGCCTTTTACCGACAGGCATTTGCCGTCGATGCAGGTCAGTTCTGTACTGCACAGCTTATAGCTATTGCACTCATTGCCCAGCTGAATGTCATATTCCATGACCCGGCAAAACCCCTCGACGCACATCATCCCGTTGTCGGTATCGCAAACATGAAGACTATCGTCGGGGTCACAAGGATCATCCTGATGGAGCAATTCATAGCAAATGCCCAGACACTCATAGCCAGACTCACAGTGTGCATACGCATCACAGTTTTCTCCCAGACCGACGTAATGGCCGCATGTATTGTCAGGCATACAGATGCGATTGATCTCCTCTTCGGCACAATCTTCATCGGACAGGCACGAACCATCGCCCGGCACATGTATTCTCTCACACGAACCTTCTACACACGTCTCACCGTTATCGCAATCCGTATCTTCCACACACCCCTTGGTTTCGGCCTTGCATGTCCCATCCGAACACTTCTGACCTTCATCGCAATCCGCATCCTCCTCGCACTTTTTGCCAGAGGACGGATTGTCATTGGGCTGACAACTCCCCGAAACACATTTCAGCCCCCCTTTGCAGATATGACTATCATCACAGGAATCGCCTTCTCCAACCGATTGGGCGCAGATGCCATCCGGCATACATTTTCCCGAATCACAATCTGAATTCTGGGTACAGTTCGAAGGCGGCTGGGGAACCTGTACCGAGGCTCCGCCGGAATCATCACTGCATCCGTAAATGGAAAGCACACCAAGAATAGCAACGAAATACATGCGTTTTGTCGTCATATTAACCTCAATGTTGAAAATGTCTCAGTGAATACTTTTTTCTATCAGGGGGCAGTCGCCCCCTGCGGCGCTATTTCAAAGCAGAGACGTCCCCCTGGAACGTCTCTGCTTTGAAATACGCGCCTACCCCCACTGCGGGGCAATCGCCCCGCAACGCCCCATGCAAACTCTTTTACGTATCTTTTTTAAAAAGATAAATACTTACCCTTTGTGTATCTTAGCGTCCAAGTAGGCAAAAAGAAAGTATCCGTAAAAAAAGTCCAACAACGGGTGTAACTGTTCTGCCGGAGCCCCGGCTGTTACCAGCCAACTGCTAATTGATGATGACAATATCAGAATTGCATTCATCCACCTTAATGACATCCGTATTGTTATTGTTATTGCATTCGACCGTGCTGGCATTGCCAAATTCATCGAGATTGGTCACCATAATGACGGTCTTGCCGGCCATGTTCTTGAGTTCATCTTCAGACACTTCACAGCCAACCTGACCGCATTCACCCACACCAACAATCGTTTTGGTATAGGATGTACAAATGGGATCACCACGATGATCCTCTTTCGACTCATCATAGTAGAAGAATGTTGCAGGAAGTTTCAGGGCAACAGGTTTTGTGCCACGATTACAGAGATTGCCACTGATGATGTGAATGGGTTTGCCCTTTTCATCGACGACGGGCTTGCCTTCGCTGTCTTTTTTGGTACCGCAGATCGAACCGGCAATAAAACGTCCCGTAATATCAGGAACTGTTCCGGCACCGTATTTCCCTTGACGGTTCATGCGATAATTGTTGTACACAGGCCTGCCGTCCGAATTCTTGGCCAACCAGTTCATCAGCCATTGTGCAGGCGTCGGTGTCTTGCCGTTATCCTCGATATTAAGGATATTATAGGAATGTTGGTTCCAGATATCTCGCGACGATACCCAGCGATCGAGTCGATCCCTGAAAATCATCAGATCGGCAATCCCCAGATCGACCGTCTTACGCGTAGCACGGCAAACTTTATAATCACCGCTATAGCCATCCGGGCGAGTCCCAAGGTCTTTGACGAGTTTGCGCACGGTATTATCGCTATTGACCATCATGCCCACCTGAGGATGGATGGGCTCGGCGCAGACATACTGAGTCAAAATCTCCGTAGTTCCCTGTTTATACTGGGTATTGCACTCGCTGTCCTCTGTACAGATACAGAATCCAATGGTTTTATTACAATTCTTCTGAGCCGGGCAATCCTCGTCATCTTTGCACCGAATGCCTTCATGGATAGGATCGACGCAATTGGAAGTACCGGGATTACTGGGATTGGCAGAGACTTTGTTATCATCGAAACATGCGGCATTCGTATCGGATCCCATCAGTATTTCGGTGCTGCCATCGCCATCAATATCAGCCACGACAGGTGCCTCAAATGAAGTACTCGAAGAGCGTTTTGCACTAAACAATACTTTGCCCGTTTTGCCATCGTACACACGGGTAAAGCACTCATCCGCATAAACGGCCTCTGTTTGACCATCGCCGTCAAAGTCAAACAGAGAAGAGCCCGTCACCCCCGAGGACTCATCCTGGCTCCACCGTTCCCACAAGACGTATTTATCGGCACATTCGTCAGCCTTATATCCTGCACACAGCGGATCGTAAACGCCAAAAAATCCCGAAGAAGCCACGCCAATTTCTGGCAAGCCATCTTTATCGAAATCGCCGACAGTGAGCGGGCCGCCGAGCGCGCCTTTCCCGGTCATAACGGATGGCATTAACGTCACGTGCATGACATCCTGGGTATCGAATGTGCCATCCCCCTTAGGTATCAGTGCATAAACATAAACATTGCCGCCGCTGCTGGATACAATTTCCGGATAACCATCCAAAGTCTTGAAATCGAAGCTGGCAGGATCGGCACCGGGGGTGCCAAAATCTGCGTAGGCTTTATAGGTATGCGCTGGTATTTTAGCAATGGTATCCCACACATGGCTGCTTTTGTTCCATTTGAGGACGGAATCACTGATCACGAGCGTGGCGACACCTTCGCTGTTTCGGTCAAAATTGCCGATAGCCCCATTGCCACCAACTTTACCACCCTTATAAATAAATGATCCATCCTGGCCATTGACGACCGTCGTTCCCCAGACGACTTCCGGTTTGCCATCCCCATCGACATCATACACATTCACATAATTGTTATTCGATGTAATTTCCTCGGTTTCCCACATGACTTTATGGGCTTTCTTCTCTTTGTCCCACGTATAGGCGGCCAATTTCCACTGGTTGGTTATCGTAATAAATTCCATCAAACCGTCGCCATCGAGATCGGCGGCCGCAGGCTGGTTATTCCCCTGATACATCACTTGATTGTAGCCAACAGATTCGAGGGTTTCGCAGGTTTCGGGATGAATAAAGCGAATTGTACCCTCAAAAGACGCTTTGGGATAAGTATCTGACCAGGAATTGCGTGCATTATAGGAAAAGAATGCAACGACCGTATCAAGACCGGCTTTGTTGCCGAAATGCCCAACAAGAGGCGGCATTTCTACTCTTGCTGAATTTGGATACGCATCGGCAGGCGGCTGCCATCGGCATTGCACCTGAGCTTCAAAGATACCGGGTTTTGTTTTGTATCGACAGCTTTCATCATGCGTAATATTCTCATCGTATGGAATACAATGTTCCTTGGCGCCGCACGAATCCTCCAGGCAGCAGAAAGAGTCTTTTTCGGTACAATCTGTTGTTTGGGAACATTTCTTGCCCAGCGGTGTACATTTGGCATTTTTGCAAATCAGCCCTGTATCACAAACCTGGTAATTGCTCTCATCACAGGATTCGTCTTCCTTTTTAACGGACTGGCATTTCCCTTCCAGACAGGTCAGATCATCACTGCACAATTTGTAGCTATTGCACTCATTTCCGGATTGAATGTTGTATTCCATGAGGCGGCAATAACCTTCGACACACATCATGCCATTATCCAGATCGCAGACATGCAGAGAATCATCAGGATTGCATTCTGCATCCTGGCTGAGTACTTCGTAACATACGCCCATGCACTCGTACCCATCCTCACAATAGGCATCAAGCCCGCATGTATCGCCAAGATTGACATAGTGACCACATAGACCGTCAGACATACAGGTGAGATTCACGCCTTGATCCGCACAATCTTCGTCACTTTGGCACGTTCCATCCCCAGGGCCTGGCATCTCCCCGGGCACACAATGGCCACTGACACAGGATTGATTTCCATCACACTCCGAATCCTCGGTGCATTCCGATTCTAGCTGTGTATTGTTTTCACATTTTCCAGCATGACATACCTGATCGCCGGAACAATCCGAATCCTCGGTACATTCCGGTTCCGGCTGTGTATTGTTTTCGCATTTGCCTTCATGACATACCTGATCGCCGGAACAATCCGAATCTTTCTGGCAATCATTCTGGACAGGGGTCTCTGCCTGACATATCCCCGAAATACATTTTCCGGAATCACATTCCGAATCGTCCGTACATGCACCGGGCGTTGCACTGGTGTCTTTTTTGGAGTCATCACTACATCCGTAAATTGCCAGCATACCAAGAATAGCCGCTATGTATATGCGCTTTGTCATTGTAAAACCTCTATCCAATTCAAGTGGCTGATAGTTTGTCTCTCCATATCCGGGAGTGAGTTAAAACCGGAATACTCCCCAAAACATAGCAACATGATATCCGATTGTCATCATAAATGCCTTCATATCTCCCCTCAACCGCATGCGGGGCGTTGCGGGGTGTTTAACCCCGCAGTGGGGGTAGTGGCGTAACGAGCTTTTTGGGCGGCCACATAGTGGCGCACAAAAAGCGAGTAAGCCACGTAGGGGGCCACTGCCCCCTCATAAAAAAACTCTGTACGGCCACTGTGTTGATCACAGCTCAGAGCTTATCAACACGCTCGTCATACAGAGTCATACAATATTAGGCTTTAATCCGCGTGGATATGAGATTTGCCTGAATGAAAGCTCCAATCGCACAAAACGCCACTCTCGTATAACAGAGCCATATATTATATCGGCTGAATCAGGACTTCGCGCGGCTTCTGGCCTTTTTGCGGTCCCACAATGCCTTCGCGTTCGAGCTGTTCGATCAATCGTCCGGCGCGTGGAAAACCAATGCCGAGGCGGCGCTGCAGGAAAGAAGCCGATGCCTGTCGTGTCTCAGCAACGAGCTGCACGGCCTGATCGAACAGCGGGTCGAGATCGCTCGAAGCGCTCGACGATGCGCCATCTGCATCATCGACCACCTCATCTTTTGGGGTGGTAATATCGAGATTGTATTCGGGCTGTCGTTGATTTGCGAGGAATTGTACGACCTTCTGAACTTCTTCGTCCGAGACGAACGCACCATGGACACGCTGCAAAATACCGGTATTGGGCGGTAAAAAGAGGCTGTCGCCCATTCCAAGCAGGTTTTCGGCCCCCTGTTGGTCGAGGATTGTGCGCGAATCGACGTAACTGAACACACGAAATGCAATGCGCGTCGGGAAATTGGCTTTGATCACGCCTGTAATGACGTTGGTCGAAGGCCGCTGCGTGGCAAGAATGATGTGGATCCCTGCTGCACGGGCTTTTTGGGCAAGGCGTGCGATGGATTTTTCGATTTCCTTGCCAGCGGTCATCATGAGATCGGCGAACTCATCGACGACAATGACGATATAAGGCATGTGCTGGTATTTGGGCTGCCCGTTTTCGTCGACTTCCTGTGTGCATGCGATGGCACTTGGCAGCGTAGGATTTTTGAGCTGTTCGTTATAACCAGCGATGTTTCGAACGCCGAATGAGGCCAGTTTGCGATAGCGTTCGTCCATTTCTTCACATGCCCAGTCGAGCGCAGCCGCCGTCTCGTTGGGGGTTGTAATCGGCGGCACCAGCAGATGCGGAATCCCTTCATAAATGCTGAGTTCGAGCATTTTAGGATCAACCAGGATCAGCTTGACATCGTCGGGGCTTGCATTGAACAGCAAGCTGCATATCATCGTATTGATGGCAACGGACTTACCGCTTCCCGTTGAACCAGCGACCAGCAGATGCGGCATTTTGGCCAAATCACTGACAACCGGCTCGCCCTCACTGTCTTTTCCCAGGGCGATAGTCAGCAGGCTCTTGGATTTGGTAAATTGCGGGGAACCTATGATTTCCTTGAGGTAAATCATATTTCTATTTTCATTCGGAATCTCGATACCGACGACACCTTTGCCGGGAATTGGCGCGAGGATTCGAATAGACACGATCTCAAGTGCCATCATCAGATCGTCCGAAAGAGAGGCTATCTTGGCGACTTTTGTCCCGGGAGCGGGCTTAAATTCGAATCGAGTAATAATCGGTCCCGGGCAGATTTGTACAACTTCCCCCTGAATATGATATTCTGCGAGTTTTTCTACAATTTTATCTGCATAATGCTGGAGCGCATCGTGATCAAAGCCCTTTTGGGTCGACGGATCATAATGTAACAGAGAGAGTGGCGGGAATTGATAGGCCGCCTGTTCTATTTTTTTTAATCTTTCCTTATTGGCCCGATCAATTTCATCTTCACTGATGCGTTTCTTTTCGGCAGCTACTACAAAAGAGTTTTTAGGCGTTATATTATTTTTTTTTATAGTGTCCGGGCGATCCTGAATGATACTATCGATTTCGTCGCTCAGACTGTCGTCTTCCAAAGATAAATTGCTGTAATCATTTTTAGAGTTCTGTTTTTCGGATGCATTGAGCAGTGCTCTGATTTCGGATGATACAGGAACGACGGTTTTATTTTCATTCTCAACAGGGCGATGAATATGATTCTGCCCTGGTGCCGGAGCGGTCACAACTTCGTTCTCTTTCCCCCTCACCAAATCAGATCCAAACTCTTTTTTATCTGCCGGCGCATTGGGGACATTTTCCAATTCTTTTGTCGAGGCAAAGGCATCCTTGAATTTTTGAATGCTGCTGTCCGCAGAGGCAATTCTCGTCACAGCCGATGCCGGTTTTGCAATGGATATATCCAAATCCTCAGTAGCAAGCTGGGCGAGCAGCTCTTTGGTCATATTGGGAGGAATTTCCGGGGCAGGAATGGACTCTTTTGGGCTGGCGAAGGTATCATCCAGAGCAATCGTGGGCCGATCTGAAGCCGGATTGGCGTGACGATTCTGCTCGGATTTGGCACTGCTGTGGGAAATGGAACGTGGTTTCCAGTTGCCCAGTACCGATGTCTTGCCCGTATGAGAGGCTTCCGTGAGGCGCGTTGTACCAATTTGTTCCGGAGCAACGATCGAATCAAATTCGAAATCCGGTTCAAGTGCCGGAACCGATTTGGATCGCTTAATCGAGCGGGGTTTTGGGCTCGATTTGCGAATTTTTGCCATGATATCGCCAAGTGCTTCGGGAGTCCCTTCTTTGGTACGCTCAGCTCTGGGCGGTTCAGCCGTTTGTTTTGCCTCTGTCTCACGATTTTCGGATTCTTCTTTGACCAGTTCCTCCTGACTCTCACTACTAAAGACACTGGCGAGTTCATTGTCCGATTCATCAACCAAATCGGCAGAGGGCGTCTCTTTTTCTACCTCAGAGACAGAATCAGTCTCGGAATCTTGTGAATCTTCTTCGGTTTCGGCGACCAGTTGTTCTTTCTGGGACAGTGCCTGTCGTTCTTCGAGATCAGAACTTACCTCGTCGAGCAGTTGTGAAGGTGAATCCTCGTAAAAAATGCTCTCATTGATAGATTCATCCGGCAGAACTTCGGGAGCAGTTTCTGTAATCAGGGACTCATCTTTTGATTTTTTAAAAGGTTCGGCGAGGGCGCCGCCAATCGTTTTAAAACACCATCGAATGGCTCGCCAAATCCCCAGGAAAAAGCTTTTCAGTTTGGTATCGGTGACGAGCAAACTGCCAAAGATGATGAGTACGAGACAAACGGCAAAGAATGCTGCGCCCGGCATGTGAGCCACTCCGAATTGGGCAGCCCATGTCCCCAATGCACCTCCCGGATCGTGTTCAAAGATTTGATCCCCCTCGAATCCCCAGGCCAACATGGGGGCCGCGCCAAAGATGAGGATGCAGACGCCGACGATTTCTGCCGGTGTGACGTCGAATTGCCGCCCGCATGCGGTACGAATGCCCATGAGAAGACAAACAGCCGAAAAAATGAATGAGGCCGCACCAAATACGGTGAGCATGACATTTGCAATATAGGCCCCGATAACCCCGAATAAATTGACGCTCGTTTCGGCATCCTTGGCAAGATCTGATGACGAAAACGTAAAAAGCATCAAAAACAGAATAATCCCCAGGACGATAAACAAAACAGCAATAAAGATTGCGTACAGCTTCGATTGCCTTTGGATGCGTCTTGGATTGGGAACATGCAGACGTGGCGCATCAAATTTGACATTTTTAGCCGTCGATTTTTCGAGCGATCCCTTCGCCCGGGCAACATTCGTTTCCTGTTTGCGCTTTGAAACCGGCTGCTGTTTCCTTTTTTTTGTCTCGGTTTTCTGTGTTTTTTTCTTCTCGGGCATTCCTGCACTACCTCATGGCGAATCCGTTCGCTTAGAGATATCTACCACGCTTTGGGGGTAGATAACAAATTTTGCGAATGCTTTGTCATTCGGAATGCTGAATCGTAATGATTATTTGATCCCATCCGGGCGCGCCTTCGGCACACCCGGCTATTTTCTACGAATGAAACGCCTTCCAGGCGTGTCGATTAT
>OCTW011593573.1_pt1 | contig 23847 bp, 25 predicted proteins | sample 1539671 | NCBI WGS metagenome assembly OCTW01 (sample SAMN02144230, study PRJEB22623) | gut metagenome | biome: sheep rumen | host: Ovis aries | place: New Zealand | reverse complement strand
TCATATTTAATTATATAATCTTAATTTTAGGAACAATAATTATATTACCTTTAATGACTGAAATATTAAAAAGAATACCTATTGTTAATAAATTATTACTTGGTATAGTAAAAAAATAATATAATTCGGAATATTTTGGTATTACGAACATAATAAAAAACTCTAACTTTTTTAAGTTAGAGTTTTAATATTCTAAATGGCAGGGGCGGTAGGAATCGGACCCACGTCTAAAGTTTTGGAGACTCCTATACTACCATTGTACTACGCCCCTAAAGAACAAGAACATTATAGCTTAAATATAGGTTATTGTCTACTTTTTATTATAATATTCTTGTTTATAGTACTATTCTATTCCTAGGAATAGTAGTTTTAACATACTTATAAGTTTCTTTTTATTCTCAGGTGAAGATTTAATAATTTTTTTAGATGCTGTTGTTATTTTAGATAGAGTAACTTGTTTTAGTTGTAACATATTAGTTACATCCATTGCACTAAAGAAACTAAACATATCATTTATAAAATCTTTCTTTTCTTCTATAGTCATTTTAGATAAGAAAGATAATACATTTTTATGTAATCTAGTCGATTTAGATTTTATAGTACCTTTAGTTAGTTTAGTTCCAAATACCTCCCATGAATAGCCTTCATGAGCCATTACACCTGAGTTGGAACTTTTGGTTACTTTATATGGTCCATTGTAAAGTAGCATACCAAATACAGATTCTTCTGGTACATACATTACTAATTTAGGTATCATTTCTTTAAAGTATATAGATTCATATACATCTTTTAAAAAACCTGGTCCATCGAAGTTGTATACTTTCTTAATTCTATTTCTATATCTAGGATCTATGTTTAAATAAGCATACATAGCTAGATTTCCACCTTTGGAGTGTCCTCCTAGCATTACTTTTCTATCTAGTATAGTTAATGTCTTATTAATATAATTTCTAGCTTCTGTTTGGGATGGTATAGGATATTTATATGTTAATTCAAAGTCTTCTTGCCATCCTATAACAGATGAGTCTGTACCTTTATATGAGATATATGTAAGGCCATTATCAAGTCTAATAGTCATAGCTGCAAATTGGCATTCTTTAGATACTATTTCTTGCCAGTTATAAATTCTTGCTAGGTTATATCTTTTACAATCTTTTAGTTGTTTAATCATTTTATAAGTTTTTGGAAATAACCAGTCTTCTTTTTTTAGATTAGCATTTTTATATTTTTCTATATATAGTTCACAGGCTTCCTCTAAAGTTATTGATTTAGACTTACCAGATGGTATTATTCCTTCCCATTTACCATATGCTAAGCTAGCAAGTACTAGGGAGTCTACATCATTAAATGATTCTATATATAGAGAGTCATTTCCATAGTATTCTAGATAATCAAATAAATTTTTCATATTATCCCTTCTTTGTTTAATGATTATATCATTAAATAATAAAAGAGACTAGTTATTGCTAGTCTCTTTTAGAGTTAGAGATAATTCTTCAAATGAACCATTTCTATATACTTTTACTTTAATTGTGTCTCCTACACTATGGTTATATAGGTAGTATCTTAAGTAAGCAATTGATTTTACTTTATTACCATCTATTTCAGTAATAATATCTCCTGCTTTAATTCCTGCTTTTTCTGCAGCACTGCTTGAGTTTACTTTAGCTATATAAACTCCTTCAGTAACATCGTTAGTATTAATATTAACACCATATAAATATACAGCTTGAACTAAAGATAACATTTGAATACCAATTGATGGTCTTTCAATTTGTTTTCCTTTTTCTAGAGATTCAGCATATTTAATAGCTGTATCAATTGGAATTGCAAATCCCATAGATTCAATACCTGTTGTAACTAGTTTCATTGAAGTGATACCAATTACTTCACCATTAGCGTTACATAATGGTCCTCCTGAGTTACCAGAGTTAATAGCTGCATCAGTTTGTAAAACACTAATCATTACATCTGATGTAGTAAATAATGAGTTTTGATTAGATGTAGACATACCTACTAATCTATCTTTACCAGATAATACTCCTCGTGTTACTGTCCATGCATAAGTTTCTGCGTTAACTGGAGCACCTATAGCAAATACTGTATCACCTACTCTTGCATTCTCTGATTTACCAATTGATGCAACAGATTTAATCTTAGATGCATCAATTTCTAATACAGCTAAGTCTGAGTAAACATCAGTACCTTTTACTTTAACTTCTACTTCTTCATCTGTAGATAAAACTACAGTAATATAATCACCACTTGTAATAACGTGATTATTTGTTAAGATGTATGCTTTATTACCATCTTTTTTATAAATAAATCCTGAACCAGTAGAATATAGTTGTTTTTTAACGTATGTTTTTACAATTACTACTGCGTCATATACTTTTTCTACCGCATCAGCAAGACCTGTATCTGTAATAGTTACATTTTTAACTTCTGTTACTTTAGTGTTATCTTCGTTATTAGAACTAATATTAGAGAACCAGCCACCTACTGTTTCTGTAATATTACTCCAATAAGTAACACCTAGGAATGCTACTATTACTAGTATTATTGATATGCCAAATACTTTTAGCCATTTGTCGTTAGGATTGTTATTAATTTTCTTTTCTTTTTCTTTCTTCATCTTACAATTTCACCATCTCTTCATAATTAATTGGAAATCCCATAGCATCAAGGACTTTTTCTACCGATATAACTCTTAGACGATCTGATAATACTTGTATTTCATATTCTAGTTCAGACATTAGTAAGAAAAAATCTTCTTTTCTTAGTAATTGTTTAAAGATTATTATGATTGCAAATAAATCATTTCTTCCTTTTATATACTCATTTTCTTCGTTTGTAGGTATCTTTAGCATTGCATGGAAACGAGTATTAGTTATATTTCTTTGTGTCTTATGATTAAATAATACATCTTCATGAGCACACAAGTTACGGAAGTTTGCAAGGATTGGTAGGTATATGCTTAAGTCTTTAGAGTCTATCTTAAACTTCTTTGCAATCTCTATTTGGTCTTGAGGTTTTAAGATAAGAAATAGTTCAGACATAACTCCAAATGATAAGACTTTAACCGCTATCCATAGTGGAACATAGCCATACTTATATATATAGTGAGCAGTTGCTTCATGCTGAGAACCATTTATTCTTATTTGTCTTTGCATTTTTCTTAGGATGTCAGCTACTTGTTTTTTTCTAGATTTATCATTAGTAAAGTTTTTAGGATTTAAGTAATCTTCTTCTCTAATACCATATTCACTTGATAGTTGATATGAAGATATGCTCTTAATATTATTTTCAATAATTAATAAATTCTTAAAAACAATGTTACGAACATGTCTATCGAATTGAAACATAGCGTATATTTCATCAAATGTTGTACCCTCAATGAATTTTCTATTAGATTCACTTTGCATGAATAATAATCTATAACCACTTAAGAAAAAATAGTTTTCTCTTAAAAGTATCTCTTTTGCATCTTCTACGTCAGGTATATTAAGTCCTTTACTTCGTAGGATAGTAATCTGCTCGTCGAGGCTTTTGAATGTCTTGTTCACACTTATCACCTATATCTTTACTTTTCATCTTCCGAATAGATTATATCACAAAGTATGTATTCATTCTATATAAGATACATGATACTATTATCAAAATAATGTGAAAATATAGTGAAATATGGTATTATTTTCATCAGAGGTGATTAGATGCCATCTATCGTTACACATCATTACTTTTCTAAGGATGTTTATGATAAGCTTGATAATAGTATAAAAGATAAGATTAACTTAGATATTTATCATATATTTGCTCAATCTTTTGATAATTTTTATTATTATAAATTAACTAATCCTTTTTCTTCTTATGGTAAAGAAATTAGAAAACTTGGAGAGATTTGTCAAAGAACTAATATTAATTTATATTATAAAAATATTATTAAATATATTGATGAAAATAATTTAAGAGATAATAAGGATGTTTTAAGTTATTTATATGGATCTATACTACATTATGTATTAGATAAGAATTGTCATCCTTTAGTAATATATACTACTGGTATGTCATCAGTAGATAATAAATATAGAGGTGGACATGAAAAAATGGAAGTGTCTTTTGATGCTTATATTTATAATAAAAAGACTGGTAAAGATTTATACAAAGCTAAATTGGGAGACATGTTACTACCTAGAGTTAAGTTTAGTAATGAATTAAAGAATTGTGTTACTTATACATTTAAGAATACTTATAAAGTAGATAATATTGGTAATGTTTATAACAAGTCAGTTAATAGTGGTAATTTCTTATTAAAGTATTTTGTTACTGATCGTATTGGATTTAAGAAATTTATTTATTCTATAGTTGATAAGTTAAATAGATATGGAAGAATGTATTCTAATTTATCTTTTCATGTTAAGAATATAGATACTTCTTTATTTAATTTAGATCATAGTGAATGGTATAATCCAATTGATAAGAAGTTAGTAAGTACACTTTCTTTTCTAGATTTATATAATGAATCTATTAAGGAAGGTATTTATAAGATTACTAGTATTAATGATTATTTTAATAATAAGATTAGTTTAGATAAAGTTTTAGAGATTATTGGTAATAATTCTCATGTTACTGGTGTTGATTTTAAAGATAAAAGAAAACCTATTTATTTTAAGTATTAGAAAAAGCAACTTCTTTTGAAGTTGCTTATTTCATGTTCTTAATATCTTCTTGTAATGAGATAGATTCGTTATCTTTATAATAACATTTATAATTCCTTTTATTAATTATAAGTGTTAAATACATATCAATAAAGGAAAGTTAATTATATTTAATTAGTTTTTTGTAATTATATAGATCTTCTCTTAATTCTTTGTTATTTGATAATTTTGCTATTTCAGATATTACTGGAATTGTAGCCTCTACTTCAAATCTTCTTTTACCATCTGGTAGATAGTCGTTTAATTTTGTGTTTTTTATAAGGTTATATTGGATTTTGCCTTCTTTATTAGATAAATATTCTTCTTTTGTGCATTTAATAACATTAGATGGTTTATATATTTCATAGTAAATGTCTTTTTTAAATTTAAGTAAAAGACTTGGGTCATATACGTAGTCATCTATTTCTATCCATCCGTGGCGGGAATTAGTTTTACCGTATTTATATTCTAAATCTAGTACGTCTCCTCTTACTAAGATAGAGTTTTCTAATGATATAAACATATATAAACTTCTTTCAAAGCATTTACCAGGAGGAATAATTGGCCTAAGATACTTTATATACATAGACACTGGTAATCCATTTATATAAACATTCTCCAATTGTTTATATAATGAAATATCAAATGGTGATATATCACCATTTTTAATTCCCTTTTTTAATAGCATTTCCATTCTTGCTTGATACATTTTTTCTTTTAACATAGTTACTCCTCTGTTTATTATATAGTTCTTCTTAAGGTTTTAGAAACTTCTGTTGGTAGATAATAGTGTTGTATTCCATTTATTGCTTCAGTCTCGTTGCCACATACTTCGTATCCTCCTCCAGCATATTGTCTTAAACCTTTAGATATTACTTTTTTATTTAATGATTCTAGAGCTTTTTTTAATACTTCATTTCCATTAATAGATAATCCAAAGTTCCAACCTATAAAATGGTCTAAGAAATGATTGATATAGTATTTATTTGCTTCATCAAAATTGTCCTTATTTAGAAATTGATTTCTAATGGCTTTATCTGTAACTACTAGAGAAGCTTTTCCTTTGTATGATGGAGTTATATTATCAGTTAGTTCTAGCATAAAATAATATGGATCTAGAACTATCTTGCTATCAAGTGAATAACTATATGTTTTTACTAAGTTTAATAGTATTTCATCTAGGTTAGTTATTTCTGAGTAGTTCTTTTTATTGTTTATAATTAGATTTCCATTTTTATAGAATTCAAAGTCACATGTTGGGAAGCCATCGTTTATAGGATAGAAAAATATTTTGTTATTATCCATTTCTAGCGAATTTGAGTTTCCTATTGGTAGTCTTTTTAATTTGTGTAGTTCAAAGTTAAGATTTAGTAATTCTGATATTTCTTTTGAGTCAGTTATTATATTCATTTTATACATACTCCTTTTTTAATTATTTATTATAAACGAATTTTATAAAAACAAATAGAAAAAGAAGTCTTTTTGAAAAGACTTCTTGAAATATTGAATATAGTAAATTATCTCTTTGAGAATTGAGGAGCACGACGAGCTTTTTTAAGACCGTATTTCTTACGTTCTTTAACTCTTGGATCTCTAGAAACCATACCAGCCATTTTTAATGCTTTTCTGTATGATTCATCGAATTCCATTAAAGCTCTAGTAATTGCTAATCTAATAGCTCCAGCTTGTCCAGAGTATCCACCACCCTTAACGTTAACTGTAATATCGAATCTGTTTTCGTTTTCAGTTAAAGTTAATGGTTGTTTTAAATCGTTAACAAGAATCATATCTGGAAGATATTTTTCTACTGGAGTACCATTTACAGTAATATTACCTGTACCACTAGTGATAGAAACTCTAGCTACAGCTTGTTTTCTACGACCAGTTGCGTTCCAAGTTTTTTTAGTTTCAGTCTTAGCCATCTAAATTACCTCCTTAATTAATCTTAAGCTCAGTTGGTTTTTGAGCTTCATGCTTGTGGTTAGCGTCACGGTAAACGAATAATTTCTTACCCATAGCTCTTCCTAATGGTCCATGAGGAAGCATACCTTTAACAGCTCTTTCCATCATTTCTTCTGGATAGTTGTTAACCATTTCTCTAGCATTTCTTTCTCTTAAACCACCTGGGAATCCAGAGTGATTGTAATACATCTTGTCATCTAACTTATTACCAGTTAATTTAACCTTAGATGCATTAACGATGATAACATAATCACCACAATCAACATAAGGAGTGTAGATTGGTTTGTGTTTTCCTCTTAGTACGCTTGCAGCTTTAGTAGCTATACGACCTAAAGTTTGTCCTTCAGCATCGATTACATACCATTTACGTTCAATATTTTCTTTCTTTTGTAAAAATGTATTCATAATTTTTCCTTTCTTTGAAACATATCTCTTACAGAGTACCCATTTCTATAAGCCGTCCGTTTCAAACAAAATGTACCGATTAAGATTATATGTGAAGTAATATCAATTGTCAATTGATTTTTATAAATTAGTAGATAATATTTGTTAAATATAAACCGTTTGGTTTAGCTACTGGAAACTCATGTTTATTATTGTAATCTTCTAAAGCTATTTTTATGTCTTCTAGTGTTCTATTACCTTTACCTACTTCTATAATTGAGCCCATAATCATTCTTACCATGTATCTATAAAAACCATAGCCTTTAAAGATAAATGTTAAGTATTTACCTTCTTCTATTACCTTTATATCTAGTATAGTGTTTTCATAGTTAGATCTAGATCCTGCTGTGAAGTTTTTAAAGTTATGAGTACCTATAAATAGATTAGAAGCTTTAATCATCTTATTTATATATAATTTATAGCTTATTATATTATAGTAATCTTCTTTTAATGGATCTTTATTATCTAAGTATATTTTATATGTGTATTCTTTTTCTTTTACAGAATATCTTGCATGGAAGTTATTATCTACTTCTTTTAATTCAAGTAATTTAATATAGGGACTAATTAAGTTATTAAAAGTATATATTAATTTATCTATAGATATATTTATATCCATGTCAAAATGAAAGTACTGAGAAGTTGCATGTACTTTCTTATCTGTTCTTCCAGCACCAGATATTTTTATTTCTTTTTTATTAATTATAGATAATACTCTTTCTATTTCATTTTGTATTCCTGTATTATCTTTTAATCTTTCAAATCCGTTGAAGTGAGAACCATCGTAACTTATTTTTGCTAAGTATCTCATTTACCAACACCTCGATAGATTGCCTTTAGAGTTTCGTTAAATGTTATATCATGGTCAATTGTGTGACCTTTCTTTTCTAAATATTTAACTAGTTCTACTGTGTAAGGCATTCTTACATATTTATATATTACATCATCAAACATGTTATCTATATATATATAGTTTTCTCCTTTAGTAAATAAATAAAAGTGTTTAAAGTATGCAGAAACTATATTCATGTCATCTGTAATTAATATAATCTTTTTATTCTTTTTATTTATTAAGTTTCTTAAGAAACGAATAAAGTATGTTATCTCTTTATCTATCATTCCTTTAAAGAATTCATCTAGTACTAGAGTATGTGGATTATCTAGTAATACTCTTGCTAGTTCTAGTTTTCTTGATTCTACATCTGTTAGGTGTATTAGTTTTAATTTATCTTCTAACATTACCATTTTAAGTACTAAATCTATTTTATATTCTTTATGTTGGAATGATTTTAAGTATTCTTTTGTTGTTATGTTCTTAGTATAGTTTTGTTTTTTTACTACTCCTAAAGTATTTGTTTCAGCAAATCTTTTATGGCAGTTTACAAGAGCTATCATAGATTCGTTTCTTAGAAGAGTTCTTGTATCTATTGCCATTTTATATTCGCCTCCAGTTCTTTTTTAGTAAAACATATCTTATCTACGATACCGTAGTATCTTAGTTGTCTTGACATGTTTATATAGAACGGAAGATTAAAACCTAGTAGTTTCATTAATTTTTCTTCGTTATATACTAGGCTAGTTTCACCTTCAATGGCTATTTTATTATCTGATAGTACTATTAAGTAATCAGCAAATACTGTTTTATTTATATCACTTGTTGCGTAGAATACAGAAATATTCTTTTTATTTGTATACATAAATAATAGAGCTAAGTCATTTTGAGTCCAGTCTAGGTCATCTATAAATAGAAAGTCTGGATTTCTTGATAGTACTTCTATTAGAGCTAGTTTTTGTTTTTCATTTTCATGGTTCATTGTTAAATATTTATATAGATTTTGTAATTCTATATTATATGAAGAAATTGGATTATTTTTATGTAGAGTTTTTCCAAAGAAGAATTCTACTTTACCATCAGTGTCTAGAGTTGATTGGGAAAAGTCTTTTAAAAGAAGAGTTTTTCCTGATGCTGAAGCTCCAAGCATTATGGTTATTCCTTTAAGATCAAGGTGGAAGTTTTTTATGAGTATTTTACTATTTGCAATTAAGTTATAATCATTAATTTTTAAATATTTAGACATACAAAACCTCCTTTCCTTTTTTAGCTTATACTTTAAACGATTTTGTAAGAAAATTAAAGTAAAAATTTAAAAAGAAGAGTGTTTCTACTCTTCTTTTGGTAAACGAATTATATATTCTCCTGGTAGTGAGTACATATATTTTTCTCTTGCGTATCTTGCAATATATTCTTCATCTTGAAGTTTTGTTACTTCACTTATTAATGATTCTTCTTCTCCAAGTAGTTCTTTATATTTATTATTTAATTCATTAATTTGTTGTTTATTACTTATTATTAATATAGAGTTTTTTATAATTGAGGTACCTGTTAGACCAGCAAGAAATAGGAATGCTAGTAGTGCAAACATCATTGATTTATTAGCTTTACGTATTTTTTTTCTTTTTACTATCATGGTCTAATCACCCCATTTTCTAATTACAATATATAGAATAGTTATGATAATTGCAAATGAAATAGGAGCAAAATAAAAGTAATTGACAAGTTAGTTGTCAATTACTTGATGACTATTCTTCTGTTTCAGTAGCTTCGTCGTCTGTTTTGTTGTATTCATCTAATACAGCATTAGTGAATTCTTCACGGATTTCAGTTTTAATTGGGTGGCATACGTCTTTGTATTCACCTGTAGCTGTCTTACGACTTGGCATGGCGATGAATAATCCGTTGTCTCCTTCAATAATTCTGATGTCGTGTACTGCGAATGCGTCATCTAGTAATACAGAAGCGATGCCTCTTAATCTAGAATTTTCCTTCGTAATTTTACGAACACTTACAGATGTAATCTTCATACATACTCTCCTTCATTTAAGTTATTCATAACTTATAATTTAATTTTAATGCATAGAAGTAGAGTTTTCAAGAAAATTCTTTATTTATAAGGGATTAGTACAATTTCTTGTGTTTTACTTATAAAACAAAAATTTTATAAAATATTTCATATAATCATTGTTATATTTTTCATATTCTTTATAGCTTTTATTTAATAATGCTAGTCTAATTTATTCTTTCTTGCATTATATATAATTAAGAAAGATTAACAAATAAATATTTTAATTCTTCGTATGATAATTCTTCTGCTCTTGCATTAGATGATTTATTAATGTCTTCTAGAAGCATTAGTAATGATTCTTTATTATATTTTTTTAAGTTATTTGTAAGAGTCTTTCTTTTGTTTTGGAAAGCATCTTTTAAGAAGTTTTTAAATCCTTCTATGTCTATTTTATCTATGCTATCTTTTCTTTCAAATTTAACTATTATTGAATCTACTTTAGGCGATGGGTAAAAGGAAGATGGTGGAACAATACCTAGAAGTGATACATTAAAGAAATGATTAAGTAATACTGTATAGTAACCATAGTCTTTAGTACCTGGGTTTGAAGCAAACCTTAGACCAACTTCTTTTTGTACTAGTAGTGTCATTCCTTTTACAGTTTCATCTAAATCTAATACTTTAGATATTATAGGTGTAGTTATATAGTATGGTACATTTGCTATTAGATATAGATTATTATGTTTATCTAAGTTAGATATGTCTTCTTTTAAGAAATCTCCATGTATAACTTTAGATTTATTAGTATTATATTTATTTAATAATGGTATTAGATCTTTATCTAGTTCATAGCATATTAGTTTTGATGGTTTTTCTACTAGGTATTTAGTTAGAGCTCCTCTTCCTGGACCTACTTCTATTACTAAATCATCTTCTTTAGTATCAAAACTATTAGCTATTTTTTGTAATACTGTTTCATCTTTTAAGAAATTTTGTCCTAGAGATTTTTTAGGGTTCATATTATCACTTCCTATATATTAAATATTTCTTTTATATTATTTTCAGATATCTTAGATAGTTCTTCTTTAGTTATACCTGTTTTATCTTGTATATACTCAGTTATTTCTTTTATATATTTAGGTGAGTTTTTAGTTCCACGGTATGGGTGTGGTGTTAGGTATGGAGAGTCTGTTTCAAATACTATAGAATCTTTTATATCAGGTATTATATTTATAAGCTTTGAATTTTTAAATGTTACTACTCCATTTATTCCTAGTTTATAGCCCATTTTAATATAGATATTAGCTACTTCTATGGAGCCTGAGAAGGCATGAATAACACCTTTCACTTTAGGGTATTTTTTTAGAGTATCTATAGTATCTTGCACTGCATCTCTTACGTGTACTACTACTGGAAGATTATAGTTTTGTGCTAGTTTTAACTGTGTTTCTAGAAGTTCTATTTGTTTTTCTTTATTATAACCTTCGTAGTGGTAGTCTAGGCCTATTTCACCTATTGCTATTACTTTATTATTATTTATATTAGATTCTATAAATGATATATCTTTTTTAGAATAGTTATTTGCTTCTTCTGGATGTATACCTAGAGCTAGGTATACATTTTTAGTATCTTTAAAGTTATTTAGTATTTCTTTATTTTCTACTGTATTAGTACCAGCAACTATGAATCTATATATACCATTTATATTAGATTCAGTTAGTACTTCATTTATATCGTCATAATACTCATTAAATATATGACAGTGGGTATCAGTAAACATAGTTATCACCACCTAGATTATAGCAAAAAATTCCTAATAATTAGGAATTTTCAGTTTTAGTATCAATTCTATCAAATAAGTGAACTGGAGGATTTAGAGTAGTTTTTGGTAATGCTCCAAATTCTTTTGTAGATTCAATACTCATAATATCTGTATTTAATTGTTCAAATATTTTATTAGCTGTATCTGGTAAGAAGGCTTGTAAGTATGTAGCACATATTCTAATACTTTCACATAGATTATATAATACTGTTTTTAATCTATCTTGTTTAGTTTCATCTTTTGCTAAAGTCCATGGAGTTGTTTCATCAATATATTTATTACATCTTCTTAATACTTCAAATATTTCTTCAATAGCTTCTCCTACTCTTAGATCATTCATCTTATTAGTAATCTTAGTATTTAAGCTTAGTACTGTGTTAATAAGATCATTATCTATTTCTTCGTTTACTTTAGTGTTTTCTACTACACCATCAAAGTACTTGTGAGACATAGCAACTGTTCTATTAACTAAGTTACCTAAGATATTTACTAGGTCTCCATTTATTCTTTCAATTAATAATTCACGACTGAAGATACCATCTTTATCAAATGGAATTTCATGTAGGAAGAAGTATCTTACTGCATCAACACCAAATTCTTTAACAAGGTCATCTGCATATACTACATTACCTAGTGACTTTGACATCTTACCATTAGCCATGATTAACCATGGGTGACCAAACACTTTCTTTGGTAGTGGTATTTCTAAACTAAATAAGAAACATGGCCAATAGATAGTATGGAATCTGATAATGTCTTTACCTATTAAGTGTAGGTCTGCAGGCCAAAGGTATTTGAATTCATCAGTATCAGCGCCATCTACATCGTAGCCTATGTTAGTAATATAGTTAGTTAAGGCATCTAACCATACATAAACTACATGTTTATCGTTAAAGTCAACTGGAATACCCCATTCAAAGGCTGTTCTTGAAACACATAAGTCTTGAAGACCTGGTTTAATGAAGTTATTTAACATTTCATTTTTTCTTGATTCTGGTTGAATAAAGTCTGGGTGAGTTTCAATGAAATCTTCTAAGTCTTTTTGATATTTACTTAATTTAAAGAAATAAGCTTCTTCACTTTTTCTTTCTACTTTTCTACCACAATCAGGGCATACTACTTCTCCATCTTCATTTTTAACTACTTGAGAATCAGTCCAAAATGATTCGTCTGGAGTACAGTACCATCCTTCATATTTACCTAGATAAATATCACCTTTGTCATACATCTTTTTAAATATATGTTTTACTACTTCTTCATGTTTTTTATCTGTAGTACGTACAAATTTATTATATGAAGTGTTCATTAAGTCCCAGATGGATTTAATTTCACCTGATACTTTATCTACGTATTCTTTAGGTGAAATCCCCTTATCTTTTGCTTTTAGTTCTATTTTTTCTCCATGTTCATCTGTACCTGTTTGTAAGTATACATCATATCCTTCTAGTCTTTTAAAACGAGCTATAGCATCTGCTAGTACTATTTCATAAGTATTTCCAATGTGAGGTTTTGCAGATGCATATGCTATTGCAGTGGAGATGTAATATTTCTTTTTTTCCATATATAGGCCTTCTTTCTATAACAAATAAAAATTCATAAATCTAAGGACGAGATAACCCGCGGTACCACCTTAGTTTATGAATTTATCATACACTTTATTCTTAACGCGAATTATACGATTTAACTCCAGAACCATTTGGGATAGTAAGTTTTATCTATTTTCACCAACCATAGACTCTCTTTAAAAACTTTAGTTATCTTTCTTTCCTTCGTTGTTAAATTACGAGTTTATATTAGCACAAAATATTAATTTTGAATATCATTTTGTAAATCTTCTTTTATTTTTTGAAATAATGGAACTACATAATACATGAAGTGTTTATCTAAATTAATAGTTGGTAAGCTTATAGTTATTTCTTTGTTTTCATATTTTAATTGGAATTTAGGGTTAATACTGTATGCTTCTAAGAATAGTTTATCTCCTTTTATTTTCATAGATGTATTATAAGGTATAGTTATTTTTATAAAGTTATTTACTTGAGATACCTTTTTAATTTCTAAATACTCTGCTATCTTTTCAAACCATTCTTCATACATGTATATTTCAATAGATTCTGTAATCTTACCAAATCTATCTTCTAGTTCTTCTTTAACTTTATTTAATTTAGATAATGAATCCACTTCATTTATTAGTTTATGTATTTCTATTTTTACTTCTTCATCTTCAGCATATTTATCATCTATATGTGTTTCTACGTTTATTAGAGATGTTGTGTCTGTTTCTTCATCTTCTACTTTTTCTCCTTTTAAACGTTTAATTTCTTCTTCTATCATCTTCATATATAAAGATATACCTACTGAATCTACAAAACCTGCTTGTTCACTTCCTAGTAAGTCACCGGCACCTCGTATAGATAAATCTCTCATGGCTATCTTATAACCTGAACCAAGTTCAGTAAAGTCTCTTATAGCTTGTAAACGTTTTACTGCAATATCATTTAACATCTTATTCTTGTTATACATTAGATATGCATATGCTATTCTATTGGATCTTCCTACTCTTCCTCTAAGCTGGTAAAGTTGTGATAAGCCAAAGTGATCTGCATCAAATATTATAAGAGTATTTGCATTTGGTATATCTATACCTGTTTCTATAATTGTAGTAGAAAGTAATATATCAAATTCGTGGTTTATGAAATCATCCATGATGTTATCTAAAGTTTGTTTATTCATTCTGCCATGAGCATATCTTATTCTTGCTTCTGGAACTAGAGATTTTAGTTTGTACATTTTTTCTTCTATATGTTCAATATTGTTATAAAGAATAAAAGTTTGACCATTTCTTCCTAGTTCTTTATAGATAGCATCTTTTATAATTAAATCATTTTCATTTATAACATAGGTTTGTACTGGGTAGCGGTTTACTGGAGGTGTATCAATTAAAGATAAGTCTCTTAGACCTGATAGTGACATCTTTAGAGTTCTTGGTATTGGTGTAGCTGATAAAGTTAGTACGTTAACATCGTTTTTATATTGTTTAATCTTTTCTTTATGAGTTACTCCAAATCTTTGTTCTTCATCTACTATTAATAAACCTAGTTTTTTAAAGCTTATATTATTAGATAATAGTTTATGCGTTCCAAATACTATATCTATAGTACCTTTACTTAAGCCCTCTATAATTCTATCTGATTCTTTTTTAGTAGTGAATCTGTTTAGTAAAGCTATTTCTATTGGATAGTTCTTAAATCTTTCTTTAGCTGATTCGTATTGTTGTTTAGAAAGTATTGTTGTAGGACATAGGTATAATACTTGTTTATTATTTAATACTGTTTTAAAGATTGCACGGAATGCTACTTCTGTTTTACCAAATCCTACGTCACCACATAGAAGTCTATCCATTGGGTGATTAGAATTTAAATCCATTAGAATATCTTCTATTGCTCTTCTTTGATCTTTTGTTTCTTCATAGATAAATTCAGAGGCAAATACTTGTTCTTCTTCATAGTCTTTATATGGCTCTTTTAATGTTTTTTGTCTTTCAGCATATAGTTTTATTAATTCTCCAGATATATCTTTAATTTTCTTTCTTACAGCTTCTTTTCTTCTTGCCCATGTTGTAGAATTTAGTTTATTTACTTCAGGTTTTACTCCTTCTTTATCAGAGTATTTATAAATAGAAGATATCTTTTCTACTGGTATATATACTTTATCATTACCTGCATAGTTTATTTCTATATAGTCTTTTTTTATGCCTCTTGTAGTTAATGTTACTACTCCATAGTAAATACCTATACCATGAGCACGATGAACTACATAGTCACCTGGTTTAATGGAATCTATTGAATTAATCTTAGTTCCTATATGTAAGTTATTAGTGTATTTTATATTCTCTTTTATTTCTTCTATATCATATTCAGATATAAGTACTAGTTTTTCTCCTATAAAACCTTTATTAGATCCTGTTTTAATTATATTTATTTTATTTAATTCTAAGATATCATTTTTAGGCTCATATATATCTTTAAAAAGAGATTTAATCATCTTTATTTCAGAGTCTTTAGATAAAGTAAATAGTACTGTTTTACCTTTAGTTAAATATTCATTTACTTCTTTTACTAATCTATTAAAGTCTGACTTATAGTTTAGGATTGGAGATAAGTTAAATCTTATAGTATTTTCTTTGTTATTAGTTTTATTTATTAAATTTATATATATTTTATTAGTTTTAGGTATTTCTTCTAGTTTAAAGAAGTATTTTTCATGTGTGTTATTAGTTTTCTTATACTCAAGTTCTTCTTCTAGTAAAGTCATGTATGAAGTATCTAATAGTTCTTTATCATAGATAAATGTATATTTATTATTTAAGTAACTTACTAAAGTATCTTTATTATCTGTTACTATTTCATCTATTGGTTTTAAAGTTATTTCTTCTATTTCATTTATAGTTCTTTGAGTTTCTTCATCAAAGTATCTAATACTTTCTATAGTGTTATCAAAGAATTCTATTCTTATAGGATGAGTTTCTTCAATTAAGAAGATATCTATGATAAAACCACGGATTGCATATTCTCCAGTTGATGTAACAATAGAATCACGATTATAACCTAGAGTTTCTATAGTATCTATTAGAGTAGCTCTATCTATTTCTAGGTCTTTTTTTAGAGTAATCTTTTTATTAGATTCTTTTTTTGATGGTAATAGTTTTAAGTAACCCATCATGTTTGTAACTACTATGTAGTTATCATGTTCTAATTTTTCTAGAGTTTCTAAACGTTTTAATTTAAGTTCTGGGGATGATGCAACTGCTATAGATGTTAAGAAATCGTCCATTGGGAATAGTAGTACTTTATCTGTAAGATTAGATAATAGTTTAAATACTTTATTAGCGTTATAAAGTGAATTAGTTACTACTAATGTGTTTTCGTTAGTATTTTTATAATAATTATAGACATAAAAAGGCGAGAACTCGTTAGTTAAGCCCTCTATGTGTAAATTATCTTTATAAATAAAATTTTCTTTGAAGTTCATTTAATCATCCCCTTTTATGACTATAATGCAACTCAGTTTTTTCTATACCATCACGAATAAATGACATGACTATATCTTTGTATAATGGAAAGTTTTTAGTAAGTTTTTCCATTTCAGTTTTAGAAAATGAACCTAGAACGTAATCTATAACGTCGTTAGTTTCATGACCAATACCTACTTTTAATCTAAAGAAAGAATCTGTTTGAAGTGAACTAATAATAGATTTGATACCATTGTGGCCACCTGCAGAAGAATTCTTTTTTAATTTGTATGTACCTATTTTTAGGTCCATATCATCTTGAATTATTAGAATATCTTCTACTTTTATTTTGTAGAAGTCCATGATTTTTTTTACAGCTATTCCACTTAGGTTCATGTATGTAGTAGGTTTTGCAAATATTACTTTTTCTTTACCTATTACTTCTTCAGTTATATAACTTTGAAATTTCTTTTCTTCTTTGTAGTTAGAAGTGAAAGAATCAAGTACCATGAATCCAACATTGTGTCTTGTTTTTTCATATTCTTTTCCTATATTTCCTAAGCCTATTATTAATTTCATAATTTATCACTTTCCTTAAATAAGTTTTGGTATGTTTCTAAACCTGTTATGTTTATTGGAGGTAATACTTTTACTCCAAATGAACCTTCTTTATAGAATTCCATTAGTGCCATGACTGGTTTTTTATTAAAGTCAGAATAGATAAATTGTAGTCTTTTTAAGGCTAATTTGTTTTCTTTAGCTTTAATAATTATTTCATCTATTCTTTCTGGTATATGTACTAAGTAGAATCTACCTTTATTTTTTAGTAAGTCACTTACTATTTTCATTAAGTCTTCTAAATTTAGTTTTACTTCGTGTCTTGCTATACATTTAGTTTCACTTAGATTAGTTCTAGATGTTTCATTTACTTTAAAATATGGTGGGTTTGATGTTATAACATCTACTGAGTGTTTTTCTATGTAATTTGTTAAGTTATGAACATCATCATTTATAATTTTAATTTTATTATCTAAGTTGTTATATTTAACTGAGTTAACTGCCATATTATATATAAATTCTTGGTATTCTACACCTGTTATTTCTTTATTATATTTATAATTTAATATTATAGGTATTACAGCGTTTCCTGTGCATAGATCTATTATTTTATTATCTTTAGGTTTTATTTTGGCAAACTCTGCTAAAAGTATTGAATCAAGAGAGAACTTAAAAGAGTCATCATCTTGATATACTTTTAGATTTGGATAGTCAAATAGATAGTTTAGATTACTTTTCATCTAATACTACTTCTACTAGTTCTTCATTAACTAGAGCTTTATATTTTCTATTTAATATATCTACACTTATTACTTTACCTTGGCCTTTTTTAGTCTTTACTGTTTGACCTACTTCTGGCATTCCATATGAACATGATTCATATATATCATTTTCATAGGCTAGACAGCACATTAATCTACCACATGCTCCATTTATTTTAGAAGGGTTTAGAGCAATGTTTTGATTTTTAGCCATATTAATACTTACTGGACATAAGTTACCTAGAGTAGATGCACAGCAAAGTTTTCTTCCACATACACCTATTCCACCTACTAATTGGGCTTTATCTCTTACTCCAATTTGTCTTAGATCTATTCTAGTATGATATATATTAGCTAGTTTCTTTGCTAGTTCTCTAAAGTCTACACGATCATTTGCATAGAAAGAAAATAATAAAACTTTTCTATCAAATGAATAAGAAGCATCTACAAATTTCATATCTAGTTTTAATTCATTAGCATATTTAATGGCTTTTTTTAGAGCTTCTTTAGCATCTTTAGCATTTTCTAAGTATGTATTATAGTCTTCTTCTGTAGCTATCTTTATTATCTTTTTAATATCTCTTGTAACTGGTTTTCCTTTATATTTACTAGCTATTTTAGCTAATTCTTGTCCTCTTTCGGTATCTACTATTACTTTATCGTTTTCTTTTAATTTAAGAGGTCCTCCGTCAAAGTAATATGTTTTAGCGTTATCTTTAAATGTTACGTTATAAATATTCATATTAGTCCCTTCTTTCTAATATGTATCTATCTAGTAACATGTTTATATTAACATTGTAGTTTAGTATATCTAATATATTAGATAGATACTTGATTTCTTTAAGTAAAGTATTATAGTCCTTATCTAATAAGAAAGATAGTTCTTTAAGGTCTTCAGGTAATTCTATATTCTTAATAGATATTTCAAGTATTTCATTATATATATACATTAGAGATTTAAATAAATATAGTAAGTTTTCTCTTTCATTATTAATTATTGGACTTAATACATCTTTATTATATAAAAAAGCCATGTCTTCATTCATGTTTATTTCTTTTAAATAGTTAATTGCTATTTTAATCCAAGTACTTGTAATATTAACTTTATCTTCTTTATAGTAATCTAGTAATATTTCACATCTACTTTTAATAGTATCTATCATGTTTTCTTTATTATTAGTTATAAAGAAACCTATTATATTGTCTTCTGGTTCTTCAAGAAATTTTAACATTGCATTAGCACTTTTATTATTTAGGCATTCTGCATTAGTAAATATATACATATTATATTTAGTAAATACAGGCATAGTCATGAATGATTCTTTTAAATCATTTACTTCCTCTATTTTTATCATGTTATTTTCTTGCTTTATTATTTTAAGTGATGGTATTTCTTCGTTGTCTATTAATTTAGATAGTTTAGAGTTTTCTTCTTCATTATCTGTATAGTTTATTATTTTTAAGAATTCTTTTACCATATTTAGGCACTTATTAATATTATTTGTTTCAAGCAAAAAAGCATGAGGAAGCTTGTTCTCATGGTATCTTTTTTCTAAATAATTAAGTACTTGGTTATCTTGCATGTTTGCCTCCTAGTCTGAGATTTTTTTACGATCTTTTAAGGCTTTATCTAAAGTAACCATATCTAGGTAATCTATTTCTGCTCCCATAGGTATACCATATGAAAGTCGTGAAACTAATACATTTTTTCCTTCAAATATTTTTTTTATATATAAAGTTGTTGTTTCTCCTTCTAAAGAGCTTTTTAAAGCTATTATTAGTTCAGGTTTATCTAATTCTTTTACTCTTCTAGATAGTTTATCTAAACCTATATCTTCAATAGATATATCATCTATTGGAGATATAAGTCCATTTAATACATGATATACACCTTTATATGTACCAGATTTTTCCATAGCAAATATACTTTTAAAGTCTTCTACAACACATATAACATTTTTATCTCTTAGTTCATTAGAACAGATTTGACAGGTATCTTCATCTGTTAAGTTACCACATATCTTACATGGGTGTAGTTTTTCTTTTGCTTTAATTAGTGAATTAGCAGCAAAGCTAATATCATCATCTGTTAATTTAAGAGTGGCTAGAGCCATTCTTTCAGCTGTTTTTTCACCTACTCCTGGTAATTTTTTATAAAATTCTATTAAGTCTTTAAAGGATTCTGGATAGGTAAACATATTAGATTAGACCATTTAGAGCACTAGCGTATTGACCCATCTTTGCATTATATTCTTTATCTACTTTTGATAGAGCATCTTTAACTGCAAGTAAGATAAAATCTTCTAACATTTCAATATCTTCTTTAGCTAAAGATTCTTTATTGATCTTACATTTAACCATTTCTTTTTTACCATTTAAAGTAACTGTTACAAATTCATAAGTTCCTTCAAATGTTTCTTTTTCTATTTCACTTTTCTTAGTTTCTATATCTTTTTGCATTCTTCTTGCTTGTTGTAGCATAGCTTGCATATTCATTATTTATCACTCCTTAAACGATTTCTATTTTATCACGTTCAAATATATTTGTCTCAAGATCTACTTCTTCTTCAGTATTTGTATCTGTGTTATCTTCTTTTTTTATTGTTTTTTCATCTATATATTCATAGATTTCATTATTCTTTTTCTTTTTTATAAAGTCATTTGCAAATGATTTCCATTCATCGTTAGTTAATGCAATAAACTTATATTCATTATTTAATATGTCTTTTAGAGCATATGTTATATCATCTAATTTTGAATTTATAAGTGATGATTGAGCTTCAATTGCACATGATAGAACTATATATTCATCAGATGCTAGTTCTACCTTAGAATCTAGAATTAAAGATAGTATATCCTTAGATATAGAATCATTCATCGCTAGTTTATTCCAAGTGTTAGTAAGTTTCCTTTTACTTTCTTTAGAAGCTTTAACAAAGCAGTTATTAACTCTTACTCTTTTTAGTTCTTCTATAGAACTATTCTTAGTACTAGATAATGCTTTATTAGGTTTAGACCCTTCTTTTATTTCATCCTTCTTATCAACAATTGGTTCTTCTTTTATTATTTTTTTAGGTTCCTCTTTAATTATTTTTTCTTCTTTAACCACTTTTACTGGTTTTTTTATAAGAGTAACTTCTTTATTATCATCATAGTTATCTAAAAGTATTAATTTAATAAGAACATATGGGTTAACATTTATATTAATTTTGTTCATAAGATCATTAAAATCAAATACTATCTTTTTAACCTGTTTATAAGATAATTTTCCTTGATAAGCTCCAATTTTAATATTAACAGCAATTCTTGATAACTCTTTAATTACTTTTTTAATAAAGACTTTATAATCTGTATTACTATTTTCTAGTGAATCTAGAGAGTTAATAATACCTTCAGTATCTTTTGTACCTACCATTTCCATAAGATCTTTAATGAACTTAGTAGAAATTGATCCGTAGTTAGATAAGATGCTATCAATAGTTATTTCATCACCTATTGCTGATAATTGGTCTAAAAGACTTAATGCATCTCTTAATCCACCTTCAGATAAATAAGATATTTCTGTAACAGCATCATCTGTTATCTTAATATTCTCTTCATCACATACATATTTAATTTGTTTTTCTAGATTTTCCATAGATATCTTTTGAAAACTAAATCTTTGGCATCTAGAAATAATAGTAATAGGAACTTGTTCAACGTTTGTTGTAGCTAGAATAAATATAGCATGTTTAGGAGGTTCTTCTAATGTAAGTAATAAAGCATTAAAAGCTGAAGTACTTAACATATGAACTTCATCTATAATGTATATTTTATATTTACTCATAGAAGGAGCTACTTTAACGTTATCAATTAATTCTCTTATGTTATCAACACCGTTATTGGATGCTGCATCTATTTCAATAATATCTGGGCTGTTATGGAAGTTTAAACAGCTTTGGCACTTACCACATGCTTCTCCATCAACGGGATTCTCGCAATTAACTGTTTTAGCAAATACTTTTGCAGATGAAGTTTTACCTGTTCCTCTTGGTCCTGTAAATAGATAAGCATGCGAAATTCTATCGTTAATAACTGCATTTTGAAGCATTTTAATTGTATATTCTTGACCAACTATATTTTTAAAGCTATCAGGTCTATATTTTCTGTATAGTACTTTGTAGTTCATAGGACCTCCTTAAGATTAAAATCATTGATATTATAGCACATTATACGAGTTAATTTTACCTTTTTGATTTGAAAAATGAAGATAAAATACTATGATAATTCTTCTCTAATAAAGGCAAGTTATTAACATTATTAATATTTAATTTATCATATTCTTTTTTATAATCTAATTTATCAAGTAAATAGTACACATTTTTAATTCGAGATTCTTTAATAATAGACTCACACATAGAACAAGGTTTTAATGATACGTACATATCACAGTCAGATAAATTCCAGTTATTTAGGTATTTAGATGCACTTATAATTGCATTAATTTCAGCATGACCAAGTATTGATTGATCTTGTTCTCTTGTATTGTGGCCTTTTGCAATTATTTTATTATTTGAAACTATAATTGCTCCAACTGGAACATCATCTGTTAATAATGATAATTTTGATTCCTCAATTGTTAATTTAAAATATTCTTCCATAAAAATCTCCAAAAAAAATGTGCACACAAATAGGGATTGATGTGGCTGCTATCTTCCGATTCTGACCAGGTTACAATATATTTGTTGCACGCATATATATTAGCAAATTAGTGTTAATAATTCAATAATTATTTAACACGTACATTTGTATGGTTTCACATGAAATTTTCCGACCTTTTTCGTCGTACATAATCAAAAAAATGTTAATAATTATAGATGGTACACCTTTATAATTATTTCCCGGGAAATAATTTTTACGTAAAATGTTGATAAATATGTTTTCAAATTCATATGTTTGCTTTTTATTAACTGCTTAATTTTAATATTCCACGCGTACGCAAAAATTTTGAATTTAGTTTTCAAAATTTTTGCTTTTATTGTTTATAAGTTGTAATAATTTGTGTATAAATGCCAAATGCAATAAGTCATATAATTACTAGGAAATAATTATTTCGTTGCAAATTTAAAATATGCAAATTCACGTGAAAACATAATGTTAATAAATAGTATGGATTCAAATAAAACTTTTAATAATTACCATGATTTATATTATTAAGAGTTTATGAAATAAAATAGTAACAAAAAAATTATTTCCCAGGAAATAATTTTTTTGTTTATAACTAATAATAAATATCAACTAATTAATTCTATAAAAATAAGATTTATTTTATATTTACTTTAAATTGTGTATAAGCTATAAGAAAATTTCAAATATTATGATGTACTTTTTATTCTAACAAAATTTATTTCCCGGAAAATAAATTTTGTTTATAAATGGATGGTTATATATGTTTTATTATAAAAAAATTATTTTGTAATAGCACGTGTAATCATGCATATTTTAATATTTCAATACAAATATTTTTTTGTGTAAAATATTAATTTGATTGTTAATAAGTATTAAAATTTAATTTTATCATTAATATTAATTATAATTAAAAGCATAAAAATTTTAATTATTTCCCGGGAAATATTTTTTGTTTATAACTGTATTGTTGCATACAATTTTAATAAAAATTATTTTGCAATATCATGTATGATCATTCATAATTTATTATATCAATGCAAATATTTTTTGCATTAAATATTAATATATATAAATTAATTTG
>OCTW013421685.1_pt1 | contig 23852 bp, 17 predicted proteins | sample 1539671 | NCBI WGS metagenome assembly OCTW01 (sample SAMN02144230, study PRJEB22623) | gut metagenome | biome: sheep rumen | host: Ovis aries | place: New Zealand | reverse complement strand
GAGGGAGGCACGGCCGTGGCCGACGTGCTCTATGGCCGTTACAACCCCAGCGGCAAGCTGCCCGTGACGTTCTATAAGAGCAGCAGCCAGTTGCCCGACTACGAAGACTACTCTATGAAGGGTCGCACCTATCGCTATTTCAACGACGCGCTCTTCCCCTTCGGCTACGGGCTGTCGTACACCCGTTTCGAGATGGGTGAGCCGCGCTGCACGATGGCGGGCGACGAGGCCGTGGTGACCACCAGCGTCAAGAACGTGGGCACCGCCGACGGCACTGAGGTGGTGCAGCTCTACATACGCAACCTGCAAGACCCTGACGGTCCGCTGAAGTCGCTGCGCGCCTTTCAGCGTGTCAGCGTGAAGGCCGGTCAGGAGGCGGCGGTCACGCTGAAGCTCAACGCGGCGAGCTTTGAGTTTTGGGATGCCGAGACCAACACCATGCGCGTGAAGCCCGGCCGCTACGAGATATTAGTGGGCAACAGCTCTGCCGACGGCAATCTTAAAAGAATAGAGATGACATTATCCAACTTGCAGAAGTAGAGCAAAAAAGACAAAGAAACCCCTTCACACCAATGTGCTGGTTTACAGCAATCAAACATTGGTGTGAAGGATTGAAAACGATTACAGAGATGCTATTGCTTCGGCCGACAGGCCGGTAATCTCTGCTATATCTTCTATGGCATAGCCTTTGTCTTTCATCGTTTTCGCATTTCTGCGATTAGTCTTGATTTCACCCTCGGCAATACCTTTAGCCCGTCCTTCGGCAATACCTTTAGCCCGTCCTTCGATGACGCCTCGGGTGTAACCCTTGCTGTCGGCGGTCATAAATGCACCTTGGTTGTCGTAGAATATCTTTTCGCTCTCCCAATATTTAATATACTCATCCTTGGAAAGGGCGGCTATCTCGGCCACCTCGAAGAATTTCGAGAAGATACGTTCCTGCAGGGTCTTCGGGCGCTCCAGCAGGCGGGGAAGGTTCTTCAGCGCATAGAGCCACTTGTCGTCCATAGTCACCAGTTCATCCTCCGTCTTGCGGAACTTGGGCATCTCCAGATAGATGTAGGTGAGCTTGTCGTAGAACACAGTCTTTTTGTTGACGTCCATGAGCTGCACCACGTGGTGGTAGTAATTTTCGTCGTCCTTGTCCTCGTCGAACACAAAGTTGAGGATGCCGATGGTGTAGACAGCCTTCAGGCCGAAGAGCCATTTACCCTTCTCACCCTGTGAACGGATAGGAAACGAGGAATAGTAGACTGAGCGGTCTTTGAACCACTGCTGGTCGGCTTTCTGCATCTCTATGATAATCTTGTCGCCCTTCTCATTCTCACAATACACGTCGAAGACAGACTTGCGGTCTTCTTCGGTGTCACCCAACTGCTCCGTAGGCAGCAGCGTGAGGCTCTTGATGACCTCGCGCCCCTGCAGCAGGGCGTTGACGAAATTGAGCGTCAGGTCCTTGTTGGGCTCAGTACCGAAGAAGTACTTGAAGCCATAGTCGGTGTAGGGATTGATGTATTTGCCGTTGTTCTCCATCGCGAAAAATTATGCTCGTTGGCAAAAGTACACAAAAATTCCCGAACGGCCAAGGCCATTCGGGAATTTTTTTATGGGGCAGCAAAAATAGCTGCAAAAGTTCTGTTGCTTACTTTACTTGACGTATAGCTTCTTGCTGTCAACGATGTAGAGGCCGGTGCCGAGGCGCTGGCGCAGTGCTGCCGGCGACGGGTCGTCGGTGACCATCAGCAGTCGTCCTTGCAGGTTGTAGACGCGGTGGCGGGCTGTCGGCGACGGCATCAGGTCAGTGATGGCCGTGGCGGCATCGTGCTCGTCGTCAATGATGGCGAAGCGGCTGGCTTTGGCCGCAGAGAGGATGTACGCCTCGAAGGGTCTGACGTCGCGCTCCAGGTCACGGAAGAAGTTGCTGCCCTCGGGGAATCCGCTGAAAGCCTCGTTGCGGTTGATGGGCAGTACGTAGCTGGCCTTGGGCGTTGCCGTGAGCGAGGGTACAAACAGGAACTCGCCTTTCTGCGGATAGGCCGTCGCGGGCTGTGGCTCTATCAGGGCGTTGTCGGCCTCGAAGGTGATGGTGCCGCCCAGCATGTAGGCGTCGGCATAGTAGCTGTTGTTAGGCATGGAGATGATATACGGCTGGTAAGCCTCTATCGTTGCCGTGGGCACAAAGCCCGTCTCCGTGAGACGGCAGAGCCAGAAGGGCTTGGCCGAGGCGTCACCCTTGGCAAAGGGTGCTGCCACGCCATTGACGGGATGGCTCACGCGCTGCACGGTGAAGGGCAGGGCAATGGTCTCCCAGCCGCGGCACTGATTAACAACGGTGGGCATGGTGTACTGGTGCTGGTAGCTAATGTGCTGCGCTGTAAATGCCGTGGGGCAGTAGAAGTTGGCGTTACCCTCGGCGTCGGTAAGCGTGATGCTGGTAGCTACGCCGTTGGCCACGACATTGCGCACCGACGACGGGGCATCGGTGGTAGTGCGCACGTAGAGCAGCAGGTTGGGGTTGCTGAACCCGCTCAGAGCCGTCTCGCTCAGGCGGATGCTGGCGTTCCACGTGATGGCAGCTAATTGCTGGCAACCGCTGAAGATACCTGTTCCCACGCTGCTCAAACGTTGCGGCAGACTGATGCTCAGCAGCTGCGGCATGCCGGCAAAGGCACCGTCGGGCAAGGCCTGACTGCCGTCGATGGTTGCAGCTGAGAGGTCTAAATGCTTCAGTGCAGGCATCGAGCGCAGGACTGTCAGGTCGGTCGCATTGAGCGTGCCGACGACGGCGAGCGTCTGGATGTTGTCAGTGCCGCTCCACTGGAAGGCTTGGCTCAGGGCGCCGGCAGCGTCGGTGCATGCCACCTGGCCGTTGTAGCAGCTGTGCAGGTTGATGGTGGTCTGCTCAGAGTTGTTCCAATCGGTCTTCTCGGCGTAAACAGTCACCTGGCACGGCTGGTCGATGGTGATAGGCTGGGTGTAGACGCCCTCGCCCGTCATACCGCCGCTGAGCCGGTAGTGGATGACGGCGCCGGGGGTAGCACAGGTCAGCGTCAGTGTGCGACCGTCGTAGGCCGACTCCACCTTCTCGGCAGTGAAGCCGCCGGGGGTGTAGGTGGCCACGTCGCTGACATTCAGGTTGGGCGCCACGGCCATAGCCTTCACCACGCGGTTGTCGGTCAGGGTGATGGTGGCTCCCGGTCTGACGCTGGGCGAGGCCGTAGTGGGGTCGTTGCCGCCGAGCGCATAGTAGATGGTGGCGTCGGCTAGGTCGCAGTCCATCTGCAACTGGTTGTCACCGGTGAGCAGTAGCCGCGGGCGCGGCGTCTGCAGCCAGTCGACGGTGATGGTCGCTACGTCGCTGGGCAGGCTGCCTTCAAGGATGGCCACCACGCGGTAGGTGTAGTTGCGCTCGGGCTGTATGAGCGCTCCTTTGGCCTTCGCACTCTGTGCCGTGGGCATGGTGCCGTCGGTGGTATAGTAGAAGTCGGCGCCCTCGCTCTGGCAGCTGATGCTGATGGCCGTGCCCTGGCGGGCAATGACGGGCGCAGAGGTCTTAAACTGCGAGGGATCGAAGAACTCCTCTGCCACCTCGCTGTCGTTGTAGCCATTGAGGCGTCCCACGGCCTTCACCGTCGTTGGGCCGTTGATGGTTACCGGCTGCTGGGGGTTATACTCGCGGCCGACGCTGCGCGGGTCGGAGCCGTCGAGGGTGTAGTAGATGATAGCCTCTGCGGGCTGGCAGGCCATCTCCAGCTGGTAGACCAGTGTGCCGTCGCGGCGGGTGGTCTTGCCTTCGATGGCGGGCGTGCCTACCTTGTAGCTGTCAACGGTCAGCGCCACGGACTTAGAGTCCGACCATCCCGTACGCACGGCCTTGGCCTTGATGGTGGCGTTGTGTTTCAGTTCAAAGGCTGAGGAGTAGCGGTTGCTCTGCTCGGTAGGCTCCGTGCCGTCGAGGGTGTAATAGATATTGGCATCGGCCACCTGACAGCTGATGGTCACCATGCCGTCGGCGAAGCTGATAGTGGGCGTGGGCAGGATGTTGTCGTTGGTCATCAGGCGCACCTTCAAGGGCTGCTCCATGTCGGTCTGCGACATACCCATGAGCACGCCGTAGTAGGTGCCGCGCGAGAGGACTATCTGGTGGGTCTTCTCCTGCCACTGCTCGGGTGTGATCAGCCCATAGCGCGAGCCGTCGCTATTGTAAATCTGCAGTGAGGCCTGCTGCTCGGCATAGAGGTAGTAGACGCCACTCTGGGCAATGTCGATCTTGACGCCTTGGAATTCGCCGGGCAGCACCTTGCCGACAGCGAGCTCCTGGTCGGGAGCCAGCGTGTAGAGGGGCTTCGTGCATGAGTCCTTCATCTCAAACTGCGTAGAGGCCGGAGCACTCCATTCATTGGCCTGATTCTGGAATTGCATGGCAAAGCCTACGCTGGCAGTGCGGTGGAGGCTTACCTGACCGGCAGTAGAGGTGAAGTCGTACTTACAGCCCTCGGTGAGCGAGCCTATCTGGCTGAGCTCGGGGATGGTGAGCACAAACGACTTGAGTTCATACTCCGCCGTGGGCTTCAGGCTGACGTAGTGGCTTTCGCTGTTGAAATTGTAGCGATAGCCGGTGATGGGCGCGGCACCCTTCGGCGTTTCGCCGGTGACGTAGATGAGCCGGCGGTAGATGTTGCCCCACCGGCCTTCGCTGTCGCGTCCGCGGTAGTTGAAGAAATGTATGCCCTCGGTGAGTTGGCTGATGTCGACGAAGCCTGTGAAGGTGTCGCCGCGGAGGGGCTTCAGCTGGTGGACGCTGTCATTGTCGATCCAGTATTCCAGGTGGGTGGGCGTGGCCTTCGACATGTCGGGTACGAAGAATAGCCATCGTGACAGCGCGCCCCAGAGGCCGCCGGCGTTCTGAGGACGCAGGTTCAGATAGTGTACGCCGGGCTCCATCTGGCTCAGGTCGAGCTTCAGGGTGGCGGCCTCGCCGCTGGTGGTGACAACTTGCTGCGATGTGTAGTCGTCGTCAACCCAGTATTGATAGCTCATGGCGGCGGTAGACACCATGTCGGGCACGAAGAAGAGCCATCGTGACAATGAGCCCCACGAGCCGAGAGCGTTCTGCGGCCTGAGGTTGAGGTAGTGGACGCCGGGCGATATGTTCTGCAGGCTCATCGTGATGGCTGCTTGCTGGCCGGCAGCGTTCACCGTTGTGCGGGTATCATAGTCGCTGTCGAGCCAGTACTGGTAGCGCATGGTAGCGGTGGTATTTGCCTCGGGAATGAAAAACAGCATCCTGCTCAGGGCGCCCCACTCTCCATTGGCATTTCTGGCGCGGAAGCTCAGGTAGTGTACGCCCTCCTGCTGCCGGCTGATGTCAATGTTTAGTGGTATGTCCGTGGCTGTGCTGTTCACCGTGGTGTGCCCCGCGTAGTCTGCATCTATCCAGTACTCATAGCGACTCACACCCTGGGCAAAGCCCAGCGTGAGCGATAGCAAGAGCAGCAGGAAAAGACTTGTTCGTTTAAGCATACGCGTGCGGGGGAATGATTAGTTGGTGGTAACCTTGATGTTGACATTCAGCTCCTTTTTCTCCGTGTCTACGGTGATGGTGTGCTCCGTTACGCGCGGCACGGTGGGCACCAGCGAGTAAGGGGCGGCGCCGCCGGTGATGCCCACCACGGTGCCGTCAGTGCCGATGTAGCCCTTGGTCTTCAGGTCGGCGTCGCTGAGGGAGCACTCGGTGCCGCTGCCAAGAATGTCAGTGTTGTTATAATTCCAGCAGTTGGCGTTGTTGCTGTAGGTGAAGTAGTTGCGACCACAGAGGCAGTTGCGGAATACGGTATTGGTATAGAAAGCACCAGAAGCGGTAGAATCCCATGTTCTTATAATGCAGTTGGTGTAGCTGGCGAGGACAGCGCGATACTTAGAGCCAGTCCAATAATTGTTAATGTAATATATGTTACAGTTCATGAAGTTAACGTCACCCGCTGCTGCTGCATCTCCTTGCAGACACCAGATTTTGCTGTTCATGACGTAGAGCGCTTTAACGTTCTCTGAAAGGTTAAAACCGCTATTCTCGTTGCCGCGGCTATAGCAGCGGTCGATGGTGGCATTTTCGGTCAGGGCTTTGAAGACGATGGAGTTAAACTGGCACTTCCTGATGTTCAGACCCTTACAGGGCTGCACCACGGTAATCGTATTAGAAATAGTGAAAGCGTCGAGCAGACGGGCGGTGAGCGTGGGTGAGCCGGGGATATCGATGTTGACATTGCCACCCCAGACGGTGTTGATGCCGGCGCCGATGACGCTGATTTTCTTGGTGATGTTCATGTCGCCGCTGAAGGTGCCCTCGCTGAGGTAGATGGTGTCGCCGTCGACGGCCTTCGTCAAGGCATCGTCAATCTTGTTGTTCTCATAGACGGAGACGGCTCCCTGATGTTGCAAAACGATTTGTCCGAACTGTGCGTTTGCTGCGATGCTTACTAAGGCGAAGCATGCCAAGGCCATTAATTTCTTTCTCATATCTGTTGTTTTTTTATTTGTTTTCAATCTTCAATGTTCAATCTTCAATGTTCAATCTTCAATGTTCAATCTCCTAAATGTTTGGTATGGGGTTGTCGTTCTCGCCGGGCTTACCGCCGCTGGTAGCGATGGTCAGCACCTCGCTGTAGGACGTGCCCACGGCGCTGGTGGCATAGGCCCTGACGTAGTAGGTGGTGCCGGAGTCGAGGCCGCTGATGGTGCCCTCAAAGGCGGCGGTGGCGGCGGTTACGCTGATGCTGTGGTCACTCTTCGTCGGCGTGCTGTTGGTAGCGCTCCATACGAAGCCGCGCTCAGTGACGGCAAAGGGCGAGGTGACGGTGCTGCTGACGGTCATCTGGTCGCGGCCGATGGTGACCGATGCCGGCATCGTGAGCACTGGCAGTACGGCGGCCTGCTGGCTGACGGTGACGGTGATGGTCTGCCGCTTGCTGAGTGCGCCATAGCTGATGGTGATGGTAGCCTCGCGGGCGCTCTGCTGGGTATTGGCCTCGCAACTGATGAGCAGGTCGTAGGTGCCCTGCCCGCTGATCTTGTCCATCGTCAGCCAGGTGGCGCTGGCGGTGGCCGTCCATGAGGCGGTGCCCTCTAATCGCAGCGTCTGCTGACCGCCGACGGCCTCGTAGGCGAGGCTGGTAGCACTGGCCGTGAGGTTGGTGGAGCGCCCCTCCTGCATGATTGTCACGTGACCGCTGGTGGTGGCGCCGCTGACGGTGAGAATCGCCGACCGCTCGTTCTCGCTGCTGTTGCCTACGGCGGTAATATTGATGGTGGCGTTGCCTTGGCCTGACGTCTGGCTCAGTGTGAACCACTCTTCCACGCCTCTGATCTCCCATGTGGCGTTGCTCTCTATCACCAGGCTCTTGGTCTCGCCGCCGGCGGCAAAGGTCAGCTCACTGGCGTTGAACGTCAGCGTCTCGTTGCTCTTGGCTTGGTGTACGTGGATGACGCGCTGCAGGCCGCCGGCAGTCTTCACGGTGATGGTGGCGTTGCGGTCGGCGGCGATGCTGCTGTTACCCTGGGCGCTGAGTGTGACGGTGGCGTTGCCGTTGCCCTGAGCGGGACTCAGCGTCAGCCAGTCGGCGCTGGCGGTGGCCGTCCATGCGCAGTTGGCGCCCACGGCGATGGTCTGCGTGGCACCGCCGCCCTCGATGCTGAGGTTGGTAGTGCCAAGCTTCAGAAACTCGTCTGACAGGAAATACTTGTCGGTATCCACCTCGTCGGCGCAGCCAGTGGTCAGCACTAAGGCCGCTACAATCGTCAGCACCGTTGTCGCGGTTGTCAGCATGGTCGCCACGACCGTCAGCAGGCGGCCGGCAAGACTTGCTAGTAAGTTCTCGGATGTGTTATATGCTCTTATATCTCTCATACTTCTTTCTTCAAATCTCAAATCTCAAATCTCAAACCTCAAATCTCAAACCTCAATCCTCAAACCTCAAAAGTAAAACATCAGTCCCAGGTTAACGTTCAGTCCGTCGGCCCATCCCTTGATGGTAGAGTCAAACTTACTGAGCGCCTCAAAATTCTTGTCCTTCGACGCGGCAAAGTCGTACTCCGGCGTGAGGAACACGCGGAAGGTGCCATTCTTTCCCGACGGAGCAAACATAAGTCGCACGCCGACGGTGCCGCTGATGGCCGTGCCGCCGTCAAGCACCTTCTCGCCACTGACGGCGATGTCGCTCAGACGGCTGCCCTGCAGCGAGGTGAAGGCCGCGCCCACCTGCGGGGTGATGGCCAGCACCGGCGCCGGCCAAAAGTCGTAGCCCACACGCAGGAAACCGCGCAGCGCCGAATAGCTATAGCCGTCGGCCAGGGCGCCGGCTTGGTCGTAGATATACACATCCTTCGACTTGTTGAGGCCGTAGACGGCTCCCGCCTCTATAGTGAAATTGTGGAACATGGCGCCGATGCTCACCGGCGGCCCCATGATTGACAGCACGTTGAAACCCACGGAAGCGGTGAAGCTGCTCTTGGGAGCCTCTTCTCCTCGGGGCACCTCAATCACCAAATTAAAAGTTCGTCCACTTTTAATAGTGTCAGTGGGATAATCCTTAGAAAAATCGACCACCAAAGGACTTAACTTATCTTTTTTTGAAGGAATAATTTCAAGGTATGTCGTCATGTTTGGTACATAAACCCAGTAGCTGCCATCTTCCTTTAGCTCTGTTTTGACGGTGTCTCCTTGGAATTTTACTTCTGAGAGCGGTATCTTGACAATAATTAGCGCACAAATAGAGTCGTTAGCGTCTTTAACAGGATACTGGGTGGCAGCAGGGTCATTTCCGTCATTTTTAAACTCTGTCACTTTTATCTGCGCACTGGCCGCTATAGCCAGCAGACAGAGCAAGAAGGCCGTAGAAAGTCTTTTTGTGATGTTATTCATAGATAATCTGATAATTCTTTGGTAAGATGTTTTGTCCCTTGAACGAGCGCACCAGCGAGGGGTAGTTGATTTTGACGATAGCGCGGCAATAGTATTCGCCCTTGGGCGTTTTGACAATCTCGTCTTCAACCATCACGCCGCCGATATAATTGAGGTAGGGCGCGCCGCGGCCCTCGAAGAACCGGCGCAGCCAGTGGTTCTGCTGGTTCTCGGCCAGGCGCCGCCCGCCGTTGAAACCCGGCAGACCCTCGTAGAGCAGCTTGCTGACGGCCTCCTTCTGGGCGTCCTCCAGGGCTTCGTCGCGCTTGGCACCGAAGCCCTCGGCCGAGACGATGACACAGTTCCTACCCACCTGAAGGGTGTTCACCTGTCCGCGGATGTTGACGCCCTGCGCCTGAGTGCAAACAGCCATCATCAGGCACAAAAACGCCAGCATCACAATCTTGAATGTTCTACTTTTTTCCATGCGTATGTTTCACTTATCACTCTTCACTTATCATTCTTCACTCTTCACTAGCGTAGCGCTACTTAATAATCATCTGATGGATGCCGGCGTCGAAGACGCTCTTGATCTCTTCCTCGCCGTCGGTGACCTTCATCTCTAAGTTCTTGTCTTCTTGATCAGCATCCTTGAGCTTCAGCTCGCCAATCTTGCTGAGCAGCATCTCGCCGGCCTCGAAGCCCCACTCCTCGCTGGGAATCTGCTCGTAGACGGTATAGACGCGCCCTTTGTAGGGCACACCCTTGCTGATGGTGGCAAACACTGTCTTGGCACCCTTCTTGCTCGACTGGCCTAAGGACGTGATCTGTCCCAGCGACTGGTGGTACTCTTCGGGCAGCACCGATGTGGGGTAATTAATGCGCGAAGCGTCCTTGATGGCGTCGCCTTCCGAGTCCTTATATTTAGCATAGTTGCTGGTAACGGTGGAGTAGGCTACGCGCCCTGTCTTGCAGCTGATAAAGGAAATGGCGTAATAGATGTCACAATTGTAGACGGTCTTGTCTACCATCTCCCCATCCTTATAGGTCTTGGTCTGTTGCGACGAGGTGATGGTGGAGAGGGCCTTGCCGCGCACCAGATATTTGATACCTTTCTCGTTGAGCGCCTGTAACAACTCCTTTTCCTCGGTAGGCAGTTGCCCTAATGTCTCTATAGCGGTGGCATTCGCCCGCAGGCCGTCGATGAACGACGCCCGCAGGTTGTCGGCAATCCACCCATCGGTGTCGGCAGTAAATGGGGCAACAGCAAACTCTACCTTGGCCATTGCAACAGTGCTACCGCCGACGAGGAGCCCCAATAGTGCTAATATGGTAAATATTTTCTTGCTCATACCAATCTTCAATCTTCAATCTCCAATTCTCAACTCTCAACTCTTACTTAAACAAGCTGCCGATGCCCTTGATAAGGCTCTTGGCGTCATCGTAAGCCTTTTCTAAAGAACCGCTTCTAAGCATGGATTGGCTGAAGATAGGCTCGCTCTTGCGTAGCGTCTTGATCGTCAGTTCCTCGCCGTTATCGAGGGCGGCGAGAATAGCCTTCACCTTTTTGTTGCGGTTGATAGTGCCCTGAGCAGCATGGCGGCCCAACACTTCTTTGCAGTCGAGCTTGCCCAGCTCGTCGCCTTTGCTGTTGTAGACCCCGAAGTCGTCGCCTTTCTCCACACCGTCCTGGCTGCCGACGTCTATCAGTGCCGTCTTCTCGTGGTCGATGAGCTTCAACTTACCCTGAATGGCGAAAAAGTTGAGCATGAAAGTCTTCACCGCTTCGTCAACACCATCCATGGCGCCGAGAGCAGCCTTTTCGGTATCCTCCTGCATAGTCACCAGGGTATAGGCATGCTTGGTAGTGGTTCTCCCGCTCTTGACGCTGGTAAAGACGACGTCGAAGTTGGTGCGCCCCTCGTAGCGGGAGTATTCCTCCTGACCGCCGTCGCGGTTCTTGCGGGTGTAGCGCTTTTCTCTGGTCACTACGGAGTCGAGCCGCAGGGCTACGGTGTAAGTCACCCCTTTGCTCGTTAAGGCTGTGTTGAGGGCCTCTTTATTGCCGGGGTCGGTGCCTAATGCAGAGACATCGACATATTTGACGCGCTCCAGATGGCTAAGCATCCGCGCCACCATGCCGTTGACGCGCTGGCACTGGCCACCCGTAACGGCATCGCCGTTAATAACCCCTAAGTAACATATTGTATGTTTAGTTGCTGCTCCTAATGGCGACAACAGCCATACCAGCATAATAATCATTGATAGTATTCTGCTCATAGTCATTCAATCTTCACTCTTCACTCTTCACTTTTCACTCTTCACTTTTCACTAGCGTAGCGCTTATAGGTCGTGAGCTAAACGCAGTCCTACACTGCTGGAGGCATTGTCGGGGTTCATGTGGCCGCGGTGGGCGTTGCGCAGGTACCATTCACTCTCATTGAAGGCACCGCCACGTACGATGCGCTCGAAGCCCTTTTCAGGGCCTGCGGGGTTGGTGGCGCTTTCATTGGTGTACATGGCAAACCAATCTTGGCACCATTCCGCCACATTGCCGTTCATAAACAGCAGACCTAAGGGGTTGGGCTTCTGGGCGGCACCCACGGCAACAGTTGCCGTGCCGTTATGGCCGGCGTCGTCGGGCTTGCGGTCGGTGCCGTAGCGGTCGCCCTGGTCATTCTGTCCGGCGCAGGCGGCCATCTCCCATTCTGCCTCGGTAGGCAGACGGTACTGTTTGCCGGTCATCTGGTTCAGACGGCGGATAAACTCCTGACAGTCATTCCAGGTGACGTTCTCTACGGGCAGGTCCTCTCCGCGATGGATGGAGGGGTTGCTGCCCATGACCTTCTGCCACAGGCGCTGGTCAACCTCGGTCTTGCCTATCATATAGCCGCGGAGGCTCACCATGTGGGTGGGCTGCTCTGTGTTCATTGTGCTATATTTCGTGTTCTCCTTTGAGCCCATGAGGAAACTGCCTTGGGCGATGCGTACCATCTCATAGCTGACACCCTCGACGGACAGGCTGCCGGCAGCCTTCAGGTCGATGCGCGTCTCTTCCTTGCGGTTCAGGCGAACGTTCACCGTGGCGTGCTCGTCGTTATAGCCGGGAGCTTTCATTACCACTTGATGCTGACCCTCGGGGCCTTTATAGGCAAAAGGTGCCACGGAGCTAAGTTTCTGGCCGTCGACGTAGATGTCAACGTCGCGCAGGTTGCTGCGGATGACAACGGTGCCTGTAGGCATCTTGGCTAGATTAGGAAGCTCTACCACCATATGGTAAGTGGTGCCGCTATTAACACTAAGGATGTCGCTATTGATTTTCTCAAACACCACCTCTTCTGACAGGTAGTTTTTGGCATTGATTTGGATGTCCATAGATCCCTCAGTGATATAGACCCAGTACTCACCGTTAGCCTTACGCTCTTGCTTGACGATGTTGCCCTCGAAGGTGGCATCGGCGGCAGCAAGATTAACGATAATCAGTGCACAGTTCTTTTCATTGATGTCCTTCACAGCGAATTGTGTGGCGGCAGGGTCATTCATATCTGCCTTGAACCCTGTAACCTTTAGCTTCTGGGCGTACCCTGTCGTAACTAACAGCGTAAGAAGAAGTGTGAAAACTTTCCTAAGTCTTGTCATCATCTTAATTTAAAGCGGTTCATGCTCATAGGGTCAATCTTTGCCGACTCTATGTCTTGCCACGTGCGAACCTGAATTTTAGGCTTGTCTTCGTTGGTGAAGTCCCAGATGAGGAAGACCACACCCTCGTCTTCATACTTCTTGCCGGCGCGGTTCTTTGATTTCCACGACTGCTTGAGTGTTACACTATAGTAGTTAGGCTTGGCGCCATGGCGTCTTATTTCATAGTCTTCAAACTTCACGTTAATATAACCAGTGCCCTCAGCCTTACTGAAAACTGTTCGTAGGTTATTAAGATACTGCTCTTTTGTGTGAACAGTATATTGCACATCTTTCTTGTTAGGAAGATTGACCTCTCTGTTTTTATCCATAGCGATGCTCGATTTGGTGCGTTCTCTGACGTTGCCCGTGATGATGAGGGCGTCATCGCTGAAGATGTCCTCCATGAACTTTAGGTCCATCTTACAGTAGGCGTTGGCAAAGTCCTCGCAGAACTTAATAATCTGTTCGCGGCGGTCAAAGTCCTTAAGCTTTTCACCCTCCTTTAGTAGCTTTTCATACTGCAGCTTGCTCTTGGCAATGTTGATGTCGCTGATACGGCCGTTGGCGTCGAGGTCGATGACGAACTCCTGAGACAGATCCTCCTCGTAGCTGTTGTCGAGGGGTTGCATGTCCATATAGATGTTGCGCACCTGATAGCCAGTGGTCTTGCCGGCACGGCGGTGGCGCAGACAGGGCGTATAGAAGTCATCGTCCTGGGTGTGGAAGCGGACATTGTTCCATAGCATGGTAACGGTCTGGCTGCCTATCTCCTGGTTGCTAAACTGTACGCCAGAGAAATTAATTTCTGAGTTGCCGGCGGAGGCAGCGCGGTTGATAGCCGTCAGGAATTTGGAGATTTGCTGCTCCATCTTGGCCTTCAGCGGACCGCTGATGCCCTGGGAAAATTCAAAGGTCACTTCATCGTTGGCTCTCATGATGGGTGCCGACAACAGCAGTGCAAAGGTAAATAATAGTAGTTTTTTCATATTCTTTTCTGTTCTTCAATCTATTCTCTATTCACTTATTACTCTTCACTTATCACTTATCACTCTTCACTAGCGTAGCGCTCAGTTGGACATGGTAAACCAAATAGCGTCCTTGCCGCTGTAGTTTTTCAGGTTGTCGATGGTCAGTGAGCGGAAATTGGTGCGGTCGGCAGTGCCGGGACCTAAGATGGTGATAATCTCCTCGCCGTCGAAAATAAGCCAAAAGCTTTTCACAGGGTTCTTGCAGGTGTCGGGCGAACCGTATCGCTTCAGCTTGAGCTCGGCGCGCATGCGGTTCATCTTGGCGCGAGTCTCAGTGACGTTGGCGCAGGCCAGCAGGTCGTCGATGACCGTCTGCTGCCAGGTTTTCTGCAGGCGTAGCGACTGGTCGCCCTCTGTAGCTTCAGTGACGGGAGCCGGCTGAGGGGATGCTGCCGGTTGGGGAACGGCTGTAGGCTGTGGAGTCGCTGTAGGCTGTGGAGCTACTGCCGGTTGGGGTGCCGACTTGGACTCCTCAGCTTTTTTCTTTGCCACGGTTTCCTTGGCGGGGGTGTTTTTGGGCTGAACAAACACGCGGGTGTTGTCAGCAGCAATGACGTCGCTCTTCTTCACAAAAAGGAACACGCGCGTCATCGTGCCGCGGCTCATCTGCAGCTTCTCGGCTTTGCCTGCCACGTCTTTTACGATGACGTTGGGAGCCTTCTTCAGCGCTTTCTGCTCGCCGACGTATTCCTCAAGCTGTTTGGAAAGTAGCTCCTCGGCTACTTGGTAGGCCTGTGCCTCGGTATCCATGGTGGCCTCAGCCGAGATAAAGTCACCGTTGCGCTTGATGTCGTTGATTTGTTTGGAAACAGACTGCGCAAGGGCTGCTGCTGACACTGCCAACAGGAGTGCTAATGTGAGTAGATGTTTCTTCATTTCTTCTTGGGTTGGGGGGTATCGTCAAATAAATTTTTTACTCTCGATGAGTTGACATAGCTGTTCAGACGCGCAGAGATATGGCCTTGGCGGCTCTCAAACAGGGCGGCAGGAAACGTCAGCTTCATGATGTGGTTATAGCCCAGCAGGCTGTTGTGCATCACCAACTCGCCAACGGCTTTCTCATCGTCGATGCTGATAATACCAAAGAACGGCTTGCAGCCCGTCTGGCGACAATAGTGTGTCCACTGTCGGAGGGGTAGACTAATCGTGTCGGTCTTAAACCCGTATTTGACAAGTCTGATGTCTATGGTATAGTCGTTTTCCACGAGGTTGGTGGTAAACAGGTTGGCTAAGCTCTCTATGGGGTAGAGCTTGTTGAATATCGGTTGGAGTGTGCCGGTGGAGTCTTTCTCATAGAACTTGCTGGCACTCAGGTTGTCTAACAGATAAGACTCTCCCTTGAAAGTGTAATAATTGTCTTGCCAGGCCTTTGCCAGACTATTAGCAATGGCGGGGCTGATGGTATCCCATGCCACGGAGTCTATCCGCTGTAGCTCCTCTGGCAGCCGCCGCTCGCGCTCGTCCATATTGGTGCCTATGAGCAGGTCGTACTCCACGGGGAAGGCCACCTGACAGAGCCAGGTGCTATCGCGACGCCAGCTCATGACATAGCCCTTGTCGCCCACAGTCTGCAGGTTGATGTAAACGGTGGTGTCGTTACATAGGCTGCGCAGCTGGCTGAAATCTCCTTTTAGCATGCCCACGTGGTCGGTTTTCATGCGCTCTTCAGCGGTCATGCGTTCGTTGGTGGGGATGTCGAGCTCTAAGAGATAGCGCTCTAAGAAGTTGCAGAGCTCAATGCCGAAGCCCTGGCGCTGGATAGGTGTAAAGACGGTATAGCCGATGTGTGTCACCCGCCCTTCGCTGACGATGACGGTCAATGGCTTCGACTTATACGATGTCCATTCTGCATATTCGCCGTCGCTGAGCGTGTCGAGCTGCTGGCGCAGGGCGGTCTTCGTGGCTATCCGCTCTAACAGGTCGGTGCGGTAGCGGCCCTTCACCACGGCTGTTGCCGGCATGACTCCTATGAGGAGCCATGCCAGCCATACCGTGAGCAGTCTGATGATTTGCGCCATTCTTAGATGATTACTATCTGGTGGTCAACTCTTAGCCAATGATTATCCACTTCTGAGAACCGTCGGTACGCTTGAGCTGTCCCTGAATGATACGGTTGTTCTCCATCTTGACGTTGATCATCCGGTCGCCGGCATTCACCTCTACGGTCTCGCCAGTAGCCTTCTTTAAGTCTATAGAATAGGTACGCGTAAAGCGGATGGTGCCGCCAATACCGTTGGCCTTGCCGCCCTTGGTGGGACCTTCATAGATACCGTAACCCAGGTTGACGGTGCCGCCACCGCCACCTTTGCCGCCACCTTTGCCGCCACCGGTGCCACCGGCATCCTTCACTGCAGCTTTTTTCACGGTGACAGCTACGGCCACCGACTTGCCGGTGCGACTGGTCTTGGCGGTGATGACGGCCACACCTTCAGTCTTGGCTGTGACAAGACCTGTCTCTGCGTCAACGGTAGCGATGTTCTCGGCCGAGGATGTCCAGGCGATGGCTTCGTCTGCCTCAGCAGGAGTCTTCGTTACCGTGAGCTGTTTGGTGCTGTCAACTGTTAGCTCAATGGCAGTCTCAGCGGCAGAGAGGGTTTCCACGTCGACATCGGGTACAGGAGCCGGTTTGACGTTTACGGTGCAAGTGGCGCTGACATCCTCGGCACCTTCTATTGCGACGGTTACAGTGGTGCGACCTTCCTGCTGAGCATTGATTTGTCCGCCGTTCACAGTAACAACCTCTCCATCAGTCTTCCAGATGAAGATAGCATCGGCAGCTGCTTCTGCTGGCGTGACGGTAGCTTGCAGCGATGCGCTCTCGCCAACGGTCAGCTCTATAGTCTGCTTGTCTAACGTCACCTTCTCGGGCTTAGCCTTGCCGCCGAGCAGTGCCCAGGCGGCACCGCCGACAACGCCCAGCACGGCCAGCACGCCGGCGATGATGGCAATAAGCTTTTTCTTTTTATTTTTATCTTTATCGTTGTTGCCGCCACCGACATCAAAACCCATGTCGCCTGACATACCATCGTCAAAACCGCTGTCAAGGTTGCCACTATCAAGGTCGTCATCCTCAGCCTTCAAAGGCTGGCCGCACATGGGGCAATTGCCGTCTTGTGGAATAGGCATACTCATGCCGTAGTTCATGCATTGAGAATTCTGGCATGAACCGTACTTTGTATTTGATTTCTTCGCCATAATGATATTATATGATTTGTTTTAATTCTTTCTCTGACAGCAGGTCGGCAGCCTTGACATACTCCTGCAGTTCACGGTCGGTCATGTTGTTGTCGAATGCCTCGCTGACAGTGGTCTTGAGGAATTTGCGGATCTCGTCCATGAGTTCTTTTTTCTTGGTGTTGTGACGATATTTCTCGGCAAGCTGTTTGTCCACAAGGTCGACGAGCATTGTCACGTCGCCTTCGCGCTTGATAAGGCGTTCCATGGATTTGCGTATGTCGGCACCCATAAAGATGAAGCTCGAAGCCATGTCGTCGGGGCGGTCTTCGCGGTTATAGCAATACTTGGCACCTGAAGCACTCTGCTTGCAGGCGACAGCATCGCGTACCTCACCAGTTTCCTTGTCTGTTTCCTTGGCCAGAATTCCTGGCACACAGTAAGTCACTAGCAGTGCGCGGTAAAGCTCCTTGCGGAGTTCTTCTTCGGTCTTGTTGTAGAGCGACGGCAACGGGCGGGCAAAAGACTCAGTATGTATAATCTTATAGTTGCTGACATTATTTTTGGTAAACTCGTCGTAGCTTTCCTTGAGTTTCTTCACCGAGCGGACATAACGTACTGGGAACGAAGACTTGCCAGTGAGTATAACTAGCTGACTGTGAGTGGTTTCATACATTTGTGCATTGTAGCCCTCGCCGGCCAGTGTACCTTTGAGTTTCTCCTCTACTGCGTCTTTGAATCGCTGGTCGTCAAATTTCGGCAGTCCGATTTGAGCCATCGAGGTGAGTATGCGGTCGGCACCGTCCTCCATGCCGTCTTTCTCTATTAGTACCAACGCGTCCTTACACATACGCTCAAGGATGCGCTCCCAGTCGTTCTCTTCGTGGAGCTTCTCCAGAACGTTGACATTGATAATCTTCTGGTTGGGGTTTTCAACAGCAAAATCATTCATACGCTTTTCTGATTTCATCCAACAAACAGGATTGGCAATGTCCTGAAGGTCGTCAACATCCTTGAAGCGTTGGTTCAAGCCCTTGAAGTTGTCGGCATTGGTAATACCTTCTACAATATTTGAGCGCATTTCCTGAATATTCTCCTTCTGTTTGTCCTCCTCATGAGCAAATACGTCGATGAGCTTTCTTATCTCTGAAGGCTTATAGAGTTTCACCACTTCAGAGTCGGCTTTGTAGCCGCCGTCGCCTTCGCGGCAGGTACTGATACACAGACTGTCTTGAGTCTCAATGTATTTGATGAGGAGACTACAGAACTGGTCGGCCTCGGCACGCATACTGACTAACCCGTCTATAATACTGGCCATGAGCTCTTTGGCAAATTCGCATGCCATCTTATGTGTCTGTGCTGCGAGAGCGCGTCCCTTCAACTGTGTGTAGCGCTCAAATACCTTTGTTGAGCGGTTAAAGATATCAGAGAGTATGCCGCGATCCATGAATTCTTTGGCCTGCTCCTCAGCTTCCTTGTTGAATTTCTGTGCCAGGCGGGCAGAGTTGGTGATGTCGTCGTCGCTGCGGTCGTAGCGTTTGCGGCAGTCCTCAATCAGTATGTCGAGGAATTTCACTACCTCCATCATTGACTTCTTACCCAACTTCCACTGTTCTAACAGATAGGCAGCGACGTGGCTGACCACCTCGTCGGTAAGCATACCTTTGTCACTACGGCAGTTGGTGAAGAAGTTGACGACGCCATTGCCACGGAAATAACTCTGGTACTGACTCATCACGCCTTGGTTGAACTTACCGAGCCATTGGTCCTTAGTAAAGTCTTCACGGCTGATAATCTGTGAATAGAGATTCTTGGATAATGTATCCCAGAATACGATGAAACTCTGCCACTTGGCCTTGCTGGCCAGTTCATGGTATTTGCTGAAGTATTCGCTGTCTACGCGCAACAGGCGATCGGTAAGGTGCAGTGTCTGGCGCATAGGGTGATTGTCATCGGTGCCACAGACCTCGTTGGGGCTAACGTTTACCTTATCTGGAGTGAGTTCTATGGGGAACTGGGCACCTTTGGGCCATCCATAGACCATTTGCATGGCGCCTACGTAGGCATAGACGTAGGATGCGTACTCCTTGATTTCCGTTTCGGGATAGATGAGGCGCTTGATGCCGAAGGAGAGGAACTTCCTGGAGTGGACGGGTGTGCCATTAATGTCTTCGGGTGTGGCACCCACATTCTCGTTCGCTTCAAAGCGCGGTGAAATACCGGAAAAGAGCTTCTGGAACAAGAAGTCTGCGGCAATGTTGGGCAGTTCGTCAAGGCTGTATTGGTTGCCAACAAAGTTGCGGTTAGTATATACGTATGCCGCTTCGAAACCTGCGTCGCGGATACGTTTTTCCTCGCGGTCAACGTCACGCTTGTCGGTAATGTCTATGGGCTGGTAGGCGCCGACGCTCAGGGCGTTGAGTTCTGTCAGTGCAGCATAGCCGTTAGGCCGATAGAAACCTTCACGGTCGCGCTCGGCATTCTTGATAGCTTCTGGCAGGTAGATATACAGGCAGATACGATACTGATCTTCATTGCCGTCCTGAGGATAGGTGTGGCGAATCTGTGAAATGGCATCGATGATTGTTCCCGAACCAGTACCGCCGCCGAGGCCCGCGCAGATGTGGAATGTCACGTTGCCGGTGTTGTCGCCGTGTTCCTTGGCTTGGGCGTGCAGACTGTCAATACGGTTGGCTATGCGCTGTAGGAAGGAGTTCTCGCTGGTAGAATTGTTGGAGAACAGCATACGGCCGAAGCGGCGGCGCTGTCCGCCGATGCCTGCGCCGATAATGGCTCCCATGCCCTTGGCTGTATCTTCCTTGTCTTGCTCGGTATAGAAGCTATTGAGGTTGTTGAACCGGTGGAGACTGGCAATTTTATCGGCCTCCAACCCGCCAATATATAGTGTCTGCTCAGGCTTGAGCTTGATAGATTGGCCTTGAGTGCTCCATTTCTTTTTAAAAGCTATTAGCGGTTTCCCCTCTTTGTCTAAGCCAAGCAGATCTTCCTTGCTGGAGTCAACATAAAGGAAATCTACGTAGACGTCCTCAGCTGTCTTTTCGCTGTTATGGACGCTTTCATAGATACGTTTGCGGAGTTCGCAGATGACATTTCCGCCGGTACCGCCTAAACCGATAATCAGATGTTTTGCCATTGTTATGTGTTTTTAGTTAGATAATATCATTAAAATTGTTGTAGTTGCTAAAATCGTCAAATTCCGATTCGTGTCGGACGGCTGGCCGACGCCTCTTGCCGTGTAGAAGGAAAATTCCTGTGAGGGTTATCAGCACAAATCCCAGCGTCCACATCACCCGGCGCAGGATGTAGTAGTTCACCGTGTCGTGCAGGTTGCCGGCGATGAAGTCTACCACGGAGTGACCGCCACCCTCCACGTAGCGAGTGGCTCGGTCGATGTCTACATCGTCTAACAGGGGGCCAAGCATGGGGAAATTGTTGCGTATGGAGCTGATAGTACTACGGACGCCGGCAGTGGCGTCGCCGGCATAGTCGGCTGTACTGCCAATGATGCTGTTGGCACTGTCACTGATGTCGCTGATATACCCCTTGGCATAAAGGGCACCGATTATCAGGGTGGTTTGCGCGCCAACGAACAGCGTCATTACAATGACGGGAATAAGGATGCCTGCAGAAGTGGCACTGCTACCCCAGAGGAAACGGCACAGGTAAAAAACCAGCGCGGCGATAGCTATGGCCAATACGGCTCCCCCAAATATGCATCCTATAATATTGCTTACTATAAACATCTTTGTTAGGGTGCGCCTCTTTCGGTAGGGCTTTAACCCCCTCCAGAGCCTTGCGTCTCTCCTGCAAAGCGTGTTTTAGTGATTGTCTTAGATTTGCCATAAGTACGAAAAAAGCGTGAGAGTCTGTACTTTGCGCTTAGTAAACGCTTTTCCATAAATATGTATCCCCGCCCTTCACCCGCCCCTAAGGGTCAGGTTACAGCGTGGACGGCACAAAAGTAGTGAATATTATTGAAACGGCCAAATTTTTGGCAAAAAAAGTTAATAATGTTAATGCTGTTAGATGTTTGTCAGCGATTAATGATTACCTTTGCAGTTGCTAACAGTCAAGAGAGAACGATGCTGGAGAAGACCGAGGCCATAGTATTGCACGCCTTTAAGTATGGCGAATCGCGCATGATCATCGATATGTTTACCCGTCGTTACGGACGGCTGTCGTTTGTGGCGGCGCTGCCCAAGAGCGGACGGGGCAAACTGAAGAAGCAGCTGTTTCAGCCGCTGACGCTGTTGGTGGTGGATGTTGACGTGAGACCGCGGCTGCAACTGCAGAAACTCAGCAGTGCAGCGCTGATGGTGCCATTGCCGCAACTGCAGGTGCATGAGGCGAAGCTGTCGATGACGCTCTTCCTGGGCGAGTTCCTGTATCATGCGCTGAAGGGTGAGCAGCAGAACGAGCCGCTGTTCAGCTATATCACGAGCAGTCTGCAGTGGCTTGACGGCGCCGTCGGCCATGTGGCGAATTTCCATTTGGTGTTCCTGATGCACCTGGCGCGTTTCTTAGGCTTTTATCCCAACTTAGAGGGCTACCGCGAGGGCTGTTATTTCGACCTGCGGGCGTCGGCGTTTACGGCTGATATGCCGCTACACCGCGACGTGCTCATGGCCGATGAGGCTGCCAAGGTGCAGCTGATGATGCGCATGGATTATGCCACGATGCATCTCTTTCGTCTCACGCGCCTTGACCGCCAGCGCCTGCTGGACATCATCCTTGCCTATTACCGTATCCATCTGCCGGCATTTCCTGAGTTGCGCTCGCTCGACGTGCTGCAGCAGCTGTGGGGGTGAAGGTTGAAGGTGGAGGGTTTAGGGGGTAAGGGAGTTGATCCAGACTTCGAGGTTGGTGTAGTCGGTGTTTAGGGAGTAGATGATGGCGTCTTGGGCGTCGTTTGGATTCAGGTTATGAGCCTTCTCCCACTCGTCAGGTATGCCGTCGGCATCGCTGTCCTGAGGTGCCGGCTCCTGCCTCAGTGTTGGCCATCCGCCAGCCTCGGCGGGGGTGTCGATGATCCCCTGACGACCGTAGAGAGCCTCGCCGCGGGTCATTTGCCTGATGATTTCAGTGTCGTAGCTATCGCGGCGATGGCTGCATCCCACGGCTTTCACTACGGCTCTGTAAGCTTGCTGCGCATCTTCTTGGGTGGCTATTGGCATGAAAGGGAACGGCTCCTCTTGGCGGCAGGAGTCTGGACGCTTGCCGCCCACGCCGCTCCAGTTGTCACGGGTAACGCCGTCGTCGCCTTCCATCACATTGCCCTGCAGGTAGTAGCGGCCGGTGCCGTCGTCGGCCACGTCGAGCAGACGGCGGTGTTGCGATGCCGGACCGGGTTTGTAATAGTTGGCCACCATATTGATTTCGCCGTGGCGGCCGCCGCCGTAGGCCGACTTAAAGCCCCAGTTAGGCATACTATGCCGACACCGTGGAGTGGGACTGGCAGGCATACCCTATCCTGCATCTCGACCTGAACGTGCAGAAATATGAAGCCAAAGAGGATCTCTATAAAGTGCTGAACCGCCATCTGGAGCTGTGGGAGCAGCCGGGCTGTTGCGCGCCGATATGCAGACGTGGCGTCTGTCAGGGAAAGGCTGTCACCAACAGTTTTTCTGGTTGCCGACAGGGACCGACGGTGCACCGTTTATGTTGGAGCTCGTTACAGGCGACGACTCGTCAGTCCCTCTGGTTGTTGTTTGATGGGTGCAAAGATACGGTGATACTTTTGAAAATGCAAGGAAAGGGGTGAGTGTAGCGGAATCCTAAGTTTGCGCAGTGGCAGGCTACGGATAAATAGTAAATAGTCAAATAGTAAATAGTGTGACACCTCTTACACCTGGCACTTAACTCGCTGAAAATCAGTGGCTATTTTCCAGGTGTCAGTAGCACCTGAGGTAGCACCTGAGGTGACACCAATAGTGATATACTATTAAACAACTGCACAGCAGAGATAAAATTAACAAGTGGTTTTATCTGAAAACAATTAGAAAAAAACTACAGCCAAGAATTATTCTTTCCTGTTGTTGGAACCATTTATTTTATATCTTCCTAATTGTTTCCCAAAGTTGCATAAATATACGCTCAAAACGGCGCGCGTTTTGAAAAAAACAGCGGCCGTTTTTGAAAAATCAGCGTGCGTTTTGAGAAAAACGCGCGCTGATTTGATAAAAACTCCGAATAATTTACAAAATAGGGCCTTTTCTGTATATATATGCAGTGTTGTGTATAAATATGCAACCTACAGCGTCGGGTGCTATCTCATACGTTTGCCCAGGTGCTACCTCAGGTGTTACCTCAGGTGCTACTGACACTCAGAAAATGGCCACTGATAATCAGTGAGTTAAGTGCCAGGTGTAAGAGGTGTCACTCTATTTACTATTTGACTATTTACTATTTACTATTTTTTTTCATCCGAATCGCTTGGCGGTTCGGATTTTTCTTTTTATCTTTGCACCAACGCACGGTTAGCCCATAGGGGTGAAGCGGGCGGTCTTGTATATGAGAAAGACGTGAGAGTGTGTAGAAAACAGGATATATAATTTAGAAACAAAAGACAGATGGCAGACCTTTCTACCGAGCGATACATCAATCCTTATACCGACTTCGGCTTCAAGAAGCTTTTCGGCACCGAGATGAACAAGGACTTGCTCATCTCGTTTCTCAATGCTCTGCCCTGTAGCAACAAGATGGAGATTGAGGACGTGCAGTATCTCAACAGCGAGCACCTTGGCGACGGCTACGGCGACCGCCGTGCCGTGTTCGACGTCTATTGCCAGAGGACCGACGGCGGGCGCTTCATCGTGGAAATGCAGAAGGCTGAGCAGGAGTACTTCAAGGACAGAAGCATCTATTACTCCACCTTTGCTATACGCGAGCAGGCGCCGAAGGGGCAGAAGTGGGACTACCGCTTAGAGAATGTCTACACTGTCGGCGTGCTGAACTTCAAGTTTCCCGACGGGGAGTATCCCGCCGACAAGTTTGTGCACGAAATCAAGCTGAAGGACGTGGAAGACAACCACGTATTTTATAATAAGCTGACG
>OCTW011594120.1_pt1 | contig 23852 bp, 11 predicted proteins | sample 1539671 | NCBI WGS metagenome assembly OCTW01 (sample SAMN02144230, study PRJEB22623) | gut metagenome | biome: sheep rumen | host: Ovis aries | place: New Zealand | reverse complement strand
ATTATTATTCGTATCGTAGGTGTACGTTATGGTTGCGTTGACGTACGCGTTATCCTCGCGGATCAATCTGCCGAGCAAGTCATAGTTATAAGTAACTTTTACGGTACTTCCTTCCTTGATCTGCCAAATGTTATACGGATTGCTGCGTTGCGTTTTGACGCTGCCCAACGCGGGGTTATCCATACAATAGGTGTAGTTGTAGGTAATGCCGCTATTGCTTCCGTAGGTGATCGCCTTCGCGGTAACCGTATAGGACGTGTTGGTTACTCCGCCCGAAACCGTACCGTTTAGATAGGTATAAGTTTCGGCAAGGATATTCGCCGCGGAGTGTTTTTCCGCTTTCAGCGCAATTCCCGTTTCTCTTCCGAGGGAGTCGTAAGCATAGGAAACGTAATTATCGTTATAGAGGGTTTGATTCGAAAGCCTGTCGTCGAGGCAAGAGAGATTCTTTGCCGTGATTCTGACGTTTCCGATGCGTAGCCAAGCGCTGGTTTCATAGCCGAGTTCTATCCCGATTACCTTTTTCCCGGGCGTTGAGGTAAGGGTGTACGACTGCCAATTCGTTGAGTACGTAATATAGGGATTCGCTCCGTAAGTGATGGTGTTATCGCTGTAACGGAAACGAAGTCCGCGGACCATGGAGTTTAATTCGGTTTGCGAGTAATTGTTGACCAAATTGCTGTCCAACGCGTCCAATCTTACGCGGTAGGAAACGGTTATACAATCTCCTCCGTTTGCCGTTGCATTCGGATCGACCAAAGAGCGATACACCGAATTTCCGCCCTGTATGCCGACAAAATACGTGGCGCCATGGACTTTTATGATGTTCGAAATAATATCGGTATCGCTTACTCTTTCTTCCGGCATCGACTGCGGCGCATAAGACTGATTGGCGGCGTTTCCAATCGCCCAATTTACGTCCCATGCGTTCTTTTCCGCGCAGATATTCATATTGCCGATTTCCAGCCATTGGGCGCTACCTTGCGGCAACCGCAAAGCTACCGCCGTCTTGGTCTTGTTAACGGGAATGGAAAAGAATTGCCAACCGGTATTCAGCGCTAACGTTTGATAGAGAGAATGCGAACCGTCGGAATAGATCAGGCAAGGAACGTATATCGTGGGCGAACCGGAAGGGACAGAAAGCAATCTTGCCCAAAAGGTTATGGTATCGTTTTTGACGCCCGATTTCAACGCGGCTGTATCTACAAGCGAATAATAGTAATTATTATATTTAAACGAATTATGATGCAGTTTTACAATATTTTTGATGATGATCCCGTTATATTCTTCATCCGGCATCTTTGTTATCGCAGAAGAACCGGAAGGCTTGTTCTGTTGCATCCAATCGAAATCCCAAAGATTCACGTAGCCGTTATCATATTCGTAATTTTCGGTAAGGAATTGATAGGGCGCATGGTAGGTTGCGCTATTGGCGCTCGTTCCGTATTGCGAGACCTTGATCGAAGAGATATTTCCGTCCAAGTCGCGCGTATAGACAAAACGAACGCCGTTCGGATAGGTGGAATTCTTGATCAATTTATTATCTTCCGTAAGGATCCTGCCGTATTCGAGGCTCGGCGAGTTATAGGTATAGGTAATCTGCGTGGCGCCGTTTATCGCCACCGTTTCCGTAAGCCCGTTGCGAGTCCTCGTCATCGCGCCGGAATAAGAAGTCGCCGTACCGGCTATATAAAAGGCGGGTGCGTTCGCTTCTATGTTTATATTTTTTATTACGGTCCCGTATGCGTCGTATAAAGCCGCGTTTACATATTTGTAATCGCATACTTTTCCGCTTCCCGCCGTTTGATAATTTCCTTGTATGGAATAGCTTGCTCTATCGGAGGAAAAAGCGATTTGCTTATAGCAATAGTGATTCAGTTCGTCATAGGTCGCGATCAAATCGCCGGTTACGGAATATTCGTAAACGTAACGATTCACCGTGTTATTATTTATCTTTTCTTCCAAACGAACGATTCGATACAGCGCGTCATACGTATAAAGCTCGGTATATCCATTTGCTAAGGATTTAGACAACAAAACGCCTTCGTCGTCATATACGTACGTTATTTGCGACGCCCCGTTTAGCTTTACTGCAAGAACGTTGCCCCATTTGTCATACTCGTAAGAATAAGTCGTATTGTTTGGCATAACGACTTTTTTCAATTGACCGACGTGGATCGTTTTCGGGTCGCTGCTTGCGGATAGATCCGCCATTGTATAATAGTGATAGACAGTTGACGTAAGGGTCGTTCCGGCGGAATTTTTACTGCGCACGGTGATCGTGGCGGGTAGGGCGGAGAAGGTGCTTCCCTCTCCGTAATCATATTCAACGTATGTACCGTCGTTAAACGTCGTCTTTTTAAGCAACCCGGAATACGCGTAAGAATTGCTTACGGTTTGGAAGCCGAGGCTGTCCGTCGTCGTAATAACGTCGATCAGGTTATTCGAAATAGAGGAATAAGCGGTGGCGGTTGCGATCTTATAGGCATTATCCGACGTGGAAAAAGCGGAAGATGTTTCCCTTCCTTTCGCGTCGTAGGTATAGGTGGTTTTTACTTTGCGCGTCAAATCGGAGCTGGAAATAACGTTTCCGGCCGAATCTTTTTTTATTTCGTACTTTCCTACGCCGTTAACGGAAATAACGTCGTTCGATCCGCCGGCATTATACTCGTAATCATTGTTGCCATCGGAATAAGCGGCGTTGTTACCCAGCGAATCATAGCTGTATTCGGAGAACTTCGCCCGAACCAAAGATACGTTATCCACATACAAACTGCCTTTTATGCTTTCTAACCGAATACCGATTTCAACGTACTTCGCGGAAAGAGGCGCGTTAAAGTTGTTTGAAAGTTTATACCACGCGTCAAACGGCAAATCGATTTTTTTCACTATTTCTTCCGATATCGGATTCTCGTTTTTGTCATATAGTCTATAAACCAATCCGATATAGGCGTCGTCGTTTTGCGGATAATATCTTCCGGAACGTTTGAGCCAGACCGAAAGATTATACGCCGTTTCGCTAGCATTGTTCTCGATCGCGACTCTTTGATGATAGTACAAAAAACCGTTTCCGGTACTTGCCAACGCTTCGCATTCCTCTTCTGATATGTATGATGCGGTATAAGCGGTCCCGCTGACGCTCCAATTTTCATCACGAATAAACGATCCGTTGACTGCATTGTTAAATACCGTGTTTACGCCGTACGGAGTATAGTTGAGCTGTATTTTATCAAAATAAACGACGCCGGCGCAATCCTTCATGGCGAGACCCACTTTTGCGCCTGCGGAATCGATCAATTCACACGCGAAATAAACGTCGATAAATCCGTTATTATTCGTCTCTAAGGAAGCTTTTATGTATTCACTTCTGCCACATACGCTCCCGCTTGCGTCTTTTAAGTAAATATAAGCGCCGTAATCGCTGCCGCTACTTTTGGGGAACAGTACATTCTCAACTCTTATGCTCCCCGATACGGTATATCTGCCCGATGCGGTTGCCAGCGGTTCGTTTTGCTCCACAGAAAAAGACGAAGGTGTGGAAACGAACATCTCCAAAGACTGTTTGCCGTGTGAGGCGTATTGGGTACTGATTTGCGCGCGTTTATAAGGATTATTCGAATTGGAGATCGACCATGCGGTCGTTCCGTTTTCAAAACTCATATTGCGACCGAAGCTTTCAACGTTTGCCACATACGAAGCCGATAGGATCGGTTTGTTGTTATTCACATTGATCGCTTCTCCTTCCGCCGTATTATATGCGGTATCAATCGACATAGACGAGTATTCGTCAACATAAGAAGAGACCGGTCTTCCGCAAACGTCATAACTCTTCTTAATACGGAAGTTACTAACAAAATATTCCTGACAATTCTCCATATACGGCGCAACTTCGATATAGGGTAAATAGATTGCTTTTGCCGTCATTTCAGCGAGATACCCTAACAGCAGAAGCGCAATAATCGGATTATTCGAGTTTCCTTGTAACGATTCGATAAGATTTCCGAGCCTTCTCAGCTCACCGAAAACCGCTTCGTTATATTCCTCTATGGAATGATAAGGCACATAAGCTTCGCCACTTTTCGCGTTTACGCTGAACGTCAAACCATGGCAATAAACGTTATCCTGAATATGAACGTCATCTTGCGTGCTTTCCGAATTGAAATCATGCCAAACGCTTCTTACTTTTGCGGTTTCGGGCTTAAACATATCGGGAATATTGTTCAATCCGAAAGTCGTTACGCCGGTTCTATCTGTTATCAACTTGATTGCATAACCGCTCTCGTTTGAAATACGGTTCAGCAAAGCGTCATACTCATACTGCGAGTAGGTCGAATCGTCGTTCGTTATTTTGCTAAGCTTATTATTGGCGTAGGTAAAACCGATCGTTGCCGTCGTCGAACCGTCTGCCCTTTTATAAGTAATGGAAGACAGGTATCCGCTACCACTATAATTAAAGAGTAGAGCATGGGAATTATTATCATTAATTTGCGTAATTTTTAAGCCGCTTGTTGAGCCTTGACTCCCGCTGCCGTAAACGATATTTACGATTCCGCCCGTTTTTTTATCTACCGTTTTGAAAAGCCGACCTTGCTGATCGAACCATTTTTCGTTGTTGTCCGCATCGAGCATCTTCTTGTTCGATCCGACCGTATACAATTTCAGTCCCAAGCCGTCTTCGTCTTCCACGGTGTTCGTTGCGGAATTTTGGCGGAAACAATGCATGGTTCCGTCCTCGTCGTAATATTCGTAACCGTTGCTGCGGGACCTTATAATTTGCTGATAATTCAGTTTCCATCCATAACCCAAATTGAAATTTGCGAAAACATTATCAACGTTGAAGCTCCCATCGCTATATCGATCCATATAAACGTGTTGTAAAACGATCGGAGTGTCCGTTTCAATTGCCGCGTCCGTATGAACGACGGTTGCTTCGTCGTTGTAGGTGTTGATGAAAATATCATTTTTTCCGATAGAATACCGGTCATAATCCCAATAGCTCTCCAAGCCGACCATATTTCGATAATAGATCTCCACAATGGGTCGGTAATTGATGTTCGGATAGTCTTCATTGAATAAAGATACTGCGCCGCTTGACGTATTAAACGCAAACCCATGATAACTATCATTGTCTTCGAAATCTATGGCATTTTTTATGCTTTCCGTAATGTCAAAGGGAAATTGAGCGACAATTTGAGGATTAAATGGACCTACTTGCTTTTTCAAATAGGGGGTATACATATTATTGGGATTGAAATAATAGTTTTTGTATATATCGTCCTCGGGCCCCGATTGCCCATAAGGTACCGCAGTATCCGTAGGGGGTTCGTCATCATTAAACTCGTTAGGGTTCTCCCACATTTGTAAAGTTGTAGTTATACCCATTCGTCCGTAAAATCGTAAAGTTGCGCTAAGGATGACCGACTTTTTTACCGAAACGGGTATATTGAAATCAATAAAAGAGAAGCTTGTTGTGGAGACAGACATCGTGCCATTGTCGATCGTGGTCGTTGATGCGCTTTTAAAATCGGCATTGTTGCTAATTATAACAGAGGGATCAATTGTGATCGGGAATACTCTCGCGCTGTCATTCATCCATTTGGCTTCGGGTACAACGGACAAGAGATATCTGTCTCCTTTGTTTTCCAATTTATACGTCACCTCGTTCGATCTCGCATTCGCAGAATCGAACATATAGCCTTTGGGAATAGTGAGAATGCGCTTTCCGGATTTGTTTACGGCATCAATATCTCCCTTTTCGGATAAAACCAATTTGAGGTCGTTCGTTGTGATTTCATATTCGAAAACGTAGTCTTTGAGAGGTTTATTGACTATGATGTTTTCTTTAAGCTCCCTTCCGATTAGGTTATGCTCCAATTCGATGTTCTTATTTTGAAAATAATACCGCATCGAACTTTGCGAATGGATCTCATACTTATATTCCTTACCCGTGTTTATCGTTTTGGAATCGATGCGAGTATCGATCTTCGCTTTCCTCTCTTTGCTTGCTTCTTGCTTCAAAAGACCGAAAGACAAGCTGTAATTGCCAACGCGAACCGTACTCTTTGCGCCGTTTCGGTAAGACTCCGGAAGTTCTACCCTGAAATCATTCATTTGATTTCTATACTTACCGTCATCATCTTTTACGAGACGATTGTCTATCTCCTGATATCGATCCCCGTCCAAATAGTGAACGTCATAACCGAAAACGTTTACGACGTAGCTACCGTCGCTCAGTTTAAAGTGCTTTTCCGTTGCGGTTCGTCGAGAGGTTTCTTCATATAACACTTCGGCGGTTTTATAATCGTTTGAGCCGAAAACAGCAGTTTTATCCGCATTTTTTTCGGAATCGGACGCGCCGGAGAGAAGGCGGGAATCTTCGATCGATGAAACAAGATCTCCGTTAAAACTATCCGCATTTGCCCAAATATAATCGGGCGCTTTGTGCGCGCTGATCGTCAAAGCGGCGATGGTCGCTACAAAGAAAAAGAAGAAAAAAAGAATCATTCGATTGAAAAAAAGAGTTTTTGTTTTGCTTTTCACTGAGCCGAGCCTCCTTCGTTTGTAAAAGATAAATTACAAAATAGCTGCAATTGGTTGCATTTATATTAACATATGATGACAATATTTGTAAATACCTTATTTCAAATTTAAGACACAAATGTTATTTATCCATTACATAGCAGAAAGAGATGGGAAAACGAGGTTTTTTCTCGTTGATTCGCAAAACGGAAAGATCGCGAATCCGTTTTCGTAAGACAGACTTGAACAGCGAGAGCGAACAAAGAATGTCGAATTTGCATAAAATAAAAAATATGCGCTAAATAATGCATAAAAATAAAAAATATTTATGAAAAATTGAAAAATATACAAAAATTATTTGACGAGCATACAGAGACTCGGGTATAATCGAATCATCAATCCAAAAGGAGAGAAAAAAATGGATAAAAAAGAAATCAAAAAAGTCGTACTTGCATACTCGGGAGGGCTGGACACCTCGATCATCATTCCTTGGCTCAAAGAGAATTACGGCGGGTGCGAAGTTATAGCCGTTGCGGCGAACGTCGGGCAGGCGGACGAGCTGGACGGTTTGGAAGAAAAGGCGCTCAAAACGGGCGCGGACAAAATTTACATTTTGGATCTGACGGACGAGTATGTAAACGACTATATCGTTCCCACGATGCAAGCGGGCGCTTTGTATGAAGAATATTATCTCGGAACGTCGCACGCTCGCCCCGTGATCGCGAAAGCGCTCGTGGAGATCGCTAAGAAGGAAAAGGCGGACGCGATCTGCCACGGCTGCACGGGCAAAGGAAACGACCAAGTTCGTTTCGAGCTCGGCATCAAGCATTTCGCTCCCGAAATGAAGGTCATCGCGCCTTGGCGCGAATGGTCGATCAAATCGCGCGAAGAGGAGATCGAGTATGCGGAAGCGCACAATATCCCCCTCAAAATCAACAAAGAGACCAATTACAGCAAGGATAAGAATCTCTGGCACTTGTCTCACGAAGGTCTCGACCTCGAAGATACCGGAAACGAGCCGCAGTACGAGAAGCCGGGCTTCCTCGAAATGGGCGTTTCTCCGATCGACGCGCCGGACTGTCCGACCTATATCGAGCTGACCTTCGAAAAAGGCGTTCCGACTTCCCTGAACGGAGAGAAAATGACGCCGAAAGAGATCATTCTCGCGCTGAACAAACTCGGCGGCGCGAATGGGATCGGTCTTGTGGACATCGTGGAGAATCGCCTTGTCGGAATGAAGTGCCGCGGCGTATATGAGACGCCGGGCGGCGCGATCCTTTACACGGCGCATTCCTATCTCGAAAGCGTAACGCTGGATAAGCTGACGATGCACGAGAAGCAAAAGCTCGCGATCACCTTCGGCGAACTTGTTTATAACGGGCAATGGTTCAGCCCGCTCCGCGAAGCTCTTTCGGCGTTCGTCAATAAGACGCAAGAGACGGTCAGCGGCAAAGTAAAGCTGAAACTGTATAAAGGCAACGTGATCAAAGCGGGCGTTTGGAGCGATTTTTCTCTTTACAGCGAGGAGATCGCAACCTTCGGCGAAAGCGATTACGATCAAACCGATTCCAAGGGCTTTATTACCTTGTACGGACTGCCGACCAAGGTGCAAGCCCTCGTTCAAAATAAGGTGAAACAATAATATGGCAAAATTATGGGAAGGGCTTGTAAGCGGAGTGATGAGCGAGGCGGCGGATAGTTTTAACGCCTCGATCAAATTCGATAAGCGCCTATTGGAAGAAGATATAGACGGATCCATTGTGCACGCGCGAATGCTCGGAAAGCAGGGGATCATAGAAGAAGCGGAAGCGGAGAAGATCGCGTCCGCTCTTCTCTCCCTAAAAGAAGAGGTCCTTTCGGGGGCGCTCGCCGTGGACGAAACGGCGGAGGACGTCCACACGTTTGTGGAGCAAACGCTGACCGCGCGCATCGGTTCTCTCGGGAAAAAGCTCCATACCGCGCGCAGTCGAAACGATCAGGTCGCGCTGGATATGCGTCTTTTCGCGCGCAAAACCGCGGGGGAAGTAATCGAACTGCTTACTTCGCTCGTAAGCGCGCTTGCGGATAAAGCGGAAGAATATAAAGGCGCGGTGATGCCGGGATACACCCATTTGCAACGCGCGCAGCCGATCACCTTCGGGCATCATCTTTGCTGCTATGCCTATCAATTTCTTCGCGACAGGGATCGCGTAAAAGACGCAAAAAAAAGGCTGAACCTTTCTCCGATCGGTTCGGCGGCGCTTGCCGGAACGACCTATCCGATCGATCGCGCTTTCGAAGCGAAATCGCTCGGATTCGACGGCGTGATCCCGAATAGTTTGGACGGGGTTTCGGATCGCGATTATCTCGTGGAGCTTCTATCCGCGTTCGCGCTTATTTCCGTTCATTTATCCCGTTTGTCGGAAGAACTCGTTCTTTGGAGCAGTTGGGAATTTAAGTTTATCGAACTTTCGAGCGACTTTACGACGGGTTCGTCCATTATGCCGCAAAAGAAAAATCCCGATATTGCCGAATTGACGCGCGGGAAGACGGGGCGGGTGGTCGGATCGCTCGTGGCGATGCTGACGATGCTGAAATCCCTTCCTCTCGCTTACAACAAAGATATGCAGGAAGACAAGGAGATCTTTTTCGACGCGGCGGATACCGTGATCGCCTGCCTGACGGTCGCATCTCCGATGATCGCCTCTCTTCGCGCTAAAACCGAGAATATGGAAAAAGCGGCGAAAGAAGGATATATAAACGCGACCGATCTTGCCGACTATCTGACGAAGAAAGGCGTTCCTTTCCGCGAATCCTATAAAACGGCGGGCGCGATCGTTCGCGCGGCGGCGGCAAAGGGCGTAACGCTGGACGAAATTCCTCTCTCGGAGTACAAGGCGATCGATCCCTTATTCGGAGAGGATCTATATGAGGCGATCTCCCTCGAAACTTGCGTAAACAAGCGGACGAGCGAAGGCGGAAGCGCCGTTTCGGAAGTGGAAAAACAGATCGTGTCGATCAGGAAAGAGATAGAAAATGTATAAGATTTTCGTGGACGGGAAAAACGGAACGACGGGGCTCGAAATCGCCTCTCGCCTTGAAAAAAGGAAAGACGTAAAATTATATTGTCTTCCCGAAGAAAAGCGGAAAGATCTTGTTGAAAGGCTGAACGCGATCGCGTCGTCCGATCTTTCGATCCTTTGCTTGCCGGACGAGGCGGCGAAAGAGATCGTTTCGAAAGCGGAGAAAGGCGCGAAGATCATAGACGCGTCCACGGCGCATCGGGTGTCGCCCGAATTTACCTACGGAATGCCCGAACTCAAAGGGCAAAGGGAAAAGATCCGGCGGTCGAAAAGGGTCGCGAACCCCGGCTGCCACGCAAGCGGATTTATCGCGCTCGTGGCGCCCCTCGTACAAGAAGGGATCTTGGCGCCGTCCACCCGCCTTTCCGCCTATTCTTTAACGGGGTATACGGGCGGCGGAAAAAAGATGATCGAAGAGTACGAAACGGATGAAACGGGGCGTCTTCTCGCTCCTCGCCCCTATGCTTTACGACAAGAACATAAGCACCTTCGCGAAATGCAAGCGATGACGAGCCTTGAAAACGCGCCCGTTTTCCTGCCCGTCGTGTCTTCCTATCCGCGCGGAATGCTTTTGACCGTTCCGCTTTTCGCAGGCGATTTCAAGGGAAGCGCGAAAAGCATTCGCGAACTGTACGAAGACTATTATCAAACGGGAGTCATACGCTACGCTCCGTTTGAAGAGGCGTTTATGTCCGCTTCCCGTCTCGCGAACACGGATAAAATGGAGATCTCGGTTTTGGGAAACGAAGAACGCGTCGTGCTCGCCGCCTGTTTCGACAATCTCGGAAAGGGCGCAAGCGGCGCGGCGGTGCAAAATATGAATTTGATGCTCGGGGAAGAGGAAACCTTCGGGCTGACGCTGTAAGGAGGAAAGAATGAAACGGATCGAAGGCGGGATCACCGCGGCGAAAGGATTTACGGCAAGCGGCGTTCACGCCGGCATCAGGAAAAGCAGGAAAAAGCGCGATCTGGCGCTCGTATTTTCGGAAAAAAGAGCAAACGCCGCCGCACTTTATACGACCAATCTCGTAAAAGGCGCGCCGCTCGTCGTAACAAAACGCCACCTGGCGGACGGCTTCGCGCAAGCGATCGTCGTAAACAGCGGAAACGCGAATACCTGCAACGCAAACGGAGAGGAGATCGCGGAGAAGACCGCGGAGATCGCGGCAAACGCGCTCGGGATCGCAAAAGAGGACGTCGTGATCGCGTCCACGGGCGTGATCGGGCAGCCGCTTTCGATCGAACCTTTCGAAAAGGGGGTCCCGCTTCTCGCTTCCTCTCTCTCGAAAGACGGTTCGCCCCTTGCCGCCGAAGCGATCATGACAACGGACACCGTAAAAAAAGAGATCGCTCTCTCCTTTTCGATCGGGGGCAAGGAAGTCCGCCTCGGCGGGATCGCGAAAGGAAGCGGAATGATCCATCCCAATATGGCTACGATGCTCGTCTTTTTAACGACCGACTGCAACATTTCTTCCGAGATGCTGCAAAAAGCGATTTCGACGGACGTTTCGTCAAGCTTCAATATGGTCAGCGTGGACGGCGACACTTCCACGAACGATATGGTCGTTTTGCTCGCGAACGGGCTCGCGGATAATCCCGAGATCACGGCGGAAGGAGAAGATTTCGAGACCTTTATGCGCGCGCTGAACACCGTAACCGTTTCGCTATGCAAGGCGCTTGCGGCGGACGGCGAGGGCGCGACCAAATTTCTCGAATGCAAAGCGATCGGCGCGCCTTCGAAAGAAGCGGCGAAGAAAGCGGCGAAAGCCGTTATATGCAGCAGCCTCGTAAAAGCGGCGATGTTCGGCTCGGACGCAAATTGGGGCAGGGTCCTTTGCGCGGTCGGCTATTCGGGCGCCGAAGTGGACGTAAGTAAGATCGGCGTTCGCTTTTTAAGTGATAAAGGAAGCATTTCCGTTTGCGAAAAGGGAGCGGGCGTTCCTTTTTCGGAAGAAAAGGCGAAAGAGATCTTGCTGGAAAAGGATATTACGATCGAAGTGTTCCTCGGCGGCGGCGATTATTCCGCGACCGCTTGGGGATCGGATCTGACGTATGATTACGTTAAGATAAACGGCGATTATCGCACCTGATAAAAAGGAGAAACGTATGCAAAATCTTTCTAATTCGGAAAGGGCGGAGGTCCTGACGCAGGCGCTTCCCTATATCAAGCGCTATACGGGTAAGATCGTCGTCGTTAAATACGGCGGAAACGCGATGATAAACGAAAACCTCAAAGAGCAGGTCATGCAGGACATCGTGTTATTGTCTTTGATCGGCGTTAAAGTCGTCCTCGTACACGGAGGGGGACCGGAGATCTCCTCTTTAATGGATAAGCTCGGCAAAAAGCCGGTGTTCGTAGGCGGATTGCGGGTAACGGATAAAGAAACGGTGGACGTCGTCCAAATGGTGCTCGCCGGAAAGATCAATAAAACGCTCGTTTCCCATCTCGAAGCGAAAGGCGGCAAAGCGATGGGGATCTCGGGGATCGACGGAAAGCTGATCGTTGCGAAACAAAAGGACGAAAAGCTCGGATACGTCGGCGAAATTACCAAAATCAACATCAAACCCGTCCACGACCTTTTGGAAAAAGGATATATCCCCGTCGTGTCCACGGTGGCAACGGGGGAAGAGGGCGAAACGTATAACGTAAACGGCGACACCGCCGCGGCGTATCTCGCGGGCGCTCTGTCCGCAAAAAGGTTGATCTTAATGACGGATATCGCGGGCGTTCTGCGCGACAAAAACGATCCTTCGACCTTGATCCCCGAGATCCATCTCGAAGAGGCGGAAGCGCTCCAAAAGAGCGGCGTTATCGCGGGGGGTATGATCCCCAAAGTAGAATGCTGTACCTTGGCGATCCGAAGCGGCGTTAAAAGAGCGATCATTATGGACGGGCGCGTTCCGCACTCCATCTTGATGGAACTTTTGACGGACGAAGGCAGCGGAACGATGTTCGTGGAGTAAGAGATATGAACGTTTTCGAAAAAGATAAAAAATACGTTGCGGGAACGTACGCGCGTTTTCCCGTTTCGATCGCTTCGGGCAAAGGTTCTCGCCTCGCAAACGAGGATGGCAAAGTCTATCTCGATATGGGGTCGGGTATCGCGGTCAATACGTTCGGCGCGGCGGACGAAGAACTCGCGAAAGCGGTTTACGAACAGATGCTCTCTTTCCAGCATACCTCGAATTTGTATTATTCTTCCCCTTGCGCCTCCCTTGCGGAAGCCTTATGCCTGAAAACGGGATATAAAAAAGTTTTCTTCGGCAACTCGGGCGCGGAAGCCAACGAATGCGCGATCAAGGTCGCGAGAAAATGGGGAGAAGAAAAGGGGAAGACGGAGATCCTAACGCTGATCAACTCTTTTCACGGGCGAACCGTAACCACCCTGTCCGCAACGGGGCAGGAGGTTTTTCACAAGCATTTCGGACCCTTTACTCCGGGGTTTTATTCCGTTCCCGCGAATGACGAAACCTCTCTCGCCGCCGCAACGAGCGAAAAAACGGCGGCGGTCATGATCGAATTCGTTCAGGGCGAGGGCGGCGTAAACGTCCTTTCCCCTTCTTTCGTTTCCGAACTGTTTCGCCTTGCGAAAGAGAAAGATTTTCTCGTGATCGCAGATGAAGTTCAAACGGGAAACGGGCGAACGGGGCGCTATTTTGCCTACGAGCACTACGGCGTTTTCCCCGACGTCGTAACCACTGCGAAAGGGCTTGGCGGCGGGCTTCCGATCGGCGCGTGTCTTATGGGAGAAAAGGTGCAAAACGTTTTATCCTTCGGCGATCACGGCTCGACCTTCGGCGGGAATCCTTCCGTTGCCGCGGGCGCGTTATCGGTCGTAAACCGAATAGACGAAGCGCTTCTTTCTTCCGTTCGAGAGAAGGGAGAGTATATCAAAAAGCGTTTGACGGGGAAAAAGGGCGTTCTTTCTATTTCGGGAATGGGGCTTATGATCGGCGTTAAGACCCCGTTCGAGAGCGCGAAAGTCGCGAAAGCTTGCCTCGAAAGGGGCGTGTTGGTTCTGACGGCGAAGGATAAAATTCGTTTGCTTCCCGCCTTAAACGTTCCTTACGACGTTTTAGACGAAGCGCTCGACGTTCTTTTGTCCGTGCTGGAGGAGGGCGTATGAGTTTATACGGAAAAAGTTTTTTGAAGCTATTGGATTTCTCGAAGGAAGAGATCGACGAGTATCTTTCCCTTGCGTCCCGTCTCAAAGAGAAAAAGAAGCGAGGGATCCCTCACGAGATCGCGAAGGGGAAAAACATCGCCCTCGTTTTCGAAAAAACCAGCACGAGAACGCGCTGCGCCTTCGAAGTGGCGGCGGCGGACCTCGGAATGCGCGCCGTGTATCTCGATCCGAAAAGCTCGCAGATCGGAAAAAAAGAAAGTCTCGCGGATTCGGCGAAAGTTCTCGGCAGAATGTTCGACGCGATCGAGTATCGCGGATTCGCGCAGGAGATCGTGGAAGACATCGCGCGCTACTCGGGCGTTCCTACGTTTAACGGGTTGACGAACGAATTCCACCCCACCCAGATCCTCGCGGATTTTTTGACGATCAAAGAAAAGTTCGGGAAAACGGAAGGGATCACGCTTTGTTATTACGGTGACGCGCGCTACAATATGGGCAATTCTCTCATGATCGGCGCGGCGAAGGAAGGAATGCACTTCGTGGCTTGTTGCCCCGAAAAATACCGTCCGAACCAAGCGCTCGTTCGCGAAGCGGAGAGGATCGCAAAAGCCTCGGGCGGAAGCGTTCGCTTTTCGACCGATCCCGAAAAGGGAAGCGTCGGCGCGGACGTCGTTTATACGGACGTTTGGGTCTCGATGGGAGAAGAAGAGAGCGTTTGGAAGGAAAGAATCCAAGATCTTTTGCCCTATCGGGTAACGAAAAAAGTAATGGAAAACGCGAAAGAATCGGCCATTTTTATGCATTGCTTGCCCGCGTTCCACGACCTCGGAACGGAAGTCGGGCGGGCGATCTATGAAAAGTTCGGGATCCGAGAAATGGAAGTGTCGGACGAAGTGTTTAACGGGCCCCGTTCGGTCGTGTTCGACGAGGCGGAAAACAGGCTTCATACCATCAAAGCGGTGATCGCGGCGAGTTTGGTCAAGGAGATAGAATAAATGAAAAGGGCAGATATAAAAAAGATACTGATCATCGGATCGGGACCCATCGTGATCGGACAAGCCGCCGAATTCGATTACGCGGGCACGCAAGCCTGCATCGCGCTCCGCGAAGAGGGATACGAGGTCGTTCTCGTCAATTCCAATCCCGCGACCATTATGACCGATCCGCAAACGGCGGACGAAGTATATATGGAGCCTTTGACCGTTCCGTATATCGAAGAAGTTATCAAAAAAGAGCGTCCGGACGCGCTTCTTCCGGGGATCGGGGGACAAACCGGGCTCAATCTCGCGATCGAACTTAAAAAGACGGGCATTCTCGAAAAGTACGGTGTAAAACTGCTCGGAACGGCAAGCGAAAGCATCCAAAAGGCGGAAGACAGAGAACTTTTCAAAGAAATGTGCGAAAAGATCGGAGAGCCCGTTATTCCCTCCGAGATCGCCTATTCTCTTTCCGAAGCGGTAGCCGCGGCGAAAAAGATCGGATATCCGGTCGTCCTTCGTCCCGCTTTTACGCTCGGCGGAACGGGCGGCGGCTTCGCGGATACGGAAGAAGAACTGCTCGTGGTCGCGGAGCGCGGACTGCGCCTTTCCCCCGTTCATCAGCTCCTCGTCGAAAAGAGCGTAAAAGGATATAAAGAGATCGAATTCGAAGTAATGCGCGACAGCGCGGGAAACGTCGTTACCGTGTGCGGAATGGAGAACGTGGACCCCGTGGGCGTGCATACGGGCGATTCGATCGTCGTCGCGCCGATCCTGACCTTAACGGAAAAACAGCTTAAAACGCTAAACGACAGCGCCGTTAAGATCATTCAAGAGCTTGAGATCAGCGGCGGATGTAACGTTCAATTCGCTCTATCGCCTTCCTCGGACGATTATTTTTTGATCGAAGTGAATCCGCGCGTTTCGCGCTCTTCCGCTCTCGCTTCCAAAGCGAGCGGATATCCGATCGCGCGCGTTACCGCCAAAGTCGCGGTGGGAATGCTCTTGAAAGAGATCGAAGTCGCGGGAGGAACGGCGGCTCTCTCGCCTTCTCTCGATTATATCGTGGCGAAATTCCCCCGTTTTCCCTTCGACAAGTTTACGACGGCGTCCAATCTTCTCGGAACGCAAATGAAAGCGACGGGCGAAGTAATGGGGATCGGAAGCAATCTCGAAGAATGTATTTTGAAATCCGTTCGCTCGCTCGAAGTAAAAGTTTCCCACCTCTATCACCCCAAGTTCGACGATATGACGAAGGAGGAACTTTTCGCCTATCTGACCGAGTTCCGCGCCGATAACTTCTTTTGTATCGCGGAGCTTTTGTCGCGCGGGGCGTCGGTAGAAGAAGTCTCGAAAGTTACGATGATCACGCCCTATTTCATTCGTTCGATCCAAAAGATCATCGAGGAAGAAGAGCGTTTGAAAGGGGCGGCGTTTGATAGAGAAGAACTGAAAAAAGCGAAGAAGATGGGCTTTTCGGATCAATACGTTGCCAAACTTTGGAAGACGGACGAAGTAGCCGTGTGCGCTTTTCGAAAAGAGAAGGGCGTCGTTCCTTCGTTTTTGATGGTGGATACGCTCCATACCGGCAAATACGTTCCTTATTTTTATTCGTCTTATACGGGGAAAACGGCGTCTGTCAAAACGGATAAGAAAAAAGTCGTCGTTCTCGGGGCGGGGCCGATCCGTATCGGGCAGGGCATCGAGTTCGATTATTCCACCGTTCACGCCGTTCAAACCATCAAAGCGTCCGGCTACGAATCCATTATCATAAACAACAATCCCGAAACGGTCTCCACCGATTATACGACCGCGGATAAACTGTATTTCGAGCCGCTGACGCCCGAAGACGTTATGAACGTTTTGGATTTCGAGGGCGCGGTGGGCGTGATCGCTACGCTCGGCGGTCAAACGGCGATCAATCTCGCGTCTCCCCTTGCGGAACGAGGCGTTTCTCTTCTCGGAACGGGTAAAGAGGCGATCGATCGAGCGGAAGACCGCGATCTGTTCGAAAAATTGCTCGGAGATCTTTCGATCCCGCGTCCGAAGGGCGTTGCGGTAAAGAGCGTAGAGGAAGGGATCGAAGCGGCGGCTTCCCTCGGGTATCCTTTGCTTGTTCGCCCGAGTTTCGTTCTCGGCGGCAGGGCGATGACCATCGTTTCGAAAAAGGAAGAGTTGCTCTCTTATTTGACTGAAGCGGTGGAGATCGGGGAAGACAAGCCCGTTTTGATCGATACGTACATAAGAGGGAAGGAAGCGGAAGTGGACGCGATCTCGGACGGCAAGACCGTATTCGTTCCGGGGATCATGGAGCTCGTGGAGAGGACGGGCGTTCATTCGGGTGACAGCATTTCGGTCTATCCCTCGTTCTCTCTCTCGGACGGCGTAAAGAAAACCATTCTTTCTTATACCGAAAAAATGGGGCTGGCTCTCGGCATCGTGGGACTGTTTAACGTTCAGTATATCGTAAAAGGCGAAGAGGTGTTCGTGATCGAAGTCAATCCGCGTTCCTCTCGCACCGTCCCCTTCCTTTCCAAGGCAACGGGGATCCCGATCGCGGACGTCGCGACCAAAGCGATCCTCGGAGAAAGCCTCGAAGCGCAAGGATATACGGGATATAGCGAAAATGCGCGCGGTCACTTCGTTAAAGTTCCGGTTTTTTCTTTCCAAAAGCTCTCGGGATTGGACGCTTATCTTTCCCCCGAGATGAAATCCACGGGTGAGGCGATCGGAGTCGGGAAGGATCTGACGGAAGCGTTCGAAAAAGCTTTTATCGCGTCCGGAATGAAATTGAAAACGTCCGGAACCGTATTTATCAGCTTGGCGGACGAAGACAAAGAGGAAGCGTTCCCGCTGATGAAATCGCTCGTCGAAATGGGCTTTTCTCTCGCCACGACGGGGCTTACGACGAAATTCTTAAAAGAGAAGGGATATTCGCCTATACACCTCGGAAAGGCAAGCGAAGGAAAGAGCGAAGCGGTCGATTTTATTAAAGAAGGAAAGGCGGCGTACGTGGTCAACACGCGCGCGATCCTCTCGGGGGTGCATTACGAAGACGGCGCTTTGATCCGCCGCGCCGCGATCGAGTCGGGCTATCAACCGATCACGTCGCTCGATACGCTGAAAGCGCTGGTTGCCGTTTTGGAAAGCAGGGCGCGATGATCTTCGGAGTGCGAAAAAGCGCGAACGATCGATTTCGTTCGCGCTTTTTTTCGTTTCCCCTCTTTTTTATAAAAACTTTTTCAACGCTTCGACCGATCCTGCGAACATCGCGAGGGTATCTCGAACGATATCGGCGGTCTCGTCGCTGACCGAGATCGCGTTTTCGTTCAAACAGCGCGTCAGGTCGGTTACCCCCATATTCGTTCCCTTGATGAGTTTTTCCGCGATATTGCTGTTGCTCTTATCGCCGAAGATCGAGAGTTTGACCATCTTTTTTTGCCATTTTTGCTTCATCGTTCCGAATACTTCGGGGTCCACGTCCAGCTTCTTCATTTTGTCGCTGACTCGCTCCGACAGCGCGGCGTATTCCCCGATCAGTTGCTTTACGTATGCGTTCAGTTCGCCCACCGCGACTTTTTCCACCACGTCCAGCGACTGAATGCCGTAAACGAGCGATTTCATACATTCGTTCAAAAGATCTTCCTCGTTCTCCGCAAAGATCCGTTTGGTTTCGTTTTCTTTGATAGCGTCCATAGTATCCTCCGATTTTTTTATTATTTTGGGCAAAAGGGCGGGAAATTATTACGGACGGGTGAAAGAGCGGGAAACGCGCCTCGCCGTTTTTTCGGTGATTTGGCTTTCTCAAAAAAGGCGCGGCAGAGAAATCGGACGGAATGCTTTTTAACGTTTGACAACGTGAATCGATAGGTCTAAACTAATACTGCGAAAAACGAAAAAAGGAGGGCGCTCGGCGCATAGGATCATGGATTTTCTGACAAGTTTGGCTCTTATTTTGCTTTCTTCCGTCGTTCTCGGATCGATTTTCAGGCGTATCAAGTTGCCGCCGCTTCTCGGGATGCTCCTCGTCGGGATCCTTCTCGGACCGCACCTTTTGAATTTGATCGCGCCGCCCATTCTCGAAGTCAGCGCATCGCTTCGCGAAACCGCGTTGATCATTATTTTGACGCGCGCCGGACTTTCTCTTAATTTGAAGGATTTGAAGATCGTGGGGCGCCCCGCCATCCTTCTTTGTATGGTTCCCGCGCTGGCCGAGATCGTGGGCTATATGCTTTTCGCGACCCTCCTTATCAAAACGTCGCTGCTCGAAAGCGCGATCATCGGAACGGTCATCGCCGCGGTTTCGCCCGCCGTCGTCGTTCCGAGAATGATCGCCTTGCAGGAGAGCGGTTACGGAACGTTACACGCCGTACCCCAAATGATAAACGCGGGTTCTTCGATGGACGATATTTTCGTGATCGTGGCGTTTACCGCCCTCGTCGGAATGGCGAAGACGGGCGCGTTTGAATTCGGCATTTTCTGGCAAGTCCCCGTTTCCATTGTTCTCGGCATCGCGGTCGGCGCCGGGGTGGGATCGGCGCTCGTCGTTTTCTTCCGCCACGTCCATACGCGCGATACCGTTAAGATCATCGTTATGATCTCCTTTGCCTTTTTGTTCGTGACCCTTGAAAACGCGGTCGGGAAGTACGTTCCCTTTTCCGCGATGCTCGCCGTCGTTACGGTGGGCGTTACGTATAACGCAATGGATCCGATCCGCTCTTCCCGCCTCTCGAAGAAATACGAGAAAATATGGGTTTTGGCGGAGATCATTCTTTTCGTGCTCGTGGGGGCGGCGGTCGATCTGACTTACGTAAAAAAGAGCGGCGCGATCGTTGCCGCGGTCATTCTTCTCGCGCTTCTGTTCCGAATGGGCGGCGTGTTTTTGTCGCTTATCAAAACGCCGCTTACCGCGAAAGAGCGTCTGTTTGTCGCGATCGCCTATATCCCGAAAGCCACGGTGCAGGCGGCGCTCGGCGCGATCCCTCTCGCAATGGGGCTCGGTTGCGGGCCGATCGTTTTGACCGCCGCCGTTTTGTCTATCATCATTACCGCGCCTCTCGGCGCTTTCGCGATCGACCTTACCGGCCATCGCCTGTTGTCCCGCACTCCTGCGCCGTCGGAGAGCGAAAATCAAGAGGGATCAAACCGATAAACTTTTTCGTTTTAATCGGAAAAATCGGAAAATTTTGTGTTTTTTCGAAATTGATTCGTTATATTTTTATTACAGAGTTCTGCTACATTCTTTTTACAAATCGAACGCGCGTGCCTTCTTTTTTTTAAGGAACGCTTGTTTCGCGCGAGGCGCGTGTGTTAAGATAAATGCAACTTATTTTTTTGCTACATAGAATATTATAGAATTATTTTCTCGGGAGTTTGATATGAAGAAAAAAGTGTTGGGAATCGTGATCGCAGTCGTTGCCGTTACGGCGGCAGTCGTGCTTGGGCTTTTCGCGGCGGGCGTGATCGGCGGAAAGAAGGGCGAACCCGTTGCGAAAGCGGTATCGGCGTCGGCGACGGACTCGGGCTTCTTCGGAGAGCTCGGGAAAGACGCTTATTTCGACGTTCGCGCGGATCGTGATCCCGCGACCGCGATCGATAACTACGTTCTCGTTCGCGACAGCAAGGGAAACAAAGTCGCGATGAAAAGCGCCAGGCTGGACGACGGATTGTATCGCCTCAGCGCGAGAGACGGCTTCCGCGAAAGAGCGAGCTATCAAATTTGGCTTTACGCCGCCGAGTTTGCGGAAGAGCGTTACGCGCCGTATTCGACTTTTATCTTTACCATTGCGGGTAAGGAAGAAGTGGAAAACGTCGTCGTAAAGAGCGGCATCGAAAAGACCGAGATCGAAGGAGCGGAAGTTCAGGAAGTAACGGTCGGCTCGGACGTGTTTTACAATATTCTTCTTCCTTCCGCCGCGCAAGAGCGTTACTCGGAGGGAGACGTGATCCTTGCGAAAAAACCCGAAACCCCGATTTTGGACGGAGATCTCGCCGCTTATTATCGCGGTGATATCGAGGGCTACGAATATAACGGGCTCGCCGCATATACCGTTCTTCGCGAATCTTCCGTTACGGACGGCCGCGAAGAGATCTATTGCCGCCTTTCCCATATGAACGAAGTTCTCGACAGCGCGGACGTTTACAAGCATTTCGAGGTAAACGAGAGCAATTTGAAGGTAAACGAAGAAGCGATCGAAGAAGCCCTCGCGAAGAGCGAATTCGCAGCCTCTTTGATCCGCGCCGCGGAAGAAACGGTGGACTTTTTCGATAAAGATTTCGTTGTCAGAAAAGAGAAGCCCAGAATGGTCGTAAACGTAAGCGCGGATTTTGCGGACGCTGAGGAGGAAGGTCAAAAAGTCGCGATCTTGAATTTCACGTTTACGATCACCGTTGCGAAAGGGGTGGATATCGTTATCCGCTTGAACAACACGATCCATATCGATCCCAAAGTGAACTTCGATTACGATCTTACGGAGTCCGATTTTACTTACGAATGCGATCTCGGCGTAAACGTTAAGACCAAAACGGTTTGCACGATCGATATGGAGACGCCCGACACCAAGATCTATTGCACGACGGTGGACGAGTTCAAAGAGAAATTCAAGCAAATGATCTCCGATCAAACGACCGAAAAGGCGATTTGCGGCGCGGAAATGCCCATTTACAATCTGTACTACCCGATCTACTGCTTCGTGTTCGAAGTGGAATTCGGCGTGGACGTGGACTTCTCTTTGAAGGCGCAAATCGGTTTTGAGTACGATTATTCGACGGATATTACCGCGGGCGTGACTCTCGTAAACGGCGAATTCAATTCCTATAAATCCTTTGATTCCACCCAAACCGCGAAAGACTTCGTTTTGCTTGGCAAAGCGACGATCAAAGGCGGCGTTTACGTTAAATTCATGGGAACGCTTCTCGATATAGCGGGCGTCGGACTCAAAGTCAGATTCGGAGCGTATGCGGAAGTCGCGGGACAGATCCGCATCGATATGGACGCGGCGCTGAAAAACAGCAAGCTGCACGTCATCAAAGGCTACTATGTAACGGGCGGATTGTATCTCGCGCTCGGCTTCTCGGTGAAGGCGGGGGTCGACGTCCCCGTTTACGGATTCCTCGGCTATAAGAACAGCTGGGATCTTGCCGAAATGAGGTACCCTCTCTTCGAGTACGGTTCGAAATATCTGATCAAAGAATTCGTCAATCCCGAATCCACCGTTGAGATCCAAGGCAACAGCGCGATGTTCGACAGCGTTCTCGTAAACGCCTTCGACATCGATAAAGTAGCCGACGCGAACAGGATCTCCGTTCCCGTGGACAGTTTTGACGTTACCTATCTCGGCGACGCGGCCGAATACGTTACTTTGCGCGACGGCGCGGTGTACGTCAATCCCGCGGTCGGAACGGAATTCAACGCGCAGGTCAAGCTCTCCGCCAAGTCGGACAGCTACGTAACGGGCGTCGTAACCTTCCATAAGGCGGCGGTCATGCCCACGGCGGAAGAAACGGAAGCCACCTTCGATAAGAAGAACGCGTCCGATCTGACCTTCGACGTTACCCTCAATAAGTCCGAGTTCGTTAGCTTGACCGGCTCCGACATCACCCCCGCGTTCTACTCGGTCGCTTCTTCCGGTGACGTTACGATCTACAAGAGCTTCCTTTCCTCTCTCTCGATGGGCGAGCATAAGTTTAATTACAATACGAACAGAGGCAACATCGTTTTGACCGTGTACGTTATAAACTCCACTCCCGTTACCGCGGAAAAGACGGCGGCGACCTTTAACAAGAGCGCGAGAGCGAACGTTACTTTCAAACTCGATCTTTTCGGAAACTCGATCAAGAGCGTGTCCGGTCTCGAAAGAAGCGAATACACCGTGGATAAAACGGGAACTTTCGTAATTTACGCGCTTTCCCTGATGGAGAAACCCGCGGGCGAATATTCCTTCGTCGTTACCGCCACGAACGGAACGAGCGTTTCCTTGACCGTAAACGTAAAAGACGATCGCGCTCCCGTTCTTTATCAGAGCGCGTACGTGTTCGGAAAGAGCGCCGCGGTCAGGGCGGACGTTCCCGTCAAATTCGAGAAGTACGGATACGAAGTAAAGAGCGTGGAAGGGAATAAGATCACGCCCGCCGATTACAAAGTGCAAAGCGGCGCGGTTTTGATCGACGCCTCGTATCTCTCGAAGCTCGACGCGGGCGTGTATTCCTTCTCCCTTAAATTCAAAACGGGATCTTCCGAACTTCCCAAACCCTTTACGATCTCCGTAAAAGAGAACGCGAGCCTCGTTGCGTATTCGCAGGTCGCCACCTTTGACTTGGATAAGCCGGCGGACGTAACCTTTAACGTGGTTTCCACGGGCAACCTCCTCGTCAGCGGAAACGGAATCGGCGCCGCGTCTTATTCCTTCGCGGGCAACTCGCTGACCATTCGCGCGTCCTACCTTTCGACGCTTGCCGAAGGCGAGTACGATTATACCGTTTCGAGAGGAAGCGAATCGACGACCGTTACGGTCAACGTCGTAAACACCGCCGTTCCCGAGATCCAATCGGAAGACGTCAGCCCCGACGGCTCTCTCAGCCTGACGTACGATAAAGCGAAAGCGAAGGAAATGTCTTTCGAAATGTTCCTGCCAGGTCCGCGTGCTTTTTCCGCCGATGACTTGAAGTATTCTCTCAAAAAGACGGAAAAAGGAACGTATAAGCTGACGATAAACGCGTCTTTCCTCGAAAACCTTTCCGTCGGGGAACACGAATTCGAGCTGCTGACGGGCGTCAACTCGCTCTATTTGACCTTGAACGTTATCAATTCCGCCGCGCCTTCCGCTCTTTCCGAAACCTCGCTTTCTTACAAAGCGGGAAGCGAGGCGTCGCTCAGCGTTCAATTCGAAAACGCGAAAGCAAAGGTCAAGAACGTCGAAGTAAAAGGCGAAGGCGTTACGGCGGATACCAAAACCATCGGCGTGGAGAGTTTCTGCTACGTTGTGGACGTCGAAACGCAAATCGGAACCTTTACGATCGATCCGTCGTATACCGAACTCTTGCCGTCCGGGTATTACAGAGTCTTCGTTACCTTCGGAGACGCTTCTTCCTCCGGAAACGACGTAACGATAGGGATCGGTATCGCGGTGAGCTGAAACGGATCGAATCTTTAAGAAACCCTTGATCGG
>OCTW013426127.1_pt1 | contig 23859 bp, 18 predicted proteins | sample 1539671 | NCBI WGS metagenome assembly OCTW01 (sample SAMN02144230, study PRJEB22623) | gut metagenome | biome: sheep rumen | host: Ovis aries | place: New Zealand | reverse complement strand
CATTTTATCAAGAGCTACTACACCGGGGAATATCTTTGTCGTATTTTTTAATTCTACTACATATTCACTCATTGATTTTCACCCTTTTCTGTAATGAAAAAATGGAACAGACAGCGGATGCCGTCTGTTCCACTTTCCTTGTCGGTTAAATGACGGACAAACGCGAAATACTTACTTGATCTTTGCCAGATACTCGTTCATCTTATCAATGCGAGCCTGTGCATTATCCTTTTCGATAATCTCTGTGCCGGTATCTACATTGTCAACCGACTCGCCCTTTGCAGCCTTTACCGCAGTCTCACAAGCCTTATAGCCCATGTCATACGGCTGCTGTGCACAGGTCAGCGTCAGAGAACCGTCCAGAACTGCCTGACAAGCACTGGTAGAGCCATCGAATCCGAGGAAGATGGTCTTTTCATATGCCTTGTTGCCCTTTGCTGCCTTTGCAGCTGCACAAGCCATATCGTCGTTGTTTGCACAGATGATTGCCACGCCTTCCGGATGCGTCTGCATGATCGCTTCCATGGAGTTTACAGCCTTATCTGCCACTGCGTCTGCGTACTGGGTTTCCTTCTCGAGGAAGGTGCCGCCAGCTTCTTCAATGCCTTCTTTGTAGCCGGTCATACGAGCAGTGTTGGTAGCATCGCCCTGCACACCTGCAATCTCAATGCACTCAACCTTGTCCCAGCCAGCTGCCTTTGCTTCTTCAACTGCTTTTTCTGCGCCCATCTTCGCAGCCTTTTCATTGCCGGTACCAACAAAAGAGACAACCTTGTCCGAGTTGATGTTGGTGTCCAGTGCAATAACCGGCTTGTCGGTCGCTGCAATCTGTGCCGCTACAGAATCCGACTGCAGCGGAGCGATAACATACGCATCATAACCGCCGCCGTTGATATCGGTGTCAATCATGTTGGTCTGTTCATCGTAGGAAGTCTCAGACGGAGGGCCCTTGACATCAACCTTGACGCCCGGATTGTCCTTCTCGTACTGTTCACAGCCTGCCTTGATGAGCTGCCAGTGCTCGGATGCCTCGGTCTTGAGGATGACACTGACCTTCAGCTCATCGCCGGAAGAACCGGAACCAGCCGTCTTGTTTCCGCCGGAACTGCCGCAAGCGCACAGACCTGTCAGCATAGTGCCCGCCAAAAGCATCGCTGCAAAACGCTTCATTTTCATAATTCTTCTCCTTTTCTCTGTCCTGTGGATTTTTATTCAACAGCCCTACCTGCTGTTAGAATCCATTAGCAATGCTGCATGATGGCTGCAACCGCCGTCTTGGTGTCGGTCTCCGGAAACAGCTCATAGCCCACTCTGCCCGTGTAGCCGCATGCCTCCAGATGACGAATAACCTTGGTATAGTTGATCTCTCCCGTGCCCGGCTCATGTCTGCCCGGTGCGTCTGCCACATGAATGTGACCGAACTGATCCGCATAATTTGTGATGGTATCGCAGATGCATCCCTCATTGATCTGCATGTGGTATACATCATACAGCAGCTTGAGCCGTGGAGAACCAATCAGGCGGCAAATCTCTGCACCCATCTGTGTCGTTGCGAGGAAATTGCCGACATGATCGGTTGTAATATTCAGCGCTTCCAGATTCAGATTGATTTCCTCTTCCTCTGCCAGCTTTGCACAAGCCAGCAGCGTGTCATACATCGAGCACAGCTTGACGGTATGAGACAGATTGTCATAGTGATTGACAACGATGCCGCCATCTCCCAGCGCATTGGAATGAATCGTCACGCTGGCTGCGCCAACCTTCTTTGCCGCGTCAATGGACTGCTTGAGGTAAGCGAGATACGGCTTCTTGTGTGTCGGATCGACCAGAGAATAATCTGCATCTCCGTTAAAACCGGAAATTGCAATGCCAGCCTTCTGAGCGGCTTCTCTCGTTGCATCCAGATCACGAATGCGCCAATCCCAGAACTCTACAGCTTCAAATCCGTCATCCTTTGCTGCCTGAAAACGGTCGAGCCAATCCAGCTCGGTGTACAGCGTATCAATGCACGCGCATTTTCTCAGTGCCATTATTCTACCTCCGAAATTTTAACCGGACGGCCTTCATGCAGCGACTTGGTTGCAGCTGCTGCCATCAGTACCGGATACAGACCATCTTCGCCGGTAACCGGTGTCTCTGTGTCGTTTGCCACTGCCTGTGCAAATGCCTGCATCTCTGCAACAAATGCGCCGGTATAACGATCCCACATAACCTTATAAGCAGTGCCATAGGTTGTTCCCTCTGCGGTAGACAGAACAGCCGTGTTCGGAATATCATTTTCATCCTGTGCACAGCCTTCGGAGCCAAATACTTCGACTCTCTGATCGTAGCCGTAAACCGCCTTGCGGGAGTTATCAATCACACCAATGGCACCGTTTTCAAACTTCAAGGTGACAACAGCGGTATCGACATCGCCTGCTTCTCCAATGCCCGGATCTACCAGAACAGAACCATATGCAGATACTTCTGTAACCTCAGATCCTGCAAGGAAGCGAACCATGTCAAAGTCGTGAATCATCATATCGTAGAAGATACCGCCGGATACCTTAACATAGGATACCGGAGGTGGCTCCGGATCACGGGAGGACACTTTAATCAGATTGACCTTGCCAACCTTGCCCTGCTGTACCATATCGTATACAGCGCGATGGTTGTGGTCAAAGCGACGGCAGAAACCAATCTGCAGCTTGACACCTGCATCCTTTGCCGCGTTGATTGCTTCATGTACCTTATTCAGATCATAGTCAATCGGCTTCTCACAGAAGATATGCTTCTTTGCTTTTGCAGCCTCGATGATGAAGTGTGAATGGGTGTCCGTAGACGAGCAAATCAGGACTGCTTCAATTTCCGGATCCTCTAAAATATCAGCCGCGTCAGTCGTGACATTCGGGATATGATACTGTGCAGCGAACTCTCTCGTTGCGTCGTTTGCAAACGGATCTGCAATGGTCTTGATCTCCATCTCCGGAACAAACATTGAGATATTCTTTGCATGTACCTTGCCGATACGGCCGGCACCAATAATGCCTACTTTCATATTTGTGGTCTCCTCTCACATAGTACCAACCCAATAGGTTGTTTTCTCTTGTGATGCTATTATATCTCGACAAAAATAAAGAAAAAACGCGGCTCTCTTTGGATTTTGCGCAGTTTGTCTACGAATGTTTCCTGTGCAATCTGCCTAATTTCTCAAAAAATTCTCTTATTTTTAGATTTTCTCTCCATGTCTCCCAGATATTTTGCGGTTTTTCTTTTGATGTTGTGTTATTTTTTGATTTCTGCGCCAAAAAAAGTCTCCGCATCACACACTCGGATACGGAGACTTTGGTTTTGGAGAGATTCGGCAATCTGCCTTCCGGCAAATTGCCGATAAAAAAGGATTGGAATTATCTCAGTAATTCGGCGCTCATGCCACGCCAATTCCCACTGGGGAGAAGAAGATGTACACAGCGACAACACAAATCAATATAACAATCGAGACAATCTTGCGATACTTCCACGGTGTCAAATCGACTGCCTGCACATCCTTTTGTTCCCATGCCTGCATGTCCGGATGTGCTTTTTTGTTGCGCTTGTTCATAATCGCCATGATGATCAGCTCAATCGGCCACAGAACAGCAACCGCATACAGATAATGCATGGTGCCGCCGCCCGGATAAGATGGAGCAAGAAGCATAAACAGACCATATACAACGACATGGAACACCATAATAACTTTTGCCGCATACTTTGGCAGATACTTGAAGAAGAAACCGCCAAATACTGCAGACAGAACCGGCAGGCCAATCAGCATAACAAACGAATCCAAGAAGGTCTTGAGTCCTGCCGGGAAGAAATATACCATCGGACCTACGATTGTAGTAGCAACAGCGAAAACAATGCCAATCTTCTTGCCGACATCGACGAGCTTTTCTTCCGATGCCTTCGGGTTGATATACTCATGATAAATATCCATGGTGAACATGGTATTGACGGAGTTGAGTACCGAGTTAAACGAGGACAGAATTGCACCAAACATAACCGCTGCAAAGAAGCCCATAAGCGGTGCCGGAATAACCTGTGTTACCAGATGCGGATAGGCATCATCCATCATGGAAACCTGATCGCCCTGCAACTCAAACAGTGCGTAGGCAATGACGCCCGGCAGAGCAAGGAACATAAAGCCTGCGATTTTCAAAAAGGCACAATACAGTGCACCCTTCTGTGCTTCTTTCAAATTTTCTGCGGCGAGAACACGCTGAATAAACGACTGATGCGTGCACCAAGACTGTAAGCCCAAGAACACCAGACCAGTGAATACCGTCGGCCACGGAACAGCCGGAGCCTCTGCATTGATCGGTGCAATAGAGTTCAGCTTATCTGCATGATTGGCAACGAGATACTTCCAGCCGTCCAGAATGGCAATGGTGCTCTCACTGCCGGCAGCGTGACCCAGTACATTGAGCGCAAAAAACGGAATCATCAAACCGCCAATCAGCAGGCCGACACCGTTGACTGTATCCGAAACGGCAACCGCCTTGAGTCCGCCGAAGATAGCGTAAATAGATCCGACAACGCTGATTGCAATACACAGAACACAGATCGACTGGAACTTGGTGATGCCCAACAGTCCCGACAGATTGAAGATATTTTCAAATACCAGTGAACCGGAATACAGGATAACCGGAATCTGAACAACCAGATACAAAATAATATATGCAATGCAGAACCACAGCTTGGTGGAACGGTCAAAACGCAGACCAATCAATTCCGGAATGGTTGTGATGCCGCTCTTCAGATACCGCGGCGCTGCCCACAGCGCCAGCACAATCAATGCCGTTGCCGCCAGCACTTCGAATGCCATCGGACTCATACCAACAGCCCAAGTCTGGCCATTGGTGCCGACAAGCTGTTCGGCGGATAGATTGGTCAGCAGCAGCGAGCCTGCAATGACAAAGCCCGGCAGGCCTCGACCCGCCAGAAAATATCCGTCCGCGGTTGTCTGATCGTCACCTTTTGTCTTCACATAGGAGATGACAGCAACCAGAATGGTAAATGCAACAAATGTAATCAGTGTAAATGCCATAGTTTCACTTTCCCTCTCTTATATAGTCTTTCACACACTTTGCAAATAAAAAGCAGTTTGCTCTCCACACGTGCTTTTCTGTTTGCTCTGTTATGATACCTCGATTTTTCTTGTGAAAAAACAGCATTTTTTTGGATTTACCGAACAATTTCTACAACATGATTTGTCTATATTCTCGGATTTTCCTGTGCAGTTGTGTTTCTTTTTGCCGATTTCTTATTTTTTCTCAGTTTTTTCTCGCTTTTGTTTCGATGGTGTCTTATTTTTGGTCACCATTTGTCTCCATGTATTTTTTGACCGCATCGACGGAGTCAAAATGCGCCAGCGCCCACATAAGCTTCATAACGAGGAACTCCGTCGTTTGGTCTCCCGCAACAATAATTTTTTGTTTTGCCAAGCTCTTGCCGACGGCGTAAATGTCCAAATCGACGCCCTCATACATACACTGCGTGGTGACAACCACTGCAAGACCCGCCTGCGCCAGCTCCTGTACTTTTCCCAGCAAATCCGGCTGCTCATTTGGAATGCCGCCAATACCAAAACTCTCTATCACAACGCCGCGAAAGTTTTGTCTGATATAGTCAAAAATTTCCGCCCTCATGCCCGGAAACAGTTTGAGAACAAAAACATCCCGACACAGCTCCGGCTGTGCGCAAAACAACTCTGCTGTTTTTTCGTGCATCCTATGCCAGAAAGCCGTTTGTTGTATTTGCTGTGTATATACGGCAAGTCCATTTTCAACATGGGCAATCACCGGAAAATTGATGCTGGTGAACGCATCGCGGCTGCGTGTTCTGCACTTCGTCGCGTGTGCGCCGTGTATGATTTTTCCGTCAAAGGCGACAAAAACACCGCGCACCGCTTCACAAGCAAAACAAATTGCATCGAACAGATTTTTCTTTGCATCGGTATCCTGCGCCTCTATGGGAATTTGCGAACCGGTCAGCACGACCGGCTTGCCGAGATGCCGCAGCATCACAGTCAGTGCCGCAGCGCTGTACGCCATGGTATCCGTGCCATGCGCAAGCACAAAGCCGTCATATTTGTCATAATTTTGTGCAATAGTCTGTGCCAAGATGCCCATACGCGTTGGATTCATGTTGGTACTGTCAATACTCATAACCGAAATGCCGGTCAACTGACACAAGGATGAAAGATCCGGCAGATAGGAAAGCAGTTGTTTTTCGTCTAACGCCGGTGTCAGCCCCTGTTCCGTCGGTGCCGACGCGATGGTTCCTCCGGTTGCTATGAGTAAAATTTGTTTCATAATACCAGCCTCCCGCTTTCATTTCTTCTAATCGTATCACACCCGTTGTCATTGCGCCATAGAAAAAACGGAATTGGAACATGTTCCAATTCCGTTTTCATCGTTTTGCTGCTTATAACAGGGCAATCGCATCTTCTGCGATTTGTCCCGCTGTCAGACGATTGCGCTTGACTACATCCTCTGCATCATAGCGATCCAGAAATTCCTTCTTGAGACCATAGTTGAGCACCTTCATGTCAGAGTTTCCATAGAAACGAGCAATCTTTTCGCCAAAGCCTCCGTCCAGAATGCCGTCTTCTACCGTGATAACAATGTCATGTTCTGCCTTCAGGCTCGCCAGCAGTTCTTCATCAACACCGGTGATATACATCGGATTGATCACTGTCGGCTGCACGCCCGTCTGCTTTGCAATCTCTTGCGCTGTCTCCTGTCCCAATGTATAGAAATTGCCAAGTCCGATGACAGCAACGCGTCTGCCCTTCTGCGTCACTTCATACGTATTGTACTGAGAGAAGTCTTTGGTACACGGCACGCCGGAAGTTACGACCTGCATTGGCACGCGGATTGCCACCGGAACATTGTTCTGCTCCACGCTCCAATCCAGCATCGCCATGTATTCTTCCTTGGTTGTCGGCGCAAGATAGACCAGATTCGGAATATTCGCCATCATGGGAATGTCATAAATGCCCAGATGGGTCACATCGTTCATACCATATACCGATGCCGCAAAGACCAGAATTGTCGCAGCATTGCTGTTGACACACAAATCCTGTGACAGCTGGTCATAAGTGCGCTGAATAAAGGTGCTGTATACACCGTATACCGGCTTACCGCCATTGGCTGCGATGCCGGAAGCCAATGCAACTGCTGTTTCTTCCGCAATGCCGACATCTACAAACTGTTTGCCTGCCAGCTTTCTTCTGTCTGGTGTAAAGCCCAAAATCGGCGGCGTTGCAGAGGTAATGCCAACCACTGCCGGATCTTTTTTCATCTTTTCCAACAAATACTGTGCGGTCAGTTCGGAATAGTCCTCGCCCGCATCAGCCAGCAGCGGCTTGCCGGTTTCCGGATCAAACGGCATACACCAATGCCAAGTTTCCTTATCCTGTTCAGCCGGCGCATATCCTTTGCCCTTTTGGGTGCAGATGTGTACAACGACCGGATATGTGCTGTCCTTTACCTGCTTGAATGCTTCAATCAAAGACGGGATATCATTGCCATTCTTGACAAATACGTAATCCAGTCCCATCGCGCGGAACAAGTTGCATGCTGCCTTTCCATCTGTGTCGCGCAGCTGCTTCAAATTCTGATACAGACCGCCGTGATTTTCTGCGATGGACATGTCATTGTCGTTGACGACAATAATCAGATTGCTGTTCAGCTCTGCCGCAAAATCCAGACCTTCGAGCGCTTCGCCGCCGCTCAGCGAACCATCTCCGATAATCGCAATAATGTTCTCGCTGCCGTCAAGCAAATCTCTGCCCTTTGCCAGACCGCAGGCCAAGCTGACGGAAGTGGAGGTATGTCCAATCACAAAAAAATCATGCGCGCTCTCACTCGGTTCACTGTAACCGGATACATCGTCATAGTGCTCCTCATACAAAAAGGCGTCTTTTCTTCCGGTCAGCATCTTGTGGCAATAACTCTGATGCGAAACGTCAAAGACCATTTTATCCTTTGGAGAATCAAACACGGTATGCAGTGCAATCGTCGCTTCGACCATACCAAAGTTTGGGCCAAAGTGTCCGCCATGCTTGCTGAGCTTACGAAACAGAGCCTCCCGCATCTCTTGCGCCAGCACATCCATTTGCTCCAAGCTGAGTTTTTTCACATCGTTCGGGCCGTCAATTCGTTCCAAATACATGAGGTATCCTCCTTATTTTCGGTGCGTTTCTGTTCATCATGGGCATTATAGCACCTCAAGTCAGGTTTAGGTCAAGTGTTTTTTATCGTTTGCAAGAAAAATCCCTCCGCCGCACGACAGAGGGATTGCACGGATTATGCAGTCAAGTTATTCGCGCGGTATTTTCCGGGCGGAACACCGACTTGGCGTTTAAAAATACGGGTAAAATAGCTTTGATCTTCGAATCCGACTGCGCAGACTGTCCTCCATACAGACAGAGGCGGAATTGTCCGTGCTATGAAAAAGCACCTGATTGTATTCATCTATCACCGCGCAGGCAACGCCGCTCATCGTTATCATATTTTTGCACATCTGTTCTATTCGTTCTTTGCCCTTCATTTCCGACAACTCCCTTCCGTTATTTTTTGTTAACGTGATAACATTTTATTGTAAAAAAAGTTCTTTTTTTCACATCAACAATAAAAATATTGTGCTATTTATCTCCACGTTTCTTCATTGACTTCAAACGGCGTCAGCTCTGCCTTGACCAAACGAATAACCTCAAAGTCTGCAATCATCTTTTCTATGCTGGTCGCGTTTACGCTGTCCACAATGCCGCCGTCAATGTCATAATCTTCATTTGCCTGAACCAGACGCAGGCACTTGAGATAATCCTCCAATGTGCCGGGACGTTGGGTGCCATCAGCTTCTGCAATAAACGCACATCCATATGCCGGAGACGGGTTGGTTTTTCCGGTTCCCATCTGCTTTTGCATTGTGCACTTTAATGCCAACATCGCGCATAATTTCAATCGCTGCATCATGAATCATCTGTTCTCTGGACATATGCAATTCTCCTTGTCTTTAACGGTTTCTGACACCCAGTTTTAATTCCTCGCGCAGATAGCGAATGCTTTCTTCGCAAGCCTTCATCTCTCGTGCTCTTGCTTCTTCAATCGGCTCATCCTTGCTCAGGAAGGCAATTTCATTTTCCATAATGATTTTGTCCATCGGGGACTTTTCCCGAATCATGTCGATCATGCGTTTGCAGTCCATCGTGCCCTGTCCATGTGCCGCACCGACAATATGTACACCCAGAGGATCGGTATAAATCAAATCATCGCTGAAGTGGCAGCAGTACGCAGACGGAAGCATCTTCTCATAGACCTGTTCCGGATCATCCGTTTTATTTGAATTTTGTCTTTTCTTTCCAATATGTTTCCATTAGTAATGCAGCGGCATTCTGCTTTGATTCCATATCAAATAGTTATGGCGTTAACTATTTATGCGATTTCTATGCCGCATCACCATATACAAATCTGATTACAGATGATTACAGAAATCAAAAAAGCAGCCGCCCAACTGCCCATGGATTCCTCCACGAAACAGTTGATTCAGCTGCTAAAAAGTTCGCCGGAGATCGCAGATTCGCTTCTGCAAATGTCTCACATTTTGAAAGGCAATAAATAGGAATTACTCCTGTTTGTTCCCAAATGTTCCCACGAACAAAACCTCATTTATTAAGTGGCTTCAAAAGTACCAAAAAAGCCTGATTTCTTTCGAAATCAGGCTTCTAATGGAGCTGCTAGGCAGATTTGAACTGCCGACCTCATCCTTACCAACAGCAGTCCGACCGTTTTATCGAACTTTTTCTGGTGTTATATCGTGTTATTGCGTACTAAATGAAGATTTTTCTGAACTTCGATGTTCCCAAATTATACCGTTTTGTCCCATTTGTTCCCGAATTGTTCCCAGAAAAAGCAGGGATTTGTTCCCAAATTGTTCCCAAAGCGATAACTTCAGTTGAGTTTTTCTGGGCTATAATTTTTAACTTATATCATTATTTCCCATCTTATCCCGACACAAGTTATTACATAACGTTATGTCAAATAAGTTCAGCAAAGCCAAGCATTACCCGCGAAGAGAAGCTAAATATTCTATATAGATAAATAAAACATTGCTCTTTTTCCGCGTTCCCCAAACTAAACGTTTGTCCTATTGCTGTTATTTTTCTATTGTATTCAAATCGTTTAGATCCAAGCAAATATATCATTAGCTTCTGGACCTCATCCTTATGGCAGTTCATGCTCTCCGTATTTCGATACTCCGTAACATCTTTTATGCAAGCAAACAGCACGGCTTTTACACCGTGCTGTTAAGTCAAAGTCTCACTTTATCATCATTACATCAATTTTATGTGAATTGTAAAATTTGCAATTCAATTTGATGAATTAGACACTGTAGTTCTTTTTGAAATGAAGTTTCAGAATAATTTTTGTCTATCAACGAAATTAAAAAAGCTCTATACCCACACATATATTGAACAAATTGAAATACTGTTTTAAATGGATAATTTCTATGTTTCAACGACAACTGATTAAGTTGTTCAAGAAACTCTTTCTTACTAAACTTATTAATAAGATAACAATTCTTCTTTGCAAAAGAAACTATATGTCTAATATCTGAAAGCCTATTTCGGGACAAACAAATGCCGTTGTCAGAGATAATATAGCCATTAAGAATTAATTTATTTTGGGCAATCTTGATCTTCGAATAATTTAATTTAAAGTTCTGCGAGGCAAGAATATGCTTCATTTTCTTTATAAACCACTTCTTTGCTTTAAAATCAAACTCTTTGCTAGAAAAAAGCAAATCATCTGCATATCGAGTATACTTTATATGAAATATTTGACAATATTTTGTAATTCTTTGGTCTATTCTAGCCATAACCAAATTAGAAATTGCAGGTGAAGTACATGCTCCTTGTGGTAAAGACCCATTTAGCGTAGTCATATCGCATATTAAATTCAGCAACTTTTCTTTTTCATCGTCTGTACTACATACTAGTAAATTTGAAAGTTCCTTTTTAATATGTAACTTTGTTATGGAAGGAAAAAAAGAAGAAATATCAATTCTCAAAAAAAATTTCGAGTTTATGTGCTCAGATAAAAACGAATGATAACTTTCTCCTTTTATAAAACCTTTTACACAAGTAGGTAAATCTTGTTTAACAAGAAAGTTAAGAAGCAGTTTGTTTTGTAGTTTCCATAGTGTCGAATCTCTATCTAAATAATTTATAGTGCGAACTCCACCTTTTTTAGGAATAGTAAATTTCTTATAACGCTTGCTCAACATCTCTCGAGAGACTTTGGAATAGGAAGTTCCAAAAACCGAATTGCAAAATGATTCTATTGTAATCATAGAACCCTCCTAAATAAAATGAAATAGTGAGCAGTATACAAGTACTTTCTTAATAAATCGCGAAGCGCATGCTAACTGAACACATACATGTATCAAATAAACAGCGTATATTTGCAGTGATGTATAGTCAATTAGTGACTTTATTTCCTTGGAACTTCAGATTGCTATTCTGACATCAAGGTCTTGATTGCTCAAGTATTGCTACTTGTATACTACTCTACTACTTACTCATTAATCATATCACATAATCTCCTTATAAGCGAGTATAATTGTGGAAAATTTTTCTGAAAACTTTCCAATACCTTTTCCACATGCTCGGTACTTTTCAAATATTTGCGAAATATTTTTTCAGAAATCTCACATTCTATATCAGTAGACTGTTGAAAGAAAGCATCCAAATAATCAGATATCCAGCCAGAAGTTTTTCCTCCTATACCAACCTTGTCAAGAATACTGCTCACATTATTACCCAATTCCGGAAATACTTTTTTCCGTAATATTAAAAGATCACTCTTTCCGTTGAAGAGCATTCGCAACACATTTACTTTGTCTATCTTACAAAGGTCATCCCAATACTCTTTAAACTCTTTAAAGTCACGAGGCTTACATCGTTCCTTCAAAAAATCTAATGTAAAATCAATAGTATTAGCATTAATTAAAGCGCCTTCTATCGTAGTGTCCCAACAAAAGACGTTGTAAGCCAAAAGGTATTGTTGTACAGATAAAATAAATTCACGATAATAAGGATCATTACAACTAAAGAAAGAAGTATTATAATGTATATATAATTTACACGCCATAGCATCAATTCGTTTACGTTGAAAATAGAGATATGGTTCAGATTGATGCTTATTCCTATAGTAATAACGTTCTTTTTTATCTTTTTCAGAAAAATATTCCTTTTTTAAGGTTAATTTATTTTCCTTTGTATCATACATAATAGCCTTATCAGCATCAATTAGACATAAATACGGTATCTGGCTATTCAATGATTTAGGATTCATAATTTTTAGTATAGGCTTGTCGGACATAGCCTTAAACACATCCACTTTTCTCAACTTTGGAAACAAATCTTTGAGATATGGATTTGAGAAAAGTTCCAACTCAGTTTCGCCTTCTACAAAAAGAATAGCTTTTGAAAAGTAAGAATTTATATGATCGTCAGATACGCGGTACTTTAACACAGTGTCATACTGAGTATATTTTTTCATTTGGTAAAATGTAGAATACTGCCCGAACATCTTTACATTAAACAACAAAACATCATTTGACAATGTAATTAGATTTTTAATCAAACGAGGGGAATGCGTTGACACTACAATACTTAATTTCGAATCCACGTCAACCATAGCATCAGCCAATTCATCTAAATAGCTAGTATGTAAACTTATCTCTGGTTCATCAAATAATATAATAGGCTCCTTCATCTTAGTTTGCGATATCGCATCTATAGATTTGATCAATAACTCAATATACTTTACAGAATTTGTTCCTGTAGAATAATAATTCAAATGTTTTCCACGTTGACGAATATCCTCTCCTGCAAAAAACACATTTGTTAATTTTTTTGCAAATTCCTTTGATACAGCAGGCTTAACACTCACGCCAGCATTACCAAATATATCTGTTATCAACTTCAGTTTACGCAATGTTTCGTGCCTATTGTCTAACAAGATTTCACGAATTTTTGTCTTAATGGCCTTCTGCTCTTCGTTGGATACTTTAGCCAACTCTCCCAAAATATCCCAAATGTATCTCCATTCTGTTACATCAAGATTTCTCGCATCGATGCAAAAAATCGGAAATAAACTTTTAAATATCAACCTTTCTTCATAAGTACAGTTCCATTCTATTCCCCTACCTTTAATTTGCGATAATTCAACACAAATTTTTTTATTTTTGTTTTTAGATGCCATGGATATTATTTTCTTATAATAAGTATCATAACGCGCTTTTTCATCATGTTTGTCTCCTAACCCCCCTGAAATTTCATCTATGTTAGACTTTGAAATTTTTACAAATTGAGATAAATCATATATTAAAGAAATCTGCAATGCGTTACTATAACGGTTGTTTTCATCAAAAACATCTGTTCTAATCTCTGAGCCTGTCAAATTACAATAAAAATAGCTGATAGCATCAAGTAAATTTGTCTTACCTGTTCCGTTTTCTCCAATCAGAACATTTAATTCAGATAGAGAAATGTCACAGCTCTTAATAGATTTGAAGTTTTTTATTATCAATCGAGTAAGTGGCACTATATTTCTTCCCCTTAAAAATATTCATTTATATTGTATCATATATCTGTAAGGATGTCATTTTATTATTATGTATTTCGCATTTCATCAAACATTGCCTGAGCCAAGGCGCTCATGATCGCGCGATACTTTCCAGCGTCTTCAAACAATCTCGCATAGGTTTCCGTACTTTCAACATATGCTTCTTGTGCCGCAGTGCTGAATACCTGTGGAAAAATATTTTTCTCAAAAATCTGACGTCCATCTGTTTTAGCAGCTTTTAGCAGTTTTTTATTCTTCATTAGCTTTTGATGCAAAGTAGTAATAACAACCTTGTCACCCTCTGTAAAGTTGCCCATGTACTGCTCGTTGATTTTCTCAATCACTTGCTCTAACGGGCTCAGTGTTTCAACGACTTTCACAGGTTTCTTTAATGTAGCAGGCTCATAAATTCCCTTTTCCTCTTTTACCAAGTCAATGGAACCTTCATATGTTTTTTCAAGATTATAATACTCAAGTCTCACTCTGTCGCCAAGGTTAAATGGTATTTCTGGGTCAGCCGGTATAACTTTTGCCAAATAAGAACAGAAAATATACTCCTCATGCATATGTTTATCAAACATCCGTGCAATCTGTGTAATGTATCCATACCATTTTACAAATGTTCTGCAAAGTCTGCGGAACTGATACCGCTCTTCCTGATTCAACGCATTGTATTTCTGCTGAACTGGCAGCAGCGCATTGGTAATTGCCGCCTGAATCTTATTTGCTTTGCGTTTATCTTCATCAAAGTAAATTTGATTTACCTTTTCAATATCCGTATCACCATAAATCTTAAATGCACGGAGCTTTTGCTGTGTTTTATAAATCAAGTCCGTATTGATTTCCTGTGCCAGAGAAGTCTCCTGATAAAACGGTTGAAATGCTTCCAAAATGTCTTCTGTTTTATTGACAAAATCAATGATGAATGTATCCTGTTTATCCGGATGGGTACGGTTCAATCTGCTGAGGGTCTGAACCGCTTTTACACCGCGCAATTTCTTATCGACAATCATGGTATGAAGCAATGGTTCATCAAATCCGGTCTGGTATTTTTCCGCTACAATCAGAATATTTCCTTCGTCATGGAATACCTGTTTTGTCTGTGCTTCATTGACACCATTCAGTTTGCTTTCTGTCCATTCGGTTTCCGTCGCATCATTCGGATCTTTGATAGAACCAGAGAACGCAGCCAAAATTTTTACATCATGATAACCATTGGAGTCCAAATAGTTTTGAATCTCATGATAGTAACGAACCGCAGCAAGTCTTGACGATGTTACCACCATCATTTTTCCTTTTCCCTTGATTTTCTTCTTCGTTACATCGCGGAATGTCTCAACGATAACCTTTGATTTCTGCTGAATGTTATATGGGTGCAGTTCTTCATATCTCTTGATGGTCTTCAATGCTTTCGACTGCGGGACTTCTGGATTATCTTTTGTGTTTTTTGCAATCTGATAACAGGTTTTATAGGTTGTATAATTCTGAAGAACATCCAAAATAAATCCCTCTTCGATTGCCTGACGCATGGAATAGACATGATACGGATGATACGAACCATCTTCCCATTCCGTACCGAACATCTCCAATGTTGCACCCTTTGGTGTTGCGGTAAACGCAAAAAACGAAAGATTCTTATGCCGTCCATGAGAAATCATTTCACGCACCAGACGGTCATTTTCATCCAACAATTGTTCTTCGGCTTTTCCTTCCAGTTCCGCATACTCTTCCAGCGCGTCCGACACATCGGCAAGGGCAGCTTTCAATTTCATGGCAGAAGAACCCGTCTGGGAAGAATGGGCTTCATCCACGATAATGGCAAATCTCTTATCCGTTGTATCATCCACTTCTTCATAGATAACAGGGAATTTTTGCAAGGTTGTGACAATGATTCTCTTTCCGGCGTTCAGTGCGTCCCGTAAATCCTTAGAAGATTTCTTTTCATCAATCGCACAGACACTGCCAAGGGTATGGTCAAAGCCGGTAATTGTCTCTTGCAGCTGGGCATCCAGATTGCGTCGATCCGTGACAATTACAACCGATGTAAAGACAGGTGCATTTTCCGCATTATGCAGGGAGGCAAGACGATACGCAGTCCATGCAATCGAATTTGACTTTCCGGAACCGGCAGAATGCTGAATCAGATAATTATTTCCCGAACCGTTTTCACGCACATCTGCAATCAGTTTGCGCACGACATCCAGCTGATGAAATCTAGGAAAAATCAGACGCTTCTTTGTGACATTCTTTCCATTTTTCTTTTCGCTCTTTACCTCAAAGCTAATAAATTTCTGAATAATATCCAGCAAGCTGTCCTTCTGCAACACATTTTCCCAGATATACGATGTGATATAATCCCCATCTTTTGTCTGCGGATTTCCGGCACCGCCGTCATTTCCGGCACCGTTGGAACCCTGATTAAACGGCAAAAAATACGTGTTTGCGCCTTTCAGTTCGGTTGCCATCCATGCTTCGTATAGATCTACCGCGAAATAGGCTAAGATACGATGATTCAGCCAAAAGGCAGGTTCCCTCTGGTCGCGGTCATACTGCCACTGTAATTTTGCATTGTCTACGTTCTGACCTGTCAGCTGATTTTTTAATTCAATCGCAACCACCGGAATACCATTCACAGCAAGCATCATGTCAACAGAATTGCGATTGTGCTCGGAATAATGCCACTGTCTGATGCACTGGCATATATTTTGTTTATATCTTTTTACAGCAACATCATTCAGCGTGGATTCCGGCTTGAAATAGCAAACCTTAAAATCCATTCCTCGATGTTTAAATCCATGTCGCATGACAGACAGCAAGCCATCCATCTGTACGGCATCTTCAAAACATTTATAAAACTTCTTGTACGGGTCAGAGTTGCACTGCTTTTCAAAACGCTGCCACATAATCGGCTGGGTTGCTTTGACAAACTCAACCAAGGTGTGAATGTCCAATGCCATATCTATCGAAGAAACATATCCGGCATCGGTCGCCTTTTCATAGCCACCGGCAGGTGAAATCAGAAAGGCTTCAATGTTGGATTCAAACTGTTTCTCATTTTCAGCCATAACCTATACCACCCTTCTTTTTCCTGTTACCACTTCATAAATTAGTGATTTCTTGTATGCTTCAAGGTCATGGATAAGAGATTCTTTTTCAGCAATGAGAGAATCAATCTGTTTACACCTCTCATCCAAATAATTGGCTATTTCATTTCTCTCGTTCCTATTAAATACAGGATACGGCATATAACTCACTTTTTCTTTTGTAAAATGTGGAATTGTGGCTTTATTACATACCACATCTACATATTTATTTTTAACTAATGCTTGTACCAAATAGCAAGAATAGCGATTGTCTTTCATATGACTTCTTACAATCATAATTGAATTTTGAACAAATGTTGACACTGGTGGTTCTTCATTCATTATAGCAGCGCCTCCTGCTCCTGCACCACCTTCAACAATCAGCATATCATTTTTATGAACTACATATGTTTCTTTTTCTTTTGAATTAAACCACATAGTTTTCAACACACCAGTAACTCCATCAAAATGAACATTTGCAGCACAATAATATGGTTCCAAAGTATCCTCTTCATTTCTAGGGTTTGGACATAGCATTTTTCCCAAAATAATATCATGATGTAAGCCAAATCTACTCAGTTTGATGCCTACTGGCAATGAAGGTATCCAGCTATTTCCAGTTTTATAAACATTAACATTCTTATCAAGACCTTTTGTCACTGCTTCAAAAATCACAGACTGTTTCAGTTCCTTATATTCATCAATACTTGCCTTTGCTTCTGCAATGATTTCATCAATTTTGGAACAAGTTTCGTCCAAATAGTTGGCAATAGCTTGCTGTTCAGATAATGACGGTAATGTTATAACCTCTTTCTCTAATAACGATGTTACGTTTAAATTTTGAATTCCAGTTGTTTGCTTTATATATAAAGTAGTAACTGAAAGAAAATACATTGCTCTCAAATAATATTCTACATATTTAGGAAAAGACACTGCATTGTCAACCCTGATTCTATCCATAAAATTTGCAAATAAAGCATCATATGGCTTATCAAACAAAACAGCTCTTCCCACTGGTGTTTTTTCGCCACCACCAGATTTTTCAATGCAAATATCATTCGTTTGTAATAATAATTTATCAATTTGATATTCTTTATATGAACGTTTCGTAAGCTCTGTTTCGCTTTTATCTTGAAAAACACCTCTATCAAAATCAAAATCAGCAATTCGCATACATATAGTCGAATTGTTTTCATACGGTTCATTTCCCCAAGCCCCACCAGCTCTATCAACTACGATTTTTTTTAACGGAATAGTTTCCCAATTACTTGGAATATCTCCAATCCATGCAATACCGCTATCTTTCATTTCTATTTCAGGTCTAATCATTGTCATAATTATTCACCCCCCGAACAAATCATGCAATTTCGCCATCAAGCTCTTTTCATGTTCTTCAATACGTGCTGCGATTCTCTCTGACGGCTCAATTTGCTTGTATTCATAGAATGTTCTGGTGAACGGAATTTCATATCCCACTTTTGTTTTGGCTTTATCAATCCAAGCCTGCGGATTGTACGGAAGGACTTCCCGCTCAAAGTAGGCGTCAATATCTTCTGCCAACGGTACATTTTCTGTATCACGCTTCGACTTATCTGCCACCGGTTTCTTTTTCTTCATGACAACATTGCCATTTTCATCCAATTGAGGTGTTTCAACTACAATCTTGTTATAGCCAAGGTCAACCGCATCCATGACTTTACTCTTGGCAAGGATGGCATTGCCATTTTCATCCACGTCGGTATATTTGCCATCTGCATATGCGCCATAAGTTTTTATAATCAAATCTCGGCAAGCGGTTGTAATATCTACGTTCTTTGAACCGATATTTTTGCGTCTTGCGGAACAGCAAACAGATGCATCAATGAGCTGTACCTTGCCACGATGTGCGACCGGCTTATTCTTCATGACAAGCCAAATATACGTCGCAATACCTGTATTATAAAAGGCATTGTTCGGCAGCTGTACAATCGCATCCAGCCAATCATTCTCAATCAAATATCTGCGAATCTCAGAAGGACCGGAACCAGCATCACCATTGAACAAAGATGAACCGTTCTGAATAATTGCCATCTGACCATCATCTTTTAGCTTTGCCAGACCATTGAGCAGGAACAACATCTGCCCATCGCCTTTTGCCGGCAGTCCCGGTGCAAATCTTCCTGCTGTGCCTTTCTTAAATTCTTCTGTGACTTCCTTCTCCTCCCGTTTCCACGGAATGCCAAATGGCGGATTGCTGATAACATAGTCAAACTTATAGCCGTCGAATTTATCCTCAGACAAGGTATCACCAAACTGCATATTATTCGGGTCTCCGCCACGGATCAGCATATCTGCCTTTGCAATGCCAAAGGTAAATGGATTGAACTCCTGACCAAATACAGTAATGTCTGCATCCGCATCCAACTGCTTGAGTCGCTCTTCCATACAGGTAAGCATCTGAGAGGTTCCCATCGTCATATCATAGACCAACTTGGAAATGCCACCCTCTGTAAATGCCGATTCATCACCAGCGACAAGCAGATCGCACATCAGATAAATAATATCGCGGCTTGTAAAATGTGCTCCGGCTTCTTCGTTATATGACTCGGAAAATCTGCGGACAAGATTTTCAAATACATATCCCATGTCAACCGCGCTGATTTTCTCTGGGGAAAAATCACCTTTATCTGTGCAAAAGTCAGAGATGACTTGATACAAAAGTCCCGCTTCTTCCATGTGCTTAATCTGAGAATCAAAATCCATTCGGGCAAGAATGTCTTGAACATTGTCAGAAAATCCATTCAGATAGGCTCGGAAATTATCTACGATATTTTCCGGGTCAGCAATCAATGTCTTGAATGTAAATGGACTGGTATTGTAAAACTGATAGCCCGATGCTGTGCACAAGAAACCGTCTTTCACATCGAATGTTTTGTATTTTTCATATGTATCCAGAACAGCCTGATGTGTTGGCAGCAAGCAGTCATGAAACCGCTTAATGACCGTCATAGGCAGAATAACAAGACCATATTCATGCGGTTTGTATGCTCCTACAAGATCATCAGCCACAGACCAGATCAGCGCTGCTGTATCATTGGAATTTTGTCCAACATTTGTAATTAAATCATTGCTACTTGCCATTTTTGTCTCCTTTTATGTTCAAACATATCCTCTTTCCTGTTTATTATACCATGTTCTAAAGCAATTTCCTATCTATGTTTCCCCTTCCTTCAAATAATGCCCCGCGATTATCTCAATAGCGCATTGGAAGTAATCCGCATTGCCGCTCTGTCAAACACTTCTCCTTTCCGGTCTCCGCGGCAGTAATATTTTTCTTTTGCGGTCAATTGTTCCAACGGTCTCGCATGTTTCCGGTAAACCGCTGTTGCGTAATCGCGCCGATAGCTGTGAATATCTGCGCCAGACGGGATCTCTTCAAATACTTTTCCGTCTCCTGCTTGCTTGCACAGCCGGATAACCAAATCTTTATCACCGATAATCGGCGCATAGCGTTCCCGTCCGCCCTTACTGCCGCTCGAGATATGCAGATAATAGCCGGAACGATCCTGATACAAGGCCGTTCCGCGCAACGCCTTGAGTTCTGCGCGCCGCAGACCTGTCGCACGGCAAAAGGCAACCAGTTCCGCATGATTGCTCTCACTGAAATGCCGGTCTCGCTTGACCGTGTTCCGACTGCGTGTAATGTCTTTTCTTTGCCTAGCAGCAGTGTGAATATTCAATTCTTCCAATGTACAGCCGTACAATTTCACCAGCGCGCTGGCTTCCAGTTTCTGCGTATAAACGGACAGACTTTCTCTTGTTTTCATCCACTCAGAAGCATATGCCTTGCACTGCTCTATGGTCTTACATCCATGATTTTCCTTGCACCATTTCACAAAATAGCAGCAATGCTTGAGATACGAGTGATAGGTTTCCCAGCTGTAAATGTAGTTCTGAGAAATACCGGAAAGTTTATCCGGTTTCTTTTTTCTTCCAATTTGCAGTTTTGCGTCCAAACTATCCTGCACCTGTTTTACCAATGAGCCGCGGTTCGGCTTGTTCTTATGTCCCATCGTTTTGTCCTTTTCCATCGTAAAATTGTGAATACCTGTGTTGAAGCGAAGCACTGCACTCTTATTGTTTTCCGATTGTTATGCACCAATCGTCTGATTTTTCATCTGATCTGAACAGCTCAACCCAAATGGGGAGCACAATTTCAGTCATCTGAAAATTTTGTTTTTCCGATATCCCCGTTTACTCGTACACGATTGTGTCCGCGTAACCGGATATCGGATTTTCTGCTGCTCTTTGCTGACAGACATATTTTTTTACGTCTGTCAGCGGGTCAATCAGCCTGCCTTGCCACACGCTTCTATGCAGCTATTCTGTATCCACATAAAAACAGGAGGGCCATCCTATGATCCTCCTGTTCCATCTTTCATTCCAAATATGTGAGAATAAAAATTTAAAATTATAAAAAAGAGAGAAACTTTTCAGCAGCTTGTGCCGGAAAATTTCTCTCTTTTTGTCTGTTTTTCAAACTATTTTACAACGTTCATTTTTTACTTATGTAATCTGTGCGTTTTGAATTCATAAATACGAATTGTTAATTATTTCGTTTTTCTTACGCGAACAAAATAGACATGACCGCATTGCATCGCCCTCTGTAAATCCCCGTAGCAGTCACAAATATTCTTCTTAATCTCTTGATAATTGCGAAGCTGTACGCCGCACGCAGCCAATGCCGCTTCTTTTTCTTTTGGCATTCGTTTGTATTTTTCTTCAATTTCTAAAATCTTTTGAATCGGGATATTCTTTGTCGTCGCTCTCGCACCGGCTCCACGTGTCAGCTTTTCCCAAATTTTTTCTTCTCTTCCTCTCAACCGATATACGCTCTTGCTTCCAAAGCTATCCTCTGCACGCATCGTAACTCCGCTGCGTTTCAGGATTTCTTTTAACATCTGAATATCATCCGGTGTATTTCTATCCTCTCTGGGATTTTCAATTTTAATAATTAAATTCATCGTATCCCTTCCTTCTTTCGCGCAATGTTAATTCTTTCGTCTTTTTAGGAATTGATTTCAGTATAAAATATTTTCTTCATTTTAGCAAGAGTAAACCAAGCATTTTATTCAAAATCCTTGGATTTTTCATACTTTTTCAGAAATAATTTCGTTTCAACTTTTCTCTCATATTTCCAGCGTTCCCATCAACTGTCCGGTTACGAAGAAAGGAGGAAATCAGAAATGGAAAACAATCATGAAGTGTATACTGTGCCGGAGCTGGCAGCCATTTTAAAAATCGGCCGCAATGCCGCTTACGATCTCGTAAAGTCCGGAAAGATTCACAGCATTCGCATCGGAAAAAGCATCCGTATTCCTCACGCTGCACTGGAAGAGTTTTTAAATTCTTAACTTGCTGCAGCAGACAATCCGTGCTATACTTGCCTCACACCAGGAAAATGCTCCGATAAAGCAAAGGAGGCTTGTATGGTATACGGATGAATCACTCATCCAAGGAGCATCTTATCAGTATGAAACCTACAAAACACGGAAATAAATTCCGCATTACATATCGGTGCCCAAATTATCCGGATCTGATTCATGAATCTTTTGACACAGAGGAAGAAGCCAATCTGCGGATTGCGCAAATCTTGTTGGAAAAGAAAAACAACAAACTGCTTCCGCCTGCTTCTGTTGTTGATCCAGATGCCAATCATGCATTGGCACAGGAAACCATGACTGTTTCTCAACTGTTGGACGAATATGTCAATCTGTACGGATTAAATCATTGGTCGGAGAGTACACTTTCTTCTACCATGCACCGAATCACACACTATATCAACCCGTATATTGGTGCTATCCCAATCAAATCTCTCACAACCCATCGTCTGGAACGCTTTTATAGAAAGCTTCTGCGAGAGCCTGCTGTGTGTCCCAAAGGCAAAGAACATTTGCAGACAACAATCGCTCCCAGCGTTGTAGAAAAAGTACACGGCACAATTCGCAGTGCATTGAATCAAGCGATTCGCTGGGATTACCTAAAAGGTCCAAATCCCGCTATGACCGTGGAACTGCCCAAGTATAAAAGAGAGAAACGTGCTGTCTGGGACGATGCAGAAGCGCGATATGCCTTAGATGTATGCACCGATCCGATTTTAAAGCTGTGTATGGTGCTCGCTCTCGGCTGTTCCATGCGTATCGGAGAAATCTTAGGTCTGACATGGGATTGTGTACACATCACACCGGCACTGATGCAGAACGACAGTGCCTATCTCCGCGTAGAAAAAGAACTGCGCCGTTGCACCAACCTCAGTTTAGAAAAGCTTCGGGAACAGGGACGAGATGATGTCTACTTTACCTTTCCGCTCTGGAAGAAGAAATCACCGTCTACTACGACACTTGTTCTCAAGACGCCGAAAACCGAAAGCAGTGTCCGCACGATTTATCTACCGCCTACTGTCATTCACGCACTGCGGCAGGCATGGGAGCATCAAATGGCATTAAAGAATGAAATCGGCTCTGTGTATCAGGATTTCAATCTGGTCGTTGCGCGGGGCAACGGACGGCCATTTGAAGAACACAACATCAGTGAAAAACTGAAAGCCCTCATTCAAACCAACAATCTCCGACCAGTTGTCTTTCACAGCCTGCGCCACAGCAGCACCAGCGTGAAACTCAAAATCAGCGGCGGTGACATCAAGGCAGTGCAAGGCGACACTGGACATGCGCAAGCGAACATGGTCACGGATGTATATAGCCATATCATGGATAGCAGCCGCAAGCATCTGGCACAGCAAATGGAAGCACAGTTTTTCCTAACATCCCCAGAAAGCAAAAAAGCAGCCGCCCAACTGCCCATGGATTCCTCCACGAAACAGTTGATTCAGCTGCTAAAAAGTTCGCCGGAGATCGCAGATCCGCTTCTGCAAATGTCTCACATTTTGAAAGGCAATAAATAGGAATTACTCCTGTTTGTTCCCAAATGTTCCCACGAACGAAACCTCATTTATTAAGTGGCTTCAAAAGTACCAAAAAAGCCTGATTTCTTGCGAAATCAGGCTTCTAATGGAGCTGCTAGGCAGATTTGAACTGCCGACCTCATCCTTACCAAGGATGCGCTCTACCGACTGAGCTATAGCA
>OCTW011607094.1_pt1 | contig 23863 bp, 13 predicted proteins | sample 1539671 | NCBI WGS metagenome assembly OCTW01 (sample SAMN02144230, study PRJEB22623) | gut metagenome | biome: sheep rumen | host: Ovis aries | place: New Zealand | reverse complement strand
CTTGGTCACGCCGGTGCCGTCGATGATGAAGTTGTAGATGGCAACTACGTCGGAGGTGTTGACATTGCCGTCGCCGTCAACGTCGGCAGAGGTCGGAGTTTCAGCAGGCCAGTTGAGACCCTTGATTTCGAGAGTCATAGCAGTCTCTACGCCTTCTACCTCGCCCTTGTAGAGGGTTGCGTCGATGTAGCCGGTGTGGGCAGAGATATGCACGGGATTGCCCTGCAGGGTAATCTCCTTGCCAGTGAACCATGCGGTGTTGGCGGGAACTTCCTCAGTGGTGAAGAGGCCAACCATACCGTTAGCAGGCACAGGCTTCTGTACGATGGTGGTGGGGGTAGCCAGCACAAGGGTGGCATCCTCGCTCTCCTCTACGGTGGGATCGCCCACTACGAGAACGCAAGGCTCGCCAGCGGCAAACTCCTCTTTCTCATAGAACTCGATGGTGGTGATGTCGGTCTCGGGATCGAGAGTCATCTTCTTGATGGCATAGGTATGGGTGTCTTCGTTGAGCTCTGCTACGTTTGCAAAGTCGTAAGGCACTGCAAATACGTCAATATTGTTTGTCTTGACGGGAATGGTGATGGCATCAATATATTCGGGGTCAACCTCCTTGAACTCCCATGAGGAAGCGGTGCCTGCTCCGGCGCTCCATCCCACGATGGCATTGTCGGCATTGGCTGCATGGAGTGAGTAGCCGGGATTCTCGCCGCGACGTGCAATGAGGCCGAGCTCGCCGCCAGTGTAGTTGAACTGGTAGAGCACGGGCTGGTCGGTGGTGAGCACGGGCTGTGAGTAGGTGGGATAGTCGCCGATGTAGAGGCCGGAACCAAGGTTCTGTACATAATAGGTAAGGCTGTAGTCCTCATCCTCCACGGGGATGAAGTGCCACATGGCGAAGGGGTTGTAGTCGTAGGCCTCATCTTCGTTGAGAGCCCAAACTACGCCCTTGTCCTTGCCATAGTCTTTTACATAGATAAGTCCACCGTTAGTGTAGCGGTCTTCCATCTCATTGCGGGTGGTGTCGAGGCTGGCAATGTAATACCACTTGTCCTCGGCGGGCATGTTGAGACTGTTGAGGAAGTTGGTTCGTGCGGTCTTCAGTGCTTCGTAGGCTGCGTCGAGGGCTGCCTTGTCGAGCTTGCCGCTGCCGGAGTTGAATCCCTGAGCATCGGCAATGGCATTGTTGAGGTTGGTGATGGCATCCTCAGAGGAGAGTTGGCCAATCTTGTCGCCCACGGTGGCACCCTGCAGGTTGCGCTGGGCAGATGTGATGAGGTTCTTGAGGGCGGTGGTGTCAGCATAGAGATCGTTGACAGCCTTGATGGCCTCCTTGAGCTGGTCGATATCCTCCTGGGTGGCAGTGTTGGCATTGATTTTCTCCAGGGCAGGATCCATGGCTGCCTTGAGGGCGTCGGCTGCTTCCTTCATGCCTTCAACGTAGGTGTATTGTGAAGCGTCCTCGTCAAGTACGGTTGAGTAGATGTTAAACTCAGCCAGGTTGAAATAGGGACGGCCGTTGAGCATACGGTTGGTGGAGTTGTTCTTCAGCACCTCGAAGCGAACATAGCTGATGGGTTCGGTTGTCTCGAGTGCGGGTGTGAAGTACTCATCAGACGTGGTGGGCAGTGAAGCGTAGTGCGCCAGCAGCTGCCAGTTGGCCTCACCCTTCCACTGGCCGGTGGTGTCGGCGGTGGCATATACGTTGACCTCCACTGGGCGGTCGGACTGGCCAAAGCTGCCAGAGCGGCGCATGAAGTAGATCTGGAAGGTCTTCTGCGGATTGTTAGATATATCGGCTTGCAGATAGTGGTAGGTTCCGGGGTCGGCGGTAGCATGATAGGTTGAGTGCCAGAAGGTCTCAGCGTTTTTGTCGATAAGGTAGCTGAGGTTAGCGCCCTCAGAGGGGTCGGAGGCGTTGGATGAAAGCTGGCAGTCATCGGGGTCGCCGTCGGTGACGTGAGTGATGAGCGGATTGTCAGTGTCGGGCTTATAGACGAAGAGCTTGTTGTAAGCATCGAAGGCTTCGCTATAGGCTTTGGAGAGTTCCTCGGTACGCTTGTTCTGTGCGCGGAGTTCGGTGAGCTCATCAATAGTCTCATCGCTTACGCGGCGAATGTACCATGTGGAGCTGGAGCCGAGGCCAGTGCTGTTCCATGTTACGAGCTTGCCACTGCTGCCGGAACCGGCTCCGTTGCTCTCGGGATGATAGTGCTTGTTATAATATGTGTTCCATATCTGCCACTGGCCGCCGCCGATGCTGCTGAAGATCTGTTTGTTGGTCAGTTTGGCGGAGGTGTAGATGCCCTGGGAGTTGGCCTGTGAGCTGGAGGCGTTCCAGTAGGTGTCGTTGCTGAAACTCTTTACGCTGAAGTTGCCGTCGCTCTGCTTTTGGAAGTAGAATACGAAGTCGGGGTCGTTGCCGTTGAAGTCCTTCCACTGTACATAGGTGGAGTTGCTGTTGACATAGATACCTTTCTCAACCTTCTGCTTGTTGAAGAACTCCGGATATGCGCTAACTACATAGTAGTATCCGTCGGTGATATCGATATATGCCTTCTCTACAGCCTCTTTGGCTGCCTTGAGGTTGTCGATGTACTGCTGATACTCTTCGTCTGAGTGCTCAGTGTTTTGTGCAATGATAGCCTCCTCCATGGCGGTGTTGTAGGCGTTAGTCAGTTCCTCGGGGTAGAAGCCCGGGTCGGTACCGGGAGTGAAATCGAGGTTGAGGCTGGTGTAGTACTCAATAAGCTCGGCCAAATCACCGCTGAGGTCCTTTTCATAGGATACGCTATAAACGTCCCATGGGTTGGTGTCGTGGTAGCTCCATAAGTAAATCTTCTCAGGCTCGTACCATCCCCAGTTGCACATGAATGCATACTTGTCTTCTTCTCCATAGGAGTAGCAGAAAACTACGGATGTGGCGTCAAAGTTGGTCTGGCCATTCCATGTCTCGGAGGAGTCGGCAGCACACTGCAGTACGAAGTTGTAGGCACTGTCAGGGGTGCTGACAAGACGGGTGTCATTCCATCCGTTGGGGTTAGTACCACGTAATCCGTTTTTGCCGAAGTAGAGATTCTTTTCCAGGTTGCGGAGGAAAATGGTGGCTTCGCCAGTGCGGATGTCGGCAGGACCCTCCTCCACTGCAAACACACAGTCGGCGGTGAAGACAGTCTGCAAGGCAGCACCGCTGATGTAGCGATAGCCGTTGTTGCTGGCATCAGAGATGCCCTGAATGGCAATGGTGTCGCCCGGCTTTATTTCATTGTAAGCCTTGCGGTTTCCAATGATGTAGCGAGCGTCTGCGCCATTCCACAGTGCGCTGCAAGCTAGGAGCAGCGCAACTAAAGATAGAAACTTTTTCATACGCATTTTGATTAGTTAAAAGGGTTATTAATTTAATGTTTATTTGTCAAGGGGAAAGTTGTCGGTACGGAAGGGCACCACGGGCAGTCCGTAGATGCTCTTGAGGTTGCCAAGTTGGAAGGGCTTGTAACAGTAGCGTACGGCCACAGGCTCCTTGACCTTGTTGCACTGCACGTTGACACGGCTGCCGCTGGTGCCTACGTAGGTGGCGGGGTGGAACACGCTGTCGGCTCCGCACACCTCAAAGCCCTCTATGCGGACGTTGCGGTTGAAACCTTGTTCGGCATTGTTGAAGCTGATTATCACTTTGCCGTCCTTTATCTCCATATTATTATAGGTGGGACTCTCGCAGACTATGCCCTCTATGCCGTAGGCCTTGCTCAGTGCCCAGAGACAGAGGCGCTCGCCCACCTCGCGCTTCATGCAGGGATGGATTTGCCAATATTCATAGTCATGTACCAGGTCATTGGTGCAGACCATGCCCATGTTGGGTAGCAAACTGACTGCCTTAAGCTGCTGCTCGCGCAGTGCGCAAGCCTTGATGGCGGGCTTTACCCACCAATACTCAAAGGGACATATCTCCACTGTGTAGAAAGGCAGGTCGCCCAGTCCCCAGCGGTTGCGCCATTCGCTAACCATGTTGGCCAGGCGTGTGGCATATTCGCTGTTCATATAGTCCACGTTGGCCTCGCCTTGATACCATAGGAATCCCTTCAGGTTGTAACCCACGAAGGGGTGTATCATGCCGTTGTAGAACACCATTGGTAGTTCGCGCTCAATATTGTAGAGATTGTTTTGCGCCTTCTTGTCAGCTATTTTTTTAGTTATTTCGGGCATCAGCTTATCCAGGTTGATGTCGGGATAGCCTTGCAGTGTTTCGCGCGGAGTCCATCCCTCCACTCTGGTAGCGCCCAGTGAACTGTTAATTAGTCCCACTGGACAGTGGAGCGTCTCCTGCAGCTTGATGCCGAAGAAGTAGGCCGCTGCGCAGAAGTCGGCGGCGGTCTTTGGGTTGCAGTCCTCCCATTTCACTGAAACGGTGTCGGTGGGCTCGGCCTGTGGTGCAGAGGGCACGGTGAGGAGATGCACCTTGCCTGCGTAGCGGCCTGCCTCGGAGATGGCCTCGTTGCAGCCTTCTGTGGGGCACGAGGCGAAACCTTTGAGCGGCATCTCCATATTGCTCTGGCCCGAAGCCAGCCAGACCTCGCCGATGAGGACATTGGAAACTGTGATTTTTTCCTTGCCGCAGCTGACCACCACGCTCTGCTCTGCAAAGGTGGCGGCAGGGGTCTGCACCGTGGCCTGCCAGCGGCCATGCCTGTCGGCAACGGCTTTGGCTTTTGCACCCCATGAGGTTTTGACGGTAACCTTGGCATCGGCGGGTGCCCAGCCCCATATATTGGTGTTCTGCTGCTGCTGAAGCACCATACCATTGCTGAACAGCGGCCCCATCCTAAGATGCCCGCTAAGCCCAGAGGCCAGGGCAATGCAGCAAATGAGTGTCAGTAGTTTCTTCATGATATGCTTAGTTCTTTATCTTCTTGCCATTGCGGATGTAGATGCCTTTGGGCATTTGACTATTAATCTTGCGGCCCGAGAGATCATAAACACTTTCGAACTTTCGAATATTCGAACCGTCGAACTTTTGATTCTCTATGCCAGTTAGGTCACCGGCGTCATGGAATTCATAGGGAATCTTGATGAGTTTAATTTCGTCAATGGTAACGCTCAGTGCGCTGCTGAGGTTGAAGATGAAACCGAGGGAAACCTGGCTATCCTCACGCAGCAGGAACTGCAGCTGCTTATCGTTGAGCTGGCCGTAGGCGAGAGTTTTGTCAAGGTCGGCATTGCCGGCCAGAGTGTCGGCCTGTGTAACTACGATATAGCTGCCAGTGGGCGAGAAGGCTTTCTCTCCCTCTGTAATCTCTATGCGGTAGAGACCTGCGGGCAGTGTGACGGTCTGGTATGTGCGCTGGTCGGTGAGAGAGGATGCGAATCCGAGGCTTCCGGTCACTACGCTGAGGTCATTGTTGAAATAGGTGTCAACATATGCTCCGGTGGTCACGCCGTCGTGGGTGGTGGTGTTCTCAAGCGTCCATCCTGATTGGGTAGTGCCGGTCTCTAGCTGGTAGTAGCGCGATACGTAGTTGACGGTGCTCACCCTTTCATCGGTGTGTAGGAATGGGGCCTTGTAGTTGGTGAGGTAGTCGGCGGTGACATCGGTCTCCTCCTGGATGGGTGAGAAGTCGAGGGTAAAGACTCCCAGCGAACTGCTCCAGGCGTCGCCGTCGGGGCCGAAGCCTAATCGAGTGCCGGTGTATTCTTCGCCGGTGAGACTTTTGACATTGCCTGTGCCTTGATTGAAGTTATAGTAAACGGTCAGGGCGCTTTTCTCCATTTGTTCGTCCACATTGGTGATGGGCTGGTTGCAGGTGGCTTGCAGGTCGTCTTGGGCAAGGGCCTTGCCCCAGAACCTGAACTCGTCAATCATGCCGCGGAAGGGGGTGTCCTCGTTGCCGAGTACCAGATTGCCGGTCCATGCCTGGGTCTTGAGGGCCAGACGGGCAGTGGGCTGCATGAATTTCTCGCCGTCGCGATAGAACACCACGGTACCGGCACGATAGACAATGGCGTAGTGGTGCCACTCGCCTGTGAGCACATAGCCATCGCCTGAGCTCACGCTCTTATTGTTGAGCAGGATGGTGGTCGAGCCGTTGTCATCGGTGGTGATGAGCAGGCTGCCGTCGTCGGTGCTCATAGTCAAGGCACCGCTCTTGACGTAGGGGAACATCCACCAGTCAATGGTAAACCCGTTGGTGCCCTTGCTGACGGGGCTTTTGAGGCTTACAGTTTCGCCAGTGCCAGAGAAGCTTAGGCCGTTTTCGGGGTCGGCGTTGCTTACAGCCAGTGCTCTGCGCTTGGTGACAGTGCCTTCGCCCACATCGTTGGTGGCGGTAAGGGTAACGTCGTAGTAGCCCGGATACTCAGTCTTATACGTGAAGTTCTGTCCCTTGATGCCGATGCTGTGACGGTTGTTGCTGAAGCTCCAGTTCCATGTGGAGGGCGCATACTTGGTCTTGTCTATTAGGGTTATGTCATCGCCTACGATGACGGTGGCCGGCAGTATGTCAAAGTCCACGCTGGGAGTGGTGTTGGTCGTAGTAACGTATTTAGTTACTGTTGAGGAGCCTGCGGCGTTGGTGGCTTTGAGTGTGACGGCGTGTTTGCCTGTGTCGGTGTAGGATGCACTGGCGTTTGATCCGCATGTCTGGCTTTGGGCGGCACCGGGTATAGTCCACTCATAGGTGCATCCGTATCCTTGGCTGCGGTTGATGAGGCTCACCTTGTCGCCGGCGGGTGCGAAGTCCTGGCCAATCTCAAAGTCGGCCTTGGGCAGCGTGGGACTTTCCACGACGACGTCATGGCTTACTTCTACTTCCTTGCCGGCCGCGTTGGCGGCCTTGAGACTGATGGTGTAGGTGCCGGGCTTATTGAAGATAAAGGTGGGGTCGCCTACGGTGGTGTTCTCAGAGGAGGCTCCCTGAGCCGTCCACTGCATTGAGGCGGTATTGAGAGAAACGCTGGTGCTTACCTCCACACCCTGACCGCAGAAGGCGGTATCGGTGGCGAGGGTGAAGTCGGCCAGAGGCGTATCGTTGTCCTTGGAAAGCAGACTGTTGTCGGTGAGGAATGCGTAGCCTTCCACTTTGCTCAAGTCGGCATTATGCCCGCTGATATATTCGGCTATCTCGGTACCCTCGGCGCCGTCCACCTTGTCCATGGCCAAATAGGTTACTAGGTCGGGGAAAGATGTGGGATTGGCGATGCGCACCCTCATGTTGTTGGCTATCTCGCGCTGTGTGCGGCAAGTGTTCCAAATACGCAGCTCGTCGATTTTACCGTTAAATTTATAGTAAGCATCGCCAATCATTAGTGTGCCGAATGCACTGAGGCCGGAATAGACTGACGAGGTGATGGACCCCACTTTGACGGAGTTGATGTAGAGGGTCATCAGGTTGTTGTTGATGGTTACGGCAATGTGTGCCCACTCATTGGCCTTGAGGGTGCCGTCGGGGGTGGTAATACGGTTGGCGCCAGTGTTCCATCCTACATAGACATTGCCTGAGTAGGTAGTGTGGAAGAGGAATGAGCCCCAATTTTGTCCCAGCTGCTGATTGTAGGCCTGCAGGGTGTAGGGGTAGATCCAGAATTCGATGGTGGCCTTTTGCATACTCTGAGTTACAGCATCGGGCACCACTACAGAGGTGTTGCGTAATTCTAATACGGTGTTGTCTGTCTGCTGGGGTGCTGCGGTAAGGTGTACCCTGTTGCTCTGGGCAGAGGGAGTGGTCTCGCCGTTCACTTCATAGGTGGCAGCGACACTGTAGGTTCCCTCTGCATCATCGCTGAGGCTGTAGGTTAGTTGGTCGGCCTTGACCGATGCTATCTCCTTGGTATTGTTGTAGATAGTGTAGCCTGTCAATTTGAGGCATGATTTCTGCGGAGCTTCCCACTGCAGGGTCTTGTCGTCGCGAAGGACGAGGTTAAGAGGCTTGTATGCCTGCTCACCCGGCACTATCACGCTGATCATGGTGGTTTTGCCGCGATTGAGGATGGCTACGGTGTCGATGCGGAAGGGCACTTCTACTCCTTGACGATCAAACTCGTAGTCAATGATGGAGGCTTTGTAGATATTGCCAGAACCCTTGGAGCTATACTTTGTGTCTATGTAGAAGAAATACTTCAACGGTTTGGTGCGGTCGAAGCCGGCGCTTAGGTCGGTGAGGTCGTAGCCCAGTTCCATCGGTTCATAGTGATAGCCGTCAGCCCAGCGACCCAGCATGGGAATCTCCGTGCTGCCCTCCTTGGCAGAGCCCGTATAGTTGAAGTGGGCGAAGGCTGTGCTCTCTTCGGGCTTGGTGGCCGTGGTGTCCTGCGCAATGCCTGCGCCGAGCAGTATCTCCGGGCGGTGGCTATAGTCCATCAGCAACTTGATAGTGCGGAGCGGTCGGTAGTTCTTTCTGGCGTGATAGAAGGCGGGATCCCATGTGGCTCCGCTCAGTCCCACGCAGTAGGTGTATTTGTAGGGGCAGTAGATAATGCCGTTGCTGGCCCAGCCCTGGCCCCATGAGTTGGCGATAATCCAAGCACCGGTCTCGCCCTTGTCTTTCTCACCAATCACTCCGTTGCTGTCGAGATCAAACTCCACGCGGTCATCATAGCCGCATACGGTCAGTGCGTGGTTATATTTGGGGCCCCAGGTGGTAACATAGCACAGGCCAACCACACCGCACTCGCGGTTGGTAGGCGTGTCGGCAAACTTGGTATATTCGGGACCTGCGGCCACGCCAATAACAAAGACGCCGCCGCTTTGAAAATCGGAATCGCCGTTGTGGTTCCACAGCCAGTCCTTGGCTAGCTCATAGCCCTCCTCGGTGTCAAGGGCATAAGGGAACTTGCCCATGGTGCGTGCGCGATTAAACATGGCCGAGTACCATTTGTCGTAGCCCTGCATCCAGCCCACGTCTTTCTCCTCGGTGTCCTGCAGGCCGAAGTATTTGGAGTATGTCTGACCTCCATAAGTTGTCACGCTTGGTATGCCGTTGCGCTCGGCCATGGTCTGCTCGGGGCAAGTGTTGGAGCATGTAAGCCAGGTAAAGTGGCTGGGAAACTGATAGTCGGTGTTATGTTTGCCGTCCTGGTTTTTGAGGCTGTTGATTTCATAGCATAGCATATAGGCCACGTTGGCGCAGGAGCCGCACGAACCGCCACTTTGGTTGAAGATAGGGGGGAAAAAGTTAGTGGCTTGATTGTTTACGTGATCAGGACGCTCGGAGCGTAAAGACTTTGATTTTGCAGATCCGCCAGCCTGACGGCGATGGCGGAGAGTCTGAGACTGCATCGTGTAGTCGGGCTTGATGCTCTGGAAGAAATTGTAGAGATCTTTATCCTCTATGGGCATATCTTGAGCCTTTGCTTGCGGGATGGCTATCAACATGGCGGCTGCTACGACCACCATAAACATTCTTCTGTTTTTGGTTTTCATGGGAAAAAATCTTAATATTATCGCTACAAAAATAGTAAAACTTCTATATATATAATATATGTAGGGGTAAAAAAAATGAAAATCAAGCCGGCTAAAGAGTAAAAATAAAGAGAAAAGAAATATTCCATCGTCGCGTTTGGAAAAAGAGCCACAAGCGAGACGATGGAGTTTGTATATGTTACGATGATTGTGTGGTGCTATGCTGCTATTCTGTAAATTGATAGCAGCCTGCGTCGGAAACAGGAGTGCGTTTTCGGCCCAGCCTATCCAAAGGATAGTATTGTTCTGCAATAATGGGATTGGCCAGTCCACGGGCTTTGCTGTCGGGGCGCAGTTGGAATTCGTAGTATAGAGCTGGCAAATCGAAGGGCACGAAGTTGCGTGCACGTGTCAGAGTGTCGTCGGTGGCCTCCCAGAGGCACTGGCTGACGTCTGGGTTGTCAGTCACTTCAGGTGTACAGAGCAGGCTGTTGCGGAAGGAAAAGCTGAAAGGTATGCTCTCGTCGCTAATGCGCTCTCCAAATATTTCATCGGAAGCATAACCAGTAACGATGGAGTTGACGATGTCTAGCCGTTGCAGGGGGTAGGGGATAGTGCCGCTATAGTTGCTGAATACGAGGGCGGAGCCTCGCATGGCGGTGAAGGGACTGAAACTGGCTATGGTGCAGTGTATAAACTGTAGGTCACCGCCAGTAATGAAAACGCAGTGGCCCTCGGCATTGCTAATTTGGCTGTTGCCTATGAAGGCCTGAGTGGCGGTAAGGCGCAAGGCGTCGAGCTTGGTGTTGTGAACGACAGAGTTTTCTAACTGCAACTTGAGCCGTGTGATATCTGACGAGTCGCAGACAATGCCGTAATTGGAGGAGTGGATATCGCAGTGGTTTAGTCGGTTATTATAAGAGGTGGCGGTGAAGGTGATGCCTTGCCACTGATTGTTGATGCGGTCATAGGGTTGGTGTTCAAACATGTTGTCCAGGCGGTGGCCGCGCATGGTGACAGGTTGTTCAACGGTGCCGTTGGCAATGAGCGTACCGTTAACCTTAAGGTAGGCTTGAGGGCGGAAGAGCAGTGTGGTGCCAGGACTAAGGGTGAGGGTGGCGTCCTCAGCTACTACCAGGCTGTCGTTGATCACGTAGGGACGCGTGGCTTGTAGGGTGGTATTGGTGGTTATCACGTTACTGCTCAGCACTATGGCGTCCTGGCTGTAGCCGAGCAGAACTACGCTCTGGTGCTGGCCATTGGCCAAAGTGAAGACTAAGCGTGCCTCGCTTAATGCGGCGTCATCCTGGTCGATGTCCTTGGCATTAAACTGCACAAAGGCTATCAGGCTGTCCTTGCCGCGGCAATCGATGGTGTAGTCGCTGAGGCTGGAGTCATGGCTGATGGCTGTGCCGTCAATGTTGGCCAGAAACTGGGCAGCGTCGTCGCCCTCTATGGTTACTGATGTGAGAGAAAGTCCGTCGGAACGGTCGTTGTAGAGGGTAAGCATGCGTGTTGCTGAAGCCGTGTGGGTAATCACAGTGTCCAGGTCTATCGTGTCAGCAGATAGGCGAAATGTGGCTCCGGCAGGAGTGGGGAAGTCCTCATCGCTGATGCAAGATGCAAGGCCGATGACTGCCATGAGCGAAAAGAGAATAATACTAATCTTGTGCATTGGGAAAGATAGAAAATAATATAGCACCTATAGTCGCTACTATACCTATAGCTACCATAGATACTATATTATAACGTGGAAAAACAGATTTTATTTTGCAGGAATGTTCTTAAGCACCTCAAGTAGATGATCCCATACCATCTGCACGGTGCTTATGAGCAGTCGTTCGTCGGGCGAGTGGACTCCGCGCAATGTGGGACCGAAGCTGACCATATCGACATTAGGATATTTCAGGGAGAAGAGGCCGCATTCCAGTCCAGCATGGATGGCGCGTATCTCGGGATCACGACCGAATATACGCTTGTAACTCTCAACGGTGATGCTTAGCAGGGGGCTTTGTGGATTGAGTTTCCAGCCCGGATAGCCATCGCCAACCTCTACGTCGGCACCGGCCAGAGTAAATACGCCGCTTATCATCTGTGAGGCGTTATGGCGTGCACTCATCAAGTTGGAGCGCTGCGAGGTGACTATATTAAGGTCGCTGCCTTCAAGGTGAATGCTAGCAAGGTTGGATGAGGTCTGCACAAAGTTGGGTATCTCCTGATCCATGGCCAGTACACCGTTGGGCACGCTGACCAGGGCAGTGATGAGGCGGTGGGCTGTTGATAGGTCAATGACTTTGGCTGCACCCTCGGCAGACTCAAGCACAACCTTGAGATTGGGCTCAGTGGCGGAGAACTCTTCCTCAAATTCGGCTGTCATCTGGTTGACCAGTATCCGCACGTCCTCTTTATGCTGCTGAGGTACGCAACAGAGGGCAAAACCGTCGCGGGGAATAGCATTGTGTAGGCCACCAGCCTGGATGTCGGCTATGCGTAGGCCATATTGCTCCATGGCGGCCAGCAGGCGGACAAGTAGTTTGTTGGCATTTGCGCGCTTCTTGTCAATATCATCGCCCGAGTGGCCGCCGGTAAGGCCGCTTATTTGCACCTTAAAAAAGAAGGCGCCTTGCGGAGCATCCTCCATCTTTGTATGGAAAGTTATCTTGGTGGTTGCACCGCCAGCGCAACTTACGAATATTAGCCCCTCATCCTCAGAGTCGAGGTTGATGAGATAGTCGGCCTTCATGAAGCCGGGCTCAATGCCCATTGCTCCGCTGAGGCCCTCTTCCTCACAGACGGTGAAGAGACATTCCAGGGGGCCGTGCTCAATGGTATCGTCTTGCAGAATGGCCATTTGCATAGCCACACCTATGCCGTCATCGGCACCCAGCGTGGTGCCTTTGGCGCGCATCCATTCGCCGTCAATGTAGGTCTGGATAGGGTCGCGCTCAAAGTCGAAGTCCAGGCCAGCCACTTTTTCGCACACCATGTCCATGTGGCTTTGCAGCACCGTGACCTTGAGATTTTCAAGGCCGGGGGTGGCGGGCTTGCGGATGATGACGTTGCCTACGGCATCCTGTTCGGTATCAAGGCCTAGGCGGCGACCGAAATCTACTAGGAATGCACCCATCTTTTGTTCCTTGTTTGAGGGGCGGGGAATCTGGTTAATTTGTGCAAAGCAGTCGAAGACGGCTTTGGGCTGAAGGGTTGTTGATGTCATAATTCTTGGTGATTTATGTGATTTTACTTTGAATTAAGATTAAATAACAGAATGTTTTATCGTGTTCAATAAAATTAAAGTTATCTTTGCATCGCATTTTTGTTGAGTGTTAGTTCGCCCAACGCGATGCGAAAATACAAAAAAATGATCAAAGAACTGATATTTGTGTTGATAATTGTAGCTGTTGCGGTGGCTTTACTTTGCGTTAGACTGTTGCTGGGCCGTAAAAATGTGGTACACACTCACATTGACGGCAACCGTGAGATGGAGCGCCGCGGCATTCATTGCGCGGTGCGCCAGGATCAAGAGGCACACCTCAAAGGCGGCCTGCAGATAAGCGAACACTCTTAAGACAGCACACTTGCACAACTTTTGAATTCTAAAAAACTATAAGAATATGAAAAAGACATTTTTGATTGCAGCCCTCGTTATGGGTTGCACAGTGATGATGACATCGTGTAAGAATGAGGCAAAGCCTGCCAAGGGTACAGCCAAGTCTGAGGCTGCTGCTGACAAGGGCGTAACGATTGCTTACGTGGATTTGGACTCGTTGATGGCCAAGTATCAATATTACCTTGACTGTAGTGAAATGTTAGAGAAGAAACGTTCCAGCATCAGCAACACGCTCAATAACAAGGGCATTGCCCTGCAGAAGGAGATGGCCGATTTCCAGCAGAAGATACAGAGCGGTACTATCTCGCAGGACCAAGCTAACAAGACCCAGGCAGCACTGGTGAAGAAACAGAATCAGTTGCAGAGCCTGCAAGATAATCTGGCAGAGGAGTTCCAAAAGGAGCAGAATAAATATAACGAGGCTCTGCATGATTCTATCGACAATTTCCTTGCATCATATAATAAGACGGCAGGATACACCCTAATTCTGGCACGCAGCAATGACAATATCCTGCTGGCTGCACCGCAGTGTGACATAACTGACGAAGTTATCAACGGGCTTAACAAGAGGTATAAAGGCAAGGATGCCAAAGAGGCGAAATAAGTCTATAGTCTGATGACCAGACGGAAAATAATAGCAGATGCTTGAAAAATTGCGGGCATCATGCTACTCGACGAACAACTAGTTAACGTATCAAATAGTTAACTTGTTAGTTTTTAACGAAAAGACAAACAACTATGGCTGAGATGATTACCGTTCGCTGTGTGAATGACGGCAAAAAGTATCAGGTGGAAGAAGGCTCCACCTTGTTTAAGATAGGCAACCAGATAATGCCCGACAAGATGAAGGAAATGGTTGCGGGCAAGGTTAACAATAGAGTAGAAGGACTTGCCTCCAGAGTCTATGGCAACTCTGATATTGAGTTTAGCGGCATAGCTTCGCCCTACGGCATGAGGACCTACACGCGTACATTATTATTTATACTAAGTAAGGCGGTCAGCAACCTATACAAAGGTGTCAGCGTCAGTGTAGAGGCTCCTATCTCTAACGGTTACTATGTCTTCCTGCGCCACTGTCATGGCAAGATGATAGACGCAGCTGATGTGCGCCAGGAGATGGACAAACTGATAGCTCAGGATTTGCCCTTTGTGCAGGAACGCAAGCCTGCTGATGAGGTAATAGATATGTATGAGAGGGCGGGCATGGTGAGCAAGGTCAAGTTACTCAGGAGCACTGGCCGACTATACACCACCTATTATACCCTCGACGGATACCCCGACAACTACTATGGTGCGCTTTGCCCATCAACAGGATATATCAAACGCTATGGGCTGGAAAATTATTACGAAGGCCTGCTGCTGAGACTGCCAGATCCTGCCGACCCCACCCGACTGAAGCCGGCCATCAAGCAGGAGAAGATGTTTGAGGTGTTTAAAGTTCACCATCGACTACATGAGCTGGGCCGTGTGCGCACTATCGGCGACCTGAATGAGGTATTCGCCAAAGGCTTTACCAATGATGTGATTAATGTGTCGGAGGCATTCCAGGAGCGTCAGATATGTCACATGGCAGAGGACATCGTGGCCAGAAGGACTATCAAGATGGTGTTGGTGGCAGGACCTTCGTCAAGCGGCAAGACCACGTTCAGCAAGAGGTTGAGCGTGCAGCTGATGACGTTCGGCTACAGGCCCGTGCCGATATCGCTGGACGATTACTTCGTGCCGCGCAACCAGACACCGCGCGACGAGAACGGCGAATATGACTACGAAACAATCGACGCACTCAACCTGCCGCTGTTGGCAGAGCATTTTCAGAAGCTTTTTAACGGCAAGGAGGTGGAGTTGCCGCGTTACGACTTCGTCACTGGCGAGAGTGTGCCTAGCGGCAACAAGATGAAATTGACGCCCAATGATATTGTGGTGATAGAGGGAATTCATGCTCTCAACCCCAGACTGACGGAGACTATCGATGACTTGTTCAAATATAAAATCTATGTGTCGGCACTGACCACCATTCAGCTCGACAACCATAACTATATCTCGCCCAGCGACAACAGGTTGATGCGACGCATTGTGAGGGACGCTCAGTTCCGCGGTAGCTCGGCCATGGACACAATCAGACGCTGGCCAAGTGTCAGGGCGGGCGAGGAGAAATGGATTATTCCGTTCCAGGAGAATGTGGACGTGATGTTCAACTCGGCCCTAATCTATGAGCTGGCAGGACTGAAGACCCGGCTTATGCCCCTGCTGGAGATGGTGCCGGAAAATGAGAAGGAGTACAGCGAGGCATTCCGACTGCTTAAGCTGTTGCGCTACATTAATCCTATAAACATTATGGGTACACCACAACCCTCACTTCTCCGCGAGTTTCTTGGGGGCAGCAATTTCCATTATTAGGGAACCCCACAGAAACTTGTGATATGCAAGGTGCAGCGGTACGCTTGCATGAACTATGTTGAGAGCGTAGTGGCAAAACGAGTTTTTGAAGAAAACAAATCTTCGTTTAATTTCATCAACAGACGTTTTCTCGCCTCAGGATAATCAAAGCAAGCTTTGCCTCTCCTTGCGGCTTATCGAAAACGTTCATTAAATTATAACAAAAAAAAAGATGAACCACGGATTTGTCAGGGTGGCTTCTGCCATTCCCAGTGTGAGAGTAGCCAATTGCGAATATAATGCTGCTCATATCAGCCAGTTAATGGCCAAGGCTGATGAAGCTCAGGCCGAGGTGGTGTGCTTTCCAGAATTGAGCATCACGGCTTATACCTGTCAGGACCTTTTTGGGTCGCAGCTCCTGCTCGACAAGGCTGAGATGGCACTGATGAGCATAGTAGAGTCTTCTCGTCAGTTTAATGTGGTGGTCATTGTCGGAATGCCAGTCAGCTGCAACGACTTACTTCTCAACTGCGCCGTGGTTATCTCGCGAGGTAAGATTCTTGGAGTCGTACCTAAGAGCTACCTGCCCAATTACCGGGAGTTCTATGAGATGCGCTGGTTTGCCTCAGCAGCTCAGCTGGCACCGACCACTGTCTATTTGGCAGGGCAGACGGTTAGCGTTGACCGTTGCCAGTTGTTTAAGACGCCGTCCTTCACTTTTGGAGTAGAGATTTGTGAGGATCTCTGGTCGCCCAATCCGCCAAGCACTATGCTGTCGTTGGCTGGCGCCGAGGTGATATTTAATCTCAGCGCGTCTAACGATGTGGTGGGCAAGGACTCTTACCTTAACAGCCTGCTTGCCCAGCAGAGTGCACGCCTCCATTGCGGCTATGTCTATGCCAGCAGCGGTTATGGTGAAAGCACGCAAGATCTGGTGTTTGGTGGAAAGGCCATGATTTACGAGAATGGTCACTTGTTGCGCCATGCTGAGCGTTTCTCGCTTGAGCAGCAGCTGCTGGTGGGTGAGATTGACGTTGAGAGAATGCGCTCTGAGCGCCGCACCAACACAACATTTACTACCTCTGTGCAGCAGACCGATCATGTGGCTTACTCCGTTGTTGATGTGGTGCAGACTCCCGTGGTTTACGACAACTTCACCCTTACTCGCACGGTCAATGCCCATCCTTTCGTGCCCCAGGGCAGCCATCTTGACGAACGCTGTGAGGAGATATTCAGTATTCAGGTACAGGGGCTGGCCAGAAGAATAGAACATGTCAATTGCGACACCCTTGTCATAGGCATCAGCGGAGGTTTGGACTCCACCCTTGCTCTGCTGGTATGCGTCAAGGCCTGCGACTTGCTTGGGCGTCCCCGTCAGAGCGTAGTGGGCATCACCATGCCGGGGTTTGGCACCACCAGCCGCACCTACACCAATGCCACGAACCTTATGAAACTGCTGGGCATCACTATCCGCGAGATAAGCATTGCCGATGCCTGCAATCAGCATTTCCGTGACCTCGGCTACGACCCCGCTCAGCATGACGCTACCTATGAGAATGCCCAGGCTCGCGAACGCACACAGATACTCATGGATGCTGCCAACCAGATGAACGGCATAGTCATTGGCACCGGCGACCTCAGTGAGCTGGCCCTGGGGTGGGCAACCTATAACGGCGATCATATGTCGATGTATGGCGTCAATGCCTCGGTGCCCAAGACACTGGTTAAGCACATGGTGGTGTGGACGGCTCACCATATTGCCGACGAGGGATGCCGCGAGGTGATGGAGGACATTGCTGCCACGCCAATTAGTCCTGAGCTATTGCCTGCCGATGAGCAGGACAATATCACCCAGAAGACCGAGGACCTGGTTGGGCCCTACGAACTGCATGACTTCTTCCTCTATTATATGCTGCGTCACGGCTTTGCCCCTAAAAAGATAGCCTTCTTGGCTCGTGAAGCCTTTGACGGGCAGTATGACGATGCCACAATCCAGAAGTGGCTGCGCATTTTCCTGCGCCGCTTCTTCCAGCAGCAGTTTAAACGCAGTTGTCTGCCCGACGGCCCCAAGGTGGGTTCCTGCTCGCTGTCGCCACGCGGCGATTGGCGAATGCCCAGCGATGCCGATGCCGCCCAGTGGTTGGCAGAATTAGACTAATGCCATGAAACGATTTCTTACCTTATTTATATATATAGTCCTGCTCCTCACCGTGGCTCAGGCAGCCTCCTTGACCGATAAGAAAACCAACTCTTCCGACGGCATCACACTCTTTGCCGCGGCCTCGCTGCCGCAGGGGATGGACGAGGTATATCTGGGTGACAGCGTGATAGTTACCGTCACACTTTACAGCAATGTCAATTTTGAGAAAATAAACAATAAGAGCACCAAGTTGCCCTCTGTCAAGCATACAATGGTCCACCGCTACCGCCCCGGACGCAGGCTCAGTCAGGATGTGGCTGTCTATAAGGGAAAGCGCTATTATGCCGTGGATGCGGAGCAGTATGCCCTTACCCCCTCCAAGCTGGGCGAGCTGACCTTTCCAGCTCAGCAGTATGACGTGGTGCTGGCGGTGCAGGTGAGGAGCAATGACCCCTTCGGCTCTTTCTTCCCCTTTGGCCGCACCCAGACCCAGCAGGTCAGGAAGACGTGTTCCTCAGAGCCTCTCAGAATCAATGTTGTCAAGCGCCCTCGCAAGACCATCCTTGAGTTACAGCAGAGCGGAGCTACAGTTATGTGATATTTGTAATTATTGCTGTCCGGGGAAAGTTAGTATCATACGCCCTCCCCCCTTCGGGGTACTCCCTCTATCTTAGAGGGAGAGTCAAGTCAGTCATACCTGTTTGTCTCATGTCCAACGGCTTGCAGACTCCCCCTCTAAGATAGAGGGGGTGGCCCATAGGGCCGGGGGCGTATGAAAGTAACTATGAAAGCAGAACGGCTTGCGGTAGAACGGCTTGCAAGCTCTCCCTCTAAGCGGGGCCCCTTTGGGGAAAACAGATAAGGAAGCCTCGCGGAGCGAGGGAGTACCCCGAAGGGGGGAGGGCGTATGATACTAACTTTCTCCGGACAGCAATAATTTGTCATATGTGATATGCGAGAGGGGAGATGCGAGGCGAAATATTCGGTCTGACATCTCCCTTCTCGCTTTTTTTTCTGCAATTATGGGCGCAAAGTTTGGTTGGATTGCTAAAAAATGCTAAATTCGCACCGCATTATACCCTGCTGTGAGTACGGGGGTATGTCATTATTTATGATGATATAAAAATTAATAACTAAAAATACTAATACTTAATTTCTATGTGGTTAACTAATTCTTCGATTGGAAGAAAGGTAGTAATGTCCGTTACGGGCCTTGCACTTATTCTCTTCCTCACGTTTCATGCGTGCATGAATGTAGCAGCCCTCTTCAGCGCCGATGCCTACAATGCCATCTGCGGCTTCCTGGGGGCTAACTGGTATGCTGTAGCAGCTACTGCAGCCCTGGCAGCCCTGGTGGCTCTGCACTTCATCTTTGCCATCATCCTTACCCTGCAGAACCGCAAGGCTCGCGGCAACAATCGTTATGCCGTTAGTACCAAGGTCAATGAGGGCAAGGTAGAATGGGCCTCCAAAAACATGTTTGTATTAGGCCTCATCGTATGCTTGGGTCTGCTTCTGCACCTCTGGGGCTTCTGGTACAACATGATGTTTGCCGAGCTGGCTGGCTGTGAGTCACAGATTTCCCCCACCGACGGCTATGGATGGATAGTTTACAACTTCCACGACCGTCCGGGAGCCTGCATCTTCGCAGCCCTCTACATCGTTTGGCTCGCAGCCCTGTGGTTCCATCTCAGCCACGGCATGTGGAGCGCCTTCCAGACTTTGGGTGCCAGCGGCAAGACCTGGCTCAAGAGGGTTAAGCTTATCAGCCTCATCTGGAACACCATAGTGATACTGATGTTCGTTGTCGTAGTGGTTTACTTCGCCCTCGGCTTCGGCAGTTGTGGCGAATGTGGCTCCGCTTGCGGCGATGCCTGCCAGCAAGCCGCAGAGTGTGGTGCAGCCTGCTAACTCGTTAAGGTCTGTTGATGAAATTAAACGAACTTAAAAACCTAAGAATCATGACCAAACTTAATTCCAAAATACCTGAAGGCCCAATAGCAGAAAAATGGACCAACTATAAGGCTCACCAGAAATTGGTGAACCCCAAGAATAAGCTGAAGCTCGACGTCATCGTGGTAGGCACCGGTCTGGCAGGAGCCAGCGCAGCCGCCTCGCTGGGCGAGATGGGATTCAACGTGCTCAACTTCTGTATCCAAGACTCACCACGCCGCGCCCACTCCATAGCCGCGCAGGGAGGTATCAATGCCGCCAAGAACTATCAGAACGATGGCGACTCCGTCTATCGTCTTTTCTACGACACAGTGAAGGGCGGCGACTACCGTGCTCGTGAGGCCAACGTCTATCGTCTGGCCGAGGTGAGCAACAATATCATCGACCAGTGCGTGGCTCAGGGTGTGCCTTTTGCCCGTGAGTATGGCGGCATGCTTGCCAACCGCTCCTTTGGTGGAGCCCAGGTAAGCCGTACCTTCTATGCCAAGGGCCAGACCGGTCAGCAGCTTCTGCTCGGTGCCTACAGCGCACTGAGCCGCATGGTAGAGGCCGGCAAGGTAAAACTCTTCACCCGCTATGAGATGGAGGATGTAGTAATTATCGACGGCCGTGCCCGTGGCATCATCGCCCGCAACCTCGTCAGCGGCAAGCTGGAGCGCTTCACCGCCAACGCAGTGGTCATCGCCACCGGCGGCTACGGCAACACCTATTTCCTCTCCACCAACGCCATGGGCTGCAACTGCTCCGCCGCTATGGCCTGCTATCGCAAGGGAGCCATGTTTGCCAACCCCTCCTACGTACAGATACACCCCACCTGCATCCCCGTTCACGGCGACAAGCAGTCTAAGCTCACCCTCATGTCTGAGTCGCTCCGCAACGACGGCCGCATCTGGGTACCCAAGAAACTGGAGGATGCCAAGGCACTGCAGGCCGGCACCAAGCAGGGCTGGGACATCCCCGAGGAAGACCGCGACTACTATCTGGAGCGCCGCTATCCCGCCTTCGGTAACCTCGTGCCCCGCGACGTAGCCAGCCGTGCTGCCAAGGAGCGCTGCGACAAGGGCTATGGCGTCAACAACACCGGCTTGGCCGTATTCCTCGATTTCTCTGAATCCATCCAGCGCCTCGGCATCGACGAGATACGCCAGCGTTATGGCAACCTCTTTGATATGTATGAGGAGATAACCGATGTCAACCCGGGCGAGTTCGTACAGAGCGTCAACGGCATCGACTACTACAAGCCAATGATGATCTTCCCCGCCATCCACTACACTATGGGCGGTATCTGGGTTGACTATGAACTGCAGACCACTATTCCCGGCCTCTTCGCCATCGGTGAGTGCAACTTCTCTGACCACGGAGCCAACCGTCTCGGAGCCTCCGCCCTCATGCAGGGACTGGCCGACGGATATTTCGTGCTGCCCTACACCATCCAGAACTACCTCTCCGATCAGGCCGTATGGCCCAAGGTCAGCACCGACCTGCCCGAGTTTGCCGAGGCAGAGAAGAGCGTTGATGCCGAGATCGACCGCCTCATGGGCATACAGGGCAAGCGCTCCGTTGACTCCATCCACAAGGAGCTGGGCCACATCATGTGGGAGCATGTAGGCATGGGTCGCACCAAGGAAGGTCTGGAGGAAGGCCTCAAACTTCTCAAGGCACTGCGCAAAGAGTTCAACGAAAACCTCTTCGTGCCAGGTAAGAAAGACGAGCTCAACACCGAGCTCGACAAGGCTATCCACCTCCGTGACTTCATCACCATGGGTGAGCTCGTAGCCACCGACGCCCTCCACCGCGAGGAATCCTGCGGCGGCCACTTCCGCGAGGAGCACCAGACCGAGGAAGGCGAAGCCAAGCGTGATGACGAGAACTTCTTCTACGTAGGCTGCTGGGAGTATCAGGGTGCCGACGAGAAAGCCCCCGTCCTCCACAAGGAGCCCCTCGAGTACGAGGCCATCAAGGTACAGACACGTAACTATAAGAACTAACCCTTAAACCCTTAAACTCTTAAACTCTTAAACCCTTTTGTTATGGCAAAGAATATTTCATTCACAATACGCTATTGGAAGCAGAATGGTCCTAAGGATAAGGGTCATTTCGATACCCACGAGATGAAGAACATCCCCGACGACACCTCGTTCCTCGAGATGCTCGACATCCTCAACGAAGAACTCATAGAGGAGGGCAAGGAGCCCTTCGTCTTCGACCACGACTGCCGCGAGGGAATCTGCGGTATGTGCTCACTCTATATCAACGGCACACCCCACGGCAAGACAGCCACCGGTGCTACCACCTGCCAGCTCTACATGCGCCGCTTCAAGGACGGCTGCACCATCACCGTGGAGCCCTGGCGCTCGGCAGCCTTCCCCGTAATCAAGGACTGCATGGTCGATCGCTCCGCTTTCGACAAGATTATTCAGGCCGGTGGTTATACCTCCGTACGTACTGGCCAGCCCCAGGATGCCAACGCCATCCTTATCCCTAAGCAAGATGCCGACGAGGCCATGGACTGCGCCACCTGCATCGGCTGCGGCGCATGCGTGGCAGCCTGCAAGAACGGCTCCGCCATGCTCTTCATCAGCTCCAAGGTCAGCCAGCTCGCACTCCTGCCGCAGGGCAAGCCCGAGGCAGCCAAGCGCGTCAAGGCCATGGTAGCTCGCATGGACGAGCTCGGCTTCGGCAACTGCACCAACACCCGTGCCTGCGAGGCAGTATGTCCCAAGAACGAGACCATCGCCAACATCGCTCGCCTCAACCGCGAGTTCCTGAAGGCCAAGTGTAAGGACTGATAGCAATAACCGTTAACAGATAACCGTTAACCATTGAACATAAAGCAGCCTCCGCAGAGCGCGTGGGCTGCTTTTTTCTAATAATTCATCATGAATTCTTGAACAAGCAGAGTAGTATTTCTAATTTTGCAACGAGAAGCAATTATTCACTTGTCAACTAAAAAACAAACGACGATGAAAATAGGAGACAAAGCCCCTGAGATATTGGGCAAGGATGAGCAGGGACGGGACATCCGTCTGAGTGACTATAAGGGCAGAAAACTGGTGCTGTATTTCTATCCTAAGGACAACACCAGCGGTTGCACGGCAGAGGCATGCAGTTTGCGCGACCACTATGGCGAGCTGCAGGGAGCCGGCTATGAGGTGGTCGGAGTGAGCAAGGACTCTGCCGCCTCCCACGTTAAGTTCAAGGAGAAGCATGCGCTGCCCTTCCCGCTGATTGCCGATGTCGACAAGACACTGATGGAGGCCATGGGCGCCTGGGGCGAGAAGATGATGTACGGCAAGAAGACAATGGGCACTATCCGCACTACCTTTATAATAAATGAGGAGGGCGTGATAGAGCAAATTCTTGCCGGAAAGCAAGTCAAGACCAAGGAACACGCCGAGCAAATCCTGAAACAATAGAAGGACAATCAATAGCTGATAATCGTTAAATATAGCAGTCTTTGCAGAACACGGAGGCTGCTATATTTTGTACTCCTAATTTATTAACGCGCGTAAGAAAAGAATTAATGCGCGTAAGAATAGAAGGTGAATGCATTTCTTCAGGCGGACTCTGATAAGGGAATTTTTTTTGCAGAGCGGAGAGAATATTATGCAGTGCTCGCAAGAATTGCAACCGTAGAAATGAAATATAAAGCAGAGCGCGAGAAAAATAATCGCGTCGAAGTTTCAATTTCTTAGCTAAGAATCAATGGTGTCTTAGCTAAGAATTCTTAGCTAAGAATTTGAAATCTCTTCGTGTTTTGATTTTATCAGTACGCGGTTTTATTCTGTATGTACGCGGTTATTTTGCGTTTCAAGGCTTTTAGTTTTGTTTTCTCGCAGTTGTGTTAAGTTGGCGTGTGTCTGGGTTTTGTTGGCTTTCGTTGAATTTTTGTGTGCGTGGGCTGCTTTTTTGTACCCTTTTATGCTATCTGCCGCGAGGTGTGAAGAAAAAGCGTTAACTTTGCGTTTGAGATCAAGAGATTTTATTTTGGTTTCTTCGCAACCACCTTTCTTCGCCATAACATAAAGCAAGCTTTCTGTCTATGGCTTAATCGAAACGTTGGTTTCTTCGCAACCACCTTTTCTCGCCTCAGCATAGTTCATGCAAGCATGACTCTGCCTTCGGCTTATCGAAAACGTTCAATTTTTAATTTCTAATTCTTGCAATTTTATCATGTCTGTCTGTTTGTCTCTCAAAAGGATTACCGCTTCGCTCTCACCTTCGCTGTCCGCACCCCGCCCTTTGGGCGACAGTGCTGCTTCGGTTCGTGATGCCTTCGGTATTACCGCTTCGCTCTCACCTTCGCTGTCCGCACCCCGCCCTTTCAAGAGCTTTCGGCTCTCTCAGAGAGAGCATTGCTCTCCTTCGGGCGACAGTGCTGCTTCGGTTCTCT
>OCTW011562618.1_pt1 | contig 23895 bp, 22 predicted proteins | sample 1539671 | NCBI WGS metagenome assembly OCTW01 (sample SAMN02144230, study PRJEB22623) | gut metagenome | biome: sheep rumen | host: Ovis aries | place: New Zealand | reverse complement strand
TTTCTTGAACTTGGGTGACCAGGTGATATCGAGGACATATTCTCCTTCGGGAATGAGGAAATCGGCGTTCTCGATGGTGTCGGCGAGGTATGTGGCATCGTTATACGGTATCTCCATCGTCCCCAGTACGGCTTTACCCTCCGTTTTCTTTCGTGTCAGGACTGCTACTCTCATTGGTTTTACTTTTTCTTTTGTAATGATAGTCAATACCCATGATAGATCCCGCAAAGGTAGCGGCTTCGCCAAAAGCAACGAGGACTGACTCGTGGATTTCGCCTTTGGGGTCAATCTGGATGCCTACATGCAGTAGTACCATTCCCCCGAGTACTACGAGAGCGGCGATGATCAATTGGGCAATATTTTCGGTGTTCATTTTCATTTGCGGTGCAAAATTACTACAAAAAAACGAACCCACCAAAAAAGTGAGTTCGCAAAGTATTTCCAAGAAATAGTTTTTAATCGTGAGTGAGGTCATAGCCCGCATAATTGGAGAAATGTGCGGCTTCTCCGGCGGTTAACCAGCACTCACCGTCCTTGTGCTTGCGGAGATTGAGTAGCGGTCGCGACACCTTTCCGTACTTGCTTATCCAGCCGTACATGAGTATCTGAAACCCTTTCTCTCCGCAGGGGTAGTGGATAGCCCTCTCCAGCCTCGCACAGAGGGTAGTGAATGTGATAGCATTCTTATTCATTTCAGCACCTCCTCTAATTTGTGTTCCTTGGCGAAGTCGAGCACCTGCTTGGCGTTGAGTGTTCGCGAAGGGAACGTAGGTCCGTACACGAGTTTGAGTGCGGCAGCGAATGAGGACAGCCCTGCTTCGGTGAGTGCTTGCCATAGTTCGTACGTTTCGATATTGATGTCCGCGATGTGTAACTTCATACGCGCCTGTTCGGCACAAGCGATGATGAACCGGATGTGTCCCGAAGGAGGAACGTCGCCTTTGGTATTCCGTTTCGCAAAGAAGCCGTTTTTCCGGCGCTGGATATGATATCCGAATCCTCGTCCGAGTGAGCCTGTAAATGACTCGCATTGTTCTGTTAAAATAATTTTCATAATTGTATAAAATTTAATTCTGAACCCGTAAATGACCGCTAATTACCCCTTGTTTGTCTCTATTATGTCATACGCATAGAACCGCGCGACGATATAGCCTCGGAGTGTGGCATATTTCTTGCCGTTATACTTAAGGTTGTCTTTTCGCCAAAGCCGGTGGTATCGCTCCTTGTCTTCTTCTGTGAGTGCGGAATAGAACCTCGCTGCGTCGGAGAAGCGCTTGCGCAGACCGCGTTCTTTGTCGGAAATAGTACCGGGTCTGTCGTAGTACTTTTGAATGCGGATTTTTTGTTTCCCGGAAGGTGTTACATACGCGACGAGTTTCTCGGTATACCACCGTCCTTTAATGTCTTGTTTACGTGCTTCGGAAAGAGTACCTCTTACCTTACCGAATGCTTTAGGAAATTCACATGATGCCATAGTTGTTAAAAAATTAAATTGTTTTTAATGCCGCATACGAGGCGGCGTAATTACTAAATTTGTTTTCAGTATGCGCTTTTCTAAAGCGCGTAGTCAACTTTTACCAATCGCGGACCCATTCAAGTCCGAAGAGTTCCATGGTCTCGCGTGTGCAGATGAGGAACTTGCCGTTGTACTTGACCTGCACCATCGGAATGCCTTTTTCACGCAACTTATCCTGATCCAGTCCGGAAAGGAACTCGGGTTGGGGATCGGGGAAGTCCGCTACGAAGAAGTAGGGGTTTGGGTTGTCTCCGGGATGTCCGGGCGCGCCCTCTTGCGCTGCTTCCACCATCGCCCTTTGCGCGACCTCGGAACGCTGCTCGAAAGCGACCTTTGTAGCGCCCTTCCGGTTGTGAAATTCGGAAGGCATAGCCACGGAGAAAAATTTCCAAAACTTTTCAAATAAGCAGTCCTGCTGCTCTTCGCAATCGCGTGCGCATAGCGCGCGTTGCTGCTCTTCTTTATTTTCGTTCATATTATTATTAATAGGGGGGTTATTAGGGGGGAACACATTTTGTGCATCGTTTTGCACATTTTGTGCAGCGAAAAGCACATTTTGTGCATCCTTCTCTATCAGCCCCAAGTCCAACAATTTGAGTACGGCTCTACGTGCCGTTTCTCGGTTAATGACGAAAGGCATAGCAGCGGCGAGTTCGCGGTAATTGCCGTACCATCCTCTTCCAGCGCGTGTGCATTTGAGGATAGCGGCAAAGATGCACGCCTCGTTGGCATTGAGGTTGCAGCCGCGGGTTGTCTTATCGTCGAGAAGGAGTTTCATAATCAGCCAAATAAATCATCGTGGCAGCACTCGCAGAGGTATCCGTCAAAACCGCGGTAGGCGTCGTCACGGTCGATTATCTCGCCGCATCTTTCGCAGGTCACCAGATGCTTGTCTGCGCAATCCGGGCAGGCGTACGTACCATAACACTCGCAGAACGTCGCTTCATTTTTCGGCAGGGTCTTGCCGCAATATTCACATTCAACGGTTTCCATAGGGCGTTAATCGGTTAGTTTCATTGCTCTTGTGTAACTCCAGATGGTGTCGATGCGCATGGATCGCCATCCTTTCTTGTCGATGTCGTAGAAGGCGACGGTCTGCCGGTCATAGAGTGCCTGCTGTTGCGGTGTGCGCTTGTTCTGCGGCATGTTGTCAACGGGCACGAGGTCGGGGCATGTAGTGCCTCGCGCATGGCGGGTAGAACCGTCTTTTTTGACGAACTCAAAGAGTACGACTCCCTCGTAGAGGGCTTTTTTCAGATCTTGGATATTCATAGGTTGAGATTGATTTGGACGTAAGACAATGGTTGAAGATAATTCTGCAACTGCTCTTTAGGCATGTAGAGGATGTTCTGCAGGTCGTTACGCGAGAGGTGTTCATATTTGTAATTGGTGATCGCGGTTTTGATGACCGCCATGCGGTCGAAGTAACGCAGGAGGTAGGGTCTCTGTATCCGGACGGGGTCTATGTTACAGTTGCGCAGTTTAATGAGGAATCCACCGTCCCGGCAGTTCTGTTGCCGTGTGACTATGCGGAGGTTTGCGAGCGTGTTATCCCGCTTGTCTCCGTTGATGTGGTCCAGTTCCCTGCCTTCGGGCACGGTTCTCCCCGCAGCCATCCAGACGGCTTTATGGATATCGATGTGTTTATGACCTCCGAAAGCATTGGAGAAATACATGTACTTTTGGTTTTTGCTTCCGCCACGCTGGAGTGGGTTTACTATGGTTTTTACGCCCGTCTTGTCGCAAACGCGTACGCCGTAGTTGTGCCGTATGGAGCAATAGAAGGAGCATCCCGTCTCGAGGCATGTACCCACGTAGCAGACTAGGGCGTTGTTGTTAAGGAACGCCATGGGCTCTTTGTCGGGAAGACGTACAATGTTAAATGTGGGCATAGCAGTAAGGAATTTGGGCACCAAAGACACAGGCGCAGATGAAACACAATGCTGCGATAATCGCAAGCACAATAACATGCTGGTAGGCAGTCCACGAAATAGGATAGTTACCGACCATCCGGTCAATAAATTGCCAGAACGCGAGTGTGCCGACTACCAGAAACAAGGCGATAAACACCGACGATAAAAAAGTATAAATCATAACACCGCCATTCGGAGGGATTGAGCCACCTCAACGTGAGGCGCTTGTTCCGAAAGGCGGTGCAAAGGTACTGCCGAGTGGCAAAAAGAAACGAAAGCGTGACGCTTTCGTTTTTATTGAAAAATTATATTATGAAGAGCGGTGTCTCCATGGTCCTAATGACCCAATTTATATTTCCTTCGTCCCAATTATTGGGGGGGGTATCAGGCTGGTTATCAATGAGTTAGAGAGCAGGCGTTTTCTGTAACCGCGTGACCTTTCCGGCTCCAGTTCCAGAATCTTCTCATAGATCCTAAAATAGGTATTGAGCGTGTTGGCGCGTTCAAAAAGGATCATGCATCCGGTCCAAATCCACGGCTGTTCGTTCTTGATCCGCTTTATGAATTCGTAGGTGGTCATTTGGTTTTGGGAATGGGGTGGCTCCAGTTATTGTGAGCCGACAAACATTTGATATAAGTCATAGCGTCCTCGTTGCCGAGTTCGGCTGCGCGGATGAGCAGCAGTTCGCCCTCGTCAGGCGAGACAGTAAAGGCTTCTTTCGGGAAGTCGGGGTCAACATATCGGAGGTGCGAGGCTATGCCGGTTATGAAAAGCGCGCGCGGATCATCGGTCGTAAAAGCCAAGTCCGCGTAGCGGTTGATGCTGTCGATGTTATGAAAGACAGCGCGGTCGAGGACCACCGGCTTGGGTGATGATCCGCGACGGTAGCCTAAGAACACGACAAGACAGGCGAAAAAAAGAGCGACAAGCACATAAAGCACTCGCCGCCCTGTATGAGGAGGTATTAAACTACCGCTATTTACAACATTTTGCCCACTGGGGGGGGGTAAAATTAGACATTTGATTTATAATTCGTTTCATGGGGTATTATATTTGCATCTCAAACCGAGTGCAAAGGTACAATAAAAAAATGACACTTGCAAATAAAAGTGTCATTTTGGGTAATTTTTATTGTCAGCAGCGCCTTACGGCGTCAGCCGCTAACGCGGATAGCGCTAAAGCGGAAGCTCTGAATTGCCGTTTATCGGATAAACATCATTTCTCTGTATTTGGGCAGCGTCCATAACTCGTCATCAACAATGAGTTCCAACGCATCCGCATGCTCCCGTATATCCGCCATGAGCGGGAGGATAGTATCATGATAAGCGATGGCTTTCGCCCGCTCGTCCGGCTGGCGATTGGCTTTATGACGCGCCTCGGTCATGGCTTCCACCCCTTTGAGAATAGCCGCCGAATGGCTTTCTATCTGCCGGATAATACTATAATCCATTTCGTTCAAGGCAGCCGTTTCGTCCGCCGAGAAGACTTGTTTGACGGTCAGTACATTATTGAGCAACATGGTCTGATAGCGTTTGGCGGCAGGCAAGACATGGTTGATCACCAGATCACCGAGCACACGGCTCTCGATCTGCAGTTTCTTGGCATAAGTTTCCCATTTGACCTCACTCCGGCTATGCAATTCCGCCTCGTTGAGAACGCCCGTCGATTGGAACATCCGGATCGTATCCGGCGCGAGATAACGATCAATGACCAACGGCACACTGGTCTCGCAATCCAGCCCGCGCTCAGCCGCTTCGGCTCTCCATTCGTCGCTATACCCGTTGCCTTCAAACCGAATCGCTTTGCAGGCTACGATATAATTGCGAATGATGTCGAAAAGAGCCCGTTCCTTGGGTTCGCCTTTCTCCACCCGTCTGTCTACCTCAGTTTTGAAAAGCATCAACTGCTCCGCTACCGCGGCATTAAGCGCCAGCATCGCTCCACCGCAGTTAGCACTCGATCCTACTGCACGGAACTCAAAGCGATTACCCGTAAAAGCAAACGGAGAGGTTCGGTTGCGGTCCGTGTTATCCAGCAGAATCTCCGGGATATTAGCCACACCCAGTTTCATCTCCTTTTTGGCATTGATAATAATACCCTCTTCCGCCGTAGCGTGCTCAAGTTTATCCAGTACCTCTGTAATCTGTTTGCCAAGGAAGACGGATATAATAGCCGGCGGTGCTTCATTGGCTCCCAGACGATGCTCGTTCGTTGCGGAGACAATAGATGCCTTAAGCAAACCATTATGACGGTGTACCGCCATCAGGACATTGACAAGGAAAGTAACGAACTGCAGATTTTGATAAGGGTTCTTTCCCGGCGCAAGAAGATTTACTCCTGTGTTGGTCTGGAGCGACCAGTTGCAATGTTTGCCGCTTCCATTGACTCCCGCAAACGGTTTCTCATGCAGCAACACACGGAAATGGTGCTTCTGCGCTACCCGCTCCATGATAGACATAACCAGCAGATTATGGTCGTTCGCCAAATTGACATCCTCGTATATAGGCGCCATCTCAAACTGGTTGGGAGCCACTTCGTTATGACGCGTACGCACGGGGATACCTGCGCATAACGCTTCATATTCTAAATCGCGCATGAACGCGAGCACGCGTTGGGGAATGGCTCCGAAATAATGATCCTCCAACTGCTGGCTCTTAGCCGAGTTATGTCCCATGAGGGTGCGCCCCGTAAGCATCAAATCCGGCCGAGCCATATACAGCGATTCGTCTACAAGAAAATATTCCTGCTCCCATCCCAAGTTGACATGTACATGTTTCACGGTCTTGTCAAAGAGACCGCATACCTCCCTCGCGGCATGGCAAAGCGAAGCCGTAGAACGGATTAGAGGTGTCTTGTAATCCAGCGCCTCACCGGTATAAGCTACAAAAACCGTTGGGATACACAACGTGTCGCCTATCAGAAAAACCGGACTGGAAGGATCCCAAGCCGAATAACCGCGCGCCTCAAAAGTGTTACGGATACCGCCGGATGGAAAAGAAGAGGCGTCCGGTTCTTGCTGATAGAGGCTGTCACCGCTAAATTCCTCTATCAGTTCGCCGTCCTTGGTCAAAGAAAAGAAAGCGTCATGTTTCTCTGCCGTGCCGCCGGTCAAAGGTTGAAACCAATGAGTGAAATGCGTGGCACCATGATCCATAGCCCATTTGCGCATTCCGATAGCTACACTTCCCGCAATATCACGGTGAATAGTACGGCCGTTATCCACATCGTCGAAGAGCTGCTCCAGCACTTCTTCGGCTATATATTCCTTCATCTTGGCACGCGTGAATACGTCGCGGGCAAAGAAATCTTTCACACGCTCGTCGGCTTTCATACTAGGCTCGACGAAAGCAAAACTATGCTCTTTGGCAGTTTTTAATGCCTCAAAACGAACATTACTCATGTTTTTGACGTTGATTTTGCGTTTTAATCCGATTAAATTCAAAAAACTGCGGCAAAAGTACTGTTTTTTTTTGAATTAACCAAATATTTCTGTACTTTTTATCGGAAAATACGTATTTTTTTGTAATTTACTTGCATATATCATTTTTTTGTTGTAATTTTGCGGCACAAATCAGATTTAATTAGATTATGAATCGGGACAATGAGATTTTTGACGTAATTCGTCGTGAACGGGAACGTCAAACAAAAGGTATCGAGTTGATTGCAAGTGAGAACTTCGTTAGCGATCAGGTAATGGAAGCCATGGGCAGCGTGCTGACCAATAAATATGCCGAGGGATATCCCGGCCATCGCTACTATGGAGGTTGCGAAGTAGTGGATATTGCAGAAGATATCGCTCGCACACGGCTGAAGAAGCTCTACGACGCCGAGTATGTGAACGTACAGCCTCATAGCGGTGCGCAAGCCAACATGGCGGTATTCATGGCATGCCTGAAGCCCGGTGATACATTCATGGGACTTAACTTGAGCCATGGAGGTCACCTCAGTCATGGATCGGCCGTCAACTTCAGCGGTCTGATGTTCAATGCCATCGGTTATGATCTGAAAGAAGAGACCGGACGCGTGGATTACGATGATCTGGAAATAAAAGCACGCACACACAGACCTAAATTGATTATTGCGGGTGCGAGCGCGTACAGCCGCGAGTGGGATTACGCACGTATCCGCCGCGTGGCAGATGAGATAGGCGCAATCTTCATGGTAGACATGGCTCACCCTGCCGGTCTGATAGCCGCAGGACTATTGGAGAACCCGCTCAAATATGCACATATTGTGACTTCCACAACCCATAAGACGCTTCGAGGTCCTCGAGGAGGAATTATCCTGATGGGTAAAGATTTTGAAAATCCCTGGGGCAAAACAACCCCCAAGGGCGAAATCAAAAAGATGAGTACCCTACTCGACTCCGCTGTCTTCCCCGGCACGCAAGGCGGGCCTCTGGAGCATGTGATAGCTGCAAAGGCCGTAGCTTTCGGAGAAGCATTAAGCCCCGAATTCAAGGAATATCAGAAACAAGTGAAATTAAATGCAGCTGTTATGGCTCAGGCCTTTATCGAGAAGGGCTACAAAGTGATCTCCGGCGGAACGGATAACCATTCGATGCTAATTGATCTGCGCACCAAATTCCCTGATCTGACGGGTAAGGTTGCAGAGCAAGCGCTTGTCTCAGCAGATATCACCACTAATAAGAACATGGTACCATTCGATAGTCGTTCGGCATTCCAGACATCCGGTCTGCGGTTCGGCACTCCGGCTATCACCACTCGTGGTTTGAAGGAAGACCAAATGGGATGGATAGTAGAGTTAATCGACCGCGTACTGCAAGACCCGACAAGCGAAACCGTGATTAAAACGGTCCGCGAGGAAGTAAATCGCGAGATGATGAAACATCCGCTGTTTGCGTGGTGAGATTAGATTAGTTCTTTCTTTGTTTCCGGTAACGATTCGGAGACATTCCCAAATGCTTCTTTGTATATTGGCAGAAGAAAGAGGCATTGGGGAATTCCATAAACGTGGCTATTTCACGGATGGGCATTGTGGTGTTATGGAGATAATGCTTGATCTCGGAAACAGTAATATCTGCTATCCATTCGCCGGCAGACTTGTCGCTGCATGCCTTGCAAACCTCTGATAGATACTTGGGTGTAATTCCCATCTCTTTGGCGTACCATTGAACCTCGCGCTCATGAGGATGAGCCTGCAGAAGCTGAACGAACCGATGGAAAAGATAATCACTCTGGGTAATGGTTGTACGTGTGCCAGCATTGACCAATGCGAGTTTATCCATATAGTTCATCAGTTCCAATAGTGCCCCGCGTGCTATGAGCATCAGCACTTGCTTCCTGTACTCTGTTTGCTTGTCCGAGAGTTGCAGCGTTATGAGATGGAAATACGTTTTAAAGAAATCCCTGCTTACCTCGTTTATTGGAAATATAGGATTGGCTTTGACATACTCCTGCTTTGTCCACCAATCCGGTTCGACACGCATATGGTCAAACATGATTTGCTCATAAATGCCCGCATTAATCGAGACCTGCATAAATTCAAAATCAGGAGACATCTCGTACGGACCAAGGGGTTGCGTAAAATCAGGAATTCGAACGAACATATCGTTCTTGTTAATCCTCAACATCGAGCCATGATAGTACACGTCAATATACCCTGCTGTACAGAGAATAACAGACATCGTAGCAACCGAGGATGTACGCGTCTCACGACAGATGCGGAAACCTTCCTGTTCGTCTGTAATAAATAGTGAGTCTGTGTAGAGAATCATTTGTTATCGTAATTAGAGTTTTGCGTAATTTTGGGGCAAAAGTACAAAAAAATTCTCATTCACGCAAATTTTTAGTTAATTTTCTTGCAAAATCAAATAAAAAAGTGTAATTTTGCACTCAAAACACAACTTTATCATGAAAAAAAGCATTCTTATAGCACTCTTAGCGCTGTTTCTAATGAGTTGCGGCAGCAACAACGAAAGGTTATTAACCTCTGCAACGGGAAGTATTTATGAATGTCTGGTAGTCAGTTCTCCTGCAGTAAAAGAACCCGTATGCTCCACTATGGCTGGTGACATGTACGGGCTACCGCAGATGGAAGCCTATTTTACAGTGTCGCACGTCTCTCCTGCGCAATTCGACGATTTTCTCAAATCAACCCGTAATATACTGATCATTGACATAGATGAGCATAAATACACGCAGGTAAAAACAACCCATTCGCGCGACTCATGGTCAAAGCCGCAGGCCATTGTACGGATTCAGGCTCCGAGTAATGAGATTTTCGAAGAATACTGGAGCACACACGGCGAGGTAATACGAGACTGGTTCGTTCGGGAGGAACTGGCTAGGCAGATCCGTTTCTATCGCGCTAATACCAACAAGGGAGCAAGAGAGATTCTAAACAAGCAGGGATACGATCTTCTTATTCCGGAGGACTATATACTGATAATGGATACTACGCTATGCCTAAATGACCAAATGGTAAATGACAAAATGGTAAATGACAAAATGGTAAATGACAAAATGGTAAATGACAAAATGGTAAATGACAAAATGGTAAATGACAAAATGGTAAATGACCAAATGGTAAATGTCCTGTGGTGCTGCAACAACAAGGGCCCTATGCGGAAAGATGTCTTTGTATATAGTTATCCTTATACATCGCAAGAGCAATTCTCCAACGAAGCAATCATTCAGATGCGCGATAATATAATGGGGAAACTTGTTTCCGCGCAAGTGGCAGGAAGCCATATGGGCACGGAATTCAAGCATTTCCCGCCGGTAAGTCGCTATGTGCCGGCCTTGCGAGATAGCATTGGCGGTTTCTACGCGGTAGAAACACGCGGATTATGGAAGATTTACGATGGCGAAGCAATGGGAGGACCTTTCGTGAGCCTCACAAGGCTTGATCAAGTGAACGGGCGCGTTGTTACGGCAGAGGGATTTTTATTTGCTGCAGGCCAGAAGAAACGCAACGCGATGCGACAGATTGAAGCTATTCTCTATACGCTGAGAATGCCGAACGAGAAATAAGATTTATAGCACGGGGATTAGTTAGAGGCTAAGGTCTTCCAACGGCGGATACCATAGAGGCAGTTGGCGCACCAAAAAGCATATTGAGCAGCCATGCAATAGTCGCCGGCACGAAGCCATAATGCCACACTTAGGCCATCTACCGCCAGCCATATAAACCAATGTTCGCGATAGACAAGAATCATTAGTACCTGCGCCACAAGCGCAGGTACTGTTGTAAAGGCATCCAGATACGGCTGCGTGTCGTCTGTCCATAAGGCCAGCCCTATACCGGCTAACCAGGAAACGAGTAATGTAAGCAAAGCAATAATAATGAGTGTCCACGGAGGTAGATTTCGCGGAGAGACAAAGTGCTTGCCTTTTGAACTATCCTCCGGTCTCTTGAGCCTGCGCTTCCAGGCGTATACCCCGTAAATCATCGTTAAGAAATAGTAGCCGTTTATCGCTATCTCGCCGTAGAAACGCTGGGCAACGCAGAGGTAAGTATAGGTTAACACCTGAGTAAAACCGAATACAAATGTAAGTATATTCCCTTGCGCAGTCAGGCAAACGGAGCAGATTCCTAAACAACCGGACACCAGACTTATATAGCCGATGTCTACGCTTTGAAATGTATTCGATAAATAGAAAGTGACGACTTGGATTAACAAGCCGAGAGCAAGAAAACTATAGTCATACCATTTGGTGCTTGCCATCTATTTCTTCTTCAGTATAACTTTGATTAACTCGGACGGTTTGGCCGACATCGGCTCTGTCGAGGTATAATCCCATTCTTCTTCGAAATCCCAATTGGATTTGGTCTGTACCTTCCCCGGGAAATAAATAATCGGTTCTGGTTGTCTTCTGCTGGACCACTCGCCTGTAGTCCATTGCCCGTCGCCGTTTTCATCTATATACATGCGGAGATAATACGTGTCGGGCTTGAGGTGCTCGAAAAATGCGCCCTCTTCTGTAGCAGGAAGTTCGCGCAAAACCTGATCCTTGTTATTGAGTACTTGGATTCGGGCATTGGAAACGAAAGGCAACAGTTTGACTCGGAGCGTTGAATAATCCTCCGGAGTTTTAACCAGAAGACCATAAGTCCCCTTGATATGCGTAGTGCCATACACATCGTGCAGCGCTCCGCTGTCAAGGAGAAGTTCATAGTTCATACCGGGCTGTAGGTCTGCTAAGAAAACGAGTTCTTGGGTCAGACTATCGTGCGATGCAAGCGTGAATGGGACAGGTTTTAGCAACGTATCTTCGCGCAAAAAAAGATGAATGGAATCAAGGGCGATATGGGATAGAGGTGTCGCGGAAAATATTTGCAACGTATCGTATATCTCAAAATCTTTACGTGCATTGGATCGTAAATCCAATCGCCGGTTCCGATTAATACGGGCCTGCTGTTCAATGGCTCTCGCCGAAAGCCGCGGGGCACGCCAGAATGCACGGATTGTATCGGTATACCATTCCAGATTGAAAACGCTATCCGTGCGGCGATAACGGGCCTCGAAGAAAAGCGAATCACAGCGGATTGCGGCACTGTCCGTGAACCATAGTGTTACCGTATCAAGACGCGGGCTATACTTTGTGTAGATATACGGCGAAGGATCCTTCCACGCAGAGTCGGATACTGTAGAATCAATCTCCGATGGACGCAACACACGCCAAACAAGCGCGCTATCCGGCGGAGCTGAGAACAAGAAGGTTACACGGTGCCGTTCATCGCGTGAACTCTTCTGGAGATAGAGTTTCTGTTGCTTCTCTTTAAAAAGGAAGAGGTTTGATATCTGGTCGCTGTCTGCTGGTATAGTCAATGGCTCCGGAGCAAAAGCCAGTGATTCACCCGGAGTAAGACGATAGTCACGACCGAAATCATCTACCGCATACAACCTGTATTTACCGGGATGAATATTGCCTATCCTGAAATAACCTGCCGAATCAGTCTTTGCTATTCGTAAAAACGGGTGGCTGGTGAACGCTGTATCGGAAAGATCACGATGAATACCTACCAAAATCCCTTGCATGGGGTTCAAACTCTCTGCATCATATACCCTACCTCTGTATTCAAGCGTGTCTATTTCCTCTCCCGTTGAGAAATAGAAAGAATAACCATGGAGCGGCACACGCTCACGGAAGTCACATACAGCATCGCCGAAATCCAAAGTATAGGTTGTGCTATCATGAAGCGAATCAACAAAATTGATGATCATTCGCTTGCCTCTCGCCCTCACGTCTGGCGGATTCTGCTGGGGAGGAGACATTAAAAGGTTAGAGGCTACGTTGTTGAGTTGGATATATTCATCAAAGGTGACCTCTATGCGGTTTCCTTTAAAATTCAGCGCCCCCAGTTCGGGAACGGCCTTGAGCGGACGGGGAGGGATAGAATCTCTCGGACCGCCTTGCGGACCAATGCCGCGGTTAGCACAACTCGCCATAACGAGTGCCAGGAGTATTATATTACAGACTTTTAATCTCATATCCTTTTGACTGCAAAAATTCTATCGCTTGCGGCAAGACGGCTAACATCCGTTCGTTGGATTTAAGCGAATCGTGAAAATTGATAATACTCCCCCGTCGGACCTCTTGCTTGATCTGGGTCAACATCCGCTCAGGCGAAACATGTCTGTCATAGTCACGCGTAAGAATATCCCAATAGATAAGGCGGTATCCTTGCTTGGCTAATGCTCTTCTCTGCCACAGCCATGCCTTGCCGTATGGAGGACGGAAAAGATTTAGAGCCTGAGTGGGGCATCCGTTCGGCATATGTCCCTCTATTGTCTCTTGGCATTTCGTTATATTGGCCAGATATTCCGATTGGGAGCGGCTCCAACCCTTCAAATGATTATAGGTGTGGTTGCCGACACTATGACCGGCTTTTACAACCTGTTCAAACACCTCTGGATGTTTGTCGACATTCTCGCCTACCATAAAGAAGGTAGCTTTCACTCCGTAATGATTCAGTATTTCCAGCACTTTGGGTGTCACCTCCGGAATAGGCCCGTCATCGAATGTCAGATACACCGCCTCCCCCGTATGGAACACACCATACGGGAAGAGACGTTGCCATATATCACGGAATTTTACCACGCAAGAGAGGAAGCGCCGAGAATAGCCGCATCGCTATCTTTGAGCACAGAGATAGACACCGGTATCTTGCCTTTCCATATTGGCATCAGGTTTTCGTCAAGCGCTTCACGGATAGGATCCATGATCCAATGACCGGACTTAGTCAAACCACCGAAGAGGATGATTGCTTCAGGAGAAGAGAAATGAACGAAATCCGCCAGTTTCTGTCCTAACAAATGACCGGTATAATCGAAAATCTCTTTGGCTACCAGATCGCCTTTCTCTGCCGCATCAAACACATCCTTGGAGGTGATATGATCGATGTCGGCTACTTGGCGCAGCAGTGTCGGTTGGGTCGTTGAAGTAACGATCTCTTTCGCTGTACGTGCAACGCCGGTAGCAGAAGCATATGCCTCGATACAGCCTTTCTGACCGCAGCCGCAGAGACGTCCGTTGCCGGAGTGGTCAACCTTGCAATGTCCGAGCTCGCCGGCAAAACCATCGTGTCCGTAGAGCAATTTTCCGTCAATCACGATACCCGATCCCACGCCGGTACCAAGGGTGATGACAATAAAATTCTTCATCCCGCGGGCTGAACCATAAATCATCTCTCCTTGCGCAGCTGCATTGGCGTCGTTGGTGATTGTACATTTGACACCCATGCGCTCGCTGATCAACTTAGCCAGAGGCACGACGCCTTTCCACGGCAGGTTCGGAGCTTGTTCTATGCAGCCCGAATAGAAATTGGCATTCGGAGCGCCGCACCCTACTCCTACGATATCACTCATCGTCAGTCCTTCGTCCTCCACCAGCCTTTTCATTCCCTCGCAGAGCACGTCGCAGTACTCGTCTATATTCGGATACTGAGGAGTCGGAATAGAGTTCCAACGGAGAACTTTACCTTCATCGCTTACTAAACCAAACTTGGTGCCTGTGCCGCCCAAGTCAATACCTAAAGCATACTTTTTCATGGTTAATCAATTTTTATATCTTTGTTTACATTTTTGCTTCCCCAGATAGCGTACCATAGGATGAACGCTACGCCGATGACGGGCACAATATAACTGAGCAGGCAATTATGCGCTGCTATCACACTTTGGATATACGGCACAATACCGCCGCCGACTACCATCATCATAAAGATTCCTGATGCCTTCGCAGTGTATTTACCCAAACCTTCAGTCGCCATATTGAAGATAGAAGTCCACATGACGGAGGTGCAAAGACCGCAAAGAACGAGCAGTGTTGAAGCTAACGGCACATCGATCACTTGACCTTGGATGATCGTCTTTGCCATGATGCTGTCGCCGATCAGCATGGCTGCTACCATTAACGCGATTGCTACGGAAGCGACACACATGACCATCGTACGGCTACTGACTTTACCACCGATAGTTGAACCGATAAAACGGCCAATCAGCATCAATATCCAGTACCGGCCGGCTATGAAACCCGCTGCTGCAAATCCTACCTTCGGTGTCAGATACGAGATAAGCGTAGCCGGTATGCCCACCTCTACTCCTACATAGAAGAAGATGGCTATCACACCCAGCGTCAAATGACGGAATGCCCAAGGGCTGCGCTCGTAGGTCACTTTTTGACCTGCGCCTGCCGGCTCTGCTATCGGAGTGATGCGGATGATAAAATAGATTAGGGCAAAGACAGCCATCGCGATATACAGTACGATGTTCACGTCGTCTATTTGCTTTCCGGCCAGACTCTGACCAACGATCGCACCTACCAGCATCGGTGTCAAAGCGCCGGAGAGCGAATTGAGCGTACCGCCTACCATGTTCAACTGGTTTCCGCGGTTGCCGCCGCCACCCAAGAGGTTCAGCATCGGGTTCACCACCGTGTTCAGCATACAAACGCAGAAACCGCCGAAAAGCGCTCCGACAAGGTACACAGCGAAACTGTCCAGCACGCCGCTCATCCATTGAAAACCGATGCCGATAAAGCCAAGAGAAATAGCCGCCAAAGCAGTGCTCTTGTATCCGCGTTTCGCCAAAATGTTTCCTGCCGGAATACCCATAATCAGATACGCCAGGAAATTGAACAGGTTTCCTAACATACCCATGCGTTCCGCCTGGGCCGGATCTTCAAACGATGCACCCCAGATCTTACCTACAGGAGCTGCCAGGTTGGTGACAAAAGAGATCATTGCATAGAGGAACATCATTGCAACAATCGTAACAATTGTCAGCGACTTGTTTTGTTGTTTTGTTTCCATAATATTAAACTTGAAATTTGTTGTTATAAATATTGTTAATGAAATTCTTTCTTCAGGAAATGCAGTACCCGTTCGTGCATGTGCTTGGCGTTGTTTCCTTTGCGCAGGAAATGGTTGTCGTCCGGATAGAGTTGCATCTCGAACTGCTTGTCCGCTCTCACGAGCGCATCGATATACTGCATCGTGTGCTGCACGTGTACGTTGTCATCACCCGTCCCGTGTATAATGAGCACATCGCCGCTCAAATCCTTCACATGATTCATCAGCGAAGCCTCTTCATACCCGCGCGGATTGACCTGCGGACGCCGCATATAACGCTCCGTATAGGCACTGTCGTATAACTTCCAGTCCGTCACAGGCGCAATCGCCACACCCGCTTTGAACGGATGACCTTTGGTACTCATGGTCATCAGTGTCTCATAGCCGCCGTAACTCCATCCGAGGATCGCCATTCTGTCTGCGTCTATATCTTCACGACCTCCGATATAATTAGCCGCGGCAATCAAATCCTCTGCCTCTTTGATACCCAGATTCATGTAAGTCTCGTTCCGCCATGCGCGTCCTCGGCAATCGCCGCCGCGGCTGTCAACGATCAGCACGGCATATCCTTCTTCCACCAAGGCGTATTCGAACCGCTTGCGCCATCTGTTGAGTACACGCTGGCTCGCTGGACCGCTATAATGCATGACCACCAACGGCTTTGGTCCTTGGTCCTTGGTCACTTTGTCGCTTATCATCACCATTGCCTCCAGCTCCTGCCCTTGCCCATTAGGAATACGCAGCAGTTCCGGCTCAGGCAAACCGTTTGCCTTCCATGCCTCCGCCAGCGAGTCGTTTTCAAGCACAACCTCTATGCTTTCGGCTTTTGACTTTCGACTTTCTATTTTATACAGCGTATATCTGTTCGGAGTATCGAAACTCTGGTAGCAGTCAATCATCCGCTTCAAATCGGCGGAGAAACGCGCACTGTGTGTTCCTTCGCCATCTGACAACTGAATAGGGCTTTCTGCTTTCGACTTTCGACTTTCGACTGAAACAGCATAAATCTGCCGCGTGCTCGGTGTCGGAGCAGCTTGGTAATACAGCACTTGCGCGGCCTCGTCCACAGCGTACAGAGCGGTGACATCTGTCTCGCCGGTCGTCAGCATCTTCTGTTCTGTTCCCTGCGCGTTATATAGGTACGCGCGACGCCAGCCGTCTTTCTCGCTCAGCACAATAAAACGCCCGTCGCTGAGCCATTGCCATTCGTCGAACAGACTGTAGTCCACATAATACTGTTTGCTTTCTTCTTTGTATAGCAGGTGGGAGACGGTTGATTTGGCATTGCAGGAGAACACTTCCATCTTCGTCTGGTCTCTGTTCACACGCAGCACGATCAGCTCGCCGCTCGCCGTCCAACGTAACCGTGGGAAATAGAAATCTGACGGCTGGTGGCTGGCAGCAGAAAACGGTATCGTCACAATCCCTTTGGTTGCTACGTCATAGACACAGACAGACGCCTTGGCATTGCTGCAACCCGCCTTTGGATACCGCAGACTCTCTTTGCCCGGGTACTGGGGATAATCAGTCTGTACTCTGTACTCTGTATTCTGTATTCCCAAATAGGTCTGCCAGCTGAACTCCGGCACTTCCGTTTCATCCAGCCGGATAAATGCCAACTGCTTCGAATCCGGGCTCCATGCGAAAAGCGCGGTGGTGGCAAACTCTTCTTCATACAGCCAGTCCGCTACACCGCTGATTATTTCGGTGTTTGTTTCTTTGGTGACTGCTACTTCGGTGCCGAAATCGAGTTTATGGATATACAGATTATTATCCTTTGCAAAAGCGACATACCGGCCGTTGGGACTCATCACAGCGTCACGCACTTTGACGTCCTCGCCTTTGAACATCCCTTCTCCCAGACGTTTGCGCGTATGACGCATCGTATCTGTGATAAACCAGTCTGCGATCTTCGAATGCCGGAAGATCTGCTCTTCGTTCTCGCTCTCCAGACGATAGCGCGTACAAACGGTCTCTTCCTTCGTACTTGGTACTTGGTCACTTCGTACTTTTAATATGCTGTCCTGCTCCGCCACGGAAAGGGTTTTCGGACTGTAATCACCGTTCAATATGCCGGTCAGTACACCTAATATAATAACTAATAGTCTCATCTTAATCTCAACTGTTTTTTCCCGTTCTTGAAAATCAATTCATAATTGCCGATGTTCATCAGCACACGTTCTTTCCCATCCGCTCCGGCAGGGGTTGCTTCTATTCCCTCTGCCTCCGGATGACATGTATAATGCACATCATCCTCTTCCGTTTCTGCTGGCAGCAAGCGCATGGGGCTGGACAAGTTATCCGTTTGCATCAAACCGGCATAACGTATGTATTCTGAATCATATTCGTCTCCTATTTTTCCCATTATATCCAGCCAAAGCACATAGTGTTTTCCGCCTATGTCGGTATATAAGATTGTTTCTTCCCCGTCGTGATATACATTCCATGGGGTGGCTTTATCCATAAGTTGCGTTCCCTCATAACCGATAGGCGTACCACTGATGACATGCGTAACATAGGCTTTTGAATCAACGAACTCAAACTGATAAAACTGATTCGCATCTTTTGGGTCTGTCTTGCTGTGATTCATTCGGCCTTGCTCTGGCACGCCGGATAAGGATATATTTATCGTTTTATTCACATATAGGTATATGCCATCGATCAAAGTCGTCACATAGTTTCTGGTGGCATTTTGCTTTAGTTGATACACCGCCCATAACCTGCAATCATGGCTCGGCCTGAAAGTGCTCTCTGGAGCATGAATCTGCGGAATGGAAGTAACCTCCCAGAACTCTGTCTCGCTCCACCCCATAAACTGCCATTCGCCCGTACTGCTCAGCATTGGTAGCGCCACGCCGCCTCCGCCGCTCTTCTCTTTCAACTCCTGATAAACCTCACTCCCGTTCATCAGCGTTACGGTGTACGGTGCCCCTTCGCTGTATTGTATCTCGTATTTCTCGATATGTAGCGAATTGGTGGTTCCTGTTATCTGCACCTGCAGCGTGTTGGCTTTTTGCGTTCCGCTCCACCCTATAGGCTGAAAACCAGTATTGTTGTACGAGCCGAACCAGTCTGCATAAGTCCCTTCTTCATGCCCTATAACGCTTCCGTCAGCGCTAATGGTTATCGTTCCGGCACCGGAAGATTTATTGGACTTCATATAAATAGCAACCGTCTCTAACGCTATCCCGTTCAATCCGGTCAGACTAAGCGTTGCCGTGTCGCCGGCGCGCACATCGCCTTTCTGGTACGTGCACGAATAACCCGCTTCCAGCAACGGAGGACATGTACCGGACACTTCTACATTGCTCTTTGATTGCACCGTAAAAGTCATTACGCTCAGTAGCAGAAGCAATAGTTGCATACTTGTATCGTTTCGCGTGCAAAATTACAAAAAAATTTTTATATGTGCAAAAAAAAGTGTACCTTTGCAGCGAATTTAGATTTTTTACTATGCAAAACGAACGATATTTGCGTTTATTGAGTGAAAAGTTCCCCAATGCACAAAGCGTGGTTACGGAGTTGATTAACCTCAGGGCGATCTTGTCCTTGCCGAAAGGGACGGAGCATTTCGTCTCCGATCTGCACGGGGAGTCGATGGCGTTCATACATATGATCAAGAATGCTTCCGGAGTAGTTCGCAAAAAAGTGGACGAAGTCTATTCGGACACCATTTCCGAGGAGGAAAAAAGGGCTATTTGTGCCCTCATCTATTATCCGGATGAGCGAATGGAACTCATCCGGAGGTTCTATGCCGGAGAAGAGGTGGACGGCCTCTTCAAAATGAATTCACAGATTTCAAATCTGCCCACCCTTGAAGAATGGTATCGCACGCGCTTGCACCAGGTCGTGAATATTGCGCGGGCGGTCACAATCAAATACAGCCGCTCGAAAGTACACCGCCTCTTGCCGAAAGGGTATGAATATATTATTGGGGAATTGCTCCATGAATCGAACCTTGAGCAGCATGACAGACAGACGTATTACAACGCTATTATTGATGCCATTATTGAAACAGGATGCGCGGAAGATTTGATTATTGTCATCTCGTATCTCATTCATTCTCTGACCATTGACACGCTGCATATCGTCGGAGATATTTTTGATAGAGGACCCGGAGCCAGCAAGATTCTTGACGTCCTTTCTACCGTCCGGGACTACGATATCCAATGGGGAAACCATGACATCGAATGGATGGGGGCTATGGCGGGAAACATGGCGCTTTTGGCTACGGTCCTGCGCGTCTCGATAAGGTATGCCAATATAGAAACCCTGGAGGAAGGATACGGTATTAACCTCCTGCCGCTGGCCAATTTTGCCATGACGATTTATGGAGACGATCCTTGCACGCTTTGGCAGACAAAGGATTTTGAGAACAACCCGAGACTGACACGCTCTGCGCAACTGATGGCTAAAATGCACAAAGCCATCTCTATCATTCAGTTCAAACTGGAAGGACAGACCGTGCTCCGTCACCCCGAATGGCACATGAGCCACCGTGCGCTGCTTGACAAGATCGATTATGAGAAAGGCGCCATCTCCATTGACGGCAAGACTTATCCGCTACTCGACACCAACCTGCCTACCATTGATCCTGAGAACCCGTACGAACTGAGCCGGTATGAACAGGACTTGATGAACCAGCTTTGGCGCTCTTTCCGCAAATCGGAAAAGATGCAACGCCACCTTCGGATGCTGTACGAACACGGATCGCTGTATCTTGTGCGGAACGGTTTCCTGCTCTATCATGCGGCTATTCCGCTCAACAACGATGGCTCGTTCACGGAAGCGGATGTGTGTGGCAAAAAAGTAAGCGGAAAAGCGCTGATGGATCGGACCGACGAAGTTATCCGAATGGCATACTACGGAGAAGGAAAAGAAAAACAGGACGCACTCGATTATATGCTCTATCTTTGGGAAGGGGAGTTTTCTCCGCTCTATAACAAGGATAAGATGACCACTTTTGAGCGCTATTTCTTAGCCGACAAAGAGACTTGGAAGGAGAAAAAAGGTGCCTATTTTACACTTGCCGACGACGAGAAAGTGTGCCGGAATATCTTAACGGAATTTGGTCTCGATCCCGCGACGGGACGTATTATTAACGGACACGTGCCCGTTCGCACGATAAAAGGAGAAACGCCTACTCGGGCTAACGGACGAAGATTTGTCATTGACGGAGGCTTCTCTAAACCGTATCAGGAAAAGACCGGTATTGCCGGATATACGCTGATTTATAACAGCCATGGGATACAACTGGTGGAGCATGAATCCTTTGAATCCAGAGAACAGGCGGTTATATCAGGGTCGGATATTCATAGCCGGACGCTCTTGCAGGATTTCTCCGGCAAACGGATACGGATCAAAGATACCGACAAAGGAAAAGAACTGCTGGAGCAGATTGAGTATCTCGAGCAACTCCTCCATGCCTACCGCACCGGTGCCTTCAGACAAAAATAACCCCATCCATAACCGGTTTGCGGCTAATTCGCTACCGGTTTACTGCTAATTCGTACCCGGTTTGCGGCATCCTCGCATTCGCTCCGTTGCCGGTTTGCGGTCTCCTCGCATTCGCTTCGTAACCGACTTGCTGTCCGTGCGCACTCATTCAGCACACGTTTAGCACTCGGTTAGCACTCCGCACCAAAGGATAACCGAAGGATTCCCCAAGGATAACCAAAGGATAAAAGGGCAAAAAACGATTTTTTGCCCTTTTACTATATATATACACAGTATATATATACTTTATTTGGGTTCTTGTAGAAAAACCAAATGCTTTTACGCCTATACAAGAGCCTTTATATTCTGCTCTGTATTCCCCGGTAATAAATCTATCGGACGCAGTTCTATCATGGTCTTGGCGCCAAATTCTCCGCGCTCTTTCATACGGACTGCTGCACGGGCGCAACTGACCATTACCTGACCTGTCAAGGCGGGATTATTGATCTCCATATTGAATTCGAACCGCTGGTTGTGGGTCTCGCCGGACACACCGGAGCGAACGAGATTTACGCCGTGCGCTACGTTATTTAGTGCATCTACACTCTCTACTTGGATCACATGAGTCTCGTCGTGCGCAAAATAATCATCCGCAAGCAGGTTGGCCTCTACGGTCTTGAAATCAGCACCGTCCTCCAATTCGATATACACCATTCTGCGGTGAATACCTGTACCTAAAGGAATGGTCATACTCAGCGCATTCTTAACACCTTTGATGGCTTTGGCGGCTACTGTATGCCCCATACTCCGTCCGGGACCGAAATTAGTGTAAGTCAGACCTTTTGGTGCCATGGCTGTCAGAAGAGCGCGAACCATGCTGTCTGTTCCGGGATCCCAGCCCGCGGAAAGAATACTTGCCGTTCGGTTCGTCTGACATACAGGTTCCATCTGACTGCGAAGTCCCCATATCTGACCGTGAATATCAAAACTATCTACGGTACATATACCTTTGCTTGCCATGATTGCAGCGAACTTCGGTACCTCGCGGGTCGGTGTGCATAGCAACATCACATCAATATTACCTGCGATACAATCCAGACAGTCATTATGGTGATAAATGCCTGCCAACTCCATGTCCGGTGCTGCCTTGATGGCTTCCTCTGCGGCACGGCCTATATTGCCGTAACCTAAAATTGCTACTTTTATCATAATCTATAATTGTGAATTGTGAAAATTTGGCTTGCCAAATAATCGTGCCCGTCAGGGCTAAGAATTGTGAAATAATCGTGCCCCTTGTGGGCTAAGAATTGTAAATTGTGAATTGTAAATTGTGAATTTATTCCACCGTAACCGATTTTGCAAGGTTACGGGGCTGATCCACATCGCATCCCTTGACTACGGCTATGTGATAAGCCAGCAATTGAAGCGGAATGACGGTCAATAACGGAGTCAGACATTCCTCTGTCTCCGGCACTTCAATTACATAATCCGCTATCTTGCTTACCATCTTATCCCCTTCTGTCACAATAGCGATCACACGGCCGTTCCTGGCTTTGATTTCTTGGATGTTGGACACTACTTTCTCATAGGTACCGCAACGCGGTGCTACTACCACCACCGGCATTTCTTGTGAAATCAGAGCGATAGGTCCGTGTTTCATCTCCGCTGCAGGATAGCCTTCGGCATGGATATAACTGATCTCTTTCAGTTTGAGTGCTCCCTCTAACGCTACCGGATAATTATACCCGCGTCCGAGATAGATAAAATTCTGTGCGTATGTAAATGTCTTGGCAAAATCGGCGATACGTTTGTTCTGTGTTAATACGCACTCTATCTTGTCCGGAATCTGACCCAACGCACGAACCACATGCAGATATTGCTCTTCGCTCATCGTCCCTTTCTCTTTGCCTATACATAGTGCCAGCATGGTCAATGCCACAACTTGCGCCGTAAATGCTTTGGTGCTGGCTACACCAATCTCCGGTCCCACATGGGTATAACATCCGCTGTTGCTCAGCCTCGGTATTGATGCGCCGATCACATTACAGATTGAGAAAATGAATGCGCCTTTTTCTTTCGCTAACTGAATGGCAGCTAAAGTGTCTGCCGTCTCGCCGGATTGAGAGATAGCGATCACCACGTCGTCTCTGTTGATTACAGGCTTGCGGTAGCGGAACTCGGACGAATACTCTACCTCCACCGGTATCTGCGCAAACTCTTCTATGGCATACATGGCTATCAATCCTGCATGCCAGGAAGTTCCGCACGCTGTGATGATGATGCGCTTGGCGTTCATGAAACGCTCTTTGTTATCAATAAATCCTGAAAGAGCGATGTTGTCCTGACGCACGTTCACACGGCCGCGCATTGAATCTGCCAGTGTTCGGGGTTGCTCAAATATCTCCTTGAGCATAAAATGCGGATACCCGCCTTTCTCCAACTGGCTCAACGATAACTCCAAACGCTTTATTTCCGGTGTCTTCTGAACATTATTGATGGTCGTTATTTCTATTCCTTCGTCCTTGGTACTTTGTCCCTTGGTACTTTGTCCCTTGGTACTTAACTTCACTACTTCTTCGTCCTCAATATAAATGACTTTGTCTGTATATTCTACAATAGGCGTTGCGTCGGATGCAATGAAATACTCTTCCTGTCCTACTCCTACAACTAACGGAGAACCCTTACGCGCTGCTATCAGCGTGTCCGGATGGTCT
>OCTW013402282.1_pt1 | contig 23897 bp, 26 predicted proteins | sample 1539671 | NCBI WGS metagenome assembly OCTW01 (sample SAMN02144230, study PRJEB22623) | gut metagenome | biome: sheep rumen | host: Ovis aries | place: New Zealand | reverse complement strand
AGTTATCCCGCCTTACAGGTGTGACTTATGGAGTAATAAACAAGTTAAATAAGAGCAGATAAGGTGATCAAGGAACCGTCCCCTGATCTTTTGATCTTTTGATCTTGATCTTGTTGCACAATCGCAGATGAAGAAATATAAGGCAATGATAATGGGTGAATAATATTTTTCATGATATTTTTACTTATGAAACTTTTAGATAAATACATTAAGGAGAAAGAATCTGAAAAGGTTTTAGCACAAGGTAACGTGACCACAATGTCGTATGACCTTGAAGTGAAGGATGATACCAATATCAATCAGGAGATAAAGGAAATTCTTATTGAGAAAGGTTGGAATTTCACGATGCCAGAGCGGAAGGTTGTTGCCTATCTGGGAAAGGAAAGAACAGAAAAGAATGTAGATACTCCTTATACGACAACATGGAAAGAGAATGTTATGCCCACGGATGCAGTAAATGAATTCTATGCTGCAATTTTGTCTTATAATGCCAAGCATGCACTCGACAAACCAATAGTGTTAGGACGGGGTAATGCTTTTGCCGTTTGTGACAATGTGTATGATGCAATAAAGATTTGTTGATTTTTATCATGCGCATTATAGGATTATACGGACACGGGCAGTGTGGGAAGTCGGTGACGCTGAATGAAGTGAAGGAATTGCTGCAGGAAGCAGGGAAGTCCATCTCAAAGCAACCGCATCCTTACAGCGAGAGTCCTGAGACGTTTGAGTATAAGGGACACGTCGTTTGTGTGGCACCTGCCGGAGATACGAGAGAAATCGTGGAGGCCAATTGCCGCTACTTCAAACAGAAGGGATGTGATGTGGCTATATCTGCAACGCGAACCAAAGGCGGCTCTGTAGATGCCTTGAATGAATTCGCAGAAAGCGAGGACGTGAAGGTAGAATGGATTGCCAAATCGTATGAGCATAATCTGAGCGATGAAACGCAGAGGATGTGTAATAAAGAGATGGCGGAAGTGATTTTTAAAATGATATAACGCCCACGGCTCTTACGCGCAGCCGTTTGGGCGAAGGGGTAGCATGAGGCACCGCACACCTTTGCTACCCGGATATATGGGGCGGGGAACCCGCTGGTCTCTCATAAGACAACGGTTCAATAACAGCGGGCCTGCCCTTTTGAATGAAGTAAATATAAATAATATAGGAAATGAAAGGAATCGTACTTGCCGGTGGTTCTGGCACCCGTCTTTACCCTATTACCAAGGGTGTGAGCAAACAGTTGCTCCCTATTTATGATAAACCGATGGTTTATTATCCCATCAGCGCACTGATGCTGGCTGGAATTAGGGATATACTCATTATATCTACACCTTATGACCTTCCAGGCTTCAAGCGTCTTCTTGGTGACGGTTCCGATTATGGTGTACACTTCGAGTACGCAGAGCAGCCATCACCAGATGGGCTGGCACATGCGTTTATCATAGGCGAAAAGTTCATTGGTAATGACTCTGCTTGCCTTGTTCTGGGTGATAATATTTTCTATGGTTCAGGATTTATAGGCCTTCTTCGCAAGGCAGTTGAAGATGCTGAGAAGAACCAGAAGGCAACCGTCTTTGGCTATTGGGTTTCAGATCCAGAACGTTACGGTGTGGCCGAATTTGACAAGAATGGCAATTGTTTGAGCATTGAGGAGAAACCCAAGGAACCCAAGTCTAACTATGCCGTAGTAGGTCTTTATTTCTATCCGAACAAGGTAGTGGATGTAGCCAAGCATATCAAACCCTCTGCACGTGGTGAACTAGAAATCACCACAGTAAATCAGGAGTTCTTGAAAGATGGAGAGTTGAAAGTTCAAGTCTTTGGCCGTGGCTTTGCTTGGCTGGATACCGGCACACACGATAGCTTAGCTGAGGCTTCAACTTTTGTTGAGGTAATTGAAAAGCGTCAGGGATTGAAGGTTGCTTGCTTGGAAGGAATTGCTTACCGCAACGGTTGGATTAGCGAAGAGAAGATGCGTGAGCTAGCTAAACCGATGCTTAAGAATCAGTATGGTCAGTACCTCTTGCGGGTGATTGATGAAAAGAAAGAAGAAGTCAATTCTGATACATTTAGAAAATAAACCAATGAAGGGCATTATTCTAGCAGGTGCTTCGGGGACGAGTCTTCATCCACTAACATTGGGTGTTCCTAAACAACTCCTGCCCGTCTACGACAAACCTATGGTCTATTATCCATTGCAGACCTTGGTGCAGTCTGGTGTGAATGAGATTCTGTTAATTACTTCGAAAGAAGATCAACATTTGTTCCAGCGTGCATTAGGCGATGGACATTCATTTGGCATTCATCTCTCATATGCATGCCAAGAAAAGCCAGAAGGTATTGCTCAGGCCATCATGATAGGGCAGAACTTTATTGGTAATGATGCAGTATGCTTGGTTACAGGTGATACCATTATCGTTGGTGAAAGTTTACAAAGAGATTTAGCAAAAGCATATAAAGCAGCAGAGAAGAGTAGTAATGCAACGATTTTCGTTAATCGTGATTATGACCCTAAACAATATGGTATAGTTGTGCTGGGAGGGAAGGGTGATACCCCAGAAATTGCAGGAATGAGTGATAAGCTGAACTATTATTCTATCACAGGGCTTTATGTCTTTCCAAACAGTGTTCTGAAACATATCTTCGAAATAGAGAAGTCAGAGCGGCAACGCTATGAGATAACCTCTGTAAGTCAAATATTTAATCAGCAAAACAAACTACGGATTCAGAAATTGTCATCAGATTGTATTTGGTTTGATACAAATACTTTTGATGGCATCATAAAAAGTAGCCTACACATACAGAAATTATGCTAAGTATTGATGACGTTAGAATTATAGAACTGCCAAAGTTTCTTGATGCACGTGGAAATCTGTCCTTTGTGGAGGAGAATAACCACATCCCTTTTGAAATTAAGCGAACCTACTGGATTTATGATGTACCGGGTGGTGAAAGCAGGGGTGGTCATGCCTACAGACAGAATAAAGAATTTATAGTTGCTCTATCAGGGGCCTTTGATATAATCGTAGATGATGGCAAGAACAAGAAATTATTTACGCTCAATCGTTCCTATTACGGATTGTATGTTCCGGCTGGATTATGGCGTGAAATGACGAATTTCTCTACTAATTCTCTTGCACTAGAATTTGGCTCAGAGCATTATGGTAAGGAGGATTATATCCGTAAATATGACGAATTCTTAAAATTGAAGAGCGATGGCAAAATATAATGTTTTTGATTGCTCTATCATAGAGTTGGATAAACATCATAGTGATCGCAAAGGCAACCTTACCGTTGTGGAGAATGGCGAGACCTTGCCGTTTGACGTGAAGCGTGTGTATTACCTATATGACGTGCCGGGGGGGGAGAGTCGCGGATCGCATGCCCATAGAGAATTGGAGCAGTTAATTGTTGCTGCATCGGGTTCTTTTAAGGTTACTTTGGATGATGGCAAAGCAAAACGAACCTTTTTCTTAAATCGACCATATCAAGGGTTATATATAAAGCCGGGATTGTGGAGAGATTTGGAAGATTTCTCATCTGGCGCAGTATGTATGGTACTTGCCAGTGAGGTTTATCAGAAAGAAGATTATATAAGAGATTATCAGGAATTTATAAATTTTAGAAACGAATAAGATATGAATCAGTCTGTATTAGGATTATATTATGAGGAGTTCGAAGAGGGCGCAGAAATAAAGCATGCTCTTTCTAAGACCATTTTTGAGAGTGATAATAATTTCTTCTCTCTTTTGACGATGAATCATCATCCAGTGCATACCAATGTGGATTATGCAAGTCATAACCAGCATGGTCAGCCACTTGTTGTTGGAACCTTGGTGTTTTCACTAGTCGTAGGTATGACAGTACCTGACATCAGTGGTAAGGCTATTGCAAATCTTGGATATGAAGATATCAAACATTTGGCTCCTACATTTATTGGAGACACGTTATACGCACGTACTCGTATCATCAGCAAGCGTGAGTCAAAATCAAAACCAGACCGTGGTATCATATATGTTGAGACCATTGGATATAATCAACGTGGCGAGGACGTTATTTCCTTCCGTCGCAACGTTCTTGTTAAGAAGAGAGATATTTAACTATATTATATGAGCGAGACTTATTTGATGCGCAGCTTGATGTTTGTGCCTGCGCATAATCAAAAGCTTTTGGATAGTAGCCTTCGCAGAGATGCTGATGTGCTGTTGTTGGATATTGAGGACTCAGTTCCTGTAGTTGATAAACAACAGGCGCGAGATAATGTTAAAGAGTTTGTCACGCGGCCGGAGGCTCAGGGTAAGTTAATTCTTCCCCGTGTTAATGATCGTGAGAGTGGAGAACTTCTGAAGGATCTCTATCAGCTTACAATCCCGGGAGTCACTGGATTCATGTACCCCAAGTCAACCAAGGAGGAGGATGTGTATTTTGTAGGTAAGCTTCTTGAAACCATCGAGTATGAGAAGCATATTCCTGTAGGTACATTCAAACTTATACCTCTTATTGAGACGGCTGGTGCTATTGTAAATATTAAGGAAATCTGTACTGCATGTACCTGTGTTGTTGCTGTCGCATTCGGTTGTGAAGACTACGTGACCGACCTCGGAGGTAAGCACGATCCAGAAGGCCAGAGTATCTTCTATGCGCGCAATGCCATTGTTAATGCCGCTCGTGCGACGGGTGTCCTTCCAATTGACACAGTACATATCAAAGTTCACGATTTGGAGGATTTGGAGAAGAACCTTATTCTCGCTAAGAATCTTGGATTTGAAGGCATGTTGGTGCTCAACCCCAAAGAACTTCCCTTAGTAAACCAATACTTCTCGCCCTCTGAGGAAGAAGTCGAGTGGGCTAAAGAGATGGTTCAGCTGACAGCAGAAGCCAAAGCGGAGGGAAAGGGCGTTGCCGTGAAAGAAGGAAAGTTCATTGGCCCTCCAATGCTCAAGATGGCAGAAAAGATATTGGCGAAGCACGAGATGATTTGCGGAAAAACTACGATAGCATAGTTGTAATGAATAACGTTTCAATACTAAAACCAGATGAGTGTTGTGGGTGTACAGCTTGCTATGCATCCTGTCCGACCAAAGCCATTACTATGCAGCCAGATGAGCTCGAGGGATTTCTTTACCCTTGTGTGGATGAGGACAAGTGCATAGATTGTGGTAAGTGCTTACGGGTATGTAAAGATGTTCGCCCGTATCAGGAGGAGCAGAAGATTTATGCCTGCTGGAGTAAGGATGATAGTTTACGTGCTCGTAGCTCCTCTGGTGGTATTTTTTCCCTGTTGGCAGAAAAAATATTGAATGGAGGTGGAGCAGTATGTGCCGTAGGATACAGTGATGACTGCAAAGAGTGTTTGCACAAGATTATTAGAACGCCTGAAGGGTTAGATGATTTGCGTCGGGCAAAGTTTGTGCAGAGTAAGAAATATAATGTTTATAATCAGATAAAGGAACTTTTGGTGGCAGGGATACAGGTCCTATATTGCGGTACTCCTTGTGAAGTTGGCGGTTTGCGACAATTCCTTGGAAAGGAGTATGATAACCTGATTACCTGTGACATCATTTGCGGTTGTGTCTCTTCCCCTATGGTTTATCGTACTTATATTGAGTTCCTCAACGATAAGTATAAAGCCAAAGCCGTAAGCGTAAACTTTAAAGATAAGAGGAAAGGGTGGAGAGGAAAGGCAATAGCTGTTAAGTTTGATGATGGAAGTGAGTATTACAATAGTATTTTGGACGATGACTATTGTGTCTCATTCCATAGCCGTTACAATATCCGGCCTTCGTGCTTTAACTGTAAATATCGTAATTTAAAGCGTGGTGCTGACTTTACCTTAGGCGATTTTTGGGCTATAGAAAAGTATAATGAGGAATATGATGACAACAAAGGAACTTCCTTTGTGTTGGTAAATACATCTAAAGGCGAGACCCTGCTTAATAGTTTGGATTTGGTCATCCATCCAATGGATATTGATTATGAGGACTACTGCATGAAATACAATTGGTGCATGCATCGCAATCCTTATACAATGCCAGAGGAAGATAGAAAAGCTTTCTATCAAGACGTGGTGTCTATGCCTTTTGACCAGATGGCTGCAAAAGATTTAGAAGCCATTAAACAAGCAAGAAAAAATAAAAAAATAGAACAAAAACAAGTTAGATATGAGTAAGAAAGTAGTAATTATTGGCGGAGAAGGTAATGGTGGTGTCATTGCCTCCGCAATAGAAGATAACAGAAATCGCTTTGGCGACCTTGAGTGGGAGGTCGCTGGTTTCCTTAACGACTTTGAGAAAGAAGTAGATGGTATTCCGGTAATAGGCAAGTTAGAAGATTTGCCTCGCTTACTGGAAACTACAGACTATTACTTCTCGTGGGCCATTCATCTTGTTGGTCGTAACTACAAAACTGCAGAGATGTTTGCGGCAGCCAATATTCCTGATGGCCGGCTGGCCACAATAGTACATAAGTCTGCCTTCATTGGAAAGGGCGCAACACTTTGCCCGGGAGCATTTATTATGTACAATGCTTATATTGGTCCTAATGCCCATATTGGAAAGTGTAGCCTTGTAATGGCGAATTGCTGCATTGGTCACGATACTTGGATTGATGATCTTTGTCATTGCTCCGTTGGTGCCATTATGACAGGGTATTCGAAGTTGGAATACTGTTCCGACTTGGCTGTGGGCGCAACACTTATTGCATATAAAGTCGTAGGTAAGTATTCGATGGTTGCAGCCAACGCACTCGGAACGCACGATGTGCCTGAAGGCGAGATTTGGGCAGGAACTCCTGCAAAGCTTTTAAAACCGATGAGTAAAGATTAATTTAGAATTTTAAGATATATGAATATACCTTTTTTGAGTCTTAAAGATGTAACTGCTCTTCACGGAGCAGAGATAAATGAGGCAGTTAACCGTGTTGTAAATGGTGGCTGGTATCTCCAAGGTAAGGAGAACGAGAAGTTTGAAGCCAACTATGCCAAGTTTATAGGCTCTAAATATTGTATCGGTTGCGCCAATGGTTTGGATGCGCTTATCTGGATATTCCGTGCATACATCGAGATGGGCGTGATGCAGCTAGGTGACGAGGTGATTGTTCCTGCAAACACCTACATTGCAACCATTCTTGCTATTACAGAGAACGGCTTAAAGCCCGTTCTTGTGGAGCCCAAACTCAATACATTAGAGATTGATGACGACCTGATTGAGGCTGCTATCACTCCTAAGACAAAGGCTATTGCTATTGTGCACCTCTATGGGCGCAATGCCTATACTGACAAGATTGGCGCACTTTGTAAGAAGTATAATCTGAAGCTTGTTGAGGATAATGCTCAGGCTCATGGTTGTAAGCATACCGATGGTCGCGTCACCGGTTCTATAGGTGATGCTGCTGGTCATTCGTTCTATCCTGGTAAGAACCTGGGCGCTTTGGGTGACGGCGGTGCAGTGACTACCAACGACCCAGAACTGGCTGCTGCTGTTCGCGCTTTAGCCAACTATGGTAGCCAGAAGAAATATGTATTTAAGTATACCGGCCGTAATAGCCGTTTGGATGAGATACAAGCTGCTGTACTGGATGTGAAGTTGAAGTATCTGGTGGAGGATAATGCTCATCGTAAAGAAGTGGCTCATTTGTATTATGAAGGCATTAAGAATACGTTGGTGACTTTGCCTGATTTGTTACCTGATGAGCAGAATGCTTATCATTTGTTCCCGGTTTTAGTCGGTAACGGTAAGCGTGATGCCCTTCATGACTACTTGGATCAGAATGGAGTTGGAACTGTGATTCATTATCCTATTGCCCCTCATAAGCAGAAATGCTATAAGGAATGGAATGAAATTAACCTGCCTATTACGGAGCAGATTGCAGATAAAGAATTGAGTCTTCCGATAGGCCCAGCAATCAAGAAGGAAGAAGTGATAGAGGTTGTCCGATTGATTAACGAGTTTAAGTAAAGTATATAGTTTTGAGGTTAGCGATTAGAATTGACAGGTAAGTGTTAAGTTGTAATTGATCAATTTTCCCTTTACTTGAAAAGAATACATGGAAGAACAAAAGCAGATACAGCCACTGGTAGAACGAAGTAAATATAGGAGTAGTTTTGGGGCAACCCTGTTATTCTCTGGAGTTCAAGTGTACCAAATCATTGTTAGAGTTATACGCTCAAAATTTGTGGCAATGTTTTTGGGGCCTGAGGGCATGGGAATTATGTCTTTGCTTCACACAACTACCGATCTCATTTCAACTTCTACAAATCTCGGTTTAAAAACGAGCGGAGTTAAAAGTGTCGCTGCAGCCAATTCATCACATGACGAAGAGAAAGTATCTCAAATAACATTCGTTTTAAGAAGACTTATACTTTTGACAGGTCTTATTGGGACATTGATTTGTGCTTTGGGGGCTCCGTTATGGAGTGATATTTCTTTTGGTAATTCTGATTATCAATGGTCGTTTGTCGTAGTTTCAATCATTATATTGCTTGATCAGTTAACGAATGGGGAGCAGGTCTTGTTACAAGGATTGCAAAAAAAGAAGTATTTGGCAAGGGCAAGTATAATAGGCCAAACAATAGGATTGTTTGTCGCGGTACCTCTATATTATTATTACCATAATGATGCTATTGTTTGGGTACTCGTAATTCATTCAATCACTGCGTATTGCATTTCTTTATATTTCACTAGAAAAATAAAGTTTAAAAGTTCTTTTCTCTCCTTTAACGAGGTGCTGACCCAAGGTGGAGGGATGATAAAGTTAGGTTTTTTTCTTAGCCTACAATCAATTTTGTCAATGTTATCTTTATATTTAGTTCGCTCTTTTGTAAGTTACACAGGTGGTTTAGAGGACGTTGGACTATATGGTGCAGGAGTAACAATTATTACTGTATATCTAGGCTTGGTTTTTTCAGCTATATCAACAGATTATTTCCCTCGTTTGGCTTCAACAAAAACAAATACTGAGTTATGTGAGTCTGTTAATCAGCAAGCAGAGATTACAATTCTTTTGCTTGCTCCAGTCATTGTTGCATTTGTTGTTTTTATAAGGCCTGTTATCTTATTGCTGTATAGTGATAAATTTCTTCCAATAGAGGATATGTTGTATTGGGCTATGTCTGCTACACTCCTTAAGGCAATGGCATGGTCTTTATCTCATAGCATTTTGGCAAAAGTGTCACCGAAAGTTTTCTTTTATAATGAATTATTTGCGATGGTAATATCCTTTACTTCTAATATATTGGGATATTATTATTGGGGACTAACTGGTTTTGGTATATCTATGCTGTTCGTTTATTTCATATATATGATACAAATGCTTGTTGTAACAAGGCGCTTATTCAATATGATAATTCCTTTTAAAACTTGGTATATTTTCTTCATCTTAAATGTATTAGTAGTCGCAGCACTTACTGCAAAAATGATTCATGTCAGTTGGTTTAACTATTTGTTTGGAATAATTGTTTTAATAATAACGTCTGTCTATTGTTTAAAAGAGTTGGACAATAGGATGGATTTAAAAAGCTATTTAGCGAGTAGAATAAAATGAAAAATTCATCTTTTTTGTCAATATTTGCAGCATTATTAATTTTTATCAGTTGCCAACCTTATTTTACATGGGGCTGGTTTTCTGATTATAGAATCATTTTTGCTATACGTGTTTTTTTTGCGTGCGTAGTTGCCTATAATATAGATTTAAAAACCCATGGTCGTATTTGGATATTCCTTATTTTACTTCTTACATTCTCTTTTCATCCAATCAAGAGTGGAAGTAATATAAATGGTATAATGCTAATGGCTTTGTTGGCATTTGTGCCTTTTGCAAAAGAAAAGTTTTCATATAAAATATATGATGTTTTTTTAACTATATATTCTGCAGTTATAGGTATCTCTTGTGTGTTTTATATTTTATCGCTTTTCAATATGGCACCATTAATAGGTACTATAATGCCTCTTAATGAGGGCAAACCTTATAATTATTTAGTTTTTCCACTACTCGTAAAACCTTCAATAGCATCGGGATTTTATAGATTCTGTGGCCCTTTTGATGAACCTGGTGTTGTTGGAACTTTATCAGCATTGATTTTGTGCATAAGTCACTTGAATGTTAAAGACAAGCGCATAATAATAGTACTTGTATCGGGGCTCTTATCCTTTTCTTTCTTTTTTTATTCCGTTTTGTTGGTTCTTATTTTCTTTGGGATTACCTTTATGAATAAAAAGAGGACGTCTCTGCTTGTAGTATGTTTGTTGTTGCTGATGCTATCATATAACAATGAGTTTATGTATAATATTTTATGGAAAAGATTCGAATGGGATTCCTCTACAGAAATGTTTGCAGGTGATAATAGAATTGGTGAACAAGGAAAGGATTTATTCTTGTCTATTATTGGTACAAACGAATTCTTTTGGGGCTATAGCGATTACGATAATTTCTATGAAAAGAACTCTTGGTCAGCCTCTTATATCTTTGTAATAATGCAGTATGGATTTGTTTTCTTTTTTTGCTTTTTGATTTCATTTATTGCTTTCGCTTGGCAATATAAAGCCAAATTATTAAACTTTTTGTTATTTATACTGGTATTTTTTGCTACGATATATCAGCGCCCCTTTATTTTTGATTTGAATTATCTGTTCTTATTCTCTATGTTGGCTTTAACCAATGGTTATATTCCATCTAAAAGAGTATATGAGATGGAAAAAAAATACAACAAATAGACGTGTAGTTATGATTTTAACATCTGATAGCATTGAGCGTTATGTAGAGAAATGTAAAAAATATGCTAGCTATAGTTTTTATATTAAGAATTTCAATGCCTGCATCACTTTTATAATATCAGTAGCTTATTTGAAATATACATTCTATTTAGGCTATGTTGACGATGAATTAGAAGAATTATGTATAAAGTTGTCAAAACATATTCGCCGTGTTGATGGGAGGTTCGTTCCACGTAAAGACTCTGTTGTATTTTATGATTGCTTTACATCTGATAACAGAGGGTTAACACAGCAATATTTAGAAACTCTTTTGGATAGTGGATATACGGTTACATACATTTGTAGAAAAAATATAAATGATACAGATTGTAGAATTATAAAAAGAACATTGGAAAGTTGCTCAAGTGCAAGCATCATTCAAGTTCCTTATACAATGAGAAAATTCGAAGAGGCGCAATGGATTTATGATACAATATTAAAATCATCACCTTCGAAATTGTGCATGCAAATTTTACCCGAATCTGCTGTTGAATGTGTGGCATTTAATGCATTACCAAAAGAAATTATTAGATTTCAGATTAATCTCACCGATCACGCTTTTTGGCTGGGAAGAAGTTCTTTAGATTATTCTTTTGAATTTCGATCCTATGGGGGTAATATATCATATCATAAACGCGGATTGAGTAAGGATAAAATCTTACTTATGCCTTTTTATCCGATAATTACGAATAGTACTTTTAATGGTTTTCCTGAAATAGCAGCAAATAAGGTGGTGTTCTTTTCTGGTGGAAATTATTATAAGGTGGTTGAAAAAGAGGAGATTTTTTTTAAACTCAGTAAAAGAATATTAGAGTCTTGTCCTAATGCTGTCATTCTATTTGCGGGGACAGGTGATAATCCTTTCTTTATATCAGAAATGGCAAAAAAATACGATATTGAAGATAGACTTATACCGGTTGGAAATAGAAGTGATATTTATGAGTGTTTCTGTCATAGTGATATCTATATTAATACATACCCTATCGGTGGGGGATTGATGTGTCAATACGCTGCTTATTGTAAAAAACCGATTATTAATTACAAAAATATCAATATTGAGGAATGCGTAGCTCAAAAAAGTGCCTGTTCCTTTACTTTTTTTTCTGAAGAAGATTTCATTTTAGAGGCGATACGCTTATACAAAGATAGTAAGTATAGAGAAGAAAAAGGTCGTAAGCTACATTCTGTAATTGTTACAAAAAGAGATTTTAAAGAATCATTGATAAACTCTTTTGAGAAATATAATTCAAATTTTCAAATTATATTTAACAGTTCTTTCCAACCGAATGATCAAGACAGAGAAAATGCTATTTCATACACAAATACATCAACATATTTCATCTATTATATGTGGAAAGTATTGCGACATAAGCTATTGCTGGTGTCAACATGGATGTATTTTGATGTAATGATTAAAATGATAAAATCTAAATTGCAATATGTATTTCGTTGGCTATGAGCATATTTCGTAAAATAAAGAATTATTATTATTGGCATGTTATGAAAAAATACTCCATAATAATTGCCAAGAAGTTTAAAAGTTGTGAAAACACGGTTTGTTTTGAGAAACATTTAAAGATTGTAGGTGGTGAATATATTACCATAGGAGAAAATTCTTCAATTCAACAGTTTACCTATCTCACTGCATGGGATAATTATAGACATCAAACATTTACCCCTAAACTTGTAATTGGAAAGAATTGCAATATAGGAGCTTTTAATCATATAACTTGTGTAGATAGTATTATAATAGGAGATGGTCTTTTGACTGGTAAGTGGGTGACAATCACGGATAATTCACACGGGAGCACCTCCTACGATAATTTGATAATCCCACCTTCGGAGCGTAATATTTATTCAACCCCAATTTGTATTGGAAAAAATGTGTGGATTGGTGATAAGGCGACCATTCTCCCTGGTGTTAGTATAGGAGATGGAGCTGTAATAGCTGCCAATTCAGTTGTGACAAAAGATGTTCCATCATTTAGTGTTGCTGCAGGGAACCCTGCAAGAATTATAAAAACGAATAAAAAAATATGAAAACTAAAGTAATAGCGATGTATCTTCCCCAATATCATTCAATACCAGAAAATGACGAGTTTTGGGGAAAGGGATTTACAGATTGGACTACGGTAAGAAATGCCAAATCGCTTTTTTCTGGGCATGTTCAACCTAAAGTCCCTTTAAGTGGTGAGTATTATGACTTGTCAAAAAAAGAATATGTAATGTGGCAAGCAAAACTGGCTAAAGAACATGGAATTTATGGTTTCGGTATCTATCATTACTGGTTTAACAACAAAAAGAACCTCTTAACAAAGCCAGTAGAGATAATAAGAGATAACGAAGATATAGATATTAACTATTTCTTAGCCTGGGATAACGGAAATTGGAAACGTAGTTGGAGTAATATTGATGGTAATGCATGGTCACCTATAGGTGATAAGGGTGTGAATAAAAAAGGTCCAGCCATATTAATTCCTTATATTTTAGGAAGCGAAAATGATTGGGCAAACCACTATAATCATGTTGTAGATCATTTTATGCAAAAGCGATATATTAAGATTAATAATCGACCTGTTTTCATAATTTTTAATTATGATGCTGATATTCATAAGATGTGCGAATATTGGGACAAACTTGCTAAAAAAGATGGATTTGACGGCATGTATTTTATTTTTCGTAATAAAGGTCGGAAGATAATAAATAAAGAAATACTAGCAGGAGAAACATTGCATGTGTTCAATTACGAACCTCAGACTAGTGGGTGGACATTTAATGATACTATATGGCAGAAAATCAAACGTCATCTATATCCCAAAATTGGAATCAGCCTCCAACCAAATAAATATTTTACATACAATTATGATAAAGTTTGGAAGAGATTATTGGATAATGCAGAGGGGACATACTCATCTGATAGATTTTTTCATGGTGCTTTTGTTACCTATGATGATACCCCTCGCCGAGGGAATAAAGGTGGTAGATTAATGTTAAATGATTCGCCAGAAAAATTTGCACTTTATCTAAAGAAACTTATTGATATCTGTAATAAACAAAATAAGCCATTTGTTTTTCTTACTGCATGGAATGAGTGGGGCGAAGGGGCATATCTTGAACCAGATAAGCAAAACGAAAAGTCCTACCTCGATGCATTAAAAAAAATCATTTTTGAAAAGTAAAATGAAAAAAATTATTTTCGACCTTTCATTTGTCACCGATAGTATATTTACGGGAGTTGGTATATACGCTTACCGGATATTATTGTATATTGTTAAAACAAATAGGCAGTCAAATTACATACTTTTACTTAACTATAAGTCTGCTAATGATATTCGAAAAATGTTTCCTGATTTTGAATATAGGATAATGGGCCCCCAATGGATGTCTGGTAGTAGACGTTTTAATTCACACCTGAATATGTTGTGTTTTAAGTATACAGTAAGTAAAATCGACTCTAATCTTATATTTTGTCCATATGGTGGAGTTTATTGTTGTCTGTCTACTGGTAAAAAGAAAATAGTTACTTTGCATGATTTGCAAGTACGGTTAGATCCTAATCAGCATACCAAAAGAGAGGTTCAAAATGTAGTGTTTGCAGAAAATCATCATATAAAGAATAGTGATTATATTTTTACAATATCAGAGTTTTCACGACAACAAATACTTCAGTTCTATCCAGAAGTGGAACCACGTTTATTAAATATGGGCAATCTCGTGGTTACTCCGAATGTGGAAAATGTCCTGCCTATGAAACCGGGTTATAATTATATTTTGTATGTGGGACGTTTATGTGAGATGAAAAATGTAATGACACTTATACGAGCTTTTAACATCATCAAAGAGCAAAAAAACAATTTTAGATTAGTTTTATTATCTCACACTGACGGGTATTGGTTTAGTACAATTCTTCCATATATTATTGAAAATAAATTTGAAGATAAAGTGGTCTTTGTTAAATCCTGTAGTGAAAAAGATTTGTATCGTTGGTATTTGGGAGCTTCGTTGTTCGTGTTCCCTTCTCTGCGTGAGGGGTTCGGTGCACCTCCAATAGAGGCGGCTCTAATGAAAATTCCGGTTATAACTTCGAAGGCTGATTCATTGGAGGAGGTGACAATGGGTCTTCTAAACTATTATGAGCCTATAAAAGATGAAAGAGCGCTTGCAAAAACGATAAACAAAGTTCTTGACAACCCTCCGACCGATGAAGAACTCTCTTCAGTAAAAAAGGTATATGCAGAGAAATATTCAATTGATAATGTTGCAAAACACATTATAGATTTTGTTGAAAAAATGAATAATGATCTTAAAATTAATAGAAAATGATTATCACTAAAACTCCTTTCCGTATGTCATTCTTTGGCGGAGGTACGGATATCCCAGCTTTTTTTAATAATCATGGTGGTGCCGTATTATCGACAACATTCGACAAGTATTGCTATGTGAATGTGAGGCATATGCCTCCATTCCATCCGTTTATCTCGGAATTGGTGCATAATCGATTTGAAAGAGTGAATAACATTGAGGATATAGAACATCCTCTGATACGTGAGTGTATGAGACTACACGACATCCATGAGATAAGACTTACCTACGAAGGAGATTTGCCTGCTCGTACTGGTCTTGGCACAAGTAGTACTTTCGCTGTTGGTATGCTCAATGCTTTCTGTGCTCTTAAAGGCAAGATGATGAGCAAGAGACAGTTGGCCCAGGAGGCTATTCATGTTGAGCGTGATATTTTGAAAGAACAAGGAGGATGGCAAGATCAGGTGGCAGCTGCATATGGTGGTCTGAATCGTATTGATTTCAAAGATGGTGACTTTTCAGTTCATCCAATTGTCATTTCGCCAGAGCGTAAGAAAGAGTTGGATGAGAACTTATTACTTTTCTATACGGGAATACAACGATTCTCTTCAGAGATACAGGCTGACACTTTCGCTAAGCCTGTGGATAAAACTCAGCAGTTGAAAGACATGCTGGCTTTAGTCAATGAAGCAGAAAATATACTCTGTAATAAGGATGCATCATTGAATGAGTTCGGAAAGTTGCTTGATACTACTTGGAAACTGAAACGAGGCACCGGTGCAAAAGTTAGCAACGGTTCAATAGATGAAATTTATAGTCAAGCAATAAATGCAGGAGCATTAGGTGGTAAACTGCTTGGTGCTGGTGGTGGCGGTTTCCTTCTTTTCTATTGTGAAAAAGTGAAACAAGAGAGATTGAAGAAGGCAATGGAAAAATTAATGATTGTGCCTTTCAATTTTGAAAATGAGGGCGCGCATGTTTTATACTTTGCTCCACAGAGTTATTCCCCAAGAAAAGAGATAATACTGAAATAATATATATAACCATTATGGAAGAACAATTGAATATATTATTAGAGAGATATCCAGAACTGTCTTTTTGCAAAGAGGATATAAAAAATGCGTATCTTCTTTTAAAGGATGCTTATTCCAAAGGCCGTAAACTACTGGTATGTGGTAATGGAGGCTCTGCATCAGATTCTGAGCATATTGTTGGTGAGTTGATGAAGGAGTTCAAACTTAAACGTAAGGTCTATGCAGACCATGCTGCAGCATTGAAAGAGATAGATCCAGAAATGGGCCAAGTGCTGGCAGATAATCTGCAAGGTGCATTACCTGCAATTTCATTGACAGGTCATTCTTCATTGCAAACTGCTTTTATGAATGATGCTTTGCCGGAGTTAGTTTTTGCACAGCAAGTGAATGGCTATGGCAAACTTGGGGATGTGTTTTTAGGAATTTCTACCTCAGGCAATAGCAAGAATGTGCTTTATGCAGCTGTCAATGCAAAGGCAAAAGGTCTTAAGGTGATTGGTCTAACAGGTGCAAAAGAAAGCAAACTGATGAAATACGCAGATGTTTGTATCCGTGTGCCTGAAACAGAAACATATAAGATACAAGAACTGCATTTGCCAGTATATCATTGCTTATGTTTAATGCTTGAAGAACATTTTTTCGGAACGAAATAAGATTCTACGATGAAAACTATTCTTATGGCTGGCGGTCGAGGAACACGTATCGCTGAACTTTTCCCTAATATACCTAAGCCACTTATTCCTGTTGACGGAATGCCTATCCTCGAAAGAGAGATAAGGTCACTTGCATCTCAGGGCTTCAAAGACTTAATATTGACTGTAGGTTATCTAGCTGATAAAATAATTACGTATTTTGGAGACGGTAGCCAATTAGGGGTGAAAATAGAGTATTTTGTCGAAGAAACACCTCTGGGTAATGCCGGTGCCTTATTCCAGCTGAAAGAAAAGATTGGTGATGAGCCTTTCTTCCTTCTTAATGCTGATGCTGCCTTTGATGTGGATTTCAATCGTATGCTTGACTTCCATAAGAAGCATGGAGGTCTCGTTACGCTTTTCACTCACCCTAACTCCCATCCATACGATAGCGGTTTGATTATTGCTGACAATGATGGAAAAGTAGAAAAGTGGCTCAGTAAGGAAGATGAACGTCCACAATGGTATAACAATAGAGTCAATGCCGGACTTCATATTATTGATCCAAAGGTTCTTGAAATTAGTCTGCAAAACTTAGACATAGACCAAGAAACAGGATTCCCAAAGGGTAAGGTTGATTTGGATCGCCAGATTCTCAAGCCACTATGCGGAACAGGAAAAATGTTCTGTTATGATAGCCCTGAATATGTGAAAGACATGGGAACACCAGATCGTTTTCATCAGGTTGAAGCAGACTATAAGAATGGTGTTGTTCAAGCAAAGAACCTTAGAAATAAGCAGAAAGCAATATTCCTTGATCGCGACGGGACCATCAACAAATATGTCGGTTTCCTTCGTAATATAGACGACTTTGAATTGATTGATGGCGTGTCAGAGGCTATAAGACATATCAATCAAAGTGGCTATTTGGCTATTGTAGTAACTAATCAGCCTGTTATTGCCCGAGGGGATGTGACATGGGATGAACTCCATAAGATACACAAGAAGATGGAAACTCTTCTTGGCAAGGATGGCGCCTATATTGATGGTATCTATATATGCCCTCATCATCCCGACAAAGGATTTGAAGGAGAAAGGTCTGAATATAAATTTGACTGTGACTGTCGGAAACCTAAAGCAGGGTTATTCTTGCAAGCAGCAAAAGACTTCAATATCAATTTGAGTCAGTCTATCATGATTGGAGATAGCTATAGGGATGTTGAGGCAGGCAAGAATGCAGGATGTAAAGAGTCCTTTTTGTTGGATTTCAAAAAAGACAACACTCTATTAAAAATAGTTTTAGAAAGTGTATTAACATAGTTTAATCTGTACCCATTTTATTTCATAAGATGAGTTTATTTTTAGAATATAATTTAAAAAATTATCAGCAGATAAAAAATCAGATTCAGTGTAATAAAAAAGATTTATGCAAAAGGGGCAAAAAAAGAATAGCATATATCTCCAGCGAATGGTTTATTGATACCGATCTGACTATTTTACCATATTTGGCTTCCAGTTATGATTTGTATTGGTTTCATCAAACAAAATTAGCGAATCCACGATTTCCTTTAGATAAGATAAAAACGATAGCTAAAGACAATGGTATTAATTTAATTATATTTGATTCAAGTCCATATAAATATCAAGATTTAAGAAATTATTTCTACTATAGGAAAGTTGTTAGGTTAATAAAATCTATTAATTTTGATTTGGCATATAGAGTAAGTGTTGATTTTTTTTATGAACTTGCAACGTGGGGGCTTCTTCCTAAAGACAAAATAATTTATGGTGTTCATGATTGTATTATTCATTCAGGACAACGAGGGAGGTTAATGCTTCAGTTGGCAAGTGATTTTACTATAAAGCTGTCAAAAAATTTTTGTGTTTATTCTAATACTCAGTTAGACCTGTTTAAACAACGATTCCCTAGAAAAAACATAAGAATGGTGGGGATGAGTATTAAAGACTTTGGTGTGCCAACTCAGGAATGCCCCCCCATCAGCAAGGGGGTCAAATTACTTTTTTTTGGATTAATTCAATCATATAAAGGTTTGGACATACTAATTAAAGAATTGGAAAGTCTTTATAATGAAGGATATTCTAACTTATTTTTATCAATTTGTGGTAATGGCCGCTATTGGGAAAGATGTAAATTATTGATTAAACATAAGGACAAGTATAATCTTACTATTAGATTTATTGAAAATGTTGAAATACCTAACCTGATGAATACCCATCACTTTTTAGTTCTCCCCTATAGAGATTCAACTCAGTCAGGTCCTATAATGATAGCTGCAAATTATGGTTTGCCAATTATTTGCCCAAATTTAAAAGCTTTTTTATCGATATATGACAACAAGTCTGCTATTGTTTATCCACAAGGGCATCTAAAGGAAGCATTAATAAAGGCCAGTTGCATGAATGAAACTCAGTATCTTGAATTAAAAAAACATGTAACACCCATAGCGACGACCTTCTCATCGGAGGCAATCGCAAAGAACTATATTTCTTTCTTTGATAGAGTTATGGGAGTGTAATTTTTTGTATTTTTTTGGATGATTTGTTGTAGAAATAAAAATAAGGATTACATAATGGATATTATAAGGACAAAAGAAGATTTAAAAAATTGGATTAAGCAAGATTATATATCATATGAAATGAAATATCCTTTTGCTGCTCGCTTTACTTATGGAGAGAATTGGGAATTGTTCAGTTATATGAGAAATCTGCGTTATTTGGAATACTATACAAATAAAAAACAAAAGCCATGGGATATATTATATAGAGCATGGTATAAGCTAAAACATCGAAAAAATTGTAAGTACAGAGATATCTTTATATCGCCGAATAGTGTTGGACCTGGCTTTCATATTGTACACAGAGGATTTAGGCATATATTGAGTGGAACAAAGATTGGAAAGAATTGTGAGCTACTACCTATGGTGTTAATAGGTAAAAAAAAACCAGACATTAACGATTGGCAAATTATTATTGGTGACAACTGTTATATTTCTACAGGCGTAACTATCCTTGGCCCATTGACGATTGGTAATAATGTTATAATTGCTGCAGGTGCAGTTGTAACCAAAAGTATTCCAGATAACTGTATAGTTGCAGGCATTCCTGCTAAAATAATAAAGAAAACAGAATAGTTACTACATATATGATTTCCGCATGAAACCACGAATATTGTTTTTATTAAGAACACTCGAATTAGGAGGGTTAGAGGTCGTTACAACTGTTTTGGCCAACAAGTTTGTAAAAGAAGGGCATTGTGTTGCTATTTTCTCATTTCTTGGCGGAGAACATACGATTATAGAAAGATTAGATTCAAAAGTAAAATTGTATTTGGGAGCTAATTACAAAGATTCTACAGAAAACGTGAGAAGACTTCGTGAAGCCATAAAAGATAATGGTATTGATTTTATCATAAATCAGTGGGGGTTGCCATACACACCGATTAATACTGCCCGAAAAGCAATAAAAGGAATGCCTGTGAAAATTATTTCTGTATATCATAATGCTCCAAGCTTTAATGGAAAGATACAATCCGTAAATAATCAACTATCACAGAATAAAAATCTATTTAAGCAGATTGTACTTCAAATAAAAAAAATGATTTTTAGAAGGATTACAAGTAGAGCAATGGCATATTGTTATAAACAGAGTGATTTATATGCAATTTTGTCTGCTTCGTATAAAGTGGAATTTGAAAGGTTTACAGGAGTTAGTGATTTACATAAGTTGATTGTGCAAACAAATCCATTAACAATTGGGAATGGCGGATATAATTATTCATATCAAAATAAACAAAAGGAAATTATTTATATAGGTCGGTTGAATCATGTTCAAAAACGAGTGGAAAGAGTTGTTGAAATATGGAGTGGTCTTGAGAATTGTTTTCCAGATTGGAATTTATCAATAGTAGGAACAGGAGATGATGAGAAAATCCTTAAGGATAAAGTTTGCGGATTAAACTTAAAAAGGGTATCATTTGAGGGTTTTAAAAATCCTATTGATTACTATAAAAGAGCATCATTGTTAGTTTTAACGTCTGATTTTGAGGGATTTCCTTTGGTTCTTATAGAATGCATGAGTTTTGGTGTTGTTCCTGTTGTTTATGGTACCTTTAATGCTGTTACTGATATTATTGAGAACAATAAGAACGGAATAATAATTCCCAAAACGAATGACGGATTTTTTCCTAAAAAGAATTTCGAAGATTATATGGCTGAATTAATGTCAGATAGTAATAAACTAAAAGAAATGCAATGTGATGCAATTAAAAAAAGTAAAGAGTATTCATTGGATAAAATATATTATCAATGGCAGAATACATTTGAGTCAATACGCGATAAAAAATAACACAAAATTATTTGAAAAACATATCTTTTACAAATTTAAAATATTATGGACAAAATAGATAGAGTAAGAATTTTAAATGTAGATATCATGAGTATATCTATAGAAGAAGCGTTAAAGAATCTCAAAAAAGGACTTGTACTAACACCTAATATAAGAGGATTATATTTGTTGCAGCATGATAAACGAATGTATCAGATTTATCAAACAGCAGATTGGATATTTTGTGATAGTACCAATGTTTTTTTCTTTTCTCATATAATAAAGAGACCAATAAAAGAGGTGATACGAGGTGCAAATTTCTTTACGGAGTTTTATATGTATCATAAGGATGATGAAAATTGTAAGATTTTTCTTTTGGGAGCGAAGGATGGTGTCGCTAATATTGCAAAAGAGAAAATTAATGAAAAAGTAGGTCGAGAAATTGTAGTCGGTGCCTATTCTCCGATTTGGGGGTTTGAAAAATACCCTCAAGAAATAGAAAAGATGATCGATGTGGTTAATAAGAGTGGCGCAAATGTTGTCGTAGTAGGTCTTGGTGATCCTAAACAAGCATATTTTATAGATGATTATAGACATAGAATGCCTTTAGTAGATATTTGGATGGCTTTAGGAGCTACTATTGATTTTGAAGCAGGTCAAATTAGAAGATGCCCCAGGTTTATCCAAAAAATAGGTTGTGAATGGATTTATAGAATGTGCAGAGAACCTAAAAGGTTTTTACCAAGATTTAAAAAAAATATTACGGTTGTGGCAGATTTACTTAGGCAATTACTGGGTAAATATCGTAATCCATTTGGTTAAAATTAGATATAAACTGAATCATGACTTTTTTTTTATAGCTATAATTTTTAAAGGTGTAGATTTAGTAGTACAAAGGATAAAGGTAAAACATGAGTTAGCTGTGATATTGTGCTGGTTGGTATTGGTGGCGTTCATGATGGTAATGAATTATGCAAAACAGTTTAACTGGGGATTGGACAATACCAGCATTACAACTAAGTGGGTGGTGCGTCTTGACGCAGACGAGCGGTTTACCCCGGAACTATGCGCAGAACTGGAGCAGCAGATGACGCAACACGAAAACGATGATGTGAACGGAATTATCCTGGAAGCCAGACTTTTCTTTATGGATAAGGAACTTAAGCATGGAGGCTCTAGAAAAAAGAAATTGATGGTCTTCAAGAATGGAATAGGGCGCGTGGAGAATAGGAAGATGGACGAACATACAGTTCTGTCAAAAGGTACAGCAGTTGAGATTAAAGAGCCATTTCTTCATTACGATTTCAAAGATCTCACTACTTATGTAAAGAAATTAAACTGGTACGCTACTCGTGAAATGCAGGATTATATGGAGGGTATGTTCCCCAAGGAAGGCTTTGATGCCTCGAATGCAGACATAGAGAAGGTGAGGGCTAGAAAGACAAAATACTATAAAGCTCCCATGTTTTGGCGTTGTTTTGGGTATTTTCTTTATGCCTATCTGATTAAAGGAAATTGCAGAAATGGGAAAGAGGGTTTTATCTATTCATTCCTTTATCATTTATACTATATGATACTTGTGGATGCCAAGATATATGAGCAATTAAAGTATAAACGAGAGTTTGAAGTGACCGGTGATTTAAAGTAGAGTATTCATAATGTCATAACGATTGTCATTCGGTTTTATCAATGGACTATAAAATAAGTAAAATGGCTAATGCAAGTCGGGTCGTCTATTTAGATTCCTTAAAAGGTGTGTTGATATTGTTAGTAGTATTAGGACACTCAATCCAGGCATCAATGGCAAAGTTAGGATTGAATTGTCTTGATGACTATTTGTGGAATCTTATTTATTCATTCCACATGCCTGCATTTATATCAATTAGCGGATTCTTGGCATATCGCAAAAATGTAGTTGGGGGGGGCAGATTTGATTGGTTACGATTTACATGGCGCAGATTCCGTCAACTGATGATTCCATTCTTTTTATGGTCTGTTGCCTTGTTTTTGGTTAATCGCAATGTAGATCAGATTTACGATTACATCATCTATCCTCAGAAATCTTTATGGTTCCTTTGGGCGTTGTTCTTCATTGCAGTTTTATTCGCCGGTATTGACCAAGTTGCAAACAAACTGAAGATACGACAAGAAATAGCAATGGTTATTTGCTGGTTGATATTAGTTGGGGTTATGTTTGTGATGCCTGATGCTAAACTATTTGGAGTTGAGTATGTGACTTATTATTTCTTTTATTACGTATTGGGTTATTATCTACATAAGTATTCAGAGTATCTTACCATACGTAATTGTTTTTTGATAGTAGTGATTGGGATGTTATGGTTTGCGCTTGGTAGTATATACAGTACTCAAGGATTGCCAAGCCATTTGTCATTTATATCATTTATCCCTTCATCTATCTTTTATTACATATATAGAATCCTAACAGCATGCCTGGCCATTATCTTCATGTTTAGTCTTGGTATGAAGACGATGAATGAGGAAAAAGGAGTAATGAAATATGCAGTAGTATTAGGCAAAGTATCTCTTGGTATATATGCCGTTCACATGGTTGTTAGATTCAGATTAGTGGATGCTATAACTTCTTTAATTCCTGGTATTAGTTATTGGCTCTTAATGATTGTAACATTCATTATGTTGGTACCTTTAAGTTATGGTATAGTTTGGATTTTGGGGAAATGGAAACCAACATCAATACTGTTGTTGGGCAAATTACAAAAATGAACTTTATGAGCAATATAAAAGTATTACTTATCGAAGGAAGAGCGAGACAAGTTCTTCCATTAGCAAAGTCCATGTACCAATTAGGTGCAGAG
>OCTW011595572.1_pt1 | contig 23902 bp, 23 predicted proteins | sample 1539671 | NCBI WGS metagenome assembly OCTW01 (sample SAMN02144230, study PRJEB22623) | gut metagenome | biome: sheep rumen | host: Ovis aries | place: New Zealand | reverse complement strand
GAGTCTGTCCGCAGGACAGATGCGTTCTGCAAAGCAGAACCAAGACTTGCTACGCAAGTCTTGCATATCACGAAGTGATATGGCACAGGACACGTCGTGTGAAACACGGCCGCGGCTGTGAAACAGCCGGGCAACATCATGGAACATGATGTTGGTGCAAAGTAACATCCAATCTGTGATTTATATTTTTTCGTCATGCATGGCTTGTTATTATGCTTAAAACTTCATTGCATTAAAGCGTTAATGTGATATAATGAGTGTATTGTCGGCGGCACATCCGCCACAGAAAATAAAAATATGGGAGACAGTAAAAAATGCCTATTACAGATTTACTTGAGAGAAACGCCAGAGAATACGGCGATGAGATAGCTCTCGTCGAAGTCAATCCGGCGATCAAAGAAAAAAGAAGAGTTACATGGAAGGAATATGAACTTATGCAGCCAAGTGAGGCTGAACCATACAGGAGAGAGATTACCTGGAGCGTCTTCAACGAGAAGGCAAACCGTTTTTCAAATCTTCTTCTTTCAAGAGGTATCAAGAAAAATGACAAAGTAGGAATACTTCTTATGAACTGCCTTGAGTGGCTTCCTATCTACTTCGGTGTACTTAAGACCGGTGCCATCGCAGTTCCTTTCAACTTCAGATATACCGCAGACGAGATTGAATACTGTGCAAAGCTTGCTGAGGTTGACATTCTTATCTTCGGACCTGAATTTATCGGCCGTATCGAGTCAATCGCTGACAAAATTTCAAACAAGGTAAGCCTCCTCTATGTTGGTGAAGGCTGTCCTTCATTCGCAGAGGATTACACAGCGCTTACAGTAAACTGCAGCAGCGTATCACCTGACATCACTCTTACAGATGATGACTATGCAGCAATATATTTTTCATCAGGAACCACAGGCTTCCCTAAGGCTATCCTTCATAAGCACAGAAGCCTCTCACATTCAGCCAAGGTTGAGCAGAACCATCACGGACAGACACATGATGATGTCTTCCTCTGCATTCCTCCACTCTATCATACAGGTGCGAAAATGCACTGGTTCGGAAGCCTTATTTCAGGAAGCAAGGCTGTTCTGCTTAAGGGAACCAAGCCTGAATACGTTCTTGATGCAGTAAGCCGTGAGCACTGCACTATAGTATGGCTGCTTGTTCCATGGGCACAGGATATCCTTATTGCTCTTGAAAGCGGTCAGTTAAATAAAGACGATTATGAGCTTGATCAGTGGAGACTCATGCACATCGGTGCTCAGCCTGTTCCTGCAAGCCTTATCGCAAGATGGAAGAAGATCTTCCCTAACCACCAGTATGATACAAACTATGGTCTCTCAGAGTCTATCGGACCAGGCTGCGTTCATCTCGGTGTCGAAAATATACATAAGGTTGGTGCTATCGGTGTTCCGGGCTACGGCTGGGAAACCAAGATAGTTGATGAAGACAGAAATGAAGTTGCCAGGGGTGAAGTCGGCGAGCTTGCCGTTAAGGGTCCGGGCGTTATGGAATGCTACTATCACAACAGAAAGGCTACGGAAGAATGCCTTAAGGACGGATGGCTCTTCACCGGTGATATGGCCAAGCTTGATGAGGATGGTTTCATCTGGCTCGTTGACCGTAAGAAGGACGTTATCATAAGCGGTGGCGAAAATATCTATCCTGTTCAGATTGAAGACTTCATGATGAAGAATGAAAAGATCCAGGACGTTGCAGTTATCGGTATCGGTGATCCGAGACTCGGTGAGATCTCAGCTGCCATCGTGCAGCTTAAGAAGGGCAAGCTTGCAACCGAGGAAGAGATCAACGAGTTCTGCCTTGATCTTCCGAGATATAAGAGACCTCGTAAGATCATCTTCGCAGACGTTCCTCGTAACGCAACCGGTAAGATTGAAAAACCAAAGCTCCGTGAGATGTACGGAACAGTTAACCTCGTTGCTGAGGAAAACAACAGTTAGAACAAGCCATGCCCTGTTCTTGATCCACTTCGTGAATCAAGAACCATCGCCGTAGGCGCCGTATACAACAAAAATATGAGGTACAGATTGGTATGCAAGCATATCCCACTGTACCTCATATTTTTATTGTGCATGGCTTGTTACATTAGCTTTAAGATTCAAATCCTGCATGAAAAGCCTTAAGATTAATATCAACTGTCTTCGCAGGAACTGTATTTCTTATCACGTTCTCCCACTGCTCTACTGTGTAATCCATATGCTTTGCAGCCATACCGAGAACGATAACATTGAAGGTTCTTGTATTTCCGATCTCCTTAGCCTTCTCCATGGCATCGATCGAATAAACCTTATATTTTGATGAAAGCTCCTCGATTATGCCTTCAGGATACTCTGCAGCACCTGTGATAACCGGCATCGGATCGATACGCTGATCATTTATGATTATAACTCCGTCCTTCTTGAGGAAGTGAGCATAACGCTTCGCCTCAAGTCTCTCAAATGCGATAAGCACATCTGCGCATCCTTCTTCTACTATAGGCTCTGCAACATCCTCACCATATCTTACATAAGTTACAACGCTTCCGCCTCTCTGAGCCATTCCGTGAACCTCAGAAAGCTTAACATCATATCCGGCATCAAGTGCAAGTCCTCCGAGAATACGGCTTGTAAGAAGTGTTCCCTGTCCGCCTACACCGACTATCATTATATTCTTTACTGCCATATTACTCACCTCTCTTCTTAAGTGAAATAGCTTCAAACGGACAATTCTTCATGCAGAGTCCGCAGCCATTACACATAGTATCATCTATGATTGCCTTACCTGTTTCCTTGTCCTTCTTGATGGCAGGACAGCCGGCGATCAGGCACTTACCGCACTTACGGCATTTCTCAGGATCAACGTAGCACTTTCCTGCAGGAACATATTCCTTAAGGAGTGCACATGGTGACTGAGCGATGATAACCGAAAGCTCTTCTCTTGCAACCTCAGTCTTAACAACCTCTTCAAACTTCTCAAGGTCATAAGGATCAACAACTGTAACATGCTTGATATTCATAGCCTCGCAGATCTTAACAAGATCGATCGCAAGTGTTGTTTCACCACTCAGAGTCTTACCTGTAGCAGGATTATCCTGGTGGCCTGTCATACCTGTAGTAGAGTTATCAAGGATGATAACCGTACCTGTAGCCTTGTTATAAGCCATATTCATAAGTGAGTTAACACCTGTATGCATGAAGGTTGAATCTCCGATAACAGCAACCCAGTTCTTGACATACTCACTGCCCTTAGCCTTCTCCATACCATGAAGCATTGAGATGCTGGCACCCATACAGAGTGTAGTATCAACAACGTTAAGCGGAGCAACCGCACCGAGTGTATAACATCCGATATCGCCTGAAGCATGAATCTTAAGCTTCTTAAGTACTGAGAATGTAGCTCTGTGAGGACATCCAGGACAAAGAATAGGCGGTCTCATAGGAACAGCCGCTGCATCATCAGCTTCTACTGTCTCACCGAGGATAGCCTTACGAAGCATATTTGCACTGTATTCACCCTGAATCGTAAATATTTCCTTACCTATGCACTTGATGCCCCATGACTTAACCTGTTCCTCGATAACAGGCTCAAGCTCCTCTACGATATAAAGAGTCTCAACCTTTGAAGCAAACTCCTCGATCAGCTTCTTAGGAAGTGGATTAACAAGTCCGAGCTTAAGGATTGATGCGTTCGGAAGAACCTCCTTAACATATTGATAAGGAATACCGCTGGTGATAACACCGATCTTGGTATCATTATATGTAACCTTGTTAATATCGATCGTACATGCATCCTCGATCAGACGGTTTGTACGTGCCTCAACAACGAGATGTCTTCCCTTTGCATTACCCGGCATCATAACGAACTTTGCAGGATTTCTCTCGTATGGCTTATCTTCAGGTTCTACTCTCTCCTCAAGGTTAACAAGTCCCTGAGAATGTGCAAGTCTTGTGGTTGTACGTACTATAACAGGAGTATCATACTCCTCAGATATCTCAAATGCTCTCTTTGTAAAATATCTTGCCTCCTCAGAATCAGAAGGCTCAATAACAGGAACGCAGGCTGCTCTCGCAACACGTCTTGTATCCTGCTCATTCTGTGAACTGTAAAGTCCCGGATCATCGGCAGCTATCATAACAAGTCCGCCATTTGCTCCGACGTATGATACCGAATAAAGCGGATCGGCAGCAACGTTGACACCAACATGCTTCATTGCGCACATAGCTCTTACGCCTGACATAGATGCACCAACAGCAACCTCAGTTGCAACCTTTTCATTCGGTGCCCACTCAGCATAAACTCCTTCGTATTTTACCAGGTACTCACTGACTTCTGTACTTGGTGTACCCGGATATGCAGAGGATACCTTAACACCCGCTTCATATGCTCCTCTTGCGATCGCCTGATTACCAAGCATGATCTTTTTTTCCATCTTTTTCCTCCCTTTTATCTGATCATGACGGCCCGATCATTAGTGTTTCCAAGCCGCTCTGTCATTATCGTATTAAACTTTGATAAGCTGACCGTCTCGGAATATCTGATACCGCTCGGCGCCCATCCTCAGTCTGATGATCTTATTACTCTCTTTTATCGCATTATATCTGAACTTAAGTCTGGTCGAGGTCTTCCATTTTCTTGACGGATTAATATTATTAAATACCGAAGTAGCACTGATCACTTCATATGCCACATTCCACATGGAGATGTCTCTAACCGGATCCTTGATATACAGCCTGTATTTTTTATAATCGACATCATTGTTCCTGCTGTATCTGTTGCTCGAAACCATAGCCCCATGAGTCGGTGCGTTAAATACTATCTGAGCACCCTGGAATTTATGATACAGCTTGTCGATAAACCGGCTTACTTCTTTTGAATTTTTATACTGGAAGAAATCCCTGCAGACAAAGAGCAGGCCAAAACCGATATCACATTTGATCTCGTCTATCCAGCTCATATCATCGATTGATTTAACGATGGTATGCTCTCTCTCTCCGTCTCTCGTATACAGCCTTCTGATTGAAATCTTGCCGGGCGTATCGAGATTGTACCAGTTTACTCTTCCGTTGTCCATCCTCTTGAACATTGTATCCAGACTGCAGCCAAGATATACCACCGTGCCGTTCGGATACTCGAGTATGAACCTTCTGACCTCGTCATCAAAGCTCTTATATGTTGCAGCTCTGACGATATTTATATAATCACTGTGTTTTTTATATTTTTCATAGGAAATACGATTATGCACGAGATATCTGGTAGCTTCATTATCCTTGAATATCTCCGGATATTTATTGGAGAATTCTCCACGCTCCTTAACCTCATACATGTACTGATTGATGATCCTGCTGCTGTCATCCGTCATCAGATCGGCGACAACCTTTCTGGCATGAAGAGCCTCATCCAGATTCTTATCATGAAAGAATTTATGGTGCATCCTCGGGAACTCGAAGAAGCTCACCTCAAGTCCTGCATTTTCCGCCTTATCGGCAAGCTCTCTGGCATAGCAGTTATAAATATCCTCAGTCCCGGAAATAATGATAAGATGTCTGCAGAGATCACGCAGATCCTCATATATCGGACTGGTGAACTCGGTTCTTGCCGCATATTCTCCAACCCAGTATTTATTAATATATTCCTTCATTCCTTCGCTGAAATAGATGCCATCATCAAAATACTCTGACATCAGTTCATGCTCTAATCTCTTATCAAAGAACTCTGCATCCAGCTCAGGTGAAAGAAGAACCAGCTTATCAGGCGCTCGAAGCCCGATCTTCCACACCTGCATGGTTAATGACATTGCTATTCCTGCTCCTACCCCGTTACCCGTCAGAATAATGTGAGGTATATTTTTTTTGTGGAGCAGATTATCATAAACAGCCGCGAGACTGTCAAATACATCCTTACAGCCCTTCTCCGGAGCAAGCGGATACATCGGTATACATACGCACATTCCTGTTTCCAGACCAAGAGTGGCAGCAAATTCATACTCTTCTCTGACGATCGGCAGACTGTAATCACTGTCATAAATATAATAAATATATGTGCCGTTGAAATTCTCAGGCATCAAAAAAAAGCAGAGAGTATCACCTATAGTCTCTCTCTTCACAGAAATACCGGGCAAAGACCAGGAACTGATATCGTTTTTCTCCATCAGTTCCTTTCTCTTCATGACCTCGGCATATATATCATCAACATTTTTTTTCTGAAGATTTGAAAGCTTCGACACTTATGATTACCGCCATTTCCCGGAGCCTTCCGACTCAGTCATTTAATCTGCGAAATAATATCCGACGCCCCACTTGGTATGGATATATTTCGGATCTGCAGGCTGGGATTCAATCTTCTCTCTGAGCCTTCTTACGTGAACATCAACTGTTCTTGCATCGCCCGGATATGAAGCACCCCAGATTGTTTTAAGAAGTTCATCTCTTGAATAAACCTTATTCGGATTAGATATCAGGAGAAGTACAAGATCAAATTCCTTGGCTGTAAGACTTGCCTCCTTGCCGTCAATGAATACTCTTCTGCTGTCCAGTTCAAGACGAAGTCCCTTTTTCTCGATAACATTTTCCTTGGCAGTCTTCGATACATCATTCTTGGAATTACGACGAAGTATGGCCTTGATACGTGCCTTGACTTCAAGGATGTTAAACGGCTTGGTAATATAATCATCCGCACCATATTCCAGACCAAGTATCTTGTCCATATCCTCGCCCTTGGCTGTCAGCATAATGATAGGGACATCCGAAAACTCCCTTATCATCTGACATACCTCCAGACCTGTATATTTCGGAAGCATTATATCAAGAAGGATAATATCATATTCCTTCTCTCTTGCTTTATTTATCGCTTCTTCACCGTCGTAAGCAGTATCGACTTCCATGTCATCCTGCTCCAGACTGAACCTGAGCCCCTTTACGATAAGTTTTTCGTCATCAACAACAAGAACCTTCTTCATCCCATACACCTCTTAAGTAGTTATCAGATCTCGTATCTTTTCAAAGATACCATCCTTGATCCCGTTTATTTTCTTTATGTCATCTATACTTTTAAATTCACCGTGCTCTTCTCTGTATCTTATGATATCCTCTGCCTTACTCTCGCCAATCCCCGGAAGCTTTGTCAGTTCCGCCTTATCCGCGGTATTGATATTTATCTTTTTGACACCATCACTGCTCGTACCGCCACCAATCGGATCACCTGCTCCGGACCTATCCATACCATCAGTATCACCGAGAAATACTTCATTTGAAATCCCTGTACCCGAATCGCTCTGTACAGCCTCTTCCATCTCAGCTTCGGTAGGAAAATATATTCTCATGCCATCGGTCACAGAAGTGGCAAGATTTACATATCCATGATATGCATCCTCGCGATAGCCGCCGGCCATCTGAAGAACATCATTTACTATGCTGTCATTCGGAAGCGTATATACTCCCTCATTTCTGACCGCACCGCAGACATATACTCTGACAGAAGAAATGTTATCATAATCCGAACCATCCGGATTCTTCTCCTTCAGCGTGCCACCAGATCCTTCAGGCGATACTGCCTCCTCTTCCGTATTCCGTTCGTCAGAAACTGCCGTATCGGCAGCCCCTTCGAGAGCAGCTGTTTTCTCTTCCACGACAGCCTTCGTCCTTCCGCAGCCTGACAGAAAGATAAGCGAAAATATCATCACATATCTGATTATTTTTTTGTTCATATCCAACGTCCTTTCCGATCCGGAAAGAAACATAAAATATCAGAACTATTCTTTGAGCATATATGGTTATTGTAACGAATTTGTAATATTTATTCAATACGAATTTTAAAAATTTCCTTTAAACATCCTTTAAAAACCGGTGCTCTGTTACAAAAGCACCGGTCTCTCATAAAATATATATCAGATTTAGAATAAAGGATCCTTAAGAATAGCTGTACCGATACCTTTTTCGGTAAAGAACTCAAGTAAGAGACAGTGTTCAACACGTCCGTCAAGGATATGGACTCTTGATACGCCGTTCTTAAGAGCCTCGATACAGTTCTGAAGCTTAGGCATCATTCCGCCGCCGACAACACCCTTCTCGATGAACTCTTCTGCTTCCGCAACATTCATCTCTGAAACAAGTGTCTTCTTGTCGTTCGGATCAACAAATACACCTTCGATATCTGTAAGGAATACAAGCTTTTCAGCATTAACTGCGGAAGCGATGGCACATGCACAGTCATCCGCATTTATATTATAGCCATGGAAATCATCGCCAAGTCCTATAGGTGCGATAACAGGGATAAAATCATCCTTGATAAGGGTATCAAGAATCTTTGTATCAGATGATATAACCTCACCTACAAATCCTATATCCTTACCGTCAGAAGTCTTTCTGTGAGTCTGGAGAAGTCCTGCATCCTTACCACTGATTCCGACAGCCTTAAGACCAAGCTGTGTCATCATGGCTACAAGGCTCTTATTAACCTTGCTGAGAACCATCTCTGCAACCTCAAGTGTTTCTTCATCGGTAACTCTGAGACCATTTACAAACTCAGACTGTTTATTGATCTTTCCAAGCCATTTATTGATCTCCTTTCCACCGCCGTGTACAATGATCGGCTTGAGACCTATAAGCTTAAGAAGTGCAACATCTTTGATAACATTATACTTCAGATTCTCATCAAGCATAGCACTTCCGCCATACTTAACAACTATGGTACTTCCATAAAAACGCTTTATATATGGGAGCGCTTCACTAAGTGTCTGAGCCTTTGCAAGAACCTTGTCCAAAGAATCATTACTTACCATCTTATCACCCTCCGAGTTTATTTCTTGTTCCTGTTCATATCTGTAGATCATGTCTCGTCAATCCTTCCTTCTTACTTTAACACTTTATACTTATTGAATCAATCTATTTATGTGTACGACGCTCATCTGAAATATGCCGCTCTCAACTCTGCTCTCGCTCGGCACATATCTGATTCGCATCTGATCATCAAAAATCTCTCTTTTATAACACAACATCCTTACGAACGATAATCTGCGTTAATCTTCACATAGTCATATGTCAGGTCGCAGCCCCATGCAGTTGCCTGTCCGTCTCCTTCATGAAGGATGCAGTCAGCTGTGATCTCATCAGGCTGAAGTACCGAAAGTGCTTCTTCCTCGGAGAATTCGATTAACATTCCGTTCTCAACAAGCTTGATGGAACCGTTCTTACTGCTCATGATGATATCGGTGTGATATGGATCAAAGTCAGCTCCTGAGTAACCCATTGCACAGAAAAGTCTTCCGCAGTTTGCATCCATTCCGAAGATGGCTGCCTTGGTAAGGTTTGATGTGATAACCGACTTTGCAAGTATCCTTGCATTCTCGTTATCCTTTGCACCCTTTACATTACAGGTGAAAAGTCTTGTTGCACCCTCACCGTCCTTAGCAATATTTTTTGCAAGGAATTCAGCTACTGTATAAAGTGCTCCCTTAAAGATATCAAGATCTTCGCCTTCAGCTGTTATCACCGGATTCTCTGCAAGTCCGTTTGCAAGAAGCATTACTGTATCGTTTGTAGATGTATCTCCGTCGACAGATACCATATTGAACGTATCATCGATAACTTCTCTCAGAGTTTTAAGTGCTATTTCATGCTCGATGGCAACGTCTGACATCATGAAGCCAAGCATGGTACCCATATTCGGATGGATCATACCTGAGCCCTTGCACATTGCACCAATTCTGCACTCCTTACCGCCGATCTCGAAGCTTACAGCGATTTCCTTAGGCTGTGTATCTGTTGTCATGATGGCCTTAGCCGCCTCATGTGCTTCCTCTTCACTGTCAGAAAGCTTTGAAACCAGTTCATCAACGCCGCCACAGATCTTATCTAACGGTATCTGAGGTCCGATAACACCTGTTGAAGCAGTAAGTACATTTTTAAGGGAAATGCCAAGTGCCCCGGCAACCTTGCCTGCTTCCATACGGCAGCTGAGAAGCCCCTTCTCACCGGTTGCCGCATTGGCAATACCTGTATTTACTATTACTGCCTGAGCAGTCTTAACATCATAGGCTATCTTCATATCCCAGATGACAGGCGCTGCTTTAACAAGATTTCTTGTGAAGGTTCCGACGCATACTGCAGGAACGTCACTTGCGATAAGTGTCAGATCCCTGTTGGTTCCCTTTGGTTTGATACCAACCCTTGTACTTGCAACCTTATATCCCTTGGCAGCTGTAACGCCGCCGCTGATTACCTTAACTGACATGATTCATACCTCACTATCTTTTAAACTATTTATTTCAATGCTTCAAACGCTGAACATTATTTTTATTCATTAACCGATGCTTCAGCTACAGCCATTTCTTCTTTTTGAAGAACAGCAGGCTTCCTATAATGATTGCCAGACTGACCGCTATTACTATTGGGTATCCCCACTTCGACTGAAGTTCCGGCATATATTTAAAATTCATTCCATACCATCCTACGATAAGTGTAAGAGGCATGAAGATCGTTGTTACGACTGTCAGGAGTGTCATTATCCTGTTCTGCTTTATTTCCATCTGTGAATGATACAGATCTCGTATCTGCACCGTATGATCACGAAGCGAATTAGCAGTATCAAGAAGTCTGGACATACGATCGATGAAAAGTCTGAAATATCTGGTATTTTCATTTTTGAAGAAATTGTTTTCGTTCTCTTCAAGCTCCTGCCCGAGGTCTATCAGCTGCTCGTAGTGAACTCTCAGATCTCTGATATCACTTCTTATCTCGTATACACGCTCAAGCTCTGTATTTTTCGCATCATCAAGGACACTGTCCTCTATGACATCAAGCTCCTTGTCGTAGCCCTCCATGATTCGGAGGTCTCTGGAAATAATAAGTTCGAGGAAGTCATAGATGAATCGCTCCAGACACGGTATCTTCCATTTCTTACGTCTGGCGATACGCTTCACCATCCTGTCCACAACACCGGACGGATCGATAAATACTATACCCTTCTCATCAATAACGAAGGCATATTTATAACTGACCTCTGTTATATTCCTGCGGCTCGGCACGAAAAACGTTCCGGTCAGCGAGTCAAAGTTTACTTCAACCTTGGTATTGTGGATATCGGCAGTACTGACGTCCATCTCTATTCCGATATCAAAGGAGCTCTGTTCTTTAGCCCATTCCTCAGGTGAGAGAACTACTACATACTGCCACTCGCCCTTATGAACCTCTTCGGCACTGCATTCTTCAAGAACCTGTTTTATGAGGTAGTACATGCTGTCTCCTTCCTCCGCCGGATCAATCCGGAAGTATTTAATATAAACTGTTCGTTCAATATATCTCTAAATACAACTATTCCTATGGAAATACAGGTGGCATCAGCAGTCCTTCATTCTCCGGAAGTCCGAAGATAAGGTTCATGTTCTGAACAGCCTGTCCTGCAGCACCCTTTACCATATTGTCAAGTGCTCCGCATACAACGATACGATTGGTTCTCTCGTCTATTACGAAATTGATATCAACATAGTTACTGCCCTCAACCCATCTTGTTTCAGGCATAACTCCCTTCTTCAGTACACGTATGAACTGCTCGTCCTTGTAATACTTATCATAAGCAGCCTTAATGTCATCATAACTGTATTTATCAGAAAGCTTTGCGTAGCAGGTTGCAAGGATGCCTCTGTTCATAGGAACGAGGTGAGGCGTGAAGTTGATGAGTACCGGATCTCCTCCCGGATTACCTGCTTCAAGCTCCTTCTGACCGATTGAAAAAATATCCGCATCAGCGTATTCTACATTCTTTCCGCTGACATTTCCTGCTCCTGCAAGGAAAGCGTATCCAAGCTGCTCCTCGATCTCAGGTGTGTGTCTGTGAGTTGTTACGCCGTAAGCCTTAATACTCTCATTTACCTCGCAGTAGAGGTTTGCAAGCTTGGCGCTTCTGCCTGCACCTGATGTACCTGACTTTGCATCAACCACGATGGTATCAACATCTATCATATGCTCTCTTACAAGAGGATAAAGCGAAAGGATTGAAGTAGTTGTATAACATCCCGGATTGGCAATAAGTCTTGCATTCTTGATGCTCTCACGATTCAGCTCACAAAGTCCGTAAACAGCTTCTCCGAGGTACTGCTTTGCCTTATGCTCAATCTTGTACCACTTCTCATATACATCAACATCCTTCAGTCTGAAGTCAGCCGAAAGATCAATAACCTTGCAGTTATTTAAGATCTCATCATTCAGTACGCCTGCAAGATAGCCCTGAGGTGTTGCTGTAAATATAACATCTGCCTGTTTTGACAGTTCATCCAGATTATCATCGAGACACTTTGCATCGACGATATTAAACATATTTCCGTATACACTGCTGTAATCCTCACCAACGTAGCTGTGAGAACCGTACCATACTATCTCTGCGTCCTTATGTCCGAGAAGTATCCTTACTATCTCCTGTCCGGCATATCCTGTTGAACCTATAATACCTGCTTTGATCATTTATCTGTCTCCTTTATCAATACTTACATTATCGGGATTTACTCAAGTGTAATTCATCCTGGTAATAAACAAAAAATATACATAAATCTTACAGGCCGAAAAACGAACCTGTTAATACACGCAACCGATTATAGCCCTTGCATTCTAAATATGCAAGTGTTTTATTGATATTATTCATTATCAGTTAATTTTATGCATTATATGTGTATATTATGCATCTTTTATGCATTATTATAGCATTATCCACGCAAATGAAAGGACGAGCAGCCGTGACCACTCGTCCTTTATGTGAAAATTAAGTATGAGATCGTATTATAGATATTACTCCTGCATCAGTTCGTATGCAGAAATCTTCTTCATTCTTCCTGACATCAGATAGGTCATTCCGAAAACTAAAACTCCTACCACAGCTATAGTTATAAATATCAGCGCAGGTGCGAGAAGAAAATCTGCACTGGCGATACCAAAGCCGCTGAGTACTGCCGAGAGCAGCGGGTTAACCAGAAGGAATCCGAGTATTGCTCCACCGATTGAAGCGATAAAGCTTACCGGGAAGAGTGATAGCGCGAGCTGAAGTCTCAGCTGACGGCTTGTGAAGCCAACCGCCTTCTTGATACCGAACTCCTTCTCCTTCCTGATAAATACAGTCTTCAGAAGAAGCTTGATAACAAGGAAGATGATTCCAACATTTACAAGTATCAGAAGGAGTATCAGCAGCGTTGCCGCAAACATGATCAGATTATCTCCACTCCTCTGATAACGGTATACATTATCAACTCCTGTACAGCTTTCGCCGAGCACCTCTTTTGCCTGTGAGAGAACATCATCAACCGCCTCCTCTGTCGCATCCTCGACACGGATCCTGACACCACTGAACTCCGGTTGAAGCCCCAGCCTTTTCAGTCCTTCAGCACTTATAAATACACGTTCACCCATATTTACAACCGACTGCTGATAGCCTGTAACTATGAAACGTGCCCTGTTTCCGGCGCATTCGATTTCAATCTCGTCGCCAATCTTAACATCCAGCTTTTCGGCAAGAAGGCGTCCGATAACAGCTTCATTCGCCTCCCGGAACATCTGTCCCTCGTAAACTCCGCACTGCAGATATTCCGGATGATCTGTATAGAAAGCATAGGTAGCCTTGCCTTCAACGCTGATATTATGCCATTCATATCCGTATGCCTCTGAGACTCCCGGAATCCTCGCAATATCCTCGCGGATGCTGCTTATCTCGGCCTCGTCGGTCGTATTTACCATTACAACTCCGTCAGGTACATCGCCCTCTACTATCGTCTGGAATTTTGATATATCCACACGTGTATTGTATAAAAGGATCCCTGAAAATATAGTCATGAAGGCTACTACTACCACTACACCTGCTACGATAAGGTTCTGAACCTTGTTCTGAAGCATGCTCTTTGCTGCAAGAAGCGGATTCAGCTTACCTTTCGTTGTTGCAAGCGGAAGCGGATTCTTCTTGAAGCTGTTTGACTGAAGCCCGAAACGAAGTGCTGTTGCAGGATGAAGGTTTCTGATCCTGCGTGTTGCAAGAAATACAACCAGTGACATTGCAAGAAGCAGTCCCACAAGCACCACGATATTCATAACAGGATAGAGTATATTTTCCCAGTACATTCCTGTTACGGAACGCATGATGCCCTTGTCGAGAACCGGCATCAGTATATATGCTAGCGCTGTTCCGATGCAGCATCCAACAGTTCCTATCACAAGATATTCCAAGAGAAGTGCCGCCTGGATCTGTCTGTTTGTATGTCCTACAGCCCTGAGTGCTCCAATATTTCTGACATCTCTGTCGATGTTGTTATTGATCGTAAATATGATCATTACAAAGCAAACGATCATAGCCACAAGTGCAAACACAGTTGTAAAGGCCGCAAGTATATTTGTGACACTTACATAGCCTGCCTTGGCCAGCTTCATAGTGAATCCATAGGTCGGAATATCAGCCTTGTATAGAGTGCTGACAACTGTCTGGAGACCATCATCATGAACTACACCCGGCACAAAGGCTACGACCGCTTCAGTCTGAGCAATATATGCTATATCAAGCTTCGCAGCATCCTCTGCAAGCTTCCGCTGTGCACTGAAGGAATCCGGATCAAGTGCGATTGAGCACCATGAGAAGGTATTTCCCTGCTGAACGTCCTCATAGATACCTGCAACTGTGTATTCCTTTGTTTCAAGTGCCGGCACCTCTACGGTAATCTTATCTCCCAGCTTAAACCCTTTTGAGGTTGCAAAATACAGATTAAGATATGCCTTAGGCCCAGAAAGAGAATCATCTCTCTCCATAAATTTGCAGTGACTTATGTGAGCACTCTCAACCGAGTGGATGACCACATCCGATCTGCTCTCTTCATATTTCCTCTCTTCAGAAGAAAGAGCCGTTTCCTCCGAACGGATTATGTCCGATAAACGATAGTCCTTAACATCTGAAATACCATTCAGTATTTCCGACACTTCATCACTATACCCGGTTGCAAAAAGCTCTACGTCGCCGATGCCTGCCCTTTCCTTCTTCTCATCATACTGAGCATCATATTTTTTCATGAAAAGGCCTATGTTAAGTAACAGTGTTGACAAAATGATGATCATAAGGAACGCTGTAAATACCGCCCTGTCTTTTCTGATATTGGATTTGACTAATTTGATCATTTTAAATCTCCTTATATCTTATAGCCTGACCAGGTCAAGCTGCATATATTGTTTGATCTGCCGATCATTACCATCCCATGGCCTGGAGGAACTTACGAAGCTTCTCGTGTCTCTCCTTATCACCGCTTACATATTCTCCAAGATCACACTCGCCCAGGATTCCTCCGTCCTGAAGGTAAATAATACGATTAGCTCTTCTTGCCGATTTGATATCATGAGTTACCATTACCACTGACTGACCATTCTTATTTAGATCCGTCAGCACATCCAGAACAGCCTTCACGCCACAGGAGTTAAGTGCTCCTGTAGGCTCATCAGCGAAAACAACATCCGGATCATTTATCACGGCTCTTACCATCGCCGACCTCTGTGCCTCACCTCCGGAAAGCTGCGAAGGGAATTTATCTGTCATTTCCTTGGATATTCCAACTCTCTGGAAGAGAAGCTCGGCCTTGATCTTCAGATTCTTCTGCTTCTGCCCCGTAAGCATTCCGGTTGAGATTGCATTGTCCATGATGCTCATGCTGTCAACAAGATGGATCTGCTGGAAGATGAATCCACAGTGCTTTCTTCTGAATACAGCCAGCTGATCATCATTCATCTTCGTGATCTCCTGTCCCGAATACTGAATACTTCCAAGGCTCGGCTTGTCCATCCCCGAAAGCGCATAGAGGAGAGTTGATTTGCCTGCTCCCGAAGACCCCATTATTACGGTGAAGTCGCCCTTATATATTTCCATATCAAGATTCTTTATTACATGTTGCTGCCTTCCGCCTACCGAAAAGCTCTTGGAAAGCTTGTCTGTTTTGATGATTGTTTCTTTCATAGATTTGTCCTTTCTTCTATCAACTTAAAACCACTGTTTTATGATGCTGTTCTATAATGCCATGCTGTTTAATATTAAAATCTGCCTGTTTGTATTAAATGAAAAAGCCATACAGCTTTCTCACTGTATGGCTTAATAATACTGGTTTTAAATTTTAAATGCTTTGTGTAATCTTTAACTGTTTTTTAATTCGACCACTCTGTATTAAATCTTTTTAAACGAATTTATTCTATGGTTCCTCTACATCATCACCCGTAGAAATATCTCTGAGGTGAAAGCCTGCAGCTCCTTCCAAACTTCATATTCTACCGCTTAATTGTTCACTACCCACGAAAAACCCTTTGCTGTTCTTACTTCCGCATCTTTGAAATGATTCCCTGCATTCCATTCCAAAACACAATTCACTCCGAATTCATGAAGCCTTTCATATGCATCACGGATTCTTTCTCCAACCTTAGCCATGACCATATTACGCGTTTTTTCTTCCTTATCTCCCAGGCTAAGATAAACCGTACTGCTTCTAATCGGATTCTCCTCCATGTATTCCTTAAAACCCGGAAACCATATAGAAGGTGAAGCCGCTGCAACCCCACTGAAAATATCTGTCTGATAAGCTGCCCAAAGAGAAAAAAGCCCAGCCAGAGAATAACCGCCTATAACGTAGCGCCTGGATCTGTCCTTGCAGTAACTGAGTATCTCATTAAGCGTATTCACAGCACCATCACCGAAGTCATCATTTCCAAATACAGCCGGTGCTTTCCATGGTGACAGCTCCTTATTCCAGTCACTAACCTTAAATGCAAGCAGCCCGAAATCTATATTTGTATTATTACGTATGATATCAACTTCTCGTTCCATTCCTGAAAGCTCATGTTCACCAACCGGCTGAACCAGAACAACCGAAGCCCCTGAATTGCCATACTCCAATACTTCCATTATAAATCTACCCCTTTAGTAAATACTCTGTCAATTCAACAGTCCTGCATCTCATATACTCTAATTCTCTATCAGATAAATCCTTATTCATATAATGATGACAGTAATCTTCCATAATACCAATGGCAATATGAAGTTTTTCAAACGAATGTGGCTTATTCTTTATATCTTCAGGCAGTCTGTCATAAACATCCTGAATAGCTTCTTGAGTAAACTCATTATACAGTTTTCTTACATCCTCGTCTGTATGTCTAAGGCCTTCCAGTTCTTCATGCAGATTCCTGTAATCTGTATGGATCTTTTCAAATGCTGTTAATGCATTTTCTAGATTTTCACCAAAAAGATCTGTCGGAGATATGCCGGATAATTCAGAAATTTTCTCAAAACCATATTCCAAAGCACTTAGTAATAATGCTTTCTTATTAATCCCTTCTTTTTTATTTGAGGTTGCATATACCGCATTATAATCATTTGCAGTACGGATCATAGCCACGATATAATTTATGAATCTGGTTCTGTCAGGATATCCCGGAAAAAACGGAATCATACCAGTTTCTTCATCGCCATAGTTATAATATGCAAAAACCTCTGCAAAATCCTTCATTTCTTCTTTTGTCAGTTTAACTTTCTTAAGCATCTCAGCCTCCTTTATAGATGTTTATCGTAATAATCCTCTTATTTTCTGCTGACATAAAAATCAAATATTCATCACAATATTCTTATTGTATTAATATTAGTCGCAGTTAGTTGTTTCTAACTCATGTATAATAACATAATAACTTGTAAAATACAAACAAATAAACATCATTAATGAAACGCTTATATATTCATACAAAAATACCGATCGTTCATCCAGCCATAAATATGCACTTCAAAATCAGAAACAGCCCCAGTATAAACTCCTATTTAATAATGCTCTAAAAAAGAAAAAGGGATACCGCAGCCACACCAATCAGGTGTCAGCCACGGTATCCCGTTAATTACTTATTATCCTTCAATAGCTATATACTTCTTTTCCGGAAGCTTTTCTGCTTCATTCTTTGGAATTGTAAGCTTCAGAACTCCATCCTCGAACTTGGCCTTTACATCTTCCTGCTTTACTGCATCACCGACATAAAAGCTTCTCTGCATAGAACCTGCATAACGTTCCTGACGGATGATCTTGCCTTTCTTGTTTTTCTCATCCTTATCAAGTCCCTTGGCAGCACCTACAAGCAGATAACCATTTTCAAGTGAGAGCTTAATCTCATCTTTCTTGAAGCCCGGCAGATCGATGTCCAGTTCATACTTGTCATCATGCTCATGCACATCAGTTTTCATAACCTGTGCAGCTCGTTTTCCGTAAAGTTTACGGTCAACATCACCGAAATCAAACCTTGGAAAATCCATCCAGTCATCCAATAAATCTTCTCCAAAAATACTTGGTAGCAACATAAGTCATTCCTCCTTCTCAAGAAAAATATATAATAATATGTTTCATGAGCAAGGGAAGGAGCGTTTGGATTCTTACCCTGAATCTTCTCTATTCCTTTGTTCTGACTATGTTATAGCACTAATTGTTAGCACTGTCAAGAGGTGAGTGCTAATTTTTTTTTGATTACATTTTAGACTCGATCATTAAATCACAGACTTTCTTTTAATATCTGAACAACTTCATCTCTGGCATCTCGATATCTGACACGAGCCAGCCCTTTTGAGGGCACCATTAATAAACAGACATTCTTTATATTCCTTATCGTCTGTCTTGTCATCCGACGCAAGTGCCTCAAATCTGGCCTCTAGGATCAATATCCTGCTGTTCTTCAACTTCTTTCATATGCTGTCTCCTAAACCATCTTCCAGACGCTCTTGGTTATTTCGTATACTCCATCGTGATACGCGCCCTCTCCGACAAAGAAGGTTTCAAAGCCGCATTTTTCCAAAACACGTCCTGAAGCGATGTTTTCCTGCAGGCGAATACCATACACTTCACTAATCCCGACCTTTTTTGCCATAACCGGAAGAAATGCAGATACAGCTTCTGTTGCATAGCCTTTGCAGGTGAATTGTTTTGCAATATGATATCCGATCTCCCATTTTTCTTCCCCGATCGGAACGAGCTGAACATACCCTATATTTTTATCGCCATCTTTTAAAATGACTGCATAGACCAGCGGACCGTCCGTAGAACCATACTGAGACATTAAAAACTCCACCGTTTCCGCTGCATCTTCCGGTGTTTCAAAAACCTCGTCCGGTACAAATCTTCTTATATCCTCGTCCAATGAATTCCTGTGAACATCCATAACCATGTCCACCGTCATTTCAACTATATTTAATCTGTCTGTTTCAACTAACTTGTTCATAATATATCCCCATCATATTGATTCTTTCTCTATCTTTCAAAGAAATGAATCATCTTTTCTTTCCATTTTTTATTATATGGATGCTCACGCATCGGCAGGTTAAATCTTGTAGAACCTACCAGCACGGTCTGCGGATGTGTAAATTCCCTGAAGCCCCACTCTCCATGATATGCGCCCATACCGGAATGTCCGACTCCATTAAACGGAACTCCCTTCACCATCAGATGCAGGCAAACTTCATTTATACACCCACCGCCGAACTGCATCCTCTGCATCGTTCTTTTAGCCCAGGCAACGTCCTTTGTGAAGATGTAAAGCGACAGGCCTTTTTCACGCATTGAGATTTTCTTTACAAGACGGTTTATTTCTCTATCCTTATACGTAACCACCGGAAGAAGCGGACAGAACAATTCCTTCTTCACTATCTCTTCATCTATATCTACGGGATAAATAATAGTAGGTGAATACTTTAGTTTATCTCTGTCACCAACTCCGCCATAGACTATTCTGTCTCTGTACTTTTCAGCCTCATTACAGCATTTATCATATGCCGCTTCATTTATGAGATGCGGATACTCAGGATTCATGACAGGACTGCTTCCCAGCTGCTTGCAGAAGGCCCTGCTCAGTTCGTTGACAAAATCATCCGCAATCTCCTCTGCAACCGCCACCTGATTAATATTTATGCAAATCTGTCCGGAATTAAGCGACTTGAAAAATGCTATCTTCCGCGCTGCATCCTTTATATTTGCGTCCTTCCTGACTATGCACCAGTTACCGGTTTCGCCGCCAAGCTCAAGTGCGACAGGCGTCAGATTCTTTGAAGCCATTTCCATCACATGCGAACCAATCCGCGGCGAACCTGTGTAAAATATCTTATCAAACCTCTGCTCCAGGCATATATCTGCCACATCATGCCCGCCACCGAGTACTGTCACATATTTCTCCGGAAATATATCAGCAATCAGTCTCTGCATAACCTCGGTACAGTGCGACGATTTCGAACTGGCTTTTATCACTGCAGTATTTCCGCCTGCTATACTCGCCGCAAGAACACCAAGTGATAGCAGTATAGGAAAATTGAATGGACTGATTATAAGAGTGACTCCGTAAGGCATCTTGTAAACCTTGGTTGTAACACTCGGGAAGCAGTGAAAACCGCTGAAATGTGTTTCCGGCTTCGCCCATTTTCTAAGTCCTTTTATTGTCTCATTTATCTCCAGGATCAGGCTTCCGATATCACAGAAATATGCCTCCAGCGGATCCCTGCCCAGATCAGCAGCAAGAGCCTTCGTAAGTTCATCCTCATACGAGATCACAGCCTTCTTCAGTCTCATAAGCTGACGGATCCTGAAGTCGACATCAAGAGTTTTATCTGTAAGAAAGAATCGTCTCTGCGAATCTACTATCGCACGAATCCGTCCCTTTTCGATATTCATAACATTATCCATTCTGTTCTCCTTCTCCTCCCCAAGCATCATTTCCGCTACTCATCTTTTTTATTATTTTTCCATGATCACAAACTCAAACTTTATAGTTTTATCTATGATTATAAACTCATACTTTATTGATTTATTCATGATCATAAAGTCATCGTTTATTGGTTATCCATGATCATAGTATAACATATGCCGTTGAAATATTCTTTGTTTATATTTTAATTTACTTACCCCGGACATCACTGATTCTGCCCACCGGCTTTATAGTTATATACCGGCTTTATGATCTTTTCTATTTTTACTGTGTCCTTAATTACTGATGCAATTTCATCTATGCCTCTGTATGCAAAAGGACTCTCATCCAGAGTATCCTTATTGATGCATATGGAGTGTATTCCATCCATCGCTTTTTTAAAGTCCGATACAGTATGATGTTCAGCAACCTCTGACCGCTTATAGATTCTTCCGGCTCCATGCGGGGCCGAATTGTTCCAGTCAGAGTTTCCGAGTCCGGTACCAAGTATGATCCCGTCACGCATGTTGATCGGAATGATAACTCTCTCGCCTGCCCTCGCACTGATCGCACCCTTTCTCAGTACAGGCTTAATTTCTTCATCCGACAAGCCGTCAACTACTCCTGAAAAGTCCACGTAATTATGGATACAGGTAAATACATCTTCCGTCTTCCACTTCATTCCATTTACGATCGTATCAATGATCGCTTCTCTGTTTAAAGCAGCAAATTCCTGAATGATCTTAATATCATGAAGATAATCATCCATAAGCTCACCTGTCAGGCAGGTCATCTCATAAGGAGCATACCCCTGCTTCTTCATCTGCATTTCCTTCTGACCTGTTCTGAGATAGTAGTCTGCGACCTCCATTCCCAGATGCCTGCTCCCGGAATGCACAACAAGGTAAAGCACTCCATCCTCATCTCTGTCCACCTCGATGAAATGATTTCCCCCTCCGAGAGTACCGACACTTCTGTTTGCCTTTCTGGCATTGATCCATTTGCAGCATCTGAGTTCTGACAGATCTACTCTGTCTGCATATTTATGTTCTTTTTCACGAATTCTTGGTCCGACAGGTACATTTTCTCTGATAACAGAATCAAGCTGCTGGAACTGAGGCCCCTTGGTTTTAACTCTGGCCATAGTCATCCCGCATCCGATATCCACTCCTACAAGACTCGGCAGGATGGAATCTCCTACTGTCATTGTCAGTCCTATGGTTCCAACCTTTCCCGGATGAACATCCGGCATTACTCTGACTTTGCTTCCTTCTGCACTCGGATGATTGCATATCATCTGAAGCTGTTTTCTTGCATAATCGTCGAGTGCATACAGCTCATTTTCAAATGTATATACTATTGCATTTGTATATTTTCCAAATATTGTAATCATAAATATCCTTCTTTCTGTTCGTATCTTTTACACCTTCCATGAATCATGCCTGTCCTTGTCCTTCTGCCGTTTGTCTCTTACCGATTTCTTCTTCAAAGAGCTCTTACGCGGCTGATATTTGGCACAATTCTTGCATTTCTTTAAATCAACCTTTACAAATCCTTTTTTACAGTCTGCATCCTTACAAACATAATAGATGCATGGTTCTAATCTATCTTTCATTTTAATAACCTCTTTCGCACCAAATGTCTGCATTTGCATGTTCCATGCATGCAGCCGCTTGGCTCATTATCTGCACAAAAAAAACACCTCCGGTGCAGGTAATATCTGCACCAAAAGAGGTGTTAGTCATCCTGAAATGTATATCAAAAACAGTAGTATTTCTCTACCCCACAGACACACTAAGGACAACTGCCGCCTCTATGTTACTTATTGAATTGTTTAATCCTGTTCTTCGCATATTGTCCTCCTTTTCGTCATGGGTTAACAGTTACCGAAGCATAAAGCTTCCGGAGATTCGTGCTATCTCCAATTTTGTAGTATATACGAGTGCAACTAATAAGTCAATAATCTGATATTTATCAGTCAGTATAATATTCTCTCGGGATAATTTCTTTTCTGATACAAAGATCATGATCAGTCTTCTCCCATAATTGCTTAACTGTATCCGTCATACCTCTTGCATCGCAAATATAGACCAGAGCATTACCAAGCTCAGCGTATTTTACTGCGCCGGTGTATTCGAATGCTTCCTTATAATTCGGATAATACTCTGACACACACTGATCTGATGCCTTTGTAAAATGCGTATGAAACGGTGGAGACTGAATGATATTTCCCTCATAATCCTTTATACTGATCACAAATGGATCAGGATTTAAACGATCGGGTATTCCAAGTCTTTCATCGACCGAATGAAGGTAAGTATTACGTTCATGTCCGACACCGATAAGAAGCACCTTTCCGCTCTCCTCATATAATCTGCTCAAGCAGGAATTAACAGGAGCCGGTGAACCGCATAGTTCTTCGCCCTTTACAAAATCAGCAGCACCTTTTCCGAAAGCTACAACTGAGTGTGTAGGATGCAGCGATCTGATGCCGTCTGTGCGCCGAAAGGCAGCCTTCGCAAGCGTTCCGATACAAGGGACCGATTTTCTGACATCATAAAAAGGATTATCCCTTACAACTTCATCCCAGGTATGTGTCGGAATAATAAGCAGTCCTTCATTCAGATATGAACACATGGCATCGATCAATCCATCGGCTCCTTCCTCTATCGGACCGACTGAACGGAGTGATGCATGCACAACTATTTTGTCATCATGTCTGATACCATTTTTTTCCAAAAAATCAATTATTTCTATTTTAGTTACCATATTCACTTCTTTTTTACTCGATATCCTTACGCTTAGCCTCGATGTGTGCCTTAACCAGTTCATCGATCTTTCCGGTGATCATCCTGTTCAGAGTCTTGTAGTTTGATATTTCCTCGATCTTTGCTTCGCAGCCTTCTGCATCACAGTACTCCATGATTGCACCGTTAAAAATGATATCCAGCTTTTCACTCAGATCACCCAATGCTTCCCTGATAGCAGCTTCCTTTGAATCAAGTACTGCCTGGAACTTCTCACTATTACTTCTTACACTTTCTTCAATATTCATTTTGTTACCCTCCTTAAATCTATTATTTCAGCCTCTTAAACCGCTCTATGAACCGTTCCTGAGAAGCCGTATTTTCCTTCTTTATAATCCCCATACAACTTTATTATAACTCTTTTTCATAGCAAAGGAAATCCTGTTCATACATAAATATCTCGCCAACAACACGAAA
>OCTW011588830.1_pt1 | contig 23919 bp, 19 predicted proteins | sample 1539671 | NCBI WGS metagenome assembly OCTW01 (sample SAMN02144230, study PRJEB22623) | gut metagenome | biome: sheep rumen | host: Ovis aries | place: New Zealand | reverse complement strand
CCCGCCGCTATGGCCTACATCATGTACGCTGATTCCGCCTGGGCCGCCCAGTACTGGGGGTCCGACGTTGAGGGCGTGACCGCCACCAACGCCTCCGTGACCGGCGAGGGCGATTACACCGTCGGCCTGGAATTCGCCAACACCGCGCGGGGCCTTGCCTTTGCGGCCCTGGGCCTCAAGGACGGCGAAAACCTGTTCCCCGGCTACTATCTCAGAATCAACGCCATCCGCGTCAACGGCGAAGCGTTGGCCTTCAACAAGGGCTACACCTCTTCTGACGACAAGATCGAGACCCGCATGAACATCTACAACGAATGGGTCAGCGAAGTTCCCGCGGACGCCCGCAGCTTTGACGGCGACCTGGAAGGCGTTTCTCCCATCATCGTGGATAAGGAGGCCTTTGAATCCGTCAAGTCCGTGGAGGTCGACTTCTCCGTCCTCAAGCACGGCGTGGACTCCGCCTACATCATGTACGCCGATTCCGCCTGGGCCGCCCAGTACTGGGGCACGCCCGCGGAGGGCGTGACCGCCACCGAAGCGGAAATCACCGGCTTTGGCGATTATACCGTGGGCCTGGAATTTGCGACCGAAGCGCAGGGCCTGGCCTTTGCCGCCCTGGGCCTCAAGAAGGGCGAAATCACCTATCCCGGCGCTTATCTCAAGATCAACGCCATCCGTGTAAACGGCGAAGACGTTGCGTTCAACAAGGGCTATACCTCCTCTGACAACGGCATCGAGACCCGCATGAACGTCTACAACGAATGGGTCAGCGAGCTGCCCAAGGACGCCCGCAGCTTTGACGGCGATTTGGAAGGCGCTTCCTGGATCATCGTGGACAAGGAAGCCTTCGCCTCCGTCAAGACCGTGGAAATCGACTTCTCCCTCATCCCCGTGACCGACACCGCCTACATCATGTTCGCTGATTCCGCCTGGACCGCCCAGTACTGGGGAAGCCCGGCGGAGGGCGTGACCGCCACCGACGTCACCGTCGACGGCCCTGGCACCTACACCGTTTCCCTGAGCTTCGCCACCCCGGCCAACGGCATCGCCTTTACCGCTGTGGGCGTCAAGAAGGGCGAGGTCAACTTCCCCGGCTACTTCATCGACGTCAAGTCCGTCAAGGTCAACGGCGAGGAACTGACCCTGGGTAAGGGTTACACCTCCTCTGACGACAAGATCGAGACCCGTGAGAATCTCTATAATGAGTGGGTAAGCGAGATTCCTGCGGATGCCCGCCGCGCTGACGGTGACTTGGAAGGTGTTTCCGCTATCATCGTGGACAAGGAAGCCTTCGCCGAAGTGTCCACCATGGAAGTGACCTTCGACTACATTTACGGCGTGGCCGCCGCCAAGGACGCGGACGCTCCCATGACGGAAGACGACGCCAAGGCCCTCATGGCCGAAGGCTTCAAGGCCTACATCGGCGTCCAGGGCAAGGACACCTACGTCTTCCGCAACGCCTGGAATGACGAAAAATATGGTCTCAATGATACCAAGAATCCCTTCTTCTACCGCCTGACCGGCTGGGACGAGAGCAACAACGCCGTGGACTACGGCGGCACCTTCGTGGACGCTGACATCACCGCGGACGGCGAATACACCGTCTCCCTGACCACCGGCGATATGGGCTTCGGCACCACCGCGGCCTTCAACCTCCTCTTCGTTTCCACCAACATCCCCAGCAAGCTGGTGGCCGACGGCTTCCTGACCATCTCCGATGTCAAGACGAAGATCGGCGACGCCCGCACCCAGGAATACACTGATGTGGACGTTTCCGGCGATTATGTTCGCCTGGTGGTAGTGGACACCTACAACCGCTCCAGCGAGCCTTTCGGCTACACCGTGCCCGGACCTGACACGACGATTTCCATCACCTTCACCGTGAGCGGCATGGGCGAGTAATCCATCATCCATTCAGACGGAAGGGAGCAGGCCCCGCGGCCCGCTCCCTCCGCTTTCGCCTCATAAATAAGGAAGAAAAACAATGCAGACAGCTGTGAAAAGCTTTAAAACAGCAGAGAAGCGGGAGTACGGTTTCCTGGTTCCCTACTGGATTCACCGCATCGTCATTCTGCTGGCGGGAATGATGGTCTTTTTCTCCCCGGTCAATCCTGGGCGGATCCTGAAACAGGTCAATGAAAACGCCTCCCTGTTTACCACTGCCTTTTCCTACGACAATATCGCAACCCAGCTCAAAAGCGCCATCTCCAGGAATGCCATCACCGAGGGTGATATCCGCTCCGTGATGACGGGCTGCCTGATCATCCTGATCGGCATCCTGCTGTGCGCGGTTGGCGGCTGCATGAGCGCCGGCAACAACCGCATGAAGAAAACGGGAATCTACTTTCCGATGGGCGGGAGCATGGTGATGCTCGGCGGCCTCTTCATGATCTGGCGCAGATACCAGGCGGTCTATACCTTCGTCACCGAAAACAACAAGGTAAGCCGCGCTACCCCAATCACCGCCGACGGCTCCATGCCCCAGTCCATGACGGTATTCGCCGTGGTTGCCGGTCTGATCCTGCTGACATCCTTCCTGCTTTTCTTCCTGCTGACAAAAAAGGAAAAAGAAGAAAAGATGGAAATGGAAGAGCGCTACAAGCTCTTCCTGATGTTCCTGCCGGTGCTGCTGCTGACCTTCGTCTTCGCCTACCTGCCGATCTACGGCTGGCGCTTTGCGTTCTTCGATTACAAGATCGGCGATGAACTGTCCCGGGCGAACTTCGTCGGCTTCCGCTGGTTCCAGACCCTGGTTTCCAACGAGGCGACGCGCTCAGACATCGTCCGGGTCCTGCGCAACACCCTGGCGATGTCCGGCCTGGGCATCCTGACCAGCTGGCTGCCCATCGCCTTTGCCGTGCTGCTGGCGGAAATCCCGTCTTCCAAATTCCAGCGCTTCGTGCAGACCTTTACGACTATCCCGAACTTTATCTCCTGGGTGCTCGTGTATGCCATCGCCTACGCCATCTTCTCGACGGACGGCTTCATCAACTCCTTCCTGACCAACGTCCTGGGGAGGACCACCTCCACCGACTATCTGGCGAACGCAGATCACATCTGGCTCAAGATGCTGCTCTGGGGCACCTGGAAAGGCATCGGCTGGAGCGCGATCATCTATATCGCCGGCATTTCGGGCATCGACCAGCAGTTGTATGAGGCCGCTTCGGTGGACGGGGCGAACCGCTTCCAGCGCATGTGGCACATCACCGTGCCCGGCCTGCTGCCCACCTACATGGTCATGCTGCTGATGAGCATCGCCGGCATCCTGTCCAACGGCATGGAGCAGTACCTGGTCTTCTCCAACGCCCTGAACAAGGATGTGATCGAGGTGCTGGACCTGTACGTCTACAACATCGGCATCGGTTCGGGCCAGATCCCGCTTTCGACGGTGGTCGGCATTACCAAGTCCCTGGTCGGCGTGATCCTGCTCTTCGGCGCGAACAGCATTTCCAAGCTGCTCCGCGGCGAGAGCATCATATAAGGGGGTGGAGAGATGACTGCCAAAGCGAAAGAAGCGGCTCCCATGCACATCAAAAAGTCAGCCGGGGACCATGTCTTTGAAATCGGCCTGATCGTGCTGTTCAGCCTGTTCACCCTGCTGTGCGTATTTCCGTTCTACTATCTGTTCATCAACACCATCTCCAACAACGACGCGGTAACCTCCGGCCTGGTCAACTTCTACCCGATCGGGATCCATTTTACCAACTACATGAACCTGCTGAACGCGTCCGACCTGGGCAACGCCCTGTTCGTGACCGTCGCCCGCACGGTCCTTGGCACGGCGCTGATGGTGCTGACCTCCGCCTGGGCTGGGTATCTGGTGACCAAACGGAAGATGTGGAAGCGCTCCCTCTGGTACCGCGCCCTGGTCATCACCATGTACTTTAACGCCGGCCTCGTGCCCTGGTACATGAACATGCTGATGCTGGGCCTGACCAACAACTTCCTGGCCTACATCATCCCGGGCATGGTCGCCCCGTACAACATCATCCTGGTCAAGACCTACATTGAATCGATCCCGGCCTCTCTGGAAGAGAGTGCCACCATCGACGGCGCGACGACCACGAAGGTCTTCCTGCGCATCATCCTGCCGCTGTCGGTGCCGATCCTGGCGACGATTTCCATTTTCGGCGCGGTCGGCAACTGGAACTCTTTCCAGGATTCCCTCCTGCTGATGAGCGGCCGGCCGGACCTTTACACCCTGCAGCACCGCCTGTACGTCTATCTGAACACCACCTCGAACCTTGGCGCGGTCATGAACGCCGGGGCGGGCGGCGTCAATACGGCGGCTGCCCAGAGCTTGCTCAACACCAAGGTCATCAAGTACACCGTCTCCATGGTCACCATCATCCCAATCCTGCTGGTCTATCCCTTTATGCAGAGGTACTTCGTCAAGGGGATTATGATGGGATCGGTCAAGGGATAACAACCGGCGGCATGCCGGCAAGGCTTGCCAGAGTGAAGAGTTTTCGTTCGCTGCGCTCACAGAGTGAAGAGTGGAGATCAGATCTGGTTTCCATTGAGGAAAGACAAAAATATCTCCACTCTCCACTCTGCACTCTCCACTCTTCAGTATCTGCGTATCTGTCAACTGAAAGGAGAAACGTTATGAAGAAGATGATTTCCCTGTTCCTGGCACTGGCGCTGTGTCTTGCGTCTGTCGGCGCTCTGGCTGAGTCCGTGGTGGACCGCGATGGGCCGACCATTACGCTGGACGTGTACAGCCAGCTGGCAAACTTCTCCGGTATCCAGCAGGGCTGGGGCGCCGTGATGCTCAAGGACAAGTTCAACGTGGAGCTCAACATTATCCCCGACCAGGACGGCACCTATGAGACCCGTGTGGCTTCCGGCAACCTGGGCGACATCGTTGTCTGGGGCGCCAACGGCCAGGATTACAAGAACGCGGTGGAAAAGGGCCTGCTGCTCGACTGGGAAGAGGACAACCTGGGCGAGACCTACGCCCCTTACATCTGGGAAAACTACCAGGGCGCTCTGAACGCCAACCGGGCGGTCTCCGGGGACGATACCATCCACGGCTTCGGCCACGCGGTCGCCTTCAAGCAGGGCAGCCACGCTTCCTTCTTCTATACCTGGGACCTGCGCTGGGACCTGTACAAGCAGCTGGGTTATCCGGAAGTCAAGAACCTGGACGACCTGTTTGACGTCCTGCAGAAGATGAAGGAACTGGAGCCCACCGACGAAAGGGGCAACCCCACCTACGCTACCTCCATCTGGCCCGACTGGGACGGCAACATGGTCATGTACGTCAAGTCCCTGGGCACGGCTTACTACGGCTATGACGAGCTGGGCTTCGGCTACTATAACCCCAACAACGGCCAGTTCGTCTCCTGCCTGGACGAGGACGGCCCGTACCTCAAGTGCCTCAAGTTCTTTAACCGCCTCTATCAGGCCGGCCTGCTGGATCCGAACTCCATGACCCAGACCTACGACGTCATGGGTGAGAAGGTCAAGAACGGCGGCACCTTCTGGGGCATCTTCAACTATTCCACCTCTCTCATTTACAATACCACCAATCATCTCGAACAGGGCAAGATGATGTATTCTCTGGTTCCCAAGGATGCCAGCCCCATCGTCTACGGCCTGGGCACCAACGGCGGCAACCGCGTCTGGTCCATCGGCAACTACACCGAATATCCCGAGCTCTGCCTGGAGATCCTGGACTGGCTGGCGACGCCCGAAGGCTCCATGACCATGTGGTACGGCCCCAAGGGCGTGACCTGGGATTATGACGAAAACGGCCTGGCCTATTTCACTGAGCTGGGCAAGCTGACCAGCACCGACTCCACCCAGTCCATGGACGGCGTGACCTGGACCAGCCCCTGGACCGGCAAGACCTACACCCTCTCCGGCACCTTCAACGACGGCTGCGTGCAGATCAACAACGTGACCCTGGCGCAGGACATGGAGAACCCCGACGGCGCCAACGGCGAAACCTTCAACAAGTCGTCCTGGGAATCCGAGGTCAAGGCCTCCGCTTATGAGATCCAGGAAGACTGGCGCAAGTGGTCCGGCTATGCCTCCGCCGATCAGTACATGAACGCCGGCAAGTACACCATCATGCCGGAAATCAACTATTCCGAGAGCCCCCGTTCTTCCAGCCTCGACCTGATCTGGCAGCAGTGCGCGACCACCATCAAGCAGTGCTCCTGGAAGGCGATCTACGCCAAGAACGACGGCGAGTTCAACGCCGCCCTCAGCGAAATGAAGGCCCGCGTGAACATGTACGGCTGGAACCAGTGCGTAGAATGGTGCGAGCAGGAATGCGCGGCTAAGTGGGCGCTGAGCCAGGAAGCAGCTGCTTTAGCTGAATAAACACAAAAACAAAAGTAAAAACACGGGCCGGCGGCAAAACGCCGGCCCTTTTGATAAATTTGGATATGAAGGGAGAAAGCAACATGTATCAAGTCAAGGACAGATGGGCCCTGATTACCGGGGCGGCCCGGGGCATCGGTTATCTGACGGCGCTCTTTATGGCCAAGCAGGGGTGCAACCTGATCCTCCACAGCAGGGACCTGAGCCACACCGAGAAGGTAGTGAGCGAGGTCCGGGTCCTGGGCGTAGAGGCCCACGCCGTCGCTGCGGATTTGAACGACCTTTCCCAGGTGGAGCGGATGCTCAACGAAATCGACCGGATGAACGTCGATGTGGACATCGTGCTCAATAACGCGGGCCTGCAGATCGCTTATCGGACTGATTATTTTGAGACCCCTGTCTCGGACTATGAGATCAGCTTTCGGGTGAATACCATCGCCCCGGCGATGATCTGCTACCATTTCCTGCCCAAGATGATCAAAAAGGGGACGGGCCGGATCCTGAACACCACCAGCGGCATCGCCCTGGACGTCTGCCAGGCCGGCTATTCGGCCAGCAAGGCGGCCCTGGACAAGATCACCATCGACCTGGGCTCGAAGGTCGATGGGACCGACGTGATGATCAACCTGACCGACCCCGGCTGGTGCCGCACCGACCTGGGCGGGCCCCACGCCCCCAACGCCCCGGAGAGCGCGATCCCTGGTATCGTGGCCGGCGTGTTCGCGGACGACAAAAATCCGGACGGTACCTCGGGGCCCAGCATTTCGCGGGGCTTTCCCTCGAGGAAACGGTCCGGAAGGTAGAACAAGGATTTAACAGTCCTTACGGCAGAGGATGATGCCCTCCCCGAAGGTCAGGGCGTCCATTTGGACGTCCTCTTCGCCGTGGGGGATGTCCTCTAAAATCAGCGCCCGGTGGCACAGGCAGAGCGTCCGGCAGGGATGGGTTTGGAGGAAGGCGTCGTAATACCCGCCCCCGTGGCCCAGACGGTCGCCCGCCGTCGAAACGCTGAGACAGGGCACGATGGTCAGGTCAATCCGCTCCGCTGTTTCTCCGTCCTCCGGCTCCGGGATGCCGTACTGATTGGGGTGCAGCGCTTCCAACTGGGTCAGGCGGACGGCGTCCATCACCGGTTTTTCCCGGCACCGGGGGACATAGACTTCCTTTCCGTCCTCCAGCGCCTGACGGAGGATGGAACGGGTGTCCGGCTCGTTTCCGACGCTGATATAGAGAAAGACGGACCTTGCCTCCCGGTACCAGGGGGAGGAAAGCACATCCCGAGCGATCCGCCCGCTGGAATCGGCGGCTTCCTGAGCGCTCATCGCAGCCGCCCGCCGGCGGACCTGCTCCCGGAGCGCTCTTTTCGCAAACGCGATTTCGTCTTTCATGGTCTGCACGTCCCTCACTTCTTTCTCTGATCTCACCCGTCTAAAAATACGCATTACGCATTACGAATTACGAATTTGTTTCCTTCTGCCCATTCTTCCTGATCCATTTATTCAGCAGCCATACGGCAAACACAGCCCCGCAGGCCTCGCCGACGGGCAGGGCCGCCGCCATGCCGGTTTCCCCAAAGAGCTTGTCCAATATCGTCATCAGGGGGATGTAGAATACCAGCTCCCGGACGAAGGCATGGAGCAGGGTGCCCTTCCCGTCGCCCATGGCCTGCAGGCAGAAGGACGCGTGGTAATTGGAAAACTGCAGGGGCGAGGCGATGCAGCGGATCCTGAGGAACAGGGCGGCGTAGGCCAGCGTGCGCACGGCGTTTTCGGCATGCTCGGCGTCCCCGGCGGAGACGCTCAGGAAGGCCCGCGACACCTGCGGGGCGAACAGCTCGAACAGGACGATGCACAGCAGGGATACAGTCAGCCCCCATTTGCGGGCGGTGGAAATGGTTTCCCGCATCCGCCCGTGATCCCCGGAGGCGTAGTTGAAGGCGACGATGGGCAGCATGCCCTGGCAGATGCCGATGTTGACGGCGTTGGGCAGGCGCTCCACCTTCATTACAATGCCGATGCCCGCCAGCACCAGGTCGCTGTGGGCGGCGGCCAGGCGGTTCAGGCTGATGTTGGCCAGGTCAAACAGGCCGGTCAGCATGGCGGAGGGGATGCCGACGGCGAAAAGGTTTCGCCGGTCTTCCTTCCGGGTGGCGGCCGCGTCCCTGAGGCGCAGGCTCAGAGGGGATTCCCCGGCGGCCTTTTTATAGGCGATCAGCAGGTAGGCGCAGGAAAAGGCGTTGGAAAGTGCGGTGGCGATGGCAGCGCCGGTGACCTCCTGGCCCCGGGGCAGCAGGACGAACATGAACAGCGGGTCCAGCAGGCAGTTGAGGATCCCGCCGGCGCTCAGGCCGAGGCTGGCCTTGCCCGCGTAGCCCGTGTTGCGCAGCAGATGGGCCAGGGCGGCGGCGAGGATGGCCGGCAGGCTGCCGATGACGATGACGATCAGGGCGTAGCTGCGGGCATAGCCGATGGTCTGGTCCGACGCGCCGAGGAAGCGGAGCAGCGGGTCCAGAAAAAGGCCGGTCAGGACGGAATAGAGCAGGGCGATGGCTACGGCCCCCCAGAAGCTGAAGGCGCTGACCTGCCGGGCCCTGTCCGGCGCGCCGCCGCCGTTCAGCCTGGACACCAGGCTGCCCCCGCCGATGCCAAAGAGGTTCGACAATGCGACGTTCAGCATGACCAGCGTCAGCGTCAGCGTGGTGGCCGCGGCCATATAGGAATTGCCGGTCCGCCCGATAAAATAGGCGTCCACCATGTTATAGATCAGGTTGATCAGCTGGCTGATGACGGTCGGTACGGCCATGGTCCACAGGGCCTTGGGCACCGGGACCCGGGAAAACAGTTCCTGCCTGGAAAAAGATGCCGGTTTCATGGGCAAAGCCTCCTGATGAGTCGGATGCAAGGCTTCATTATATCACAGCTTCCCGTTTGATGAAATAGAAAAGCTTTCCAAATTGACAGGGCCGTCAAACTGGTTTACAATAACAGCATGTTTCCCTGGTTCACACAGAAAGGAGCGGAGGATTATGGATTCAAAGCTGTTCCGGAAGGAAAGCCTGGAGCGGTTTTCATCTCCCGAAGCCCTTCATGATTATCTGCGCGTCACCAGCCCCCGGATGTGGATGGTGCTGACGGCGGTGCTTCTCCTCACGGCGGGGTTTGTCTTTTACGCTTCCAGCGCGACCATGGAGGAGACCCTGCCCGTCCAGGTCCGCGTCACGGTGTCCGGCGAGGGCGAAAACGCCCGGACCCAGGTCTCCGCTGAGCTGCCCCCGGAAATGAAGGGCGTTGTGCAGCCCGGTATGCCGGTGCGCTTTGAGGGGTTGAAGGGCAGTGTGGAAACCGTCTATGAAACGGAGAGCGTGATCGGCATCCTGGTCAGAATGGGAAAAGACTTTGCCGGACTGCCGGACGGGACCTATGACGGCCTCATCGTGACCGACTCGACGACGCCGGTTGGTTTTCTTTTAGGCGAAGAATAAATGCTTCGGGTGTTTGAAATGAAAGACAAGAAACTGAAACAGCCTGTCCGAAAAGGCGTGGCGAAGGTGCCGGTGATCATGCAGATGGAAGCGCTGGAATGCGGCGCGGCCTGTCTGGCGATGGTGCTGGCCTATTACCGCAAATGGATTCCGCTGGAACAGGTCCGCCTGGACTGCGGGGTCAGCCGGGACGGCTCCAACATGAAAAACATTTTCCTGGCCGGCCAGCATTACGGCCTGGATGTCCACGGCTACAAGATGGAAGTGGAGGCGCTCAGGAAGCAGGCTTCTTTTCCCTGCATCATCCACTGGAACTTTAACCATTTTGTCGTGCTGGACGGCTTTAAGGGGAAGAACGCCGTGCTCAACGATCCCGCCCGGGGCGTGGTGCACGTGAGCATGGAGGAGTTCAGCACCTCCTTTACCGGCCTTTGCCTGACCTTTGAGCCGGGGGAGAACTTCGTCCCCTCCGGCCGCAGGAAGAGCACCGTCGCCTTTGCCAGAAAGCGCCTGCGCGGGGCAGGGCCGGCCGTGGCCTTCGTCATACTGACCACGTTGATCGGCTCCCTGTTTAACATCATCAACCCCGTCATGTCCCGGCTGTTCTTTGACGAGCTGCTCACCGGCCGGGCGCCGGACTGGTTTATGCCCTTCATCATCGTGATGGCGGCGCTGGCGGTTTTCCAGATTGTTGTGGAATGGGTGCGGACGATCTACTCCCTCAAGATCGACGGGAAGATGTCCATCGAGGGCAACGCCGAGTACATGTGGAAGGTCCTGCGGCTGCCGATGGCCTTTTTCTCCCAGCGCATGACGGGGGATATTCTGCAGCGCCAGGGCACCAACGCGGCCATCGCGGGCACGCTGGTCAAAACCGTGGCCCCGCTGGCGATGAACACGGTGATGATGATCTTTTATCTGGTGGTGATGCTGCGCTACAGCCCCCTGATGACGCTGATCGGCCTGACCTCCCTGACGCTCAACCTGTTCGTGGCCCGGTATCTGTCCAATAAGCGCGTCAACCTGACCCGCGTGCAGATGCGGGACGAAGGCAAGCTGGCGGCAGCGACGATGGCGGGCATCAGCCTGACGGAGACCATCCGGGCCTCCGGCGCGGAGAGCGGCTTTTTCAGAAAGTGGAGCGGCTACCAGGCCTCCGTCAACACCCAGGAGGTCAAATTCTCCACCCTGAATGCCCGCATCGGCCTGATCCCCCAGTTTATCACCACGGTGAGCAATTACGCGGTCCTGTTCCTGGGCGTGCGCCTGGCGATGGACGGCAGCTTTACCCTGGGTAAGATCACCACGTTCCAGGGCCTGCTCGGCGCCTTCATGACGCCGGCCATGACCCTGGTCGGGGCCGGGCAGACCATCCAGGAAATGCGGACGCAGATGGAGCGGGTGGAGGACGTCATGGAGACGCCGAACGACCCGGTCCTCAGCCACGGCAGCCAGCATGCCGGGGAAAGCTACGCCAAGCTGAAGGGGGAGGTCCAGGTCGATCACCTGACCTTCGGCTATTCCCCGCTGGGCAATCCCGTCATTTCAGACTTCTCCATGCACATCCGCCAGGGCAGCCGGGTGGCCATCGTGGGCGGCAGCGGCAGCGGTAAGTCCACCGTCAGCAAGCTGATTACGGGCCTGTATCAGCCCTGGGAGGGCGACATCCGCTACGACGGAAAACCCATCTCGGAGATTCCGCGCAGCGTGTTCACCGGCTCGGTCGCCATGGTGGACCAGGAAATCGTCCTGTTTGAGGACACCATCGCCAACAACATCCGCATGTGGGACACCTCCATCGAGGATTTTGAGGTCGTCCTGGCCGCCCGCGACGCCCAGCTTCACGACGACATCCTCCAGCGGCCGGGCGGATATCAGGGACGGCTGATTGAAAACGGCAAGGACCTGTCCGGCGGCCAGCGCCAGCGCCTGGAGATTGCCCGGGTCCTGGCCCAGGACCCCTCCATCATCATTCTGGACGAAGCGACCAGTGCCCTGGACGCCAAAACGGAGTACGAGCTGGTCAAGGCCATTACCGACCGCGGCATCACCTGCATCGTGATCGCCCACCGCCTCTCCACCATCCGGGACTGCGACGAAATCATCGTCCTGGAAAAAGGCCGCATCGTAGAACGCGGCACCCACGAAGAACTCTACGCCAAAGGCGGAGCGTATACGGAACTCGTCACGTCAGAGTGAAGAGTGGAGAGTGAAGAGTGGAGATGAATTGTCATGAGCGTAGCCGGAGAAAAAAGCAAGGCGTTTGCGGTCAGGATCGTTCACCTGTATCGGTTTTTATGTGATGAAAAGAAAGAACTGGTTCTCTCCAGACAGCTGCTGAGGGCCGGAACCTCGATCGGAGCGAATCTGGCAGAATCCGAATGTGCGATCAGCCGGAATGATTTTCTGTCCAAGGTTTATATTGCATTGAAAGAGACATCGGAAACCCTGTATTGGCTCGAGCTTTTGTATAAGACCGATTATTTGTCGCAGAATCAGTTTGAAAGCATGGCGAAAGACGCAGAAGAATTGCGCAAAATGCTCTCTGCTACCACCAGAACCATGACAAATACTTGATGATCACTTTCTGCTCTGTGAGCGCAGCGAACGAAAACTCTTCACTCTGCGAGCGCAGCGAGCGTACACTCTCCACTCTGATTTGATTGAAGGGAGAACAACATTGGGTTGGTTTGACGAACAGATCAGACAGCGCATGGAAAGCGACCAGAACGTCCTGGAGGATTCGTTTTTCCGTCTGGCCAGCGTGGTGCTGGACAAATGGGAAGCCGAGCGCCTGGAGGACAAGCGCATCATCGTCCGGGAAGCGCTGGATGACATCCTGAAATATTATCACGAAAAGCCCGTGGAAATCCCGGACGATATCCAGGATATCACCCGGCAGATGGAGTACGCCCTCCGCCCCGCCGGGCTGATGACCCGCGACGTGGAGCTGACGAAGGGCTGGTACAACGACGCCTACGGGCCGATGCTGGGCTATCTGAAGGACAGCGGGGCCGCCGTGGCGCTTTTGCCGGGGACGGTGTACGGGTATTACTATGTCGATCCGTCCAGCGGAAAAAGGAAGCGGGTCACGCGGAAAAACGAGGGCCTTTTTTCCCGGGACGCCCTGTGCTTTTATAAGCCCCTGCCGATGAAAAAGCTGGGCATCCCGGACCTGCTGATCTACATGAAAAACTGCATGACCAGCGGCGACCTGATCCTGATCATGCTGGCCTCCCTGGCCGTGGTGATCGTGGGCCAGATCGAGCCCAACATCTACAACGTCGTCACCGGCGTGGCCCTGCAGAACCGCAGGGTCAACCTGCTGGCCGGAGCGGCGGCGTTTCTGGTATCGGCGGCCTTCGCCGGGGAAATCCTGTCGATGGTGCGTTCCCTGCTGATGGAAAGGATCAACACCAAAACCTCCCAGGCGGTAGACGCCTCGGTGATGATGCGGATCCTGTCCCTGCCGGTCAGCTTTTTCAGGAAGTTTTCTTCGGGCGAATTGTCCCAGCGCGCCACCTCCATCAATTCCCTGTGCAGCATGATGATCAACAACCTGCTTTCGGTGGGCTTAAGCAGCCTGATGTCCCTGCTGTACATCACCCAGATCTTCCGCTTCGCGCCGGTCCTGGTCTGGCCGTCCATCGCGATCATCCTGACCACGGTGGTAATGAGCGCGGCCGTGTCCTTCGTGCAGATCGGCATCACCAGAAGGAAGATGGAGCTGAGTGCCAAGGAAGTCGGCATGAGCTACGCGACCCTGAACGGCATCCAGAAGATCCGTCTGTCCGGCTCGGAAAACCGGGTCTTTGCCCGCTGGGCCCAGCTCTACGCTAAGGACGCCAGGCTTGAGTATAACCCGCCCATGTTCCTCAAGATGAGCGGGGTCATCACCACCGCCATCTCTCTGACGGGCACCGTGATCCTGTACTACCTGGCCGTCCGCTCCGGGGTGAGCGGCAGCCAGTACATCGCCTTCAGCGCGGCCTACGGCCGGGTCATGGCCGCCTTCTCCTCCCTGGCGGGAATCGCTGTTTCGGTCGCCTCCATCCAGCCCGTGCTGGAAATGGCGGAGCCCATTTTAAAGGCGGAGCCCGAGGTCGCCAGGGACAAGGAACCGGTTTCCAAACTGAGCGGGAACATTGAAGTCAGCCACGTCACCTTCCGTTATGAGGAAAACACCCCCTATATCCTGCAGGACCTGTCCCTGAAGATCCGGGCGGGGGAATATGTGGCCATCGTCGGGCGGACGGGCTGCGGCAAGTCCACCCTGGTTCGCCTGCTGCTCGGCTTTGAAAAGCCGGAAAAGGGCACCGTGTTCTACGACCGCTACGACCTGAACGCCGTGGACCCCCGGTCCGTGCGCAAGCAGATCGGCGTGGTGATCCAAAACGGCCAGCTTTTCCAGGGCGACATCTATTCCAACATCATCATTTCCGCCCCGCAGCTTTCGATGGACGAGGCCTGGGAAGCGGCGGAAATCGCCGGCATCGCCGACGACATCCGGGAAATGCCCATGGGCATGTATACCATCATCTCCGAGGGCCAGGGCGGAATCTCCGGCGGCCAGAAGCAGCGGCTGATGATCGCCCGCGCCATCGCCCCCAAGCCGAACATCCTGATCTTTGACGAGGCCACCAGCGCCCTGGACAACAAGACGCAAAAGCAAGTGTCCGACGCGCTGGACAAGCTGCACTGCACCCGTATCGTGATCGCCCACCGCCTCTCCACCATCCGCAACTGCGACCGCATCCTTTTGATGGACCAGGGCATGATCATCGAACAGGGAAGCTACGACGAACTGATCGAGAAAAAAGGCGTCTTTGCCGATTTGGTCGCAAGACAGAGACTGGACGGCCAGGACTGACAAAACGAAAAGCACCCCTTCCTTCAAGCCATTTTGGGCTTTCTGGAAGGGGTGTTTTGTGATGGACTGGTTAGCCGCAGACAAATTCCGCCAGCCTCAAAGCAATGTTAAAATGCCCGGGGTCGTGCTGGCCGCCGTCGCCGCTGTCCATGCTCCGGTCGTCCCATTCCGGGGCGTCCAGCAGGTCGCCGCCGGTGAAAAAGGCATAGAGCTCCAGACCGCGGAAGTCGCACATGGCCTGCACGCCGGCGCACTCCATTTCCACGGAGATACAGCCCTCCGCTTTCCGCTTTTCAAAGCTGCTGCGGGTCTCCCGGTAAAAGGAGTCGGTCGTCCAGGTTTTGCCCAGAACGTAGGGGATGCCGTTTTGCTTCATGCAGTCCGCCACGGTCTGGGCGTTTTTGATGTCGATATAGTCCGCCGCCGGGGCGTAGTGGTAGGAGGTCCCCTCGTCCCGATAGGCGGCGGTGGGGATCATCACCTTCCCGTGGGTGATCTCCTTGTCCAGGCACCCGGCCCCGCCGAACAGGATGAATTTGCCGCACCGGAACGTGGACAGCGTGTCCTCCATCAGCCCGGTGGTGATGGGCGCGCCGACGTAGGTCCGGTAAAAGGCGAAACGTTTCCCGCCCCGCTCGATCAGGTACACCGGGGTCCGCCCGGAAGCGCACCAAAGGGAGCCCAGCTCCCCGCTGGCATACCGCTCCGCCACAAACTGCTCGATCTGCCAGGAAAAGGTAACGATGCACGCATCCACACCAGGCGCGTCCTTCGGAAGAGCAGGCGGATTGATGATGGCAGGGGAAAGAGGGTCAAAGGAGTGGGTGATCATAAGAGACCTCCTCTCAGTGATTCAGAGTGGAGAGTGAAGAGTGGAGAGTGGAGTTTAGATATGGTTGCGAGTGAGGAGTTAGGAGTGAGGAGTGAGGAGTTAAAGAAGGAATTACGCATTACGCATTAAGCATTACGCATTTGACTCTAAGTCCTATCCTTTTTTCTGATAAGTGATCGGACAAGATACCGTCTGCCCCCCCTGCTCCTTCGGTACAAAGCTTATATGGCCGTCTTCCAGGGTGACTGTGCCTGTGGAGCCGCGGACGGAGTGATCCTTGAGGAGCATTGAGACCAGGCGGTCGTTGAGCGCGGGGCCTCCGCCGCGGGTCAGGCAGTCCTTCCACAGGGTGAAGGCGCAGCCGTCCCGCCAGGCGGAGCAGCCGTAGGCCTTGTCCGAAACCTGCACGGGCTTGCCGCACAGGGGGCACTGGGCGCCCTCCAGGAGCTTGATGGAGGAGGCCTTTTTGCCGCCCTTGCCCTTGCGCCGCTCTTCGGGCGGGAAGGAGCCCTCGTTTTTCGTGGTCCGGGCGTACTCCACCAGCCAGGCGGAGAGGCGGCGGATGCCCTCGTCGAAGCGCTCCGGGGCCCGCTGGTTCCGGGCGATCTCGTCCAGGGCCAGCTCCCATTTGCCGGTCATCTCCGGGGAGGAAATCTCCTCCGGCGCGATCTCGATCAGCTGGACCCCCTTGTCGGTGGCGTTCAGGGTCTTGCCCCGGCGCTGCACGTACCCGACGTGGATCAGCCGCTCGATGATGGCGGCGCGGGTGGCCGGGGTGCCCAGGCCGCTGCCTTTCATCTGCTCCCGGAGGGCTTCGTCCGCCAGCTCCCGGCCGGCGTTTTCCATGCTGTACAGGAGACTGGCGTCGGTGTGGGGGGCGGGCGGCTTGGTCTGCTCCTTTTTGGAGGAGGCCTTTTTCACCTGCCGCTGGTCCCCTTCCCGCACGTCGGGCAGGACGGTCTGCTCCGGTTCGGCGGCTTTCTTCCGGGCGGTGGATGTCTGCGTCTCCTGGCCCTGAACGACGGTTTTCCAGCCCGGGTCCTTGGTGACGCGGCCGGTGGTCTTGAATGCTTCGTCCGCAGATTTGGTGATGATCTTCACCTGGTCATAGACGTAGGGCGGGTAAAAGGCGGCGATGGCGCGTTTGGCCACCAGGTCAAACAGGGCCCTTTCGTCCGCCGGCAGCTTGTCCAGCGGGGCGGTCTGCGGGGTGGGCAGGAGGGCGTGGTGGTCGCTGACCTTGGCGTTGTCGAAAATCCGCTTGGAAAAGGGCAGCTTCCCGTCCTCCTTCCAGGGAATGCCCTGGACCAGCGGCTGGTAGACGGCCGGGAGCTTGAGCAGGGTCTGCCGGGCCCTGGGCAGCATGTCCAGGGGGAGATAGCGGCTGTCGGTCCTGGGATAGGTCAGCACCTTCCACTTTTCATACAGGGACTGGGCGATTTTGAGCGTCTTGTCCGCTGTGAAGCCGAGCAGGCGGTTGGCGTCCCGCTGGAGGCTGGTCAGGTCGTACAACTGGGGGGCCAGCTCCTTTTTTTCCTCCCGGCTGACGGATTGCACCGTAGCCTCTTGCCCTTTGACTTTGCTGACGATGCGCTGCGCCGTCTCCTGATCCGGGATGCGGTGGCTCACCTTCTCGTCCTCGGCCTTTTCGTCAAACCACACGCCCTGATAATCTCCAAAATCGGCGGTGACGGTGTAGTATTCCACGGGTACGAAGCGCTCGATCTCCAGGCGGCGCTTGACTAAAATGGCCAGCGTCGGCGTCTGCACCCGGCCGATGGACAAAAGCACGTTGTAGCGCAGGGTAAAGGCCCGGCTCGCGTTCATGCCCACCAGCCAGTCCGCCGTGGAGCGGGAGCGGGCGCTTTTGTACAGGCCCTCGTATTCCGCGGCGGGCTTGAGCTGGGCGAAGCCCTCCCGGATGGCCTCGTCTGTCATCGAGGAGATCCAAAGCCGCTCCACCGGCTTTTTGCACCCGGCCTGCTCGTAGATCAGCCGGAAAATCAGCTCCCCCTCCCGCCCGGCGTCGGTGGCGCAGATGAGGCTGTCCACCTCGCCTGAGAGCATCAGCTTTTTAAGCGCGGTAAACTGCTTTTTCGTCTTCGGGATCACCTTCGTGGGGATCCGGTCCGGCAGAATGGGCAGGTCCTCCATCCGCCATTTTTGATATTTGGCGTCCAGCTCGTCCGGCTCCTGCAGGGTGACCAGGTGCCCCAGCGCCCAGCTGACGAGATACTCCTCCCCCCGCAGATATCCTTCCTCTTTCGTTTTCACGCCCAGCACCCGGGCGATGTCCCGGGCGACAGACGGCTTTTCCGCGATGATCAGTTTCATGTGTGCCTCGATTGTTTTTCGGTTTGTTCCAGATATACCTTTGCCGAGGACGACGCTATTGTCCGATATGATAAAACGGCCTCGTCCCGCGCAGGGATGAGACCATTTTATCATGAGGGGAACCTCAATTCAATATCTACTCTTTTACTTCGGATTCGGAAGGTTTATCGGATCGTTTCACAAGGGGGAGACGGCCAGGCGGTTTTTCCGTCTGCCCCTGTATTTTTACGCGCTCAGCTCATTATCCGTCCACAATTCACATTGCGCGAGAACTGTATGAACCGCATCGTCCATGCCATTTTTCACTTTACCTGTTCAGCTATAAAACCCATCATTCTGTCAAATGCGTCTTTTGCCACTGCATCTGCACGCTCAGACGCCACAAAGCAATGCGGCATCCTTAGATTCCTTTCTGCCAAGGGATCAATCAATTCGTGCGGGACATTGGCTTCAATCAACGCATCATGCATGGATCTCATGTCAATATAATACTCACTGCCAAGCAGGACTGTGGGCGGATAGTTGGAGTCGACCCATAGAATGTTGTTGTACTTCCGGATTTCTTCCTGCCCTAAGAAAATGCTGCCTTTGACATAATTACCGACCAGTACCTTGGTTCCAATTGAAAATTGATCGTAGACGAGCGGGGCGTCATCAAGCACAACTGCTTTGACCTGTTCTGCTTTCAGCGTTGGCACGATCCCGAGAATCTCGGCATAATCCGGGTTCGTAATGACGCTTCCCATCTGACTTGTAATGATTGCCCCGGCGGATGATCCCATCATTACCACCCGATCCATATCCAGATAATATTGCTCTGCGTGTTCCATTAAGAATGCAAATGCTTCATTTACCTGAATCAACGGATCAGGGAAATGGTATTCCGGCACCAGCACGTAATCAACATTTACAAGATTAAAGCCTTCGGCGCAGATGTCGTCCAGCAGTGACGTCGCATCGCTGCCAGCAAGGGGATCGCCGATATTCTTGCTGCCGCCAAAGAAGCCGCCGCCATGGAAGTAAATCAGGGTAGGACGCGACGTCAATCTATTTTCATCCGGGTAAGTTATATCAAGATAGCTGTTGGGAAAACGATCGGAATACCTGATCTCGGTAATGATGTACTGCCCATTTTCCTTCATTCCTTCCATGGGCGTCCCAAGAGGCTCATAGAGGTTTTTGGTATTTACCGTGGCTGCGGACAGGTTCTGGATTGCACCTACGATGAGCTGAGTATGTGTCATGAGCATCAAAGCTGCAGCTATTAGTATAATCAATATAATTGCCATGACGATGAAAAACGTATGCTTCTTTTTCCCTGTTTTTTTGCTCATTGATTCTTCTCCACATCCTGCCAGTTGTTGTTATGAAGTATCTCTGCTTCTTCCCCGATAAACACGGAAGCGGCCTCTGCGTCATCCATTAATTGATACAGCATCCATGCCGTCATGTATCCGTCCGAGCGCATCAGCATTTGTTCATGTTCTGCTCCAACAGCCCGCGCCCGAACCTTCTGCACTTTATCAGAGATACTGTTATAATTTGCGATCTGTGCGGAAAGCGGTGAGACTCCGCCGTATCCTTTCTCCGGATCATTGCCTGAATCATCAGACTTGCCGGTACCAGCCACCATGAAATACGGGATCGTTATTTTCGAGGCATCATATTCCCATCCCATGTTTCTGGCAAGCGTAGGATAGGCGGCGCTTCCCGTAAACATCGTCTTGTAGCGGGCGCCGTTTTCATAATTTGTCACGGCACAGATCGCACCGGCTCCGCCCTGGGAATAGCCGATAATTCCCATGCTGTCATAATCGATCTTCCCCGTAAGCACGCTGTCATCAGGAAGATTCAACATGCAGTCCAGCGTGATCGACGCTGTTTTTCCATTTCCAGTCTGCCCATCTTCATTACCGACCACAACGAAGCCCCATGAGGCCAAGCGAGGGAAGAACGGCTCATAGGAGGAGGCTGGCGTCCCGCTGGCATTGACAACCAGGGTCATCGGCCAGCTTTTATCACTGCCAGCCAATTCTTGTGGATACCAGACGCGCACCTTTCCAATGGATGCATTGTCAGATACAAATTCCGTATAGCTTATCTCATACGAGCCCGGCTGCGCATATTTCATCTCCAGCGGCGCATCGGATCGAAAACGCTTATAATAGCCCTCCGTAATGTCATTGTCTCCGTCTCCGTTGGGCATCATGGATTTGATGTATAAGAAGGCTGCAATAACCACAACAAGAATAATTCCCAACACGACCATAACAATTTTCATTGCTTTGCTCATCTTAACCTCCTTGACAATGTGATGAAACAAGTGTATCATGGAATTGTCGACGATACAAGTGTTTCAGCAAAATGATACACTGAACGGAGGTTTGTTTCATCGCATGAATATGAATAACGAGCAGAAAAACACTTATGTAAAAAGGCAGATTACAGACGCTCTTCTTTCTCTTCTGAAAGAAAAGCCACTGTCGGATATTTCTGTCAGCGAGTTAACAGACAAAGCTGGAATTGGGCGAGTCTCTTTTTATCGAAACTACCAGAGCAAAGAAGATATCTTGAGGGAGGAGTCTGATCGGCTCATCAAAGAATGGGGCGTTCTCTATGAGTCAAACCCTGAATCTGCACCAGAGACCTTGTTTCCTTCCTTGTTTGACTTTTATCGGGAGCACAGGGATTTTTATACCACGCTCTATCATGCGGGTATGTCCTCTATCATGATGGAAACGATCATAAGCACGATTCAGATCACTCCTGAAATGCAGAACCTGGAAGCCTACATGAAATCTTTCTGGGCATATGGTATTTACGGGTGGATGCTTGAATGGATCAAGCGGGGCATGCAGGAAAGTGGGAAAGAACTGACTGCCCTCTTTTCGCTTGCTCGTAAAACACAATAAAGAAAGCGCACGAGAAAAATCCCGCACACATAAAAATGGCATCCTGCTTCCAGAACCTCTGGTGTCAGGATGCCATTTTGTATTCCTGTCTTTGGACATTTGCGTCGATTTTCAAAAATGCGTCGATTTTTGGTTTCGACTAAAAAAATGCGTCGATTTGCGTCGATTCATAAGTTTCGTTGGTTTGTATCAAAGTCGGCAGGTTTTTTCATAGATGCGGCAGTTCTCAAAAGGCTTCAGCACTTCCACCAGCGTCCGCACCACACAGCCAGGGGTATAGAATTCGCCGCCGCCCTTACCTTCTTTTGCGGCAAACTGAGCGATACAGTATTCATAAGTCCGCCCCAGCAAATCCTGGTCTTCTTCGGAACCATCCATGTGCAGATTGTTGGTGAACAGGTCCACCACTTCGCCCAGGACCTTCTTGTCCAGGTCAGGGCTGGCATAGACTTTGGGAAGGACGCCTTTCAGCGTTTTGTTATCATCCTCAATGGCGCGCATGGCATCGTCCAGCACTTTGCCGATTTCAGGGGAATGAGCGTATTTTGCAATATATTTCCAGCGCGCGGTCTCAGGCACAAAGAAGATATTGTCTTCCATGTAGGCGTCAGGATCGTCCTCAAAGCCATCGCCTTCCGCCACCAGTTCCGCATAGCGCTTTTCAAAGGCAGCAGAAATATAACGCAGGAAAATCAGCCCCACGATGATCTGCCGATATTCCGCAGCAGGAATGGAACCCCACAAAACGCACGCCGCATCTCAAAGTTGTTTTTCAAAGCCGCGATTTGCCTGTGTATCCTTTGCTATGTTCATTCTCCTGTTCTTCCGCCTGATAGGCTGAAAACCTGGCGGTCTTTTCAACCGGGGTTTTGTTCGATGTTATAGAAGAAGTATATCACGCATCCCCTCTGCAATTCAAGGAATATTCTCTGAAAAGGCAGGATGGGCATACTGAAAAATGAGACGGTTTTCTTTCACGGGTCCTGCCCTTTTTTTGCCCGCTTTCTCATCTGTACAGGATATTAAAAATATGTTACAATTGGGACAGAAACGGAGGGATATGCCATGTACCGCCAAGAAGACCTCGAGAAGGTGAACGCTCAGATCCGCAGGGAGCGCCTGCAGTTTTATGTGCCGGCGGCGCTGCTGATCGCCGGGGGCGTGGTCGCCTTTATCCTGAGGATGAAATATCTGACGATGATCCTGCTGGCTTTGGGCGGGATTTTGTTCATCTTTTCGGCGGACGTGATGATCGCCCCGCTCAAGGCCTACCGCCGTCACCTGCAAAACGCCCTGGGCGGCGACCAGAAGGAGTACACCGGCGTCATCAAGAAACTGGGCGACCGGCCGGTGGAGCGGGAAGGCGTGATGTATTATCCCTTCTGCCTGAGCGTCGGCGACCCGGAAAACGAAGAGGACGACCGCCTGCTGTATTTGGACGCCAACCTGAAAAAGCCGGACTGGCATCTGGGTGACCGGCTCTACGTGCGCTCCTGGGCGCGCTTTGTATCCGCGTGGGAAAAACGATAGGAGGACTGTTGTCATGTCGGAAACTGGGACAGTGCTTGTCTGCGTGACCGATCAAGTGAACTGCGGCCGGCTGATCCGCTACGGCCGGAAACGGGCGGACGAAATCGGCTGCCCGCTGAGGGTGCTGCATGTGCGCACCCGGGAAAAAACCATGATGGGCAACCCGGACATTCCCTCGGCCCTGAACGAGCTGTATGCCCTTTCCCGGGAGGCGGAAGCGGACATGGAGATCGTCGCCTCCCAGGACGTGGAGGGCACCATCGCCGATTATGCCGGCAAGTGCCGCGCCACGCTGCTGGTCCTGGGCGAAACCCCGAGGGACCGCTTTCCCCCCATGGCCGAGAGGCTGACGCCCAGGCTGCCGGGGATGCAGATGGAGGTTATCAAATGATCATCGCCCCGGCCTGACCGGTTTTTCAAGCGGACAGGCCGGGCATTTCTATGCTGATGATAAGGCGGGAGGACAGATATGAGCATTGACCTGAATGGGCTGCTCCGGGCTGAAATCGCGAAGATGGAAGAGATTTCCGCCCTTCCGGAATGGCGGGAACAGGCCTGGGCTGAATACTGGGATCACCTGCAGGAATTGCCGGAGGATGTGCGGCCGCTGGCGGGGTATGAATGCTGCAGGCGGGCGCAGACGGTGGGCACCAGCGGCTTTCATGGGTTCGGGCGGTCCGAAGACGTCCCTTTTTCCTTCTGCGGGTGGGCGGATTATGAGTACCGGCCGGGGCGGTCCACCCAGGGCGTTGGGTTCCGCGTCAACCGGGCCTGCTTTGGCAGCCGCGATGCGGAGCTTTACTATATGGACGACGATATATTTGACAAGCCTGACAGCAGCGAGGGCGTACCCGGGTGGATCATGACCATGGAGGAGCAGATCAGGGCCTGTTCCAGCGGCCTGGCCGATGTACGTCTGGCGGAAGAAAGGGAAGAAAAGGATTTTCTTTTTCGCGGGCGCTGGCACAGTCCTGCATTGGTCAGGAGCTTTCGCTTCCGTCTGGACCCAAAGCAGATCCGGGAAACGGTCCTGCTGGGTGGGAAGGCGGTGGAAACGGACAGGCTGGGCGGTTATGTCTTTGTCCTGCCCAGGGCGGGGGAGTTTTTCTGCGAGCTGGGGGAGATCGTTGACGGGAAGCGGGTGCCCCTCCACATTGACGATTTTTGTATGAAGTAAAGACTGAAAAGCTTTACAACCCAGTCTTCATCCTTTATAATGAGAAAAAAACAGATGGAGGCGGCAGCATGGGCAAGCTGGCATTGGGAATCGAACTGGGCTCCACCCGCATCAAGGCGGTGGCGATTGATGAGAACAACCGGATCGTGTCCTCCGGGGATTATACCTGGAAGAGCGATCTGAAGGACGGCGTCTGGACCTATCCGATGGAAAAGGTCTGGGAGGGCCTCAATCAGGCGGTCAGCGGCATCCAGGACCGGGAGGAAATCGGCTGCGCGGCGGTGTCCGCGATGATGCACGGCTACCTGCCCTTTGATGAAAACTGGAACCTCCTGACCCCCTTCCGCACCTGGCAGAACACCATGACGGAGCAGGCGGCGGGCGAGCTTTCCGCCCTGTTCGGGGTGAACATTCCCCAGCGCTGGAGCATCGCCCACCTGTATCAGGCGG
>OCTW013406342.1_pt1 | contig 23921 bp, 15 predicted proteins | sample 1539671 | NCBI WGS metagenome assembly OCTW01 (sample SAMN02144230, study PRJEB22623) | gut metagenome | biome: sheep rumen | host: Ovis aries | place: New Zealand | reverse complement strand
CAGCTCATCAGTGACATTCAGCCTTTAGTGCCTGGAGTACATCTGGATATAATAGTTGACCATAATTATAGCGAGTAAATTCCAATTTAGCGGACAATAAAAACAAATATGAAAAAGTATCTTTGCATTGTGAACGATTATTTGATATCGGTAACACGCAAGGGAAGGCGATTTCACGGATTTCGATGGAGAAAACTCAAAAAAGTTTTGGTATTCTACTTGAGAATGTGTACCTTTGCGCAAAATAACAAAGAAGGAATGACTATGAAGAAAGTAGCACTATTATGGATGATGGTCCTCACGGGACTGGTGAGTTATGCACAGGACGTACAGCAAGAAGCACAGCAGGTGCAAGAGCAGGCACAGCAACAGGCTCCTGTCCTGAAGTTCGGTTACCTTAGCTACAAGGGCGCTCTGGAGTCTATGCCCCAGTACATCCTGATGCAGAACGACATGGAACAGCTGCGCAGCAAGTATGAAGCCGAGCAGAAGCGCGTCGAAAACGACTTCAACACCAAGTACGAGGAGTTCCTCGACGGACAGGCATCCTTCCCCAAAACCATCCTGCAGAAGCGTCAGAGCGAGTTGCAGGAGATGCTGGACAAGAACATCGCGTTCAAGAAAGAGAGCCAGAAGCTGCTGGCCAAAGCTGAGGCTGAGGCCCTGGCTCCGCTGAAGGCCCAGTTGGCTGAAGCCCTGGCACGTATCGGTCAGGAGCGTGGCTACGCCTTCATTCTCAACACCGACATCAATGCTACGCCGTGGATTAACGTTGACCTGGGCGAAGACATCAATGAGGCCGTAAAGGAAGCATTACAGCAATAAAAAACGTGGTGGACGGTTCTCCCGTCCACACATCTCCCCTGCCCCATGTTCAGCAAAAATCCCGGTCCCATCGGCATATTCGACAGCGGCTATGGCGGACTGACCATCCTACATGGCATCCGACAGCAGCTACCCCAGTACGACTATCTGTACTTGGGCGATAACGCCCGTGCGCCCTACGGCACCCGCTCCTTCGACGTCGTCTACGAATTCACCCGTCAGGCCGTCATACGCCTCTTTGAGATGGGATGCCACCTGATTATACTGGGCTGTAACACCGCATCGGCCAAGGCACTGCGCTCCATTCAGCAGAACGACCTGCCACAGTTGGATCCCGAACGCCGCGTGCTGGGCGTCATCCGTCCCACTGCGGAGGTGATAGGCTCACTCACAAAAAATCGCCACGTGGGTATCTTTGCCACCGAGGGCACCATCAAGAGCGAGTCCTACAACCTGGAAATCCACAAACTCTTCCCCGACATTCAGGTATCGGGCGTCGCCTGCCCCTTCTGGGTTCCGCTGGTGGAATACAATGAAGCAGACTCGCCTGGAGCTGACTACTTTGTCAAGAAGCGCATTGACCAGCTGTTGCGTCTCGACCCCTCCATAGACACCATTATCTTAGGCTGCACCCACTATCCGCTGCTGCTGCCCAAGATACACAAATACATACCTCGTGGCATCCGTATCGTCTCGCAGGGCGAATACGTAGCCTCCTCCCTGCAGCAATACCTTCAGCGCCACCCCGAAATGGAGCAGCGCTGCACACGTGGCGGACAGGTTCACTACCTCACCACAGAGAATCCGGAAAAATTCAAGGAGTCAGCTCAGATATTCCTGCATGACGATGTGGATGTAGAAAACATCACCCTGGGTTAGACATTATTCATCAAGAGTGCCCTCTGATCAGTCCTTACTAATCAGGGCAACAGCATAAGCCGATATACCCTCCTGTCGACCCGTGAAGCCGAGTTTCTCGGTGGTCGTAGCCTTGATGGAAATGTTGTCGGGATCCGTTCCGATAACAGCAGCCATACACTGCTGCATCTCTGGGATATGGGGATTCATCTTAGGACGCTCGGCACAAATGGTGGCATCGATATTCACGAGGTGATACCCCTTGGTAGCTATCAGCTCGACGGTCTTCTTGAGGATCACCTTGCTGTCCATACCCTCCGTTTCAGCTGAGGTGTCAGGGAAGTGATAGCCAATATCCCGCATATTGGCAGCGCCCAGGATAGCATCGCAAATAGCGTGTATCAACACATCGGCATCACTGTGTCCCAGCAGGCCCAACTCATAGTCCAACTTAATACCGCCCATCCACAATTCCCTGTCTGGAACCAACCGATGGACATCATATCCCATTCCTACCCTAATCATCTTTATCAATTAAATTCTCCAATTACCTCTTAAACAAGTCCTTGATACCATCCATGTCGAAAGCCAGCGAGAAACGAAGGGTCTGATCCAACGGGTTCGACTTGGCCGTAGCAATGACATAACCCACATCGAGCGAGAAGACGCTCATGCGGAAGCCGCCACCAACAGTGAAGTACTTGCGGTTACCCTTGTTCTCCGACTCGTGGTGATAACCCGCACGAAGCGTGAACTGGTCGTGATAGACATATTCGGCACCGATACCCCAAGCTATCTCCTGCAGTTCCTCCTTGAAGCCACCGGGGGCATCGCTAAAACTCTTGAAGATACCACTGATAGAGCTGACATCGTTGTATTCCTCCTGCACACGGCGCTGATAGTCTTCCGTAGACTCGCCATCGTTCTGCTTGGGAACAGTAGGTACCAACAGCTTACTGGCGTCAAAAGCCACCGAGAAACGATTATACTCGTCAACGGGTACCATCAGCGAGGCACCCAATCGCAGTGTTGCCGGCAGGAACTGTGAACGATCATCGCCATAGAACTTGATCTTCGAACCCACGTTCTGGATGTTGAAGCCCAAGCCCAACTGGCACTCACGCTGGCCAATGTTGATATAGTTGTTATAGTAGCCGGCCAAATCTGCGGCAAAGGCTGACGCAGGACTGGCGTTCTCTGTATAGTCGAAGCGAAGGTCACTATACAGCCAACGCAGGGCGACACCCAGCGAGAACTTCTCACTCAGCATCAGCGAGGCACCCACGTCGACCGACATCTCATAAGGCTTGACGGTCATGGCGTTCTCTTCGAGCGACGTCATCACCTCACCCAACGAGAAGTAGCGCAACGAGGCACTGACAGCGGCATAGTCGCCTATACGATAGTAACCAGCCACGTAGGCAAGGTCAATATCGTTTACCAACTGGCGCAGCCACGGGGTGTAGTTCAGTGCGATACCTCCACGGCTGATACAGAAAGGATACTTGGCTGGGTTCCATGCCTGCGAGTTGACATCCGGATCTGTGGCCGTACCGACGTCACCCATACCACCACCGCGAGCATCGGGGGCAATGGTCTGTGAGATGACAGCATGTTCAACAGGGTTGAACTGACTCTTGGAGTCCTGAGCATTAGTACACAGGGCCTGCATGAACAGGACTGCCAAAGCGAATATTCTTGTTGTTGTCTTCATAATCGTCTTTATCTGTTGGTAAGTATAATTAGTTTCTTGGCTTTCGATGTATAGCTGCTACCGTCGCTGCTGATACCAACGCGGTAGAGATAGAGTCCTGTGTTCAGCTGATGACCGTTGCCGGATGTAAGGTCCCAGCTAAAGGAATAACTGTTGTCCGCAGGCACCCCGCTCTCGGTATGCTCCCACAGCAGACGTCCTGCCGAGTCGAAGACCTCCAATTTGACATTCATCTCACTGCCAGCACGGTCATGGACAACACGGAAACGGGTGCTTTGCCTGGCAGGATTAGGCGAACACTCCACATCGGCAAAGAGGGGTTCCAATCCCTGCACTACGTTGAACGCCAGCTCAGCCGTTGTCGAGTTGTTCAGCACATCCCAGGCACGGAATTGCAACTTGTGGTGGCCCAGCGACAGTTTCGGAATGCTGAAGCCCACCTTGCCGCGCGTATAACTACCGAAATCGTACTGGAAGTAGTCGTTCAGTGTATAGGTCGTTGACACGTTGCCGTCAATGATCAGTTCCAGGCCGTGGCCTAAGCCGCTACCAGTAGCGTTAATGCCGTCCTCGTCATTGAGCGTGGCATAGAAATAAGGTGTCGGATTGACATCGCCGCCATTGACGAACGACTCGCTGTTCAGATAGCAGTAGACGTCTGGTCCCGAAGCACCGCCACTGCCTTCTTCCGTACCATTTAGCACCAGACTCTCACACGTTCCACTAGCCTCAATGGTTTTGTCCTGGCTGACGGCATAGAGATTGATCAGAGCAGTCAAGTTGGAGTAGTTGATATCCTTCGGCACAGCGAAGTTAAAGGTAAACAGGCCGTTTTTCACGTTATTGCTACCACTGAACAAAGTGTTCGGACGGTCCATATAGACAAAGGGCACCGTTGCCTCACTGGGATCGTTCCGCCTACACAAAATCTCTTCCTCCACATCACGCACCACGGCCGTCATCACTCCGTTGAAGGTTTCGTCGGTAGTTCCCTCATCCGTCAGGATGCGTCCTTCAACCTTAGCAGCACTACCGGCCTTCAGAGTCAGAGAGATGTCCTCTTCGATGGGTATGTCGTTGATGGTGGTTACCTCCATTTCGCGTGTAGGCTGGGCCAAACGCAAGGCAGGGTCGCCCAGCAGAGAATACTGCATACGGTTTGTCGAGCGGTCGGTGGAATACATTTCCTTGCCCTGAGAGTCTATACCGATAAAGACACCCGTTGTTATCAACTCGTTCTTGGTCAGTCGAACAGCCTCGCCCAGGGGAATGGACTTGCCGTTGGCGTCCTTGGACAGCACGTGACGTGTGAACGAGAGATTCATCAGTCTGTTCTGTGACTGATAAACAGTACGCGTGGTACCATAGAACGCTATGCCTCCACCCTTGGCATTAAAGATGGCAGCCTCACCGATATTGGCCTCCTGACCATCATAAGGCATGATGTCGCACGAAGCTGTCACCCACAGCGGTAACCGCATGGAGGTGGCAGTCTGAAAGTCGGGCAACTGCACCACATATTCGTGAGAGAACGATGCTGGTCCGCCGTGACCAGAATAGTTCATCATGAGAGCGCCCTGCTGCATCTGCTGCTTGATGAGGCGCGTGACGTCAGGATAGCGGTTACCCGTCGAGGAACTGACGCGGTTGTAGGCATCCCACATCACTCGTTTCACGACGAAGTTGGGATAGTTATCCTCTACCATCTTAGCCACAGTGTTGGCATCGTTCATATGGGCATTCTGGTTGCCGTCGTCGCCCATAAAGCACAGCAGGTTCTGCCAGGAACCGGCCTCTTGGTTGCCCGTATAGCTCACTATCTTGTCAACGGCAATAGTAGCCTCTGACAATGTACGTGCAGGAATGCGTCCCACACCAATATCCATCTTGTCTGCCGTGAGGATGGCTCCACCCTCACCGTCGTCCAACAATCCCAGATAGTCGTCCGATACAAAGCAGTCGGTCTTGCTGTAGGAGTTCTCGCTCTCATAGCACAGCAGGAAATCATCGGGGGTATAATTCTTCCATTCGCTGCACAGCATACGGTTGTCCCAAGCGCAGTCACCCAGCAGCAACAGGAATTTCGGCAGGTCGTCGTCCGTCTCCGCACGGTCGTACAGCATCTTCATATAGCGACGATAGGCACTCACATCGGGCGTACCGCTGGAGAACTCGTTGAACAGCTCGTCAGCAGGCACGATATTCACGCTCAGTTCGTCGTGCTGGCTGTGCAGTGTCTTCAGGCGTTGAGCCTGCGACACCAGTTTCTGACTCGTTGGTATCACGATAACCATGTCGGCCTGAGGGTCTGCATGGTGGTTCTGGTTTGTGATGCTATACATCATCGATGGCACGCCAAACGTCTGTGAAGCCGTCGGGGTTTCCCGTGGCTTGTCAGCCCACGTGGAGATATAGTCCAACCTTACGGTACCACTATTGCTGTTGGGTATCAGCGAAATGGTGTTCGAGCCTTGCAGGTTGTTCACCGTAAAGGTGCGCTGAGCCGTCCGCATGCTATCGTAAGTACCCTTTACGGGAATGGTGATGCTACCCACCGACTCACCATTGACACGTACTTCCACCGAGCCTCCATTGGTCGTGGCCGCAGCTGAGACACAGACCGTTACCGATCCGCTGGCACTAGTGCCTGTCGAGGAAACGGTATATTCATTGGCGCTGCCGTTCGACAGCACCTTGCTGTCATACAGATTACGACCACCCTGGAACCAGGCATAGTTATCCGTCTCATAGAGTGAGCAGTAGTCGTCCTCACGAGGATAGTACTTCGCCACGAAGGCGTCCCAGCTCAGCGTTGTCGCTTCCTGATCATTCTCCGTCAGGAAATAGGCGCCATAGGTAGAGTACGGATTACGCACCCGCTGGTGGCTCTCGTTCCAGCTGACGGGACCCACGCCATAGAACAGCCGCTTGCCCTCCGCATAGCACGTGGGCAACTCTTTCAGATCGTCCGTCTCTATCACGTAGTCAGCCATCAACTTCTCAGGTTGCAAAGCACCACCGTAGCCGTATATCTTTACCTTGGAGGGGTCAGAGAATCCTGCCTGGCGCACCAAATCGTCCGTCAGTTGCCAAATACCTGTCGTAGGCACGCTGATTTTCACCCACCGGCCACTGGACAGCACCGATTTGGCGGCATAGCGTTCTGTACTGCCTGCTCTCCGGCTTCCAGCCTGTTGTCTCTTTACTCCCTTCACCTTTACCTGGAAACTCACCAGTTTCTGATACTGTCCATTGCGATACACCAACGGCACGAATGCCACATGCAGGGTGCCCTGTTTTCGCGAAACACTCATTTGCTGTGCTACTTCAGGCATGGCTCCCAGCGGGCGACCTCCTGAAATCTGCAAATAGCGTTGCACGTCGTCCTCGCTCATGGCGATAAACTCAGGATAGTCTATCGTAACGGTGTAAGTAGAGTCGGCATAGTGATAGCCCAGCTCGTGGGCATAGTTGAAGACGGGCAGCACAGAGTCTATCCGGACTTCCTGCGCTGTCAGGTTAAAGAAGCGCTGAGCATGCATCGCAACACTCAACAGCAACATCACACCTATAATAATCTGTCTTCTCACTTACAATTGAATTCCAATACTTTTCTTTCTTCCAGCCATCCTTCCAGATGGTCATCGATATGAACCGGCCCTACGCCTACGGGAGTTCCCGTGTACAGCAGGTCGCCCGTCTTCAGCGTAAAGAACTGTGAGATGTAGCTCACCAGCTCGTCCACCTTATAGAGCATATCGCTCGAGCAACCCTCCTGCACCGTCCGTCCGTTGATGTCCAGATGGAAGTGCAGGGCCTGCACGTCGCGAAACTTATCCTTCGGCACCCATTCACCGATGACTGCCGAACCGTCGAAGCCCTTGCATATCTCCCAAGGATGTCCCTTCTGACGAGCCTCACGCTGCAGGTCGCGAGCTGTGAAATCAATGCCCACGGTGACGGCATCGTAGTAGCGATGGGCAAAGCGCTCGGGAATACCCTTTCCCAAGCGACAGATGCGTACCACCAACTCTGTCTCATAGTCCACCTGTTCCGACCAGTCGGGTATAAAGAAGGGCTTGTGGTCCTTCAGCAGCGCTGAGTCGGCCTTCGTGAAAATGACGGGCTTCTCCGGTTTATATAACGCTCCGTCCAGCTCTTTATTGTGCTGGATGTAATTCATTCCTACTGCAAATATCTTCATAACACTTGTCTGTTTGATACTAATACATATTATAACGCGAAAAGGCGGGATAAATTTTGTCCTTTCATTTTTTATTTGTACCTTCGCAGCAGAATAACGGAAAAAACAATGAAAAAAACAATGATAGCCTTGCTGGCCACACTATTGTTAGTGGCTTGCGGACAGAGTTACGAAGAGACAAAACGCATCACGCGACAACAACGCAGGGAGGCGGCACGGAAAGACTCGGCAGCACTGAAGATTGCCGTCCTTCCGACATTGGACTGCCTGCCGCTTTTCGTGGCACAGCAGGAGCAATTGCTGGACACGCTGAACGGTGGTGTACATCTGAAGATGTATCAGGCACAAATGGACTGCGACACAGCACTGGAACGCCATCGGGTAGAAGGCATGGTGACGGACCTCGTCAGGGCGATGCGGCTCAACGACAAAGGCACCAAGATACGCTACGTGGCAGTGACGGGTGCCTACTGGCAACTTATTGCCAACCGACTGTCGCGCATCAGACAAATCAAGCAATTGAACGACAAAATGATTGGCATGACGCGCTTTTCGGCAACAGACCTGCTGAGCAGACGCGTGGCAGACTCGGTCAAACTGAACGAGGAACATCTGTTTAAGATACAACTGAACAGCCTCAACGTGAGGATGCAGATGCTGCAGAACAACGAGATTGACGCCGTATGGCTGACGGAACCGCAAGCCACCATGGCCCGACTGTACAAACATCCCGTCATCTTCGACTCGCGGTCGACGGGCCTGCAGCTGGGTGTTATCGCATTCCGCGAACAGGAGATGCGCCGACAAGCCCGCGGTCACCAGCTGCAACTGCTGGTGGAAGCCTACAACAAGGCTTGCGACCTCATCAATGAAAAGGGTGTGAAACACTACAAGAAACTCATCATGGACCGATGTCAGGTCAGAGCGGCCGTGGTAGACTCGCTGCCAAACGATTTGCGCTTTGAACACGCACGGGGACCCCGTCAGCAAGATATGGAAGAGGTGAGAGGGAAGAAGGATGAAGTAAGAAGTATGAAGTAAGAGGTAAGTGGCGATGGCAGCATACGATAAGACATTGGAACGGGTGGCGACAGCCATTAAAAACGGGAACTGCGGACGGGCCATGCAAGAGATGAAGGTGTATCTGACGGCCTGGCCCGAGCAGCATACGCAGGAGCGGTTGGACGCACTGGCAGACGAATACCAACAGATAGAGGAACGATGGCAACACGGTGAGGCGGATGACGAGCGCGAAGCGACATACCTGAAACTGCTGCAACGGATGTACATCCTCTTTGCCAACGTGCTTCACTACCACCGCATGAAGGCATCGCCCTACCAGCAAAGCCTGTTTACCCGTGTACGACAGGCTCGCAGCGACTGGTCCTTGACAGCCATCCGACAAGAAATGGAGAGTTTTGTAAGCGATGTGGCCATGCTGCAACTGGAGCCAGAACACACACGAGAGAAAAAAAGCGAAACCATTTACAAGACACACCAGCAGCAGCTGAACCAGTTGTTCGAATACGTGATGACATCACGGCAATGGACGGACAGCGTAGGACGGTTGTTTACTGACATGATGACGTCGCCAACGATCGACTCCAACGACCAACAGCTCATCATCAGTGCCGTCACATTGTCACAGATGAACCAATTTGACATGGCCAAGTTCCGCATGCTGACTGACGTCTACCGCCAATCACAGGACGAGGCGGTACGGCAACGGGCGCTAACGGGATGGGTACTGTCCATCGACCAGGACATGATGCTGGTTTACCCCGAGCAGTACGACATCATCCGTCAGCTGACGCAGAATGAAGAGGTGTGCAAAGAACTGACGGAGCTGCAGATGCAGCTGATATACTGTCTGAATGCCGAGCGCGATACGCGTACCATCAATACGGAAATCATGCCCGACATTATCAAGGGCAACAACCTGAAGCTGAGTCATCTGGGCTTGGTCGAACAGGAAGAGGACCCATTGGAGGATATCCTTCACCCAGAGGCTGAAGACGAGCGAATGGAGAAACTGGAGGCTACTTTCCAGCGCATGATGGACATGCAGAAGCAGGGTGCGGACATCTACTTCGGTGGCTTCTCGCAAATGAAACGTTTTCCCTTCTTCTACGACATCAGCAACTGGCTGTCTCCTTTCTATCTTCAACATCCTGACATTCAACAGTATGTCGCCAAGATGGAAGGCAACCGTTTGGTGCAGCGCGTCATGACGAACAATATGTTCTGTAATAGCGACAAATACTCCTTTGTCATGGCCTTCGACCAGGTACTTAACCAGTTGCCCGAAAGCATGCGCCAAATGGTGAAGCGAGGCGAGGCCATGATGGGCGATGTTGAATTGGACGGTGATGAGATTCACGGCAAGACCTTTATGCGACGAGCCTACCTCATGGATCTCTACCGCTTCTTCCGACTCTTCTCACACCGTTCAGAGTTGCGCGACCCTTTCAATACAGAGGTGAAGGCACCCTGCGAATTCTTCAGCAACCGGCTGTTCAAGGACACACCGCTGGAGCGCTACAAGCCCGACGTGGTGCGAATGATGCGCAAGAACCATTATACGACGCTGGCCGACAGGGTGCTGGACTCGTTCCCTGAGAATATGAAGGACTTGGAGTACTATCTGTGGCGCAAGGACTATTCCAAGGCCCTCAAGTTGGATCCCAACAACGAATATGCCCTGGCTGGAACTGCCCGTATATTCTTTAAGACAAACAAATTTGACGAAGCCGCCAAGCTATACGACCAACTGATGCAGCAGCATCCGGAAAAGAGCCGCTACATGCTGAACAAGGCTGTGTGCATGGTCAATACGGAAGACTATGACGGGGCGCTGAAGCTGCTCTACCAACTCGACTACGAAGAGCCCGACAACCTCTTTGCCACAAGGGCGCTGGCATGGGCGCTGACGTGTTGCGGAAAGCTGGAGCAGGCAGAAAATGCCTATCAGAAGGTCATGGCACAAGAGCAGCCTACTGCCGATGACTACCACAACTACGGCTGTTACCTTTGGTTGTTGAAGCATGTAGACGATGCCGCCAAATGCTTCAAGAAATATGCCGAACTGAATGAGATGGGTGACGCACCGCTGTTCCTCTTTGAAGCCGACTGGCTAAGGAAACGCAGCATCACAGACATCGACATCAATATGATGGAGACTCTGGTCTATAAACTATAAACAGTAAACCGTAAACTTTATCCTACATAAACATTTGAAGCAGGTGACCGAACCACCCTACCCGCTTCTGCCAACCCGTGCGGAACTGATTCCACGACTCGGGGGTTAACAAAAAGCTATTCTGCTTGTCGCGCCAGAACATGTCGTCAAGTTCACGCGTGGTGCAGGGGTCGATGATAACGGCATTCTCCTCAAAGTCGCACTTCAGGCTACGGGCATCAAGATTGGTGCTGCCCACCGTGCAGTAAAGACCGTCGACCATCATAATCTTGGAATGGTGAAAGCCGGGTTTATAGAGCCAGATGGTGGCTCCGCGTTTCATCAGCTTATGAGCCTGATAAAGCGCTGCATCGGGCGTCAAGGGAATGTCACTCTTGGCTGACAGCATGATTTCAACCTTTACACCGCGTCGAATGGCACGTGTCAGGGCTCGTGTCACCGAGGGAATCAACGTAAAGTAAGGATTGATAATATGGATAGAGTCCTTGGCCTGGTTGATGGCATTGACATAGAAGGTACGCATAATCTTGGGTGTCTTGCCGGGTTCACGGTTGACAATGCCTACCATCTTGCGGCCTGCCGTAGCGGTAGTGTCCGGCTTCAGACCGTGAAAGGCCGTCAGCGTGCCGCCATTATAGTACTTCATGCCGTGGACATTCTGTCCCGTAGTGCGATTCCAGATGCGCAGGAAAATGCGCTGCAGCTCATTGACGGCATCTCCTTCGATGCGGCAATGCATGTCGCGCCACTCGCCCACCTGTTCCGTACCTTTAATATAATAGTCGGCTACGTTCATGCCTCCTGTATAGCCTATCTTGCCGTCAATGACCACAATCTTGCGATGGTCGCGGCCGTAGATATGGTTAATCCACGGAAAGCGAATGGGTGAATATTCCACGATGTCAATACTGTCTGCACGCAACGACCGGAGGTGGTGTTTCTTCAGCGGCTGGTTGTTGGAGTCGTTGCCGAAGCCGTCGAACATGGCGCGCACCTCAACGCCCTCACGGCGCTTCTCGCGCAAGATATCAAACAACAGGGAGGCGATAGAGTCGTTGCGAAAGTTGAAATACTCCAGGTGAATGCTGCTTTTGGCTTGCCGGATAGCATTGAACATGTCATCGAACTTCTGCTGGCCGGACATGAGCAGCGTCACACTGTTGTTATGGCTGAAACGAATATTGTTCTCTCGCAAGGTGGCGACAATCAGCGAGTCACTTGTCTGAGCACTCATCGACAACGCCAACCACGCCATCGTGGTCAAAAAGAAATTCCTAAGTATCACTTATCGTTTGTTTTTAAGTCTGTATTCCAGCGGCGTCATGCCGTACTTCTCCTTGAAGATGTTGATGAAATTCTCTGCCGTCATGAAGCCGACATTGATGGCCAACTCACTCATATTTATATTGGTCGTTACCAACAAGTGGCAGGCATGCTTCAGACGAATCTCCCTAACGACCTCGGCGGGGGTCTTCGTGGTGATGGTGCGTATCTTGTGGAAGAAAGGCACACGTCCCATGCCTAAAGCCGAGGCCATATCGTCCAGACTGATTTGTCCGCGGCCCATATTTTGCAGGACGAACTGTTCGACATTACGCATCAGCGCCTGATCCATGACGCTATTCATGGAATAGTCACCGATGGTCTGGTCATCATAGTATTTCGCCAGCATGTCCTCCCGATGCGTCTCGACGGTCTCTGCCTCCGGCTCAGCATCTGCCGTCTGGGCGGGTTTCTCTTCAGAAGCGGGTTCCACGGGATCTCCATTGGCGATGCCTTTGAACTCCTCAAAGCTCATCGTAGCCGTCGTCATGCTGGCATTGCTGCCTTCCAACATACGGGTCTCCTTGCCCTCAATGACATCCTGGCTAATCTCGACAGGAGCCAGACCCATGAGTTTATTAAGGCGCAGCACGGCCTCATGCATGTTGAAGGGCTTGGCCAGATAGTCGTCGGCTGCCAGCGTGATATTCTGGTCTTCCATAGCCTCACGTGTAAGCACACCGTCTGTCAACAGTACAAACTTCGTCTTGCTGCGGCGCGGATCAGACTTAAACTGCGTGCAGAGCTCACTACCCGTCATGCTGTTCTTCAAGTTGTGCTTACACATGACGATGTCGGCATTCAGTGTCTCGATATCAGGTAGCGCATCCTTGATATTGTCATAGATATGGAAGTCGTAGACTTCACACAGGTGGGCATACATAAACTGCAGGAACTCTCGGTTATCATCTATCAGCACAATGCTGAACTTCCTGGTCTGTACGCCACTTTCGAACTTCAGCGGCTGGATGCGGGCAGTAAGTTCCTTCAACGTCGACTCCGTACCGTCCTCCATGCCGAGCAGAGCCAGGTTATTGTCGTTCAGTTCCAGACGGTCCTTGGCCGACGACTCTGCCTTCTTCTCCGGATTCTCCAGCGTACTCTGCATCTCAGTGATGCGGGTGATAACCTGCAACAGTTGGAAATGCAGCGAGTTCAGCTGCTCGCGGCCTTCAACGGTCTGCTCCTTCATCACCATATCACCTATGATGCTTGTCATGCGAGCCATCGGTGCGCGCAACTCGTCGCTGGCCAACTTGATTTCCTCACGTTGACGAATCAGTTCGTCGATGACTGTCATCTTCTTCCTCCAGACGAAGCGGAACTTCTTGATGCCAAAGCGCCAGATGGCCACGACAACGATGATGATAACCAAATAGAGCGTCAGCATCCACCACGACAACCACCAGGGGCGATCGATGACAATCTGCAGCTTGCGTTCCTGATTGCTCACACTGCCATCAGCGCTCACGGCCTTCACATGCAGCGTATAGGTGCCGCTACTCAGGTCCTGGAACTTTACGCCATGCAACAGCGCGTCGCCGTTGCGCCAACCTTGGTCGCGACCTTCCAGCTGATACATGAACTGCAGGCGCTCAGCCTGGTTGTAATTGCCTGCGGCAAACTTGATGGTGAAGGTATTCTGGCTGTTGGCCAGTTCAATCTTACTACTCTCGTTAAGTGCTTGCGGCAGGATGACATTACCGTCGTAAGGCACACCAATCTGTATCTCCTCTTCGCCCACAAACAGCTGTGTCAACATCACGCTGGGCAGTGCCACCTGCTCATCCTTACTGGTGTGGCGAACCCAGTTGATACCATACAGTCCGCCAAAGATTACCGTACCGTCCTGGCGGGTTAGGATAGAGCCCGGATTGAACTCGTTGCTCTGCAGACCGTCACTGACATCATAGTTGTAAAGTCCATAGTTGAACGTGCCGTCCTCGTGGTTGCGCTGGACGACAATACGGCTCAGACCGTTTCTCGTAGTCACCCAAATGTTGTGGTTCTTATCTTCAGCAATGCCGCAGATGGAGTTATTGCACAGACCGTCTTTCTCCAGCAGGTGAGTCAATTCATCGTTCACCTGGTTGAGAACGTTTAAACCTTCTCGTGTTCCAATCCACAACAATCCGCGGGAGTCTTCAAAAATCTGCGTGATAAAGTTGTTGGTGAAGGGCATCAGGTTCGTACTGTTTCCCGTTAGTACCGTCTTTTCACGCGAAGAAAGGTTGAGGACGACCACTCCCTCTGAGGTTCCTATCAGCAGGCGGTTGTCACTACCATAAAATAAGGTGATGACGTTGTTCGTATTGAGCATGCCGTTCTCACGGGTGTACGACGAGAAGGTGTCCATCTTGGGATTGTACACCTGCAAGCCTCCATTGGTGGCAATCCACAGGTTGCCGCTCTTATCGGAACAAAGGGCGTTGATATGGTCGTCTATCAGCGTTCTATGCCTGTCGATATTGGCCGAATAAATGGTGCTAACCCCATTTTTGATTCGCGTCAGGCCATTGTTCTTGGAACCTACCCACAGGCTGCCGTCGGGTGTTGTCGCCAACGCTGAAACCTTCTGACTGGCCAGTGTGCCTTCGAAGCCAATGATACCATTCTCATCGGTTCCATACCATATCTTGCCGTCGGGCATCTGAGCAATGGCTGTAATGTCACCCAACAGCTCCGACTGGAACTTATAGATATTGTCGCCATAGAAGGCCAGTCCAGACTTCTCCGTACCCACCCACAGCAAATCGGTGTCGTCCACATAGACACTCTGGATACTTGCATTGAGTTGAGGATTCTGGAAACTGTGTGCACTATGCAACTGCACGCTCTCCATCTCGTGGGTATTGACATTGCTACGCACCAGTCCGGCACGGTCAGTGGCTATCCAAAGGTTACCACTGCGGTCGCCTGCCATGCCGTTGACACTACGGTCAGCATTCAGGCTCGTCATACCCAGTTGGTCGCCGATGGTCGTGTTCCATGTGTTGGCCTTCTTGTTGTAAAGCATCAGCGTGCCTTGTCCATAGAGCCAGATATTATCCATCTGGTCGGCGAAAGCCTTCAGCGTCTGACTGTTACGCAGCTCATGCTCCGCGATAAAGTCAGTCTGCCAGACAACGTGCTGTTGGTGCGTGATATCACAACACACGATGCGGCCGTCAGTGTACACCAGCAGCGCTCCGTCGCGACACTCGCTCAGCGAACATATCTCACCCGACGGCACACTGCTTGCATCGGTACCATAGCCGAATTCGTAGTGCTGTTGCTGTTGCATGTTATAGGCCATCACGCCCTTGCTGGGCACCACAGCCCACAGGTTCTTATGCTTGTCGATATAAACCAACGACGGGATATCGCCATCAATACCCATCTTGGAATAGACTTGCTTCATGTCGCGCTCGAAGCTCTCTGTCTGCGGGTGATAGATACAGACACCCGACAAGGTACGAATCCACAACGTACCCTCCAGACTCTCCTGGATACTGACGACATAGCTGTCGAGCAGTGACGAGCCGTCCTGCGAGTTGCTCTGGAAACTGCGGAAGGTGTATCCGTCGTAACGATAGAGTCCTCCGGGTGTACCTATCCAGATAAAGCCGCGCGAGTCTTTCATGATACAGGTAACGCTGCTAATGGTTAGTCCGTTTTTGGCATCCAGCGTCTTAAACAGATAAACACCTACTGCTGCCAGCGGCATCGCCAGCAACAGGACGAGCAATATCTTTCTCAGTGTCTTCATCACCTCACAATTATCAATTCTCAATTTTCAATTTTCAATTCTCAATTCTCAAAGAACACAGGCGTATCTGTCTACTATGCCAAGCAGATGGTTGTCACCGTCGACCACAAGCACGCTGTGTATCTTATGCTCATTCATCAACTTCTGAATCTCCGATATTTTAGTCTCTGGTCCTACCCGCTTCGGCTGGCGTGTCATGATATCGCCAACGGTATGGCTGAAGAATTCTTTCTGCCACTTCTCCATAGCACGACGGATATCGCCATCGGTAATGATACCCTCAATCTCACCGCTATTGATTGCCACACCCAGTCCAAGCTTACCTTTGCTCACCAGAATAATGGCATCGCCCAGCTGCATGTCTGCCGACAGCAAGGGCAGGTTTTCCGTCAGCATCACGTCCTGGGCGGTTGTCAACAGGCGTTTGCCCAACTCGCCACCCGGATGGAACTGTGCGAAGTCCTGTGGCTGGAAGTGGCGTCGCTCCATCAATGCCACAGCCAACGCATCTCCCATGACGAGCGTAGCGGTCGTAGAACTGGTTGGTGCCAAGTTCAGAGGACAGGCTTCCTTCTTGACACTGACATTGAGGTGGCAGGTTGAGTATTTCGCCAGCAGCGACTGTGGATTGCCACTCATGCCGATGATGGGTATCTGCATGTGAAGCACCATCGGTATGAAACGCAACAGTTCGTCTGTCTGTCCGCTGTTACTGATTGCCAGCACTACATCGCCCTTGGCCATCACACCCAAATCGCCATGAAAGACGTCCAAGGGATTGATGAAGAACGAAGGCGTACCCGTGGAAGCCAGCGTTGCAGCTATTTTCGCTCCGATATGTCCGCTCTTGCCGACACCCGTCACAATAACCTTACCGTGACATGACAATACCAAGTCCACAGCCTTGTCGAAGTTCTCGTCCAACTGCGGAATCAAGTCGAGCACAGCCTGTGCCTCGTCCTGAATACATTGTATGGCTCTTTCTCTCACGCGCGTACCTTATTTATAATTTCTTCAAGCTTGTCCAGCTCCAGCATATTGGCGGCATCACTCAGTCCCTGATCTGGATGGGGGTGTACCTCAAAGAACCATCCCGTAGCGCCGAAGGCTTTGGCTGCCAGCGCCATCTGTGGCACGAAGCGGCGGTCGCCGCCTGTCTTGCCGTCACTGCCTCCAGGTCGCTGCACACTATGGGTGCAGTCCATGATGACCGTCGGCGTAATTTCCAGCATGTCGGGAATGTTTCTGAAGTCGACCACCAGATTGTTATAGCCCATCATGTTGCCGCGCTCTGTCAGCCAAACGTCCTGAGCTCCTGCCTCGCGGGCTTTCTCAACGGGATATCGCATATCCTTGCCACTCAAGAACTGCGCCTTCTTAATATTCACCGTCCGTCCCGTCCGTGCTGCAGCCAACAACAGGTCTGTCTGCCGGCAGAGGAAGGCGGGAATCTGCAGCACGTCACACACTTGTCCTGCCGGATCGGCCTGCCAAGCCTCATGGATGTCCGTAATGACTCTCAAGCCGTACTTCGACTTTACATCACTCAACATCAGTAGTCCATGGTCGATGCCCGGACCGCGAAAGGAGTGCAGGGAGGTGCGGTTTGCCTTGTCGAACGAGGCCTTAAATATAATGTCAATACCCAGCCTTTGATTGATGTCCACCAACTTGGCTGCTACAGTATCCAGCAGTTCTGCCGATTCTATCACACACGGGCCTGCTATAAACACTTGTTTCATGTTACTTCGTTATTCCCTATGAATTATCCTGCAAAATTAAACATTTTCCTTAAAATAACCATGCTTTTTGCCATTTTTTGCGCCAAAAAGGCAAAAAGATAAAGAAAAACACACTTTTTTACCCTTCAAAGCCCTGTTTTATATGTTAAAAATTGATATTTATCAAGATTGTGCCCGCAAACAATAAAAAAATATCGTATAAAAAGCATAACGTATTTTACTTTTTCTTATCTTTGCACCGTCAAAACCTAACAAAGGTTAAGACAACATTAAATTTGAGAATAGGAAAAATTGTTTTATTAATTAAAAAGAAAAAGATTATGAAAAAGATTATGATGACTCTGGCAGCTGTTGCAGTAGCTGCTACCATGAACGCTCAGGTATGGGCTGGTGGTTCGCTGGGTTTCAGCACTAAGCACAACAATGGTGCTGAGAACAACACCAAGACTTTCTCTATCAAGCCTGAGGTTGGTTACAACCTGAATGACAACTTCGCTGTTGCTATCGCTCTGGGCTATGAGCACGAAACTCCCGCTACAAGCGCAAGCACCAACAAGTGGAGCATCAACCCCTATGCTCGTTACACCTTCGCAAAGGCTGGTAACTTCAGCGCTTTCCTCGATGGTGGTCTGAAGTACACTACCGCTCACACTCAGGGTGCTGAGAACAACAACAACACATTCGGTATCTATGTGAACCCCGGTATTGCTTACAACCTGTCTGACAAGGTGACGCTGGCTGCTCACTTCGGTGATGGTCTGTACTACAACCACAACTGGACCAAGGACGTTAAGCGCAGCAACGAGTTCGGTCTTCAGTTGCTGAACGGTGTAGAATTCAGCGCTTACTACAACTTCTAAAGTTGAACGCAAACATTAAATCAATTTAATATTTGTGTCCGCCCGACTTCGTGATGAAGCCGGGCGGAATTCTTTTTGTCATTTCATCATTTCACTCCCCCCAACAGCCTCCGACGTGACCCGTCCGAATAGTCTGAACGACCAGTCCGAACGGTTCGGACTGGGGTCAAAGCGGCACTTCGTCAGCATCAAAACGGCACTTCGTCAGCATCAAAACGGCACTTCGTCGCCGTCAAAGCGGTACTTCGTCAACGTCGAGGAGGGTACTTCGTGGTGGCGGCAAAAAAAGTAACAATGGTAACCATGTTACCGATGTTACCGCATGTATGGTAACATAGTTACTTTTGTTACTTTTTTAATTCTTAATATGCACATCCTGCTGCGGGAAGGGGATTTCGACACCGTTCGCATTCAGCGTGTCGTAAATGGTGCCGAGCACCTGACTGATGACTAATCCGCGCTTCAGCGGTTCCAGCCACACGAAGGTGCGGAAGTTCACGCTGCTGTCACCCAACTCATAGACTGCAGTAGTGATGGGCTTTGTGGGGTCGAGCCACTCGATGTGCAAGGCATTCAATGCATCTTCCACCAGCTGTTTCACCTGTTGCAAGTTCGAGCCATAGGCCACACCGAAGGGGATGATTTGCAACACATAATCATGATTGCGCGTTAGGTTCTTATAGTTCTTCGTGAACAACTGCGAGTTCTGGAAGGTAATCACCTCGCCCGTAATAGCTTCTACCACAGTAGAGGTGTAACTGATGCTCGTTACCTTTCCCGTGATGTCGTCAACCTGGATGAGGTCGCCCACTTTGATACGTCCCGTCATGAGGGAAATACCATAGTAGATATTCTCGATGATGTCCTTCGATGCGAAACCGACACCAGTCGACAAACCTCCGGTCACAATGGCAAGCCAGGTCATAGAGATATTAAGAATGCCCATCGTAATGAGGAACCACAAGCCCCAAACCAGCACCTGAAGCACATTCTTGCCCATCACCTCGCGACTGGCGGCAGTATCAGGATCCTTGTACTCATAGTGCATACGCATCAGTTTCAAGAGGGTGCGGTTGATGTATGCAAAGAGGAACCACAGGCTGACCACCATGGCTAAAGAGAGGATGCTCAGCTTGAAATTCTCCATATCGATAAACTTCATGTGGAAGATGCGCCAACAGAGGTCGGAGAGGTTGAAGACGTCTGCCGCCCAATAGATGCTGATCATCACCGACGCCACGCCCAAGATAGGCAGCAGCACCTGATAGGCCAAATGGTAGGCCCACGTCTGGGTAACGGGACGCTCTCTGAAGCGGTGACGCTCGCCATAGAGCTTGATATATCCGCTGACACATGTAATGGTTAGGATGCACGTTAGCTGCATAATCCACCAGATCAATATCTGTACGGCCAACAGGGTATAGCCGACCCACGAACAAACCACGCTCACCAAGAATACCACCAAAGAGATGTAGGTATAGAACATGTCCGACCGCGGCACGTTGCGGTTGTGGCGACGGATGACGCTCCACTGCCACAGGGCGCAAACGAGCAGAATGGGCGGGAAGATGATGTTCACCAACTCGTTCGGAATCAGGATAATGCGGATGGCAATTACCAGGAAGCCCACAAACATCAGGGGGGTATAGATGCGGAAGGCACTCTTAATCTGGTCGCCCTTCACACGCAGCAGCAGCGAGATGAGGATCACGCCCAGCAACCACGCATACTCCACCAGCAAGTTGGCGGCCATAATGACGAAGTTCTGGTCAATCACCATCAGCGTCACACCCAAGATGAGGGCAAAGGTGACCGTCGTCGTTGCCATGATGATGCACGCGCGCTTTTTCATAAACTCCTCGGTACGCAACCGCTTGGGAACCACGAAACGGATGACGGAGAAGTTCAGCAGGGAAGCTATCACCGCGTAGAAGATGGCCGAGAACAAGAGGCCGAAGATCCACCGGCTGTCCCACTGCGAATTGGCGTTGGGCTGGTATTTCTTCTCGACGGTACGCGACATGGTGCCCCAATAGCGCTTCCAGTCCTTGAGGATGCTGAAGTAACTGTCGCCGCCATTCTTGAAGATATTCGTCTGGATGTCGTTGTAACGCTTCTGGGCATAGTCGTTCAGGCGTCCTAAGCGCTGCTCCGTGAAATCGTAGTAGCGGATATAGTCACGTAGCGTTGCGCGGTTTTCCTCCATCGAGTTACGAATATTGGTTGCCAGCGTCATACAAATGTTGCGGTCTACCTTCGCCTGGTCTTCCAGGAAGGCTACGGGCATTGCCTTTAGGGCGCCTATCAGCGAGTCGTAGCGTGCAATCTCCGTGTCCGACTTCTCAAGAAACATCTTAAACGGCAGCTGAAGGCGCTTGAACTCATGGTACTGTTCGGTGGCTTCATGACAGGCGTAGGTCAAGTCGAAGACATAATCCTGCTTTTGCGAATAGAGCATCAGCGAGTTCTGATTCGACCGCTGCATGGTTTCCATCAGCCGGTTGCGCACGCGCTCACTCTGGCGTTTGTTCATCTCTATCTGCTGCGACATCTCACGGTGATTCGTCGTCAGTTCGGTACGCAGGATGCGCAAGGTATGCGTCAGGTCTTTTTCCTTCAACACGGAGTGGGCGCTTATCACAGTAAGCAACACCACCAATATGGTTAATAAACGTTTCATTCTAAGCTTTTATGATGTTTTGGCTGCAAAGATACGAAATTTTTCACTTTTCACTTTTCATTTTTCACTTTTTTTCGTACCTTTGCGCGAAAATAAATACGAACGACTATGATACTGATTGCAGACAGTGGAAGCACGAAGACAGACTGGACACTGCTCCTTTCTTCATCGGAAGAGAACACTAACAAGGTCATTGCAACGTTTAAAACCCAGGGTATCACACCCATTCATCAAACGGCGGCCGACATTCGGCAAATTCTCGGACAGGAGCTTATGTCTCAGTTGTCCACCTTCCCCCGCGCCCACCTGGTGAGCATGGGTATACTCGATACTTCCCTCGTGCAGCACGCCAGTGTCTGTTTTTACGGCAGCGGCTGCACACCTGCTCATGTGCCGATGATGAAGCAGGTGCTGAACGAAGTGCTGTCACCCAAGGACGTCGAGGTGCATAGCGACCTCATGGCGGCAGCTCGCGCCCTGTGCGGTCACGACGCTGGCATCGCCTGTATTTTGGGAACCGGTGCCAACAGTTGCCTCTACGATGGCGAGCAGATTGTGCAGAACACGCCGGCATTGGGCTACATCCTCGGCGATGAGGGTAGCGGCTCGGTATTAGGACGCCTGTTCCTGAATGTCATCTTCAAGAATCCCAAAATGGCGAACCTGCGCGACAAGTTCCTGGAGGAGACCAAGCAGACGCAGGCCGATATTATAAAAAAGGTGTACAACGAGCCGATGGCTAACCGCTATCTGGCTTCCACGTCGACGTTTATCATCGAGCACCTCGACAACCCCACCCTGCACCAACTGGTTATCGACAACTTCCGCCAGTTCTTCCGCAGCAACATCGACCCCTACAACCGCAAGGACCTGCCCGTGCACTTCGTCGGTTCCATGGCGTTCCACTACCGCAGCCAACTGGAGGAAGCTGCCAAGCTCGAAGGCTACACCATCGGACAGACCCTGCAAAGTCCCATGGAAGGACTCATCAAGTATCACTCATAAAGAAAAAGCCCGACGCCAAAACGTCGGGTTTTTCTTTCAACATGTCGGAATCTCGATATTTCGGAATATCGATATATCGACATCCCGAAAAAGATTACTTGTACAGCGGTCCGAAATTCTGGCAGGCACGATAGTCAGCGCCTTCCTTGTCCATACCGAAGCTGTTCCAGCATGCCGGGCGGAAGATGTCCTTGTCGGCAACGTTGTGCATGCAGACGGGGATGCGCAGCATGGCAGCCAGCGTAATCAGATCAGCACCGACGTGACCATAGCAGATGGCACCGTGATTTGCTCCCCAGTTGTTCATGACTGAATAGACATCCTTGAAAGCATCCTTCGTGGCATCCAGACGCGGAGCAAACCAGGTCGTAGGCCATGTCGGGTCGGTACGCTTGTCCAGAATATCGTTGACATTAGCAGGCAGGTCTACCGTCCAGCCCTCAGCAAGCTGCAGCACGGGACCCAGACCGGCCACGAGGTTCAGTCGCAGCATGGTCATCGGCATACCGCCCTTGGTGAGGAAGTGGCTTGAATAGCCGCCGCCACGGAAGTAGTCGCGGTCGGCAGGCATCCAGTTGGTAGCCTTCAGACAAGCCTCCATGTCGTCCTTCGTCATCTCCCAGTGCGACTTCATCGTCGGCTTGCCGTCCTGGTCCTTCATGGCTCCGGTGGCATCCAGCGTCGTAGCTCCACTATTGATGAGGTGGATGAAGCCGTTGGCGGCACCGCCCTCAGCCTTCCAGCCGCTGACACGCTCTACGGCCTCAGGACTCCAGTAAGTGCGGATGTCTGAGAACATCACGCCCTTGTTGGTGAGCAAGTGGCCGAACAGCATCGACATGCCGTTCAGGAAGTCGTTCTCCGTAGCCAGAATGTTGGCCTCACGCGGTCCGTTCCAGTCAAACGAGGTGCACATCATCGACTCGGGGAAATCGAAGTTGGGCTTGTAGTCTGTCCACTGGCGCTGTCCCTGTACACCGGCAGCAATGGCGTTGTGGCCGATGGCCTCTTCCTTGTAGCCCATCTCCAGCAGCTTCTCCGAACCCTGCATCAGGTCGCGGATAATCATCATGTTCTTTACCGTGAACTCCCAGTCCTCGTCTTTCTCCTGACGGTTCTTGCCCTTGCCCTTACCGTTGAAGGTCGTCATCGGCACGCCGGGGAACAGCGGACGGTCTTCGTTATAGTCGTGACCCTCCTGGGGTTTGCAGTATTTCTCCACCCACTGCATGGCCTTCTCAAACTCTTCCTTGTCGTAGATGCCGAAGTCCACGCGGCGCAGGATTTCCACCAGCGACACGTATTCGGTGCGCATACCAAGATACTGCTGCAGGAAGTCGGCATTGACGATACTTCCGGCAATACCCATACAGGTGTTGCCTAACGACAAGTAGCTCTTGCCGCGCATGGTAGCCACGGCCTGGGCAGCACGGGCAAAGCGCAGAATCTTCTCGGCCACGTCGGCAGGAATGCTATTGTCGTTCAAGTCCTGCACATCGTGTCCATAAATGCCGTAGGCAGGCAATCCCTTCTGGGCGTGAGCAGCCAGCACGGCAGCCAGATAGACGGCTCCCGGACGCTCCGTGCCGTTGAAGCCCCAAACGGCCTTCGGGTAGGTGGGGTTCATATCCATGGTCTCTGAACCGTAGCACCAACAACTGGTGACGGTAATGGTGCTTCCCACACCCTCGCGCTCGAACTGTTCGGCACAAGCGGCACTCTCGCCCACACGACCGATGGTGGTGTTTGAGATGACGCACTCC
>OCTW013414269.1_pt1 | contig 23927 bp, 20 predicted proteins | sample 1539671 | NCBI WGS metagenome assembly OCTW01 (sample SAMN02144230, study PRJEB22623) | gut metagenome | biome: sheep rumen | host: Ovis aries | place: New Zealand | reverse complement strand
GCCGTGTCGAAGGGGAACTGCTGGGTTTCCTGGCCGCCGATGCGGTATGAGGTGCACACGCGGATGGTCTCGAAATCGTCCAGACAGTCGGATTTCATCATGATCAGGTCGGTGACGCCGTCCACCATGACGGTGTATTTCAGGGCGACAAGGTCCAGCCAGCCGCAGCGGCGCGGACGTCCGGTCACCGCACCGAATTCATTTCCGATGCGACGGATCTTTTCGCCGGTCTCGTCAAAGAGTTCGGTCGGGAAGGGGCCGCTGCCCACGCGGGTGCAGTAGGCCTTGAAGATGCCGTACACCTTGCCTACCTTCGAGGGAGCTACGCCCAGGCCGGTGCAGACACCGCCGATGGTCGTATTCGACGAAGTGACGAAAGGATAGGAGCCGTAGTCGATGTCCAGGAGGGAACCCTGGGCGCCTTCGGCCAGCACCGGCTTGTCTTCCAGCCATTCATTCAGGAAATACTCGCAATCCACCAGGCGGAAGGAACGCAGGAAGTCGATGGCATCCATCCATTCGGCCTCGTCCTTGTCCGGGTCGCAGGTAAAGCCCATTGCGGCAAATTCCTGCAGGTGTCGATTCTTCAATGCGGTAAAGCGCTCCTTGAAATCCGGGGCGAGGATGTCCCCCACGCGCAGGCCGTGACGGCCTACTTTGTCTGTATAGGTCGGGCCGATTCCTTTCAGGGTCGAGCCGATTTTACCCTTTCCGGCAGCCGCTTCCAGGGCGGCATCCATCAATTTATGGGTGGGGAGGATCAGATGGGCCTTCTTGGAAATGACAATCTTCTCGCGGGCGTCGATGCCCATTTTGGCGATGTTGCCGCATTCCTCGCGGAATGTAACGGGATCCAGCACGACACCGTTGCCGATGATGTTCTCGCTACCTTCGCGGAAAATACCGGAAGGAATGCTCCGGACCACGAAACTATTGCCGTCGAAATGCAGGGAGTGCCCGGCATTGGGACCGCCCTGGAAACGGGCGACAGCCGGATAGCGTCCAGCCAGGACATCTACAATTTTACCTTTACCTTCATCGCCCCACTGGAGGCCGAGAACGACATCAATTTTTGCCATATTTGTTAAGTTTCATTTTAGAACGGAAGATCATCGGCGGGACCGTCGGTGGAAATGTCAATCGGCTCCACGGGAGCGGCCGGAGCGGGCTGGGATGCCTGCGCCGGGGCCTGATAGGAAGCCTGTGCAGGTGCACCGGTTCCGTCGGGCCGTTTGCCCAGCAGCTGCATGTTATCTACGACCACTTCGGTGGTGTAGCGCTTGGCGCCGGTCTGGTCTGTCCATTGACGGGTGCGGAGTTTCCCTTCGATGTAAAGCTGTGTCCCTTTGCGGATGAATTTTTCGGCAACCTCGGCCGAATTGCGCCAGGCTACGATGTTGTGCCATTCGGTATTCTCGCGCAGTTCGTTGCTGCGATCGCGGAAACGCTCGGTGGTTGCGAGCGTAAACGTAGCCACTTTGGTGGCATTAGCGCTGCCGGAAGCGCTGTCCAGGTACCGGACTTCGGGGTCTTTCCCGACATTGCCGATGAGCATGACTTTGTTGAGTGCCATATCCGTAAAGTATTATTTCAATTCCGAAAGATAGCAATTATTTCTTTAAAAACCTATTCCACGTTGTGGAATATTTCTTCCCAGTTGCTGATGCCGATGGTGGAAAGATAGGGGGCGAAGACCGTATTCTCCGAGGCGGTCCCCCCGGCCTGCCAGACATCCCACACCGGTTTAGGGGTGGACGGATTCTTCCCGTCGTTGCGGCGCAGACCGATGTGGAGGCCGTCTTCGGCCGGATTGTCCCACCAGTTGTGCCACTGGATGGCGTCGATCCCCTGGAGCCGGAAGACTTTCTTCAGGGCCCAGGCGGCGCCGGCGGCCTGTTTGGCCAGGTCGGTGTCGGAATAGGAAGGCGAGTTGGTGCCGTTCTCCGAAAGGAAGAGCAGGCGCTTGGTGGTGCCCCTGTACAGGTTGGCCGGCGTGCGGATCCAGTCGTCAATCACTTCCAGGTTCTTGAAGGTAACGTATTTGGAATCGCGCGAATAAGTGGCCTGGGTGTCGTTTTTCCAGAATTCCGGCAGGGTGAGGTTCTGCGGATAGGGATGATGGGCGATGCCCCACCAGAAGTCTCCCTCGGCGGCCGAATAGTCCTTCAGGTCTTCCAGCAAGCTCTTGGGGGCATACTGTCCATCCGCCTTGGTCCAGCAATGGGTGATGGAGATCAGGACGGCGGCATTGCTGTCATACTGGCGGGCGATGTTGCTGCACAGGCGCATGGACTTGACATAGGCATCCATGTAGCAGAGTTCCGGCTGTTCGCCCATATTCGTCCACTCCTTGCCGAAATCGACCTCGTTGTGCAGGATCCAGTGGTGGATGCGGCCCGGGCTGGCCTGGCTGTAGCGTTTGGCCAGGTAGTCCAGGGACGCGGCATACAGGTTCACCGCCGCGGCGGTGGTCATGTTGGGCATGCTGTAATGGCCGCCGGTGCACTCGGGATGCTTCATCAGCGACGAGGCGGCCGTCGTACCGGCCGTGGCGACGAGCAGGATGGCTTCGGTCACGATGCCCCGCTGCTGGCACTGGCCCAGGATATCGTCCAGTTCCTTGCGGTACGAGGAACTGATGTAATAGGTCTTGCCACCGTAGGAATATGCTTCGGAGTAGTTGCCGTCGCTGGCGGTATTGATGAGTCGGTTCAGGACGATGTTCACGGTGACGCTGGTAATGCCCAGATTGTCCAGGTCGCCGGTCTGGAGGCTGTGGGCGAAGTATCCGCCCAGTCCTTTCTTGCTGCGGGGCGATACGGCGGCGGGGGAGGATGGCGCGGCGATTTCATCGGCATACCGGGCGTGCGAAGCCAAAGCCTGGCTGCTGCCGCTGGTCTGGACGACCGCCCATCGGGAGAGGGCCCGGTCGTAGGTAAAGCCGTCGCGGGTCACCTTGCGGTCGAAGGTTACGTTGAACGTCGATGAAGAAAGCGTCTGCTTGTTGGGGAAAGACTTCATCTCCGTTATGTCGTCGTACGGCATGATTTCGGCCAGGCTGTAGTTGCCGGAGGCGGGGGCGGTACCCTGGATGGTCACCTTGTCGGACGTCACGCTCACGTGGGTGATCGAGGCGGCATAAGAGGCTTTCAGGTAGGTTTTCAGGTGCTCGGCGACCACTTCTTTGTTGGCATCTTTCCCTTCTTGCTCTTCGTAGGCGGCCCGCTCGGCATCCGTGAAGGGACGGACGCGCAGGTTGCGCAGCTGGAGGGTATTTTTGTCGGTATGGCCGAAATCGAGGCGGAGATAGTGCTTGGATGCGCCCCAGCCGAATTTCTTCCGGATGGCCATCACCGGGAGGGACATGTCCTTCCAGGAGGACGCCTTGGCCATTTTTCCGTAGTGCTCGGACCGCTCTTCGCTCATCGGCGGGCAGAAGAACAGCTGCATGTCGTCGATGTCCTTGGTGGCTGTGTACTCAAATGCCACGACGGCCAGGTCGGAAGCCAGGTCGGCGTCGATCAGTTCGGTGAATACGTACGGGTCGGTGCCCGTGGTGGAAATCGAATAGGTCCCGTTCGACTCGGTAAAGGTCATCTGGTTGATGTTGCTCTGCCGCAGTTTCAGGCTCCGGTAGGTCGGGACGACACTGCCGCCTTCCTGCGTCAGGCTGATCCTGGCCTTCAGGACGCCATTCTTCTTGAAGGACAGGGTGGTGGACCGGGGTGTCGTGCCCGTATGGGCGTCCAGGGTCAGGGTGAGGCGGGTGGTACCGGATTTCCCGGATTCGGGGGACAGGCGGGCCCACGTGTCGCCAGACGATGCCGCCCAGTCGAAGTTGGCGGTCACGCTCAGGTTGATGGGGGCGTTGGTGGCCGATGCCTTCAAAGTGGTGACGGCCTGGCCGGCCTCATCGGTAATGCTGATGGTGTCTTGGCTGACGGGCTTTTCGGGTTCTTCCTTGCTGCCGCTGCAGGCGGTCATCAGGGCCATGCAAGCAAGGGTTGAGAGGATCTGGAAGCGCATTTTCATTTTTCGATGCTAAAATCAAATTGGTCGTAGGGTGCTGTGCGGTTGGCCAGATGGCGGGTGAGTTTGGAAATGCCGAACAGCGGGGAATAGGTGCGTACCTTGACGGTCTTCCCGTCGGGCAGGAATTCCAGGATGCGCAGCCAGCCGTCGCCGCCGTTGCCTTCCCAGCCGCCGCCCAGGGTCTGGACGTTGAACATCATCTGGAAGACCTCCTTGCCGGCATCGTTGCGGTCCACGCGCCAGCCGATGCTCTGGAGATAGTCGTCGCTGCCGTCCGGGGCCAGGCCGTGGCCATGGTGACCGCACAGGACCAGCCGCAGGTTGGGGCTCTTCCGGACGAGTTTTTCCCAGATCTGCTCTCCGGAGTTGTTGCCGGGTGTCTGGCTGATGCCGTATTTCTCCTGCTTCTGGAGGGCATTGCCGCAGCGGCCGCTGCACCGCATGTACGAGTGGGTCAGGTACACGCCGTAATGGTCTTTGTACTTGTCACTTGCGAGCAGTTTTCCGGCCCATTCGAGCGCACCGTCCGAAGGGTAGAACTCCGACGTGATGACCAGGAGTTTGTGGTCCCAGCCCGGCAGGGTGAGTTCATAGGCCGAGTTCTCCAGGGAGGCGCGGCCTTCGCGGTTGGGGTATTCCGCCACCAGGCGCTCTTTGATGGCGTCGCCCTGCCGTTCGAAGGTAAAATAGTCCGGCAGGAAGGTGTGCGGATCTTCGGCGTGCTTGAAGCCGTAGTCGTGGTTGCCTCCGCAGATGATGTAGGGCACCTTCCCGTCTATCCGGCGGATCCCGTTCGATACGGCTTCCCACATCTGCCGGCTGCTCTGGTTCAGCATGCGGCGGTCCAAGGCGTTGTTATCGTTCTGCTCCACCATATCGCCCGTGAAGAGGACGGCCTGGATGTTCAGGGGGCGGATATTATCGGCCACCCATGCCATGCAGAGGTCGAACAGCGGCTGGTTGAGGTCGTATTTGATGTAGCCCTGCGGGTCGCCGAAGAGGATGAGGGTGGATCCGCCCGGCTGGCTCAGCCGTTGCGGATCGGCCCGGTGCTGGGCGTGCGCCAGGCCCGCCCATCCGGCCGGGAAGAGGCACAAGGCGGCCATCGCCGCCATCAGAATGCTTCTGTATTTCATAAAGACCATTATTGCTTTGATGATAAATCGGCGTCTTTCTTGATGTCGGCGTTGAAAACGGCGGCAATATCCGGTGCCTGTCCGGTCATCAAGGCGTAGCCCGTGATGGCCTGGGCCTTCAGCCACCGCTCCCCGCTGACATATTGGCATCCAACCGTTACCGGAGCAAAGGCGGGTGTCTTGTAGTTGGCTTCGAGGATGATCTTGGCGGGGCGCCGGTAGGTGTCGCGGTCCTCGCCGGCAAAGTCCTCGACCGTGAGCCGGTCGATTTCGTCCAGTGGCATCGGAAGGGTGTAAATGACCAGGTCACACTCTCTCACTGCGCCGCGGAAATCGCTCAAGGGGACCGGCAGGAACCCGTATTCGGGACGCTCCTGTGCCAGAGACTGCGCCTTTTCGAGCGTACGGTTCATCAGGGCTGTGGCAAAGCCCAGCTCGGCCGCCGCTACTGCCGCTGCCCGGCCGGCACCGCCGCATCCCACAATCAAGGCCTGCGGCCCGCGCGGATAAACGTTGTCTATCTGCTGGCGGACAAACTGGTGAATCTTGATGGGGGCCCGGGAACCGAATTCGCGGTAGAATTCATCCGTGATGCCGGGGAAGAGGGCTTCCGCCACACTGAGGACCACGCCGGTGAAATCGGAATTATGGGCCTCCAGAACAGGCTCGGAGCCGTCGTCGTCCTTGCGAACCACCAGGTTGGTGGCGCCAATCTTGAAACAGGGTCCGTCAATGCTGCCGTGCCCCTTTCGGGCGGCTTCCAGTACCTTGGCAAAGGCTTTCTCCTTAAACGGCGCCGTTACGTTGATGGCCGTATAGCCAGCCTGTCCGCCGTCTGTCGTCTGCGCGGGAGGGTCTGTGCCCAGGAACCGTTGCCATGCTGTCTCAAAATCGGGCTCTTCGATTAAGTCGTAGGGAAACTTTCCCCCGTATGCCGCCTTGAACAGGTCCGGACTCTTAGAACCGGATACGGGATTTCCAATCAGACCAAACCTATTTATGGAACTGTCTGCCATGCTGCAAATTTAGCTTATTTCTCTTAAATACCCAATTAATATTCCACCGCTTCCGTGACCTTCGTCCGCCAATCCCATCCCGTTCGTCTTCGCCATCCACCAAAACGCCCCATTTGGTGGATGAACGGCCCTTCTGCCCTCGCCATCCACGAAAACGCCTTATTTGGTGGATGGCTATCATTTCCAGTTAGGGACCTTCCGGGTTGGAGGCCGTTTTTCCGGACGGTCGCCCTCTGGCGCTGTCGGTAAGTCTTATGAGGGGGGCTGGAAGGCCCGACAGCAGAGGGGAAGCGGGGATTAAGCAAGTGTCAGCACGAAGCTGCAAGTGTCAGCAAGAGGCAACCGGGGCGGGTTAGCGTTGGCGCTGGCGGACGGCTTCGTAGAGGAGGATGGCGGCGGAGACGCTGACGTTTAGGGAGTCCAGGCGGCCAAGCATCGGAATGAGGATGTGGGCGTCGGCGGCCTGGCGCCAGGCATCGGTAAGGCCGGTGGCCTCGGTGCCCATCACCAGGGCGGTTCCGCAGGTCATATCCACGTCGTAATAAGGCGCCGAATCCTGCAGCTGGGCCGTCAGGATGCGGATGTTGTTCGCTTTGAGCCAGGCGATGGCTTCGGCCGAGGTGCAGGCCACGACCGGCACCGTGAAGATGGCGCCGATGCTCGCGCGAATGAGGTTCGGGTTGTAGAGGTCGGTCAAAGGGTCGCATAGGATGACGCCATCGGCACCGGCGGCATCGGCGCTGCGCAGCACCGCGCCCAGGTTCCCGGGCTTCTCGATACTTTCCAGGACCATGATCAGCGGTGCGTGTCCGGAGGGCAACAGGTCTGCGAGTGAACGCTCCTTCCAGCGTACCTCCGCTATTATGCCTTCCGTTCCTTCCCGGTACGCAATCTTCGCATAGACTTCTTTCGATACATAAACGGTCCGTGCCGCTGCAAACTCCGGACAAATCTCGGGGCAGAGGAAGAGGGTGTCGAGCTGGAAGCCGGCGGCCAGGCAATGCTCCAGTTCGCGGCGGCCTTCCACCACAAACAGCCCCTCCTCCCGGCGCAGGCGGGATTTCTCCTGCAGCGCCAGCAAGTGCTTGATCTTCGGGTTCTGGGCCGATGTAATACGCTCAATCATTCTTTGCGCCCGTCTATTGGTATTCGAGGACCGCCTTGATCAACTTGAACTTGCTCACCATGCCGGTCTGGCTGGTCTCATGCGACCGGGTCCGGGTATTGTAGGCCAGGTATCGTTCTCCGTTGATATAGACGAATCCCGGCGCCGCCAGCATCCACTTCTCGTCGGCTTCCACCCAGCGGTTCAGGGCGCAGGGCAATTCGCGGACGAAGGGACCATCGGCCAGATAGCAGCGGAAGAAACAGGCATCGGTGGTGCCGCCGTGGGTATTGTAATACGTGGGGAACAGCAAGTCATAGCGCTCGTCCACTTTGCAGGCCGCGGTATTGTACAGGAAATCGCCGGCCAGGATTTCCGTATCGCTGATCTGCTCTCCCTCCTTGTCAAACTCCGCAACGGTCATCCTGCGGTTCTTAAAATGCTCCTGGGTTACCCGGGAATAGAGTTTCCAGCGGTTGCCGCGGGGAATCATCACGTTCTGGGTATCGTGCAGGAAGTCGTATAGCATCTTCTTGTCGGTGAACGTAAGTCCGTCCTTCGACTTCCAGAGGAACATGCCGCGTTCCCAGCTCTTTTCCCCGATCCACTGGTTGCCTACCATGCGGTAAGGATATTCCTTGTCCTTTACCAGAAAGACCGACTGCTCCACCAGTTCGTCCATCAGCTTGCCCTTCAATTCATAGTGGAAACCGTCTTTCGATTCTGCGTAGTACAGGTTCTGGAGATGCTCGTTTTCCGCAATCCCGTCCTTGGGATTGGCAATGAAATACAGCCGGTAGGTACCATCCGGTATCTGGATGATATTGAACATGTTGATCAGTTCCATCCCGAAATCCGCGTTGGAAACGATCTCCACGGGCGGATCAGGGAAAGCAACGCCAACCAGCGTCTTGGGCCGGCAACCCATCAGCAGCAGGGTTGCGAAGAGGCACGCCAGGGCGCAGGGGAAGAATCTTTTCATACAGAGGAGAGTTATTCTTCGTCTTCTTTCTTGGTCACCTTTTCGGGCCGCATCTGCGGGAAGAAGAGGACGTCCTGGATGGTCGTCTGGCCTGTCATGAACATGGTCAGGCGGTCGATACCCATGCCCAGGCCCGAGGTCGGAGGCATTCCGTATTCCAGGGCGCGGACAAAGTCGTAGTCGATGAACATGGCCTCGTCGTCGCCGCCGGCCTTTAGTTTGGCCTGCTCCTCAAAGCGCTCCAGCTGGTCGATGGGGTCGTTCAACTCGGAATAGGCGTTGGCCAGTTCCTTGCCGCAGACAAAGAGCTCGAAACGCTCGGTCAGGGTAGGGTCGGTACGATGCCGCTTGGTCAGCGGGGACATCTCTACCGGATAATCGATCACAAAGGTGGGCTGGACGAAATGCTTCTCGCAGTACTCGCCGAAAATGGCGTCGATGAGTTTACCCACCCCCATCGAAGGGGCATATTCCACGTGCAGTTTGTCGCAGGTGGCACGCAGCTGGGCTACGTCCATCCCCTTGACATCCACGCCGGCATATTCCTTGATGGCATCCAGGATGCCGATCCGGCGGTAGGGAGCCTTGAAATCCACATCGTTTCCGGCAATGTTCACCATCGTGGATCCGTTCACGGCCACGGCCACCTTCTCCAGCATCTTCTCCACAAACTCCATCATCCATAGGTAGTCCTTGTAGGCAACGTAAATCTCCATGCAGGTGAACTCGGGATTATGGGTCTTGTCCATGCCTTCGTTGCGGAAATCCTTTGCGAACTCGTACACGCCGTCGTAACCGCCCACGATAAGTCGTTTGAGGTAAAGCTCATTGGCGATACGCATGTACAGGGGAATATCCAACGCATTGTGGTGGGTGATGAAGGGACGGGCCGTCGCGCCGCCCGGAATGGCCTGCAGGATAGGCGTTTCCACCTCCAGGCAGCCGGCAGCGTTGAAGTACTCGCGCATGGTGGCAATAATCTTTGCCCGTTTGATGAACACCTCTTTCACCTGCGGGTTCACGATCAGGTCCACATACCGCTGGCGGTAACGCAGTTCCGGATCGGCAAAGCCGTCGTGGACGGTTCCGTCCGCATCGGTCTTCACGATGGGCAGCACGCGCAGCGACTTGCTCAGCAGCACCAGCTCGCGGGCGTGAATGCTCAGCTGCCCGGTCTGGGTGATGAAGGCAAAGCCTTTGATGCCGATGATATCGCCGATGTCCAACAACTTCTTGAACACGGTGTTGTACAGGGTCTTGTCCTCGCCGGGGCAGATATCGTCCCGTTTCACATATACCTGGATGCGGCCGGTGGCATCCTGGAGCTCCATAAAGGAAGCGGCTCCCATGATGCGCCGCGACATGATGCGGCCCGCGATGCAGACGTCCTGCAGGTTCCCTTTTTCGGGATCGTATTTCTCCGCGATTCCCCGGGCGGTTTCGTTAACCGGATACAAGGCTGCCGGATACGGATCAATACCCAATTCCTTGATTTTCGCCAGGGATTCCCGGCGCAAGATTTCCTGCTCGCTGCGTTCGATGTTTGCCATAAAATTCTTCTATACTGGTTTACAATTTTGCAAAGGTACAAAAAAATTGCTATTTTTGTCTGATTAATAACTGCCGTATGCTCAAGGAACGGAAATGGATCATCAAAGAAGCGGCCGACCCCGCAAAGGCCGGTGCGCTGGCGGCCGAACTCGGCATTGACCGGGTCCTGGCCGAATTGCTGGTCAAGCGGGGCGTAGAGACCTTCGAGCAGGCCCGCTCCTTCTTCCGTCCCAGCCTGGATAATCTGCACGATCCCTTCCTGATGACCGATATGGACGCCGCCGTGGAGCGGGTCCGCAAGGCGGTTACCGAGGGCGAAAAGATCCTGGTCTATGGCGATTATGATGTGGATGGTACCACGGCGGTCGCCCTGGTCTATTCCTTCCTGCGGCGTTTTACGGAGCAGATCGACTATTACATCCCGGACCGATATGACGAGGGGTACGGCGTCTCCTACAAAGGCATCGACTGGGCCTCGGACAACGGTTTCACCCTGATCATCACCCTGGATTGCGGCATCAAGGCCATCGAAAAGGTGGAATACGCCCGCGACAAGGGAATCGATATGATTATCTGCGACCACCATCTTCCGGAAGAGGCTCTTCCGAAAGCGGTCGCGGTCCTGGATCCCAAGCGGGAAGACTGCCACTATCCTTTCGACGACCTGTCCGGTTGCGGCGTGGGCTTCAAGCTGGTACAGGGCTATTCCCAGCGGTACGACATTCCGTTTGAGTCGCTGCTTCCGCTGCTGGACCTGCTGGTGGTGAGCATTTCGTCGGACCTGGTGACCATGGTGGGCGAGAACCGCGTGCTGGCCCATTTCGGCCTGCGCCGGCTCAACGAAGATCCCCGCAAGGGCCTGCTGGCCATGATCAACCTCTCCAAACTGGAGCCCGGCCACGTGGGCATCGACGATATCGTGTTCAAAATCGGGCCGCGCATCAACGCGGCGGGCCGGATGGAAAGCGGACGCCTGGCGGTGGAACTGCTGACGGCGTCGGATGACCGGACCGCCTTCCGCATCGGCGAGCAGATCAACGACAACAACAACGAGCGCAAAAATATCGACCGGGAAATCACCCAGGAGGCCCTGGATATGGTCTCCCAGGGGAAATGCCTGGCGCATGAGAATGCGACCATCGTCTTTAACCCGCAGTGGAACAAGGGCGTGGTGGGCATCGTCGCTTCCCGGCTGGTAGAGGCCTATTACCGCCCCACCATCGTGCTCACCAAATCGAACGGATTCGTGACCGGTTCGGCCCGCAGCGTGGCGGGATTCGACTTGTACGAGGCCATTGAGAGCTGTGCCGACCTGCTGGAAAACTTCGGCGGACACGTGTACGCCGCGGGCCTCACCCTCAAGGAGGAGAACCTGCCGGAATTCGCCGCCCGCATCGATGCTTTCATCGCCGGAAAGATCACCCCGGAGATGCTGACCCCGTTCACGGAGATCGATTCCCGGCTGGATTTTTCGCAGATTACCCCGAAATTCTTCCGCATCCTGAAGCAGTTCCAGCCTTTCGGACCCGGCAACAGCAACCCCGTATTCGTCACGGAGAATGTGTACGATGCCGGCAACGGCCGCAAAGTGGGGGCGGGCGGCGTGCACATGAAACTGGACCTGATCCAGGAATCGCAGCCCTACCACCAGATTGCCGCCATCGCCTTCAATATGTCGGAATACTACGACTATATCAAGGCCGGCAATCCGCTGGACATCTGCTACTCCATCGTAGAGAATTATTATCGGGGTAATTCCACCATCCAGCTCCGCCTGAAAGATATGCGCGAGCGGGAAGAATTCATTTAGAGCTCTTTCCGGAGCCTTGCCTTGGGAATATTCAGCATGTCGCGATACTTCGCGATGGTGCGCCGTGCCACCTTGTAGCCGCGCCGCGTCATCTCGTCCACCAACTGGTCGTCCGTGAGCGGCTTGCGTTTGTCCTCGGCATCGATGCACTCTTTCAGCGCCTTCTTGAGTTCCCGGGTCGATACCTCCTCTCCCTCCTGGTTCTCCAGTCCCTCCGAGAAGAAATACTTCAGCGGGAAGATGCCGAAATGTGTTTCGATATATTTGCTGTTCACCACGCGGGAAATGGTGGAAATGTCGAAACCGGTGCGCTCCGCGATGTCTTTCAGCACCATGGGGCGGAGGTTGCTCTCGTCCCCGTCCACGAAATAATCGTGTTGGAAGTCCAGGATGGCCCGCATGGTTTTCTCCAGGGTGTTGTGGCGCTGCTTCAGGGCTTCCACGAACCATTTGGCCGAATCCAGTTTCTGCTTTACAAAGGTCGCCGCCTCTTTCTGGGCGCGGTCCTGGGTGTACTGGGCGTTTTCCAGGATGTCGGCATACTTGCGGTTTACACGGATTTCCGGGATGTTGAACCGGGGCATGCTCAATTCAAACTGCCCCCCGTTATAGTCCAGTACGAAATCGGGAATGATCTGCTGTGCCTGGTCGTTGTAACTGTCGTCGATCTGGCCGCCGGGCGAGGGATTCAGCTTTACGATGCGCCCCATGGCGGCTTTCAGCTGGTCTTCGGAAATGCCGGTGCGGGAGATGATTTTCTGGAAATGCCGGTTGGAGAATTCCTGGAAATAGTCTTCCAGGATGCGTTCCGCCAGGCGGACGTCTTCGGTCTGTTTTTCACTGCGGAGCTGCAGCAGCAGGCATTCGCGCAGGTCCCGTGCGCCCACGCCGGCCGGCTCAAACTCCTGGATCACCTTCAACAGGCTCTCCACTTCCTCGTAAGTGGTCTCGATGCCGGCCCGGAAGGCCAGGTCGTCCACCAGGGAGTCCAGGTCCCGGCGCAGATAGCCGTCTTCGTCCAGGCTGCCGATAATGAACGCGGCCACTTCACGCTGGTGTTTGTCCAGGTCGCGGAAACCCAGTTGCCGCATCAGGCTCTGGGTAAAACTTTCCTTGACGGAAAAGGTGTTGTATTGCGGCCGTTCGTCCTTCCCGTAATTGTTCACGTGCAGCCGATAGGAGGGCGTAGGATCGTTCTCGTCAATCTCGTCGATAGAAACGTCCTTGGGCTCGTTGTCGTCGCTTTCGCGGGTAGGAGCGTCGTCGTCAAGCACAGGATTGTCCTCGAACTCACTTTTGATCCGCTGTTCCAGTTCCTGGACAGGGAGTTCGATGAGCCGGATGGTCTGCATCTGCAGCGGGGAAAGCCGTTGCGTCTGCTTTAGTTCGAGTCCTTGCTTGATTTGCGTCATTCGTTACTGAACGGGGTTAACGGCCGGATAATGAATGCTTTCGTGCACCAGGAAGGCGGCCGGGAATTCGTATTTGATCTTGGACAGAAGCCGCAGCGCCTCGGATTTGGTCCGGAAATCGCCCACCGTGACCCGGAAGAAGGAATTGGAAAAATTGCGGTAGGCAGGAATGGCCGGATAACTGGAGCGGAAGCGGATCAGGGCCGCTTCGGAATCGGCGCGGGAGGTCTGTTTGTTATCGAAAAAAATCCGCACCCGGTAACCGCTGACAGCCTTGTCCTCCTGGGCGTTGGCACGGCGCAGGACTGCCGCCCGGATGGCATCGGACTGATGCACCTTGACCTGGTCGGGCAGCAGGTTGAAGATGCTGCGGCCCACCAGGGTGGAATCTACGGTATAGACGTTCAGGGGGGCCAGCGTATCGGCGGGAGAAGCCGTTACGGGAAGGTCCTGGGCCTTCAGGGCGCCGCATCCCAGCAGCAGGGCGGCAAGCAGGAGCAGTTTCTTCATCATTTTATCCAGTCTTTGATGGAAATATCGGTATAGCGGAGCGTCTTGGGGATGCCTTTCACCCGGACGCGTGCCACTACATCCACGGTCAGGTCATCCAGCTTTCGGGTCTCCATAAGGGCGAAAACATGCAGGACGGTAAACCCTTCGCACAGGGAAACGGTACAGGGAACCTCATAGACCTGTTCGCTTTTCCCGGCCAGCTGGATGCCGGAGGTGGTCTCGAAACGGGCAAATTCCTTCTCGTCGGCGTGGATCATGCCTTCCAGCCGGTCGATGGTGACGCTCGTGGCCGGATTGTCGATGCCGACCGCGATTGTCGCGTTCAACCCGCGGAAGCCTTGCGGCCTGACATCCCGGATTTCCCACGAGGTAAGGCGGATGTCTTTGAACTTCCGGGCCGGGGAACACCCGGCGACAAGCAGCACGGCCGTCACCAGGAGCAGGATATGTTTGACTTTTCGCATAACGCAAAGATACGAATATTCGTTGAAAAATCCTATCTTTGTACATCAAGCACCATGCCAATGGAAAAGAAAATCTATATCGAAACATACGGATGCCAGATGAACGTGAATGACACGGAAGTCATTTTCTCGATCCTGGCCCGAAAAGGCTATGCCCGCACGGAGGAAATGTCCGAGGCCGATGTCATCCTGGCCAACACCTGTTCGGTGCGCGACAATGCCGAGCAGCGCATCCACGGTCGCATAGACGTCTTCGCCCAGCAGAAAAAGGCCCGTCCCGGGGTCATTGTGGGCATTGTGGGCTGCATGGCGGAACGTCTGAAAGACAAGTTGTTGGAGAGCGGGAAGGTGGATATCGTAGCCGGGCCGGACGCCTATCGTTCGCTGCCGCGGCTGCTGGATGCCGTATCGCCCGGAAACCCGCAGATCGACGTCCTGCTTTCCCACGAGGAGACCTATGCCGACATCGCCCCGGTGCGCATCGACAAAGGAGGCGTGTCTGCCTTCATTTCCATCATGCGCGGCTGCAACAATGTCTGCTCCTACTGCGTGGTGCCCTACACCCGCGGGGCGGAACGCAGCCGGGATCCGCACAGCATTGTCCGCGAGGCGTGCGATGTCTTTTCCCGCGGCTACCGGGAGGTGACCCTGCTGGGACAGAATGTGGATTCCTACCGCTGGACTTCGCCCGAAGGGGAGGTGGTGGATTTCGCGCAGCTGCTTGCGCGGGTGGCCGATATCGACCCGAAACTGCGGGTGCGGTTCGCGACCTCGCATCCCAAGGATATTTCCGATGCCGTCTTGGAAACAATGGCTTCGCGGCCGAACATCTGCCGGCATATCCATCTGCCTGTCCAGTCGGGCAGCGACCGGATGCTGGAGAAGATGCGCCGCCGCTACACGCGGGAATGGTACCTGGAACGGGTGGCGAAAATCCGGGAACTGATGCCAGACTGCGGCCTCACGACCGATGTCATCGCAGGTTTCTGCTCGGAAACCGAGGAAGATCATGCCCTGACGCTGAGCCTCTTCCGGGAGGTCGGGTTTGACTCGGCCTTCATGTTCGCCTATTCCGAGCGTCCCGGTACCCTGGCAGCCCGCCACTATCCGGACGACGTGCCGCAGGACGTGAAGGTGCGCCGGCTGAACGAGATCATCGCCCTCCAGAACGAGATGAGCCTGCAGCGGTACCGCGCCCAGGTGGGCCGCACCCTGGAGGTACTGGTGGAGGGGCCCTCGAAACGCGACCCTGGCCGGCTGTGTGGCCGTGCTTCCAACAATATGATGTGTGTTTTCCCCGCCGGAAGCTATCAGGCGGGCGATTATGCCACCGTGAAAGTGACCGACTGTACCAGTGCAACCCTGCTTTGTGAACTTGTGTAATATGGAAAAATGTATCCTTTCCCTGGACCAGGGGACCAGCTCGTCCCGGGCCATCGTTTTTGACCATGCCGGCAATGTGCTCAGCGTGGCGCAGAAGGAGTTTACCCAGCATTTCCCGCGGCCGGGCTGGGTGGAGCATGACGCCCGTGAGATCTGGGCTACCGAGGCGGCCGTGATGACGGAAGCCGTGGTCATGGCCGGGCTTTCCGGTGAACAGGTGGCAGGCATCGGCATCACCAACCAGCGGGAAACCACCGTTGTCTGGGACGCCCGCTCGGGCGAGCCCATCTGCCATGCCATCGTTTGGCAGGACCGGCGGACGGCCGATTATTGCGACAGCCTGAAAGCGCAGGGCCTCACCGCCCGCATCCGGGAAAAGACCGGGTTGATCATCGATGCGTATTTCAGCGCGACCAAGGTGCGGTGGATCCTGGAGAACATTCCCGGAGCGCGTTCCATGGCCGATGCGGGATACCTGCGGTTCGGTACCGTGGACAGCTGGCTGGTGTGGAACCTCACCGGCGGGAAGGTGCATGTGACCGATGTCTCCAATGCATCTCGCACCATGCTGTTCAATATCAACACGTTGCAGTGGGATACCGAGCTGCTGGATCTTTTCGGGATCCCGGCGTCGATGCTGCCGGAGGTGCGTTCCTCCAGCGAGGTGTACGGCCATACGGCCCTGCTGGGGGGAGAGGTCCCCATCTGCGGCATGGCGGGAGACCAGCAGGCAGCCCTTTTCGGACAGATGTGTACCGAGCCCGGCTCGGTGAAGAACACCTATGGCACCGGCTGTTTCCTGCTGATGAACAGCGGCTCCAAGCCCATCCTATCCGCGAACAACCTGCTGACCACGGTGGCGTGGAAGATTGGCGACCGCACGGATTATGCCCTGGAGGGCAGTATTTTCGTGGGCGGCTCCGTGGTACAGTGGCTGCGTGACGGGCTGGGCATCATCGGGTCCTCTTCTGAGGTCGAGGCCCTGGCCGCCTCGGTGCCTGACAATGGCGGCGTGTATTTCGTACCGGCCCTGACCGGCATGGGCGCCCCGTACTGGGACCCCTATGCCAAAGGCGGCATCCACGGGATTACCCGGGGTACCACCGCGGCCCATATCGCACGGGCGGCCCTGGAGGGGATTGCCTTCCAGACCATGGACATCGTGCGGGCTATGGAGCGTGACGCGGGTGTGCACCTGTCGGAACTGAAGGTGGATGGCGGTGCTTCCCGGAACAACCTTCTGATGCAGTTCCAGGCCGATATCCTGGGCGCCGCGGTCATCCGGCCGAGGGTGACCGAAACCACGGCCCTGGGCGCCTGCTATCTGGCGGGCCTCGCGGTGGGCTATTGGAACTCCATTGACGAAATCAAAGGCCAGTGGCTGGTGGAGAAGGCTTTCTCGCCCCAGGCAGACCCGCAGCGGGTCTCTTCCCTATGTGCGGGTTGGGCCGATGCCATTGGACGAACGGTAAACTGTAACCAATAACGATATGGAACTGACGCTTTTTCACAAATGTGTGTTTGAGTTTCTGGGCACCATGGTGCTCGTGCTGATGGGAGATGGCGTTTGCGCCGCCGTCACGTTGAACAAATCCAAGGCCCAGGGTGCCGGCTGGGTGGTGATTTCCCTGGCCTGGGGCCTTGCCGTCATGTGCGGGGTGTTCATTGCAGGCCCGTATTCGGGTGCACACCTGAATCCGGCCGTGTCGGTAGGCCTTGCCCTTGCGGGTCAGTTCGCCTGGGGGGCCGTGCTGCCCTATGTAGCGGCCCAGATGCTGGGCGGATTCGCCGGTGCGGTGCTGGTCTATGCCTTCTATGTGGATCATTTTGCGGCCACGGCCGATAACCCCGACGGGATGCTGGGCTGCTTCTGCACCATGCCGGCCATCGATCACCGGACGGTGAATTTCTTCAGCGAGATGCTGGCCACTTTCGTGCTGGTGTTCATTATCCTGGCCTTTGCCACATCGGGCAATACAGCGGAGGTGGGCCTGGGTTCGCTGGGCGCCTTCCCGGTGACGGGCCTCATCATGGCCCTGGGCATGTCGCTTGGCGGAACCACGGGCTATGCCATGAATCCGGCGCGCGACCTTTCCCCGCGCCTGGCCCACGCCATTTTGCCCATCCGCGGCAAACGCGACAGCGGATGGGGCTACAGCTGGGTCCCGGTGCTGGGTCCCGTTACGGGCGCCTGCGTGGCAGCTGCTTTGTATCTGCTTGTATTTTAAGGAAATATGAAGACGCGTTGCATCATAACGTCGCGTTCGTATAACGGTGACGAGACCTATTTCCGTGGCAAGGACATTCCTTGTTCGCGCCTTGCCCACGGCCGCGACCTGGTTGCCGGCCTGGGCCTGAAGGACAAGGCCAAGGTGATCGAATTCACCGGTGAATTCCTGGCCTTCTCCTGGCATGGCGAAGAAATGGCCGTCCCCCTGGACGACCAGTCCTATCTCCTTCCCGACGCGCTAACGGCCGACGGCCAGCACGTTGATGTCATGATTGAATTTGACGAGGAATAATCTCAGGCTGTAACGGCCTGTTGGCAGGTATGGGCGGCATCGGCGTCGGGGAGGCACTTGAGGTGCCAGCACGGCGTATGGGTCACGACGGCCTCGGCCGTTTTGCTCAAGGCGTCCATGATGTCTTTGCGCCAGCGGATGGAAGCAGCCGATGCAATGACGTTGGCATACGCCTTGATGCCGGCTATCTGCACCACTTCGTTCTTCGGCGCCTGTTCCAGCCGGACAATGCCGCCGATGGGGGCTTCTACCTTCCGGTAGCACGGTGTCTTGCCACTCCAGGGCGATCCGTAAACCCGGACCCCCTGGTCTGTTACCCGGATGACGGGATTGTCGTCGTTCAGGAGTTCCGTTCCGGCGATATTCTCCAGCCACAGGCGGCTGTGCGTGCTCTTTCCCGTTCCGCTCGTACCCAGAAAGACATAGGCCTTTCCCGCCAGCCGGACTGTTGAGGCGTGCATCAGCAGGGTCCCGTTCAAAGCGGTGTTATAGGTGTACAGGATCATCAGCACCGTGCTGATTTGATGGATCGTGGAATAAGGACCGATGTTCGGGGCGGGGAAGAACTCGGCGTCGCGGTCGTTCTTGTCCACCACCAGATACCCCGCGATTTTGCCGGGCGTCGGCTCGAATTCGTACAATGTCCGTCCGTCCGGCAGGCGGAAGATATAATACCAGGGAAGCTGGTTGTCCACCCGCAGGATTTCCAGGAGGATGGATCGGTCTTTCAAAACTTCTTGCAGCCATTGGGGATAGGCTGCCTGTATCCGCAGGGTGAAGAGCGATTCGGCCTGCCCCTGTTCTGCAAAGGGCTCATATTGCGAGAAATCCAGCGTATAGCGGTCCATATCGGCAGGGAGTTCCTCCTTCCGGGTTACGTACGTGCGTGCCGGAACGTCGTCCCCGGCGCGAATCGGCTCTATATCCAGTACTTCACCGGCGGCTGCACGACGAATGCGCTCCGCCACGACCGGCGTATAGGTCATAAAGTGCCACGGCTCTTCCAACGCCACGGTGAACGTCTGTCCTGCAACGGTATAACTCCTGCTCTGCATTTCTCTTGACATTTCTAAGTAGTTGATTTATAGCTAATTCGCTAAAAGCTGGTTCTTAATATTGGGGAACCGGGTTTAAGGTAAAATGTTGGTTTTCAATTAGTTGGGAGCTACATCAAAGAGGGCCAGGGCCTGTTCCAGGGACAAAGCCTTGTCAAGGGTATAGTCTCCCGTCCGGGTGCGGCAAAGGCTTTCCAGGTGGGCGCCGCTCCCCAGGGCCTCGCCCAGGTCGCGTGCAAAGGCCCGGATGTAGGTGCCTTTGGTACAGGCAATCCGGATGGTGGCCACCGGCAGCCCCAGCGCGGAGTTATCCGTCACATGGATCCGGTTGCTCGCCCCGGCAGACACGGCCGAGGTGGAAGTAGCAACCGCCGAAGGGGGTGTGTCCCCCTCTTTCGCTGAAACGAGGGAATATGCTCCCTCGGGGGACACACCCCCTTCGGCCCTACCCACTGCCGGAGCGGAGCCGGAAATAGCCGGCTCAAAAGCCTCCAGGCGGAGGGAGTGGATGGTGATGCGCTGGCGTGAAAGCAGGGTTGCGGCTTCCGTGTTGTCGCGGTGCTCGCGATACAACTTGCGAGCCAGTTCATAAGCCCGCTGTCCATCGACCGATTTGGCGGAAAACAACGGTGCAACCTGCTCCTGCTCGCCCAGGAACCGGGGCAGAACTGCTTCCACAGCCTGGGCGGTAATGTGGTCATACGGGAAGAAACGGTCGATTTCCTTCTCGCGGTCGTACGAGGGGGTGGTAGCCCCGAAGGCAATCCCCGCCAGGTACTCTTTGTCGTGTTTCTGCAGCGTCTCTGCCTGGCGCGTAGCGGCACCGATGCATACCAGCAGCACGCCCGTGGCCAGGGGATCGAGGGTCCCCGCATGTCCCACCTTCAGGTTCTTTTTGCCGAAATGCTTGATAGCGGCATACTTAACCTTCCGGATCACATCGGCCGAAGTCCAGCGATAGGGCTTGTCTATCGGGAGGATGATTCCTTCCGGGTAGGCATCGATGCTGCGCTCAAGGACCATTACGCGCAGGGAATTTTGCTGATGCGACGCGCGTGGCGGGCACCTTCAAAGGCAGTGGTAAGCCAGGTGTTGACGATGCGGGTGGCCATGGCGTAGGAGATGAAGCGCGCCGGCATGACCAGCACGTTGGCGTTGTTGTGCGCCTTGACCAGCCGGGCAATCTCACTGTTCCAGGCCAAGCCGGCCCGGATGCCCTGATGCTTGTTCAGCGTCAGGGCCATTCCGTTGCCCGTACCGCACAGGGCGATACCGGCGTCAACCGTCCCGTTTTCCACGGCTTTGGCCAGGGGATGGGCAATGTCCGGATAATCTACGCTTGCCGGCGAGTCGGTTCCGAAATCCACCACCTCATATCCTTTTTTGCGCAGCAGGGCAATCAGTTTCCCTTTGTACGCAAACCCGGCATGGTCGCTTCCAATTCCAAGTTTCATACGAATGGATTAGAATTTATAGGCAAGACCGATGTGAAGGACATTGTGATGAGCGTTGCCTTCTTTTGCGGCCTTCAGCAGACCCCAGTCGTAGCCGAAGCGAAGTTCGTACTGATCGCTCATACGGACACCGGCTTCCAGGCCGAGGATGATGTCGAAGCGATTGTATATATCGAAAACATTGTCAGAACCGAACAGTCCGATGTTCAAGCCGGGACCGGCGCTGGCAAAAAGGTCAAAACCGTTGCCAAGATCCAAAGATGTGCCAATGTGCAGAGGAACCCGCAGATGGGACAATTTAAGATTATCTTTTTTGCCCCAGTCAAGGATGGCACTGGGCTCAAGGTAAAAGACGTCGTTTAATGGGATTTGGGTGAGTACACCGGCATAAAAACCGTTCAGGTTGATCGAGTATCCGCTGCCGGAGAAGGAGGGTTGCTCATATCCTGCGGTTACGGTAATGTCCTGAGCGAAGGCCTTGTAACAGAACAGCGTGGCTGTCGCCACGAACAAGACAGTAATAATCTTTTTCATAATGTTTTGATATTTAATAAGTTTTATTTCATTAATGCTTTTTCGGCAGATGCTACCCGGGCGGCCACTTCGGCGGGACCGAGCAGGGCGGCCAGGTCGGCGATGCCCAGACCACTGGCGGCGCCGGTGAGGGCAAGCCGAAGGGCGTTCATCACCTTGCCCATGGGCCATTCCTGGGAGCGGATATGCTCCACGAGGGCTTCTTCGATACCCTCCTTGGTCCAGGGACCGCTATAGTCCTTGCAGAGCCAGGATGCGGCGGCGCCCACCAGCGGGGCATTTTCCGCCGTCCAGAATTTGGCCGCATCTTTTTCGTCGTAGGTGTCGGGAGCCACGAAGAGACACTTTGCCACGGTCCAGAAATCGGCCACGAAGGTCACGCGCTCGCGGGTAAGGGCCACCACGGCGGCCACATAATCTTTTTCGCGATGGATGCCGTTCTGTTCCAGGATGGGGATAAACAGATCGGTCAGTTCTTCGGTCGATTTCATCCGCAGGTATTCGCGGTTGTACCAGTGGGCTTTCTCTACGCTGAAACGGGCTCCGGAACGGACGATGCGGTCCAGCGAGAAGGCCTGCACCAGTTCGTCCATGGAAAGGATCTCCCGGTCATCGCCGGGGTTCCAGCCCAGGAAGGCCAGCAGGTTCACGAAGGCCTCGGGGAAATAGCCGTCCTCGCGGTAGCCGCGGGACACCTCCCCCTCGGAATTCACCCAGCGGAGCGGGAATACCGGGAAGCCCAGTTTGTCACCGTCGCGTTTGGAAAGCTTGCCTTTCCCGTCGGGTTTCAGCAGCAGGGACAGATGTGCGAAGCGCGGCATCGTATCTTCCCAGCCAAAGGCCTTGTACAGCATATAATGCAGCGGGAGGGAAGGAAGCCATTCCTCGCCGCGGATGACCTCGGTAATCTCCATCAGGTGGTCGTCCACGATGTTGGCCAGGTGGTAGGTCGGCAGTTCATCGGCCCGCTTCCAGAGGACCTTGTCGTCCAGCGTGTCGGTATTTACCTCGATGTGACCGCGGATGAGGTCGTCCATCACCACGACGGTATTTTCCGGCATCTTGAAACGGATGGTCCAGTCGGTGGTGGTCTCCAGCAGGCGGGCGGTTTCTTCGGCGGGCAGCGTCAGGGAATTGCGCAAGGTTTTGCGCGTAACCTGGTTATAGATGAAGGTTTGTTTCGCGGCCTCGGCCTCGGCGCGCCGTGCGGCAAGTTCGTCGGCAGTATCGAACGCATAATAGGCGTAGCCGTTGGCAATGAGCTGCTCGGCATATTGGCGGTAAATGGGTTTGCGCTGGCTCTGCCGGTAGGGTGCGTGCGGATGCCGCGCGGAAGGAGTCTCCACCACCTTCCCGGAGGCGTCCACGCCCTCATCGGGAACAATCCCGCACCAGGAAAGGGCCTCAATGATATATTGCTCGGCTCCCGGGACAAAGCGGTGCGAGTCCGTATCCTCGATCCGGAGGATGAAATCGCCGCCGTTCTGCTTGGCGTACAGGTAGTTATACAAGGCTGTACGGACACCGCCCATGTGCAGCGGCCCGGTAGGGGAGGGTGCAAAACGCACCCGTGTCTTTCTGTTCATATCTGTTTAATTGATAACGTCGTTTGTAAGTTCGGGATTGGGAACGGCCGGGTCGGGGAAGCGTCCCAGCAGGTAGGGGCGAACCTCGCTCCAGTGGTAGTACACCCCGTTTACGGCTTCCAGGGCCGGAATCGTCCGTTCACGCTCATTATAAATAAATTTCACCAGGATGTCGCCCTTGCGGTTGCGGTAGAAAACCCACTGGATATTGGAGGCCATGGAAACCTCGTTGCCGCTTTTCCAGCGCTCGTGATTCTCCGGGGTCAGGCGCTCGTCAAATCCCTCGATCCCCATCCACGAGGCCAGGGCAATCAGGCCCCAGTCGTGTCCGAAACGCAGGTCGGCGCAATAGCGGCCCGTGTCCAGGCACTCGTCGGCCTTCTCTACGAAATCCTTTACCAGCGTGCTGGCATAGGGCATCCGGAGGTCTCCGAACGGTGCCGAGTTGCAGTGGTTGAAATACAGGTTCGCGTTCTTGATGCTCCAGAGTTTATAGGCTTCCTCGAAGGGTAGATATTCGTACATCGGCGTAGGGTCGAAGTTCTGGGCAATGGAGCACACCACGTGCAGGTAGCGTTCGAATTTCACGGGATGATGCATGATCTTCATCGCCTTTTTCAGATTCGTCACCAGCGGGGCGATGGCATCCTCCGGCACCAGCCAATGGTCGTACAGGCTGTCCAGGTAGGGTTTCACCCGGTCGTGCACGATGGAATCGGGCGGCGTGACCATGATGTAGGCCATGAGCGCCTGGGCGGAATCGGCATCGAAGGTGAGCTTGTGGTTGCAATCCCGGAGCGCGGCGGTAAAATGCCGCATGCTGGCGTGACAGCGGTCCGATACGCTGCTGACCTCCCGCACGGCCTTGCGGCCTTTGAATACGGGTTTGAACGATGCGTACAGGTTCCGCGCGAGACGGTCATGCTCGCCGGCCCCCTTGGCCGTGAGTTTTCCCTGGCGCGGTTCCTGCCAGTCCCATTGGCGCCGTGCATGTTCCAGCAGCGCGGCTCCCTTGGGGGAAAGCAGCCCCGCATCGCCCAGTTCCGTCAGCTTGCGGATAACGTATTTGTGTGCCGAGGAGTAGGTGATCAGACGCGATCCGTGGCGGCCGTAATGGCTGATATAGAAGGGTTTATATCCCTTCGGGGCGGGGGTGTACGCCAGCGGATGGAACTCGTACCCATGGTAGTTCGCCGCCACCCGGTCGATATTCTCCTGCAGGTAGGCGCGCCCATCCTGGTCACGCATCTCGGGAGTCTGCGCAAAGGCGCCGACTCCAAAAAGGAATACCGTTAGAATTCCAAAGACAAATCGGACATTTCTCATAACTTACAAAGATACGAAAAATGTCCGAATCGTCAAGCATTAGAAC
>OCTW010000024.1_pt1 | contig 23928 bp, 21 predicted proteins | sample 1539671 | NCBI WGS metagenome assembly OCTW01 (sample SAMN02144230, study PRJEB22623) | gut metagenome | biome: sheep rumen | host: Ovis aries | place: New Zealand | reverse complement strand
TGGCTTTTTAGTGGCAGGTCCTTCGGAGATAATACAAACATTTAATAACAAAAAAGGCATGAGATTAATTATTGAACCCGACTACGAGAAAATGTCGAAATGGGCTGCAAACTATGTAGCCAAGTGTATTAACGAAGCAAAGCCAACGGCTGAAAAACCGTTTAAGCTAGGCTGCCCAACAGGAAGTTCGCCTTTGGGAATGTACAAAGAACTGATAGCCCTGAACAAAGCTGGCAAAGTGTCGTTCCAGAATGTGATTACGTTCAACATGGACGAGTATGTGAACCTCCCCGAGGATCATCCCGAGAGCTACCATAGCTTCATNGTGGAACAATTTCTTCAGCCACATCGATATTAAGAAGGAGAATGTGCATATTCTCAATGGTAATGCTAAGGATTTGAAGGCTGAGTGCGAGAACTATGAGAAGGCTATTCTGGCAGCAGGTGGTATTGACCTGTTTATGGGCGGCATAGGTCCTGACGGCCACATTGCTTTCAATGAGCCAGGCTCCAGTCTGCAGAGTCGTACACGCCAGAAGACTCTGACTACTGATACTGTTATTGCTAACAGTCGCTTCTTTGACAATGATGTTAACAAGGTCCCCAAGACAGCCCTTACCGTAGGTGTTGGTACTCTGATGGATGCCAAGCAAGTGATGATTATGGTGAATGGTCACAATAAAGCTCGCGCCCTCCGTCATGGCGTAGAAGAACCTGTCAACCACATGTGGACCATTAGTTGCTTGCAGCAGCATCCACATGCTATTATCGTTTGCGATGAAGATGCAACTGACGAGTTGAAGCATGGTACATATAAATACTTCAAGGATATTGAGAAGGACAACCTTCTGTAAATGAATAATGGATTCTGACTGCACAGGTGGTCGCATTGCGATGCAGTTCGATACTGCCAGTCAGAACAAGATTTAAATAACAATTAATTATAGATATTATGTCAGTATTTAAAGACAAGGTACTCCTTATTACTGGTGGTACAGGTAGTTTTGGTAATGCAGTGTTGAACCGGTTCCTGAGAACCGACATTGGTGAGATCCGCATCTTCTCTCGTGATGAAAAGAAACAGGACGATATGCGCCATGATTTCCAGGCGCGTATGCCGGAGGTTGCTAACAAGATTAAGTTCTATATTGGTGATGTGCGCAACAAGAGCACACTGAAGTACGCCATGAAAGGTGTGGACTATGTGTTCCATGCTGCTGCCTTGAAGCAGGTACCTTCATGTGAGTTCTTCCCCATGGAGGCTGTCAAAACAAATGTAATAGGTACTGATAATGTTTTGGATGCATCTATTGATGCTGGTGTGAAGTGTGTGATTTGCCTCTCTACCGATAAGGCTGCTTATCCCATCAATGCCATGGGTATCACCAAGGCCATTGAGGAGAAGATTGCTGTGGCAAAATCTCGCCTTTCAGGTGACACCAAGATTTGCTGCACCCGTTATGGTAACGTAATGTGCAGCCGTGGTTCGGTTATTCCTCTTTGGATTGACCAGATTCGCAAGGGCAATCCTATTACATTGACTGAGCCAAAGATGACCCGCTTCATCATGAGCCTTGAAGAGGCTGTAGACCTTGTGCTGTTTGCTTTCGAGAATGGTAAGAACGGTGACATTATGGTTCAGAAGGCACCTGCTTGCACCATCCAGACACAGGCCGAGGCCGTTCGTGATCTTTTCAAGCATCAGGCACCAGAAGGAACTGAACCCGAAATTAAGGTCATCGGTATCCGTCATGGTGAGAAGATGTACGAAACCCTCCTGACCAAGGAGGAAGCAGCCAAGGCTATCGACATGGGTAACTTCTATGCAGTACCAGCAGATAATCGTGACCTCAATTACGACAAGTATTTCAAGGAGGGTGATACCAAGCGTGCTACTATTGAAGAGTTCAATAGCGATAACACTTATCGTCTGAACCTCGAAGAGACCAAGGCTAAGATTGCCGACCTGCAGTATATCAAGAACGAACTTGCAGGTATTCCCAACTTGGTGTAACTTGAAACCATTTTCAGAATGAAAATACTAGTAACAGGCGCTAAGGGTTTTGTTGGTAAAAACCTTTGTGCCGCATTGAAGAATATCAAAGATGGTAAGGACAGGAGATTTCCTGACCTTGCCATTGAAGATGTTTATGAATATGATATAGACACAGATCCTGCTTTTCTCGATACCTTCTGCAAGGATGCAGGATTTGTATTCAACCTTGCAGGTGTAAACCGCCCTCAGAATCAGGAAGAGTTTATGCAAGGCAACTTTGGCTTTGCCAGCACTCTTCTTGATACGCTGAAGAAGCATAAGAACACTTGTCCTGTGATGTTAAGTTCCAGCCAGCAGGCATCATTAACTGGCCGCTTTGGCAACTCAGAGTATGGCCGCTCAAAGAAAGCTGGTGAAGACCTGTTCTTGGAGTATGGTAAAGAGACTGGTGCAGAAGTGCATGTTTATCGTTTCCCTAACTTGTTTGGTAAATGGTGCAGACCTAACTATAACTCTGCTGTAGCCACATTCTGCAATGCGTTTGCCAACGACCTGCCTTATACTGTCAATGACCCATCAGTTGAGCTTGAACTGCTTTACATTGATGACCTCGTTGACGAGATGCTTGCTATCTTGCAGGGCAAGGGTCATCATTGTGAGTTTGAGGGATTAGAGGTGATTCCTGGGCCTCTCGGAAAGTATCGCTACTGCCCAATTACCCACAAAGTAACGTTAGGCGAAATTGTTGAGCTCTTGAAGTCTTTCGCAGAACAGCCTAAGACATTGATGATTCCTGAGATTCCTGCAGGAAGTTTTGCTAAGAAGCTGTATAGCACCTACCTTTCGTATCTCCCTTACGAAAAGACTGCATTTGACTTGAAGATGAATGTGGATGAACGTGGTTCATTTACAGAACTGGTTCATACGTTCAATGCAGGACAGGTGAGTATTAATATAAGCAAGCCTGGGATTACTAAGGGCCAACACTGGCACAACACCAAGTTTGAGCAGTTTATTGTGGTAAAAGGTCACGGCCTTATCCAACAGCGTAACTTGAACGATCCCGAAGGCAAAGTATTCGAATGGGAGGTAAGTGGTGATAAGATCCAAGCCGTTCACATGCTCCCAGGCTACACACATAATATCATCAATCTTTCTGATACAGAAGACCTCGTAACAGTCATGTACTGCAATGAAGTGTTTGACCCTTCGCGTCCAGACACCTTCTTCGATCCTGTAAAGTAAATCAAGAATTTGAGAATTAGAATATAATTATGGCACAATTTAAAGATAACGGGAAGTTAAAACTTCTCATCATAGTAGGAACAAGGCCGGAGATTATACGACTGGCCGCTGTTATTAACAAGTGCAGACAGTATTTTGACTGCCTTTTGGCACATACTGGTCAGAACTACGACTACAATTTGAATGGGGTGTTCTTTAAGGATTTGAAGTTGGCTGATCCAGATGTTTATATGGAGGCTGTAGGTAATGACCTGGGTGAAACCATGGGTAACATCATTGCCAAAAGCTATCAGCTGATGGTGGAAGTAAAGCCCGATGCTGTTCTGGTTCTGGGCGACACCAATAGCTGTTTGTCAGTTATTGGCGCGAAGCGCCTGCACATCCCCATCTTCCACATGGAGGCTGGTAACCGCTGTAAGGACGAGTGCCTGCCCGAGGAAACCAACCGCCGTATTGTGGACATCATCAGCGATGTGAACATGGCGTATTCTGAGCACGCCCGCAGGTATTTGGCTGATACAGGTCTGCCCAAGGAGCGCACCTACGTGACAGGCAGTCCAATGGCAGAGGTGCTGCATAACAATCTGGCTGAGATTGAAGCAAGTGACATCCACAAGCGTTTGGGCTTGGAGAAGGGTAAGTACATTCTGCTCTCTGCTCACAGAGAAGAGAATATTGATACAGAGAAGAATTTCATGAGTCTGTTTACCGCTATCAACAAGATGGCAGAAAAATACGACATGCCAATTTTGTACTCTTGCCATCCTCGTTCTCGTAAACGTTTGGAGGCTTCAGGTTTCCAGCTCGATAAGCGCGTCATTCAGCACGAGCCTCTTGGTTTCCATGATTACAACTGTTTGCAGATGAATGCCTTTGCAGTGGTATCAGATTCAGGTACGCTTCCTGAGGAGAGCAGCTTCTTCACATCTGTTGGTCATCCGTTCCCAGCAGTTTGCATTCGTACCAGCACTGAGAGACCGGAGGCCCTCGACAAAGGATGCTTCGTGTTGAGTGGAATTGACACCAAGGGCTTGCTCCAGAGCGTAGACATTGCCGTCGAGTTGATCAAGGACGGTAATCATGGTATTCCTGTTCCCGACTATGTAGATGAGAATGTATCAACTAAGGTTGTACGCATCATCCAGTCATATGTTGGCGTAGTCAACAAGATGGTCTGGCGCAAAGAACTCTAATCGACCACGGTTATTATATATAGCGAACACGAATCTCACGAATCTCACGAATAACACGAATAAAAGATTAGTTAGATTTGATAGATTCGTGTTCAAAGAAAAAGAATATGATAATCCACAAGGAAGAAAGCTATAAGATAGTAGGAGCAGCCTTTAAGGTGTATAACAACCTTGGTGCAGGCTTCCTTGAAGCAGTTTATCAAGAGGCGGGCAAGATCAAGTTCTACATCGGCGACGTGCGCAACAAGAGCACACTGTCATCCGCGATGATGATGTGGTGATAGCCATCTCACAGAGTGGCGAAACAGCAGATACTTTAGCTGCTATTGAATTGGCAAGAAGCAAAGGCGCGTTTGTATTTGGCATTGTGAATGCTGTTGGCAGTAGCATAGCCCGCAATACTGATACTGGCACTTACATCCATGTAGGTCCAGAGATAGGTGTTGCTTCTACAAAGGCTTTTACCGGCCAGTTGACTGTACTCACCATGTTAGCCCTGACCCTTGGTCATGAGAAGGGATTGGTGTCAGACCAGGATTTCTCTCATTATACCGAGGAATTGTCAAAGATACCTTCTATGATAACGAAGGTATTAGAACAGAACGATAAGATTGAGAATATAGCCAAGATCTTTACCTATGCCCATAACTTCATGTATCTCGGGCGTGGTTGGAACTTCCCAGTAGCTCTGGAAGGAGCCTTGAAGTTGAAAGAAATCAGCTACATCCATGCCGAAGGCTATGCTGCTGCAGAAATGAAGCACGGCCCGATTGCCCTGATTGATGCAGAGAAGCCAGTTCTTTTTATTGCTACCCATCACCAGCAATATCAGAAGATAGTTTCCAATATGGAGGAGGTAAAAGCTCGAGGAGGCAGAATCATTGCAGTAATCACAGAGGGTGACGAACAGGTAAAGGAAATCGCAGACCAGGTGATAGAAGTACCCCAAACGGAGAATTTCTTGGCACCACTCTTGAGTGTTATTCCTCTTCAGCTTCTTGCTTATCATATTGCTGTTAAGAAAGGAAAGAATGTTGATATGCCAAGAAATTTGGCAAAATCCGTAACAGTGGAATAGAAACAATAAGCATTTTAGATATAAAAAACTCTGTGGATGCAGAAGGGGCAAAGGTGATGAATGAGCTCAGAAATGATGCTCTCAAAGAGATTTTCAAACGATTAACAAGTTAACAATTAACATCCTTTAATTAGAACATTAAAACCCAAGATATATGAAAGTAGTACTCTTAGCCGGTGGCTTTGGATCCCGTATTAGTGAGGAATCTGTTTTTAAGCCTAAACCCATGATTGAGATAGGTGGTATGCCCATCTTGTGGCATATTATGAAGGAATATGCCTATTACGGCCACAATGAGTTCATCATTTGTGCTGGCTATAAGCAGGAATACATCAAGGAGTGGTTCGCCAACTATTTTCTACATAACAGTGATGTGTCATTCGATTTCCGTGACGGGAAGAATGAGATGACTGTGCATCATAGCAAATTGGAACCATGGAAGGTGACTGTTGTTGATACTGGATACAACACGATGACAGGTGGTCGTATTAAACGTGTGCAGGAATACGTGGGTAATGAACCATTCTTTATGACTTATGGCGATGGAGTTTGTGATGTTGACATCAACAAACTTCTTGAATTCCATAAGAGCCACGGCAAGATAGCAACACTTACAGCTGTAAAAATGGCTCAGGAAAAAGGAGTGCTGGATATAGTAGAGGGCGCTGTGAAATCATTCCGTGAGAAGAATGCTAGTGATGGAGCTCCTATCAATGCTGGTTATATGGTTCTTGAACCAGCCATCTTTGACCTCCTTGATGGTGACAGTTGTATCTTTGAACGTAAGCCATTAGAGACACTTGCTGCAAAAGGGGAGCTAATGTCCTATATTCACGAAGGTTTTTGGCAGTGTATGGATAATATCCGTGAGAAGAATATGCTTGAAAAGCTCCTTCAGGAGGGTAAGGCCCCATGGAAAAAGTGGGAGAGATCAGTACCAAAAGAAGTTAAAAAATAAAGAAAGATAGATATGGCTAAGAAAGAAGAATTAAAGGCTCAAATCCTTGAGCTGACGCGAGAGTATTACAAAGAAGTACACGGACAACCCAAGGAGTTCATCCCTGGCAAGACCAAGGTGAACTATGGTGGCCGCTATTTTGATGATGCCGAAATGGTGAATTTGGTAGATTCATCACTTGACTTCTGGTTAACAGCTGGTCCGTGGGCACATAAGTTTGAAACCCGTTTTGCCAAGTGGCTTGGCGTGAAGTATTGCTCACTATGTAACAGTGGCTCTAGTGCTAACCTGCTTGCATTTAGCGCTCTGACTGCTCATGAGCTTGGTGATCGTGCTATCAGACGTGGTGATGAGGTCATCACAGTAGCAGCCGGATTCCCCACCACAGTGGCTTGCATTGTACAGTATGGTGCAGTACCCGTGTTCGTAGATATGAACATTGAGGAGAGCAATATTGACACCTCAATGTTAGAGAAGGCTTATAGCCCTAAGACAAAGGCAATAATGGTTGCACACTCACTGGGCAATCCGTTCAACCTTGAGGCAGTTGTTGCTTTCTGTAAGAAACACAATCTCTGGTTGGTTGAGGATAACTGTGATGCTCTGGGTTCTGAGTACTTCATTGATGGCGAGTGGAAGAAGACAGGTACTATTGGTGATATTGGTACCTCTTCATTCTATCCTCCTCACCACATGACTATGGGTGAAGGTGGTGCTGTTTATACGAACAATCGTGAACTGGACAAGTATGTGAAGAGTTTCCGTGATTGGGGCCGTGACTGCTGGTGCATAGGTGGTGTAGATAACACTTGCGGCTGCCGATTTACTGGACAATTTGGTAAGTTGCCTAAGGGCTACGATCATAAGTATGTTTATAGCCATCTTGGTTACAACCTGAAGGCTACCGATATGCAGGCAGCTATTGGTTGTGCTCAGTTGGAGAAACTGGACTTTATTGTAAGTCGCAGACGCGAGAACTATCAGATGATGTATGATGGTTTGAAAGGAACTCCCGGCCTGCTGCTTCCTGAGCCTCAGAAGAACAGTAAGCCCAGTTGGTTTGGTTTCTTCATTACCGTAAAGGAAGATGCTGGTTACACCCGTAATGAACTGACCAGTTATCTGGAAGAGCATCAAGTTCAGACTCGCAACCTCTTTGCTGGCAACCTGCTGATGCATCCAGCCTTTGAGGAGTATGTGGAGGGTAAGGATTACCGCACCATTGGTGACCTGCCTGTTACCACCAGCATCATGAAGAACTGCTTCTGGCTGGGTGTATATCCAGGAATGACACCAGAGAAGTTGCAGTATATGATTGACACCATCAAGGCTTTTGTTGCAACAAAAACCAAATAACATGATTGACGTTTTCAATAATTTCTATAAAGGCAAACGAGTCCTTGTAACCGGTCATACTGGTTTCAAAGGCAGTTGGCTCTCCATTTGGCTTCATGAACTGGGAGCAGAGGTGGTTGGTGTTGGTTTGGAACCCTATTCTGAGAAGGATAACTTTGTTCTTTCTGGAATAGGAAAGAAGATTAAAGCTGACATCCGTGCTGATATTCGAGATGGGCAGAAGATGAAAGAGATCTTCCGTCAGTTCCAGCCTGAGATTGTCTTCCACCTGGCCGCACAGCCGCTGGTACGCCTCAGTTACGAAATCCCTGTTGACACATACCAGACCAATGTGATGGGAACCATCAATATCATGGAGGCCATTCGTGTAACAGAAAGTGTCAAGGTTGGTGTGATGATTACCACCGATAAATGCTACGACAACAAGGAGCAGATGCGTGGCTATAAGGAGGATGACCCGTTTGGTGGTTATGATCCGTATAGTAGCAGTAAAGGCGCTTGTGAGATTGCCATCCAGAGCTGGCGCAGGAGTTTCTTCAATCCTGAGGATTATGGCAAGAAACATAATGTGAGCCTTGCCAGTGTTCGTGCCGGTAACGTCATTGGTGGTGGTGACTGGGCTAAAGACCGTATCATTCCTGACTGTATCCGCGCTTTGGAGGCTGGTAAACCCATCGAGATTCGCAGTCCGAAAGCAGTACGTCCTTGGGAACATGTGCTGGAACCTCTAAGTGGTTATATGCTGCTTGCCCAGAAGATGTGGGAGAATCCTACTGAGTATTGCGAAGGTTGGAACTTTGGGCCGGAGCAGGAGAGTGTACTCACAGTATGGGAAGTAGCGACAGCTATGATCGAAAACTTTGGTTATGGAGAGTTGAAGGATGTGTCAGATCCCAATGCTCTTCATGAGGCTAATCTTCTGATGCTGGATATCACCAAGGCGAAGACTCGCCTAGGTTGGAAGCCGAGATTGGATGCCAAGACTTGCGCTATCCTTACATCTGATTGGTATAAGAGATATAAAACGGAAGATGTATATACTATCTGTATAGATGAAATCGAACAATTTGTAAAGGAGAAATAATATGATTAAGGTTAGTGATTTTATTTTCCAGCATCTCGTGGAGAAGCATGGAATTAAGCATTGCTTTTTTGTGTCAGGTGGTGGTGCTATGCACCTTAACGACTCTATTGGTCATACTAAAGGATTGACTTACATCTGTAATCATCACGAGCAGGCTTCTGCAATAGCAGCTGAAGGCTATTATCGTACCTGCGGACAACTCTGTGTAACAAATGTAACTACTGGCCCTGGCGGTACTAATGCTATTACTGGCGTTTTGGGGCAGTATCTTGACTCAATTCCCGGCATCTATATTTCTGGCCAGATTAAAACATCTACTTACAAGCATACATATCCATATCTGAATCTGCGACAGTTGGGCGATCAGGAGGCAGATATAGTATCTGTGGTTACTCCTATTACCAAGTATGCCAAGACGATATATAATCCGCTCGATATCAAGTATGAGTTGGATAAAGCTATTGCCATTGCATTAGATGGTAGACCCGGCCCAGTATGGTTGGACATCCCACTTGATGTACAAGGTGCAACGGTGGATGAAACTAAGTTCAAGGAGTTTGACCCTGCTGAAATCATTGACCCTGTGAAGCATGCATTGGTGGATGAGCAGATCAAGCAACTGATAGGGAAGATTAAAAGCGCAAAGAGCCCGGTTATCTATGTGGGCAATGGCGTGCGCTTAGCTAAACGTGAGAATGAGTTTATCAAGCTGGCTGAAAAACTGGGTATTCCTGTTGTGACAGCCATCAGTGGTTCTGATATTATCTGGCACGACCATAAACTGTGCTTTGGTAAGCCAGGAATCTGTGGTGACCGTATCGGTAATATTATGGTGCAGAATTCAGACCTACTTATTGTGATGGGAACCCGTTTGAGTATCCGTCAAGTATCATACGCTTATGACCTTTTGGCACCAAAGGCATATAAGGTGATGGTGGATATTGACTTGGCAGAGATGGAGAAGCCAACTCTAAATATAGATATGCCTATCCATGTGAACCTCTCTGAGTTTATTGATAAGTTCAATGCTGCTCTTGAAAGCGAGAACAATCTACCAGAATTCACAAAGTGGATTGAATGGGGTAGAGAAATTGGAAGAAATATACCCACTCTGTTTGATGATAATCCTGATGAACCAGGTTACACCAATTCCTACAAGTTTGCTGACGAACTGTTCAAACAGTTGCATGATGGTGATGTGGTTGTTACAGGTAATGGAACAGCCTATACTTGCACCTATCAGGCTATGCAGGTGAACAAGGGTGTTCGAGTATTTGCTAACCAAGGATGTGCAGCCATGGGCTATGACCTTCCTGCTGCCATTGGTGCTGTTGTATCAAATGAAGCCAAAGCAAATGGAATCAAAGGTGGTAAGACCGTGCTTGTAACCGGTGATGGTTCTTTACAGATGAACATTCAGGAACTGCAGACACTGGTGTCTTACAAGATGCCATTGAAGGTGTTTGTTCTTGAGAATGAGGGCTATTTGGCTATAAAGACCACCCAGAAAGCATTCTTTGGCGGAAAGTTCACAGGTAGTAACCCGACATCTGGTGTTATCTGCCCCAATCTAGAGAAGATTGCTGGAGCCTACGGTATTTCTTATACCAGCTGCAATGAAAATGGCAAAGCATTGCAGGATACCATTGCAAAGGTGTTGGCAAGTGATGGCCCGATGATTTGTGAAATCCACATGCATCCCGAGCAGACCTTGTTCCCCAAGAGTGCCAGCTTTATGGACAAGAAGACTGGTAAAATGTCATCTGCACCATTAGAGAAGATGGCTCCGTTTATGAGTGATGAGCTTCAAGCAAAATGTGAATATAAAGGATAATATGATAAAAAGTATCATAGTGACAGGAGCTACAGGTGCCGTTGGCAGTGCCGTCGTGAGGCGTGCACTTGCCAAGGGCATCCGTGTGACTTGTATTGTTCATCAAGGATCAAAAAGGTTAGGCAACCTTCCGCAAGATGAAAATCTGAAGATTGTTGAATGCAATCTTTCTGATTATAATAACCTACAAATGGAAGGTCAATATGATGCCTTCATTCATCTCTCTTGGGAAAAAACCTTTGGCGCATCCCGTGATGATGCAGAGGTTCAGACTAGGAATATCCAATATACACTTGATGCCGTGCAATTGGCCCATCGATGCGGATGTACGGTATTTGTAGGTGCAGGTTCTCAGGCTGAGTATGGCGTGCAGAGTGTTGACCTAACTCCCGAATTACCTGTAAAACCGGAGAGCGGTTATGGTATTGCTAAGTATGCAGCAGGTAAACTCTCCGCCATGCTTTGTAAGAGCCTTGGAATGCGTCAGTGCTGGGTAAGGATATTGAGTGTCTATGGACCAAATGATGGAGAAAACAGTCTTATCAGTTATTTGATTAGAGAGTTTAAGACAGGCAATTCACCTCAACTGACCAAATGTGAACAGATGTGGGACTATCTGTATGCTGATGATGCAGCAAATGCTATATTGGCTGTTGCGGAAAAGGGAGTTGACGGAAAGGCCTATCCTTTGGGTTCCGGTAACGGACGGAAATTGTCTGAATATGTGAATGACATACGAGAAGTCATTAATCCTAACGTTGAAGTTCAGTTTGGAGCCAAAGAGTACTATCCCCACCAGCCCATGCATTTAGTCGCTGATATAAGTGAATTGATAAGAGATACAGGGTGGAAACCAAGTTTGATGTTCAAGGAAGGAATCGTTAATATCGTTTGAGATGAATCAAAGTTTAACAAATATTGCTCATAAAATAGGTGTGGACAAAGCCGTTGCTTATAGCTCGGGGTCAAGAATAGTTGCTGCTCTTACTGGGGTTTTGTCTGTCTTTTTTATTACAACATTTCTAACCAAAGTTGAGCAGGGATTCTACTATACATTCGGCAGTATAGTCGCTTTGCAAGTCTTCTTCGAACTTGGTCTGACAGGCATAATGACACAATATGTTGCGCATGAGGCATCACATCTGACACTCAACGAAGATGGTTTTTACGAGGGTGAAGACGTTTATAAATCCCGTTTGGCATCTTTAGTTCGTTTTTGCGCTAAATGGTATGCTGTACTTGCTACAATTTGTTTTGTTTTCTTGATAATTGTTGGTCTTGTCTTCTTTAACAAATATGGAACAGAACATGCTGGCGTATCTTGGCAAAGCCCATGGGCGTTGATTTGTATTGGAACAGCAATCAAGATATTCCAATCTCCCTTTAATTCCATTTTAATGGGTCTGGGCAAGGTGAAGGAAATGAGCAAGGTGAGTTTCTTGCAGTCAATATTATTACCATTAGTAACATGGAGCGCATTGGTGTGTGGTTTTAAATTATACGTTTTAGGTGTAGGTTACCTTGCATCAGTATTACTTTGGCAGTTATTTGTTAGAAAAGCCAAGTTAGACATAATTCTGATTAATTTGTGGAAAAGTAATATAACAGAAAGTGTTTCGTACTGGAGGGAAATATTTCCATACCAGTGGAAAATTGCACTAAGTTGGGTAAGCGGCTACTTTATTTTTCAACTTTTCAACCCAGTACTGTTCGCGACTGAGGGAGCCGTTATTGCCGGTCAGATGGGAATGACACTGCAAGCGTTGAATGCTATTCAGGCATTCTCAATGAGTTGGCTTAATACAAAAGTCCCTTTGTATTCAAAATTGATAGCGTTAAAAGACTATGTGCAGCTGGATAAGATTTTCAATCGCACATTGCATCAGATGGTATCAGTCTGTGTTATGTTGTTAGCAACATTCTTTGTTGTTATTTGGATACTTAATGTAACTCAATTTTCTTTTGGCGGAAATGTTTTAGCCGACCGTTTCTTAGACTATTTCCCGATGCTGTTGCTCATGATACCAGTAGTAATCAGACAATATGTCAATTCATGGGCGACTTATTTGCGATGTCATAAACAGGAACCTTTTTTATGGTACTCGCTTTTTGGAGGTTTAATGTCATGTTTTTGTGTTTTGTTCTTTGGTAAGATGTATGGATTATACGGCATTACCATAAGTACTTGTTTGCAATGTGTTATTTTAAGTCCTTGGGGATATAGTATATATAAACGTAAAAAAATAGAATGGCATGGAGAATAGAATTATACCATTTGTAATCAATAGTAATATTTGCACTACAGAGAGTGATGTATCATCATATGCTGTTATGATGGATACTATAGCAGGTAATTCAGGAAACTCATATATTACTTGGTCTTTGTTGAAAGAAATAGGCTGCCCAATAGAATCTATAAAAGGTCGCGAGATTAAGAGTCTTTACACCTACGACTTTCAAAATGCTGACAGAGATATAGATATTATCAACAATGAGTGCACCAATGTGATTTTGGTTTTACAAGATCAAATAAGAATCAGTGAATCGTATGGGCTAAGACTTCCATTTAAAGAATTGAAGTGTTTTATATCTCGATTAAGGAAACCAATCCTTATTGCAGGTTTAGGAGCAAATTCTTTTACAGGCTTTGATCCTGATTTTTATAAGAAATTAGACAAAGAACTTATAGAATTCCTTCACTTTCTTAGCCATCATTGTGTGACTATTGGTCTTCGTGGTTATTTTACACAGGAGGTCCTGCATAAACTTAGTATTGACAATACATGCGTAATAGGTTGTCCGTCTTATTATGAAACGGGGAGGGATAGAGTCATTGTTAAACCAGATTATACTAAATCATTACGTATAGGCACCTCAATTGGAGTTGGACTGTACGGAATAGGACCAGTTTATTTGCAGGACAAACTAGAAGAAAACATAATTAAAGCACTCTGTTTTGATGGTGAACTTTCTTTAAGATATAAACAACTGAAAATCCTTAAGGAAAGTAATTATAGGTTTTTTACATCAATCACTAACTGGAAAGAAGATATTAAAAACAATATAGATTATTATGTAGGAACAAGAGTTCATGGTTCTATGGTTGCTATGAATTCTGGAGTGCCGACTGTTGTGATGAATGGTGATTCACGTTCAAAAGAAATGTGCGAGTATATGAATATTCCTCATCATCCAGAGTTGTTTGGATGTAAAGATGTTGAGAAAATTTTATCTGTATGTGAATATGACCAAATGAACTCCCAGTATAATCAGAAATTTGATATTTATGTGGATTTCTTAGCTAAGAACGGCTTAAAGTATAATCCAATTGAGCATGATTTTATAGATGTTGATGTTAACAGAAATAAGCGGGAAGTAAGTAAAGAAGTAATGTCAAAGGCGTATTTAAATTATCTTGAGGGACTTCCAAAGGAAATTGTATACTCCTTGTATCGTTATGTATTTAATAAATAATGTTTCATTAATATGAGGCCATTGTTATCTATTTGTATTCCAACATATAATCGTTCACAGTATCTTAAGCAGGCATTGGAGACATATGTCTCTAATGCTGCTTTTGATGATGAGGTGGAGATTGTAATCTCTGACAATGCTTCCACAGATAACACAGAAAAGATAGGGAGAGATTACGCGTCTAGATATTCTAATGTCAAATATTTCAGGAACGAAGAAAATGTCCATGATTCAAATTTCTGTTTGGCATTAGACAGAGGAACCGGTATATACCTAAAATTGATGAATGACAATCTGATTATCACCGAGGATGGTCTTTCGTTTTTAAAAAAAAACATATTAAAATACATAGAAAAAAAACCTGCAATTTTTTTTGTAGGAAATAACATATTCAATTATGCAGGACAAGGTGACTGCCATTTGGAAAGATTTGAAGATTATGTAGTACATTTATCCTATTACACGACAGCAATACATTGTTTTGGCGCTTGGAAAGATGATTGGGCAAATGTAAAGGACAGAACAAAATATTCAAAGTTAAAACTCAATCAAGATGATTGGGCTTATCAGATAATGGAGAATAGGGGAGAAGGATATTTGTGCAAAGGTCAATATCAATATAGTATAAAATTAGAATCCCAATATAGGTCTGGTTATAATTGGTTTGAAGTACATGTCGAAAATTATTATGCGATATTAAAGCCGTATATAGAAAAGGGACTCGTTTCAAGTAAAGCCCTTTCATTAGAGCGACGAACCTATTTAAAAGCTCTTCGCCCACAGATAGCTATGAGCTATTTATATGATCCGAATGGTGAATGGCAGTTTGATATGTCAGGTACAACTAAAATCCTTTGGAATAACTATAGGTCGGAATCTCTTTTTTATTTTTATATAATTTTTTTTCCAATATGGGGTGTTTATTGGCTTCTTATTTCTTATTTACGAAAAATAAGGAATAAGTTAAGAAAAGTGCGATTGAGAGAGTATAGATCCAAATGAATTTGGAAAATATCGAGCGTGAGTAGCTTAGGATTTTATCCAAGGCAAGCATGCGATGAAGATTCGACTAACGAAGCAAGAGCAGAACCAAGTTGGTTTGGGCTATGCCTTGCAGGGAGGAGGAAGAGGGACTCTCACTAGATTACGAAAATATGTTCCAACGACTATTGGCATTAAAAAAAATAATAAAAGTTTAAATTAATATAGACGCTTCAGGTGGCGAAAGCTACCCTAAACGGATGTTTTTAAGCCTGGACGTCAAAATTGACAGTTACGAAATTAAAAGTATTATGTATAGAAGCATCCTGATTATACATGCAAGCGAGTTGTTTGGAGTTGAAAGCTCATCAGACCAAACTATAAGGAGTTTTCTTGGGAATTATCCTAAAGAGAAAATATTTGTAATTGCATGTGGAGAATTTAATGTTAAGAAATATGGTCTTGTTTCAGAGCATTTGTTTCAATTGTCAATAAAAGATGTTAAATTTTTAGGAAAAATATTAAGGACCAACAGAGAAATAAAGAATGGTATAAGATTACCCTCGCAAGATCAGAAGCAAGCAGCCCAAAGAAAAACAGTAAGGCAATTATTAAGAAAGATATTAATTGATATCACAACGCTAGCACCATATGTTATCTCGGATGAATTGGAATCTTTTATCCGTAATTCAAAAGCAGAAGTAATATATGCAGACCATACAGGATATAGAGGGGTCGAATTGGCTAATTCAATAGCCCTCCGATTTAACTTGCCTGTAGTATATCATTTTCTTGATGATTGGCCAAATATTATATATACAAGCTCACCAATTTCAATCCCTTTACGCACTCTGTTTAATTATAAACTAAAGAAATTCCTCAATAAATGCCATTGCGTTCTTTGTATATCTGATGTTATGAAAACAGAATATGGTCGTAGATATCAAATAAAGAATCTTGAAGTCTTAATGAATTGCATAGAAGCGCCAATATATAGTCCTGACAATAATATTGAAGATAGTATTCATTCATTCGTCTTTGCAGGTTCTATGACTCTTCACAGGGATGAAACTTTATTGAAAATATGTGAGACCTTAGATAATTTAAAAATAGATAATAAAACTCTGGATATTTATTGCCCTATTAATCATTGGGAAGTGGTGAAGTTTAAATTTAACAACTTCTCTTTTGTTAATTTCCGAGGTTTCTTACCACATGAGGATTTGATGCAAACCCTTAAGCATTATAATGTTTTACTATTTGTTGAGTCATTTGATTCCGAATTGTTGTTATATTCAAAACTATCTGTTTCAACAAGAGTCCCAGAGTATTTGTCAGTAGGTAAAATAATACTGGCAGTAGGACCATCAGACCAAGGTTCAATTGATTATTTTTCTAAATTAAATACAGCATTTGTTGTTGATAATTTAGCAAATATTTCCGATGCAATTAAATTGCTGATAAGCGATAAAGAACTTGCTAAAGAGAAAATCAAGAATGCCAAACAGGTTTTTTTGAATAATCATGAGTCTTCTAGCCAACAACGAAAATTCCTCAAAATTATTAACGAGGCTTGACCGCAGTGTTTTCTCTGTTGAAATATTATAGGGAACAGTAAATCAATCTTATGTTGAAAATTTAGATTATGCTCTATTATATACTTACTTTTTTGGCTGGTTTTTCAATCGATTCTTTGTCATATAAATCATCGAAGAACTATCTGTTATTACGATGTCTATTTATAATTTGGCTTTTCGTTTTTCTTTGTTTTGGTTATACAAATGGAAGCGACTGGCGCTATTATGAAATGGATTTTTATAGCAATACCTATCATGATTATGATGTAGGATATGCATTTCTTATGCAAATTCTAAAAAAAGTATTTAATGACTTTTGGCTTTTATATGGTCTACTTAAGTGTGCATATCTGTATAGCTGCATTAGAGTTTTAAAGGAGCTGACGCCAAGATGGTTATCATCCTTGTCGGTAATGTTTGTCGTTTCATTGTTGATTATGCTCATAGACTGTTATTTGCGGTTTATGCTTGCTATGATTTTTTTCAATATCGCTATGATATTAGTTTTACGCAAACAATATATAATAGGTTTTACTATAGCTGTTGTATCAGTCTTTTTTCATGCAGCTTCCATAATATGTGTTGCGTTTTTGTTTTTTATCCCTTATAATTTGTTTTCAAGGTTAAAGAACTGGGTTTTAATTTTAATATATTTTATTATATTAGGATTAACTATTGGCTTAAACTCTATATCATATGTTCAAGAGTATATAAGTCAAATTTTCTTAACATATAATTGGGGAAATAATGGGTATATAGATTACATGATAACATCCAATGAGGTGGTTTTTGGATTAGGTTCAGTCTTAAATATTTTTATTTTTGCTTTTGTACTTTGGACTAGAAAAAATGTAATAAGAAACTCGACGAATGGCGATCTTTTATTCTCGATGACCATTCTCTATTTTTATGCGAGTCGTCTTTTTATGGTAGTTCCAACAGGATTTAGAATGGCCATTCCAATTAGTTTTTTCTATTGTACATACATATCTTTCATTATTTGTCATTATAAGCCTTATAGAAATATCCTGATTCTGTACTTTGCTTTGTTGATGACAAAAAACATTTGGACAACATTCGTATATCTACCTTATACAAATAGTATTCCATATATAATTTCACAAAAACATTTACCTTTTAATAAGCGAACTAGTATTAATCTGGATAATTATCGAGAAAGGACAGGACAGCCCTATAACTTTGATAAATAAGCACAGTAGTTATGGATAATAATAAAGCCATGTTTGTTGCAGCTTGCAACCCTTTTGAAAAGGGGGGGGGGAGTCAAGCTACACTCGCATATTTGGATGCGACGATAGAGGTGTTTGGAAGTAAAAATGTTACTCTGATGATAAGTAACACATCTGTTATCCCTGATAGATATAAAGAAATTGAAATAATTAAGGTTCCTATAAGGTCTCATTTCAAACGTAATATAGATTATCTTAGAGGATACTTGAGTAGATTTACATTGCCACTTATGAAGTACTTGTACAACAATAAATCCCTTTATCAGTATTGCATTATCAATGGGAGTTTAACAGGTGGCAAAGCCATTCCTTATATCAATAAACTCGGAATTAAAACAGTAGTAATCTATCATAATTATGAGGTAGAATATCATAAAGATAATCGTACAGTTGAAAGCCTAAAAGGACATTATTTGGGTGTGATAAAGCGGATTGAAGGTTTGTCGTTCAGAGAAGCCAATCTGAATTTGTTTCTGACACGACAGGATGAATCGTTATTTAGAAACGCTTACGGTACGGAGAGAGGACGTAATTTTATCTTGGGTACTTTTGATTTCAGAGAACGTGAAGTTGAAAAGCTCTCAGTCATAAAGAAGGATTATGATATTACAATCAGTGGTTCTCTGGTTAATTACCAAACAGCAGTCGGTATTATAGATTTTCACAGGAATTATTTAACTATAGCAAAGCAAATGATTCCTAACTTGAAAGTATTGCTAACAGGTCGTAATCCCTCTCAAGAAATAATAAATATTCAGAATTCTGATACTGATGTTTATACTATTATGCCTAACCCGGAGAAGATATTATCTGTTGTACAGCGTGGAAAGATTTATCTCTGCCCAACCTGTATTGGTGGCGGACTAAAACTTAGAGCAATGGACGGTCTAAAGTGTGGTATGCCCATACTCGTTCATGAGGTGTCTGCTCGAGGATATGATTATTATTTTGATAAGCCATATTATAGAATCTATAATGATGAAGATTCCTTCAGGAATGGGCTTGATGATTTATTGGCTTTTATTAATGAAAATCCTAATTACTCAGAATTAATCAATAATGATTATTATGAATATTTTGGATACCAAAAAGGGGTGGATCGCTTAAGAAAAGCATTATGTGTTTTTGGGGTGTGACTTTTGTTTTCTTGTATTAATTAAAGTCCATCCACTACGTATTTGACGAGCGTGTATCCCAAAATTTATATAGAAAATTATGAAAATACTCCTTTTAACGCCTGTTTACCCGGGGGAAGGTGTCATGAAGTCTACAACACCCGTTGTGCATTTCTTCGTCCGCGAATGGATAAAACACAATGTTGATGTAAGAGTAATACATTATCCAAGTAACTTTCCATTGGTGTTTAGATGGATGGCCAAATTATTCCAAAAGCAAATTGAAAATAGACTGGGCTCGGACATAAGGACGTGGCAGCTTAAAGAAATAGAATACACTCTAGATGGTGTAAAAGTCTATCGAGTACCCTTGACGAAACTTAAGCCTCATGGTCGGTTCCCATCTAGAGCTATTTCAAATACAATTAAGAAGACAATAGTATATTGTGAGAATGAATGCTTTACCCCAGATGTTATTGTCAGTCATTGGGCGAATCCACAATTAGAAATAATGCACAGCCTTAAGGCATATTTCGGAGTTCCAACATGTTTTGTTTCCCATGATAATGGACATGATTTAAGCGGTATATATAGCAAAGAGAAGACTACATATTTAGAAGAAACGAATCTTATAGGATACCGTTCAGAGAGTATTCGCCACCATTTTGAAAAGAGTTTTGACTGTGCATCTAAACCACATTTTCAATGCTATAGTGGAATTCCTGCTAAATACGTTGAGGACATAAAGAAAAAAATTAAGGAACGCAATAGTATTATCTTTGTTGGGTCTCTAATAGAACGAAAGTACCCCAAAGAGCTTTTGCGAGCTACGGCAAGTGTACATGGAAAGGATGGTTTTCGCCTAACATACATTGGAACTGGCGCTGACGAGCAGAGCCTCTTAAAAGAAGCGGCTCGATTGGGAGTATCAGATAATGTACATTTGATGGGGCGCATTCCTCGTGATGAAGTTGTTAGGCAAATGGATGCTCATACCATCTTTGCAATGATTTCAAGAAACGAGGCATTTGGACTTGTTTACTTGGAAGCGATGGCACGAGGTTGTATAACAATTGCAAGTAGGGATGAAGGTTTTGATGGTATAATTCAAGATGGAGAGAATGGTTTCCTTTGTAAAGCTGGGGATACTGAAGAGCTGAGCAGTATATTGGAGAAGATAAAGAATATGCCTCAAACAGATATTCAGCAGATAAGCGACAATGCAGTAAAAACAGCTCATGTTTTGACTGATGAAAAAGTGGCTATGGATTATCTTGAGCATTTAAAAACAATTAGTGAAGAAGCCTGATGAGTAAAATGAAGGGTAAAATACTAAGTGTAAGCGAAACGGGTTGTCTTTTTGCTAAAGGATATAGTTTAAAAGATACAAGGACTGAATATGGCGTAAATGATCCGAAGTTCTACTTGTTGTCAAGATACTCGCTTTCTCGTCGTTTCCTCCGTGCTGAAATTACGAGTTTTTATCTTTTGGCGAGTGGTGATAAGATAGCCATAGCAAAGAAAGGGCTCTTCCTTTGCAAAAAAGGAAATAATACTTTTGAGAAATGTTTCCCAATGCCCCGTGGCTCTAAGCCTCTCCGTCTGTGTTTTGCTCCTTCTGGCAACATTTATTTCGGTGAGTATTTCCAAAATATGGAGAAACAATCCGTGAACATATATTGTTCTGATGATAATGCGTTAACATGGCATGTTGCTTATACGTTTGAAGCTGGAAATATCAATCATATTCACGGACTGTTCTTTGATAAATATACGAACCGCATTTGGGTAGCAACAGGTGATAGGGATAATGAATGCATCATTGGTTATACTGAAGATGAATTCAAAACATTCGTAGAGGTGTTTCGTGGCGGTCAGGAATATCGTACCTGTCAACTGTTCTTCTACAAAGACTTCATTGTATTCGGTACTGATACCCAATATCAACAGAATGTTATTAAGAAGTTTGATCGCAAGACGTTAGAGATAACGGAATTGCAAAAAGTACAAGGATCTGTAATCAAAGGAGGGCAGGTTGGTGATGTGGCATTTATATCAACTTCAGTAGAGCCGTCGGATGTTAATACTGATAGGTGGGCGCATCTTTGGGTAACAAAGGATGGTATACATTGGGAAGAAAAATATAAAGCAAAGAAAGACAGGTTGCCTGCAACATTATTCCAGTTTGGAACTTTCGAGTTTCCACAATATTATGGAATTGATAAGCTAGAGCGACTGTATTTCAGCGGACGCGCATTAAAGGAGCTTGATGGGAAGTCAACATACATTGATTTATGAGAATATTATTAGTAACACAATATTTTTATCCAGAGGTGTTCAAGAGTAATGATCTTGCTTTTGAATTGGTGAAGCGTGGGCATCAGGTAGATGCATTGGTGGGTATTCCTAACTATCCTGAAGGTAAATATTTCAAGGGGTATGGGATATTCAAGAAACGTCATGAAGTGGTGAATGGAGTAAACGTGTATCGCGTATTCCAGACACCACGAGGAAAGGGTGGTTGGCGTTTGCCGATCAACTATTTCAGTTTCGTGATTTTTGGTTGTCTTAGAGTATTATTCCAATTCGCATGGAAGAAGAAATATGACTGCATCATCGGTCATGAACCCTCACCTATATTTCAGGCATATCCTGCACTACTGTTGAGAAAACTTCGCAAGACACCATTCTATTACTGGATTATGGACTTGTGGCCAGATGCCATGAAATCGGGAGGTGGCGTGAAGAACGAGAAAGTCCTGAATACGGTTGATAAGATGGTAAAGAACATCTATAAACAGACGGATAAGATACTTATAACCAGTAAACGATTTCGTGAACCGATAGCTGCTAAGGGTAATTTTGCTGATAAGATTATCTATTTCCCAAACTGGAGTGATGACATCCTGCAAATGGATGATTCATACGAGATTCCTCAACTGCCTGATGGCTTCAAGATAATGATTGCCGGAAATTTGGGTAAGTCACAGAATCTAGAAGCAGTAACGGAGGTGATGCTGGGATTGAAGGACGTTCCAGAAGTGAAGTGGGTGTTCGTAGGAGGTGGCTCCCGTAGAGAATGGTTAGAGGAGTTTATCAAAGAAAACGGATTAGAAGACAGGGCTGTATGCTTAGGACAATATCCGTTCAAGGCAATGCCAGCATTCTATAAACAGGCTGATGCAATGCTCGTGACACTCAGAGCTGGATTCCCGCATCTCGAAGCTGTAGTTCCTGCAAGATTGCAATCGTATATGTCAGCAGGTAGACCAGTTCTTGCAATGATTGGTTGTGGTGGTGCTGATATTATTGAAGAGAGCAAGTGTGGTTATGCTGTACCTGCAGGAGATCCAAAAGCGCTCATTTCAGTCATCAAAGAGAGGGTTCTGACAGACAGAGAAGGCTTCAGGAAGATGGGCGATAACGGAAGAGAGTATTATAATAAACACTTTAGAATGGATAAGTGCATCGATAATCTGGAAAAGATAATTGGTGCTAAATGATATAATTTAAAGAAAATGAGTCAAGAAAAGAAGCTTAGTACAACATTCAAGTTGTTACGTGCATTAGGATTTAATTATTCAGAGGAAGAGTATGGTGATGTAAGTTTGTGGAGAGTTATTTGGCAGTTCTTCCATAATATTCGACAGAAGCATCGCCAGAACATGATGGATTGGGCTATATTGGAGCCATTTGCACCAAGAAAACTTCGTCCAAGATTGATGCGTAAGATGGGTTGTCATGTGGGTGAAGGCTGTTTCATTGGTGACCATGTGCGTATTGACCAAGGCCATGCAGATATGATTACCCTTGAAGATGGCGTAAGTGTGGCCAGTGGAACTCGTCTGCTTTGCCATCAAAGGGATTTCAAGGATTATTTTGTTGGAAGTGATTATAATAAGCTTGGCTATATTGTTAAGCCCATTGTCCTTAAGAAAGGATGCTTGGTGGGTATGGAGAGTTTTGTGATGCCTGGTGTTACAGTGGGTGAGGGGGCGATAGTAGGTGCTGGCTCGCTTGTTACTAAGGATATACCTGCATGGACTATAGCAGCCGGAAGACCAGCAAAAGTATTGAAAGAGGTTCCTCATAGAAATGCCGAAGTTTAAGAGTTTTGATTTATGTATCAAGTAATAAAGAGAATTTTTGATTTTATTTGTGCGTTTATTGCACTTGTGGCACTATCACCAGTATTCCTGTTTACTATTGTTGGAATATTGATTAGTGACTGGGGACCGATATTCTATAAGGCGAATCGTATTGGTAAAGGGAATAAGCCCTTCAAGATGTATAAGTTCAGATCGATGAAGGTGCTGAAGGCGCCCAAGAAGGGTGCAGAGGCAAGCCTGAGGCCTGACGAAGACCGCATATTCCCGTTCGGTCATTTTATCCGCAAGGCTAAGATTGATGAACTGCCTCAGTTGATAAACATCCTGAATGGAAGTATGTCTATTATTGGCCCTCGTCCGGTGGCAGAAGACCAATTTGATATGTTCCGTTATGGCAAGTGGAATGAGGCAGCCAAAGTTCCTGTAGGATTGAGTGGCCCAGCTGCTCTGTATGACTATATCTATGGCGACCAGTTTACGGATGAGAAGGAGTATATGGAAAAAGTGTATCCGACACGTAGAGAATTGGAATATACATATGTACAGAAAGCTGGTATCTTCTATGACTTGAAGATGATTATATATACAGTGATATGTATTTGCTATGCTCTTGCTGGAAAAGAATGTACCTGGATTCTGCAGGAACTCAGAAGTGATGCAGAGAAAAGCGAACACGAA